>WNFQ01003628.1_pt1 | contig 20786 bp, 18 predicted proteins | sample 5400171 | NCBI WGS metagenome assembly WNFQ01 (sample SAMN13153356, study PRJNA577476) | soil metagenome | isolation source: 20 cm soil under Madrone tree | place: USA:California | collected 2016-06-14 | reverse complement strand
CGTTGGCTGTTGGCGAATCAGTCGTCGGTCGTCCGTCATCAGTCGTTAGCGGAGCGGGGAATTCCACTCCCTTATTTTTTTCAGAACCCCGATACGCTTCCTTGACCTCTGTGTCCTCCGTGGTTAAACGATTTTGATTTTCATCCTGCGGCCGCAAGGTCGCCAGAAACGCATCGAGCAAATCATCGATGCCGTGGCCATGTTCAGCGGAGAGCGGGAAGACTTCCTTGACTCCCAAGCGGTGGAAGTCACTGGCGAGCGAGTCCTGCTTGTTACTGTCGATCTTGTTGACCGCGAGAAAAAGTGGTTTGCCGGTCTTGCGCAGTCGGCGGACAAGTTCCAGATCGGGGGCGGCGAGTTCACTGCGGCCGTCGACCACCAGCACGATGGCGGCGGCTTCATCGAGGGCGACCCGGGCCTGGCGGAAGATTTCCGCGGGGATGAAGTCTTTGTCTTCGGGGATGATGCCGCCAGTGTCGACCACGCGGAAGGCGCGTCCCCGCCATTCGGAGTCGCCATAGAGGCGATCGCGGGTGATGCCGGGCTCGTCGCCGACGATAGCTCGGCGAGAGCCGACCAGACGGTTGAAGAGCGTGGACTTGCCGACGTTGGGGCGGCCCACGATGGCGAGGAGGGGAAGCTGCGTTTCCCCAGGGGACTGAAGTACCGCTGCTACGGATTGGTGGTCTGGTTTAGGCAAATGTGGTCTTTCGCTTTCGGAAAACCACCGGCCGTTTCGGGCCGGTTGGACAACCGAGGGCCGTCCCCACGCGCGCCTTGCCGCTCGACTGTTCGAGCCTCGGCAAGAACCGCCGCGGCTACACCGGCAAGGGCGTCTGTGCCTACGTGGGCTGTGCAGCTATTATAGAGACTCTGTGCCTTTCCCCTCCCAGCCCGCGGCTTCCGGCAGCTCTGGCGCACGCTCGCGCGACGTTTCTCTCTACAACTTCTTTGCGCCCGGTGGTGTGCTTGCGCAGGCGCATCCGGCCTATGAATTCCGGCGCGGACAGCTGCAGATGGCGCAGGCGGTCGAACAGGCACTGGAGGAAAAGCGGCACCTCATCGTCGAGGCCGGCACCGGGACTGGCAAGACGCTCGCCTATCTGCTGCCCGTGATCCGCTCCGGCAAGCGCGTGATCATCTCGACTGGGACCAAGAATCTGCAGGAGCAGCTTTTCTACAAAGACATTCCGTTCCTTGAGCAAACGCTCTATCCCAACGGCGAAGGGAAGCTGAACGTCTGCTACATGAAGGGTCGCAACAACTATCTCTGCAAGAAAAAGCTCGCCGACCTGACCGATCAGCCCGTTCTTTCGGGGCTCGAGGAGATTGAGCACTATCGCGCTATCGCGGCCTGGGAGAAGACCACCCACAGCGGTGACCGCGCCGAGCTCGCGTCGCTGCCCGAGACGAGCGCGCTCTGGCACAAGCTGGACGCGCGCTCCGACACCTGTCTCGGCCGGAAATGCAGCGCATTCGAGACCTGCTTCATCACCGAAATGCACCGGCGGGCACAGGAAAGCGACATCATCATCGTCAACCATCATCTCTTCTTTGCGGACCTCGCGATCAAGCAGGAATCGGAGTACGCGCCCGATGCGGGCATCTTGCCGGAGGTGGGGGCGGTGATTTTCGACGAAGCTCATGAACTGGAAGACGTGGCCGGAAGTTACTTCGGCGTTTCCCTGAGCAACCAGCGATTGGAAGAACTTGCGCGCGATGTGGAAGCTTCTCTGATGCGCAACAAGATGCTGTCGGCGGCTGTGGTAGGTGCGGTGAGGAGTTTGCGTGAGCGCTCGCAACTGTTTTTCTCGGTGCTTCCCCAGGGCGAGGGGCGCTTCGCGTTCGACAACCGGCGTGCGTTCATGGAAGAAAATGGCGACCAGTTCATCGCCCTGCAGCAGTCTCTGCAGCGGCTGGGATCGGAGTTGCAGAACCTGCCCAGCAAATCCGAGGAGGTCTTCACTTTCTCGCGGCGCGCACAGGAACTGCAGGTACAGCTCGGCTTCCTGATGGAGTCGGAAGATCACAATACGGTTTTCTGGATCGAGCGGCGGGGAAGAGGCTTCTCACCGCGGAGGCACCAGGACGCGGTGCCGGCGAAGGAGACATCCCCCGGAGGTTTGGGCGGCCGGCAAAATGTCTATCTGCAGGCCACCCCGATCGATGTGGCGCCCATCCTGCAACGCACGTTATTTGAACCTCTCGAGACTGCCGTGCTCACCTCCGCGACGCTAGCTGTGGGCGGTGGCTTCGACTACATGCGGCGACGCCTCGGTCTGGAGCACGTACGCGAAGTGGTGCTCCCCTCGCACTTCGACTATCAGAAGCAGGCGCTGTTCTACGTTCCTCCCGACCTGCCCGATCCGCGCACTCCGCAATTTGCCGCCAAGGCGGCGGACCGTGTCCGACGCCTACTCGAGATCACACGCGGACGCGCCTTCGTGCTCTTTACCAGCTACGCGCAGATGAACGAGGTCTACCAGCGCCTGCTTGGCGAACTGGAATTTCCCATGCTTCTACAAGGAGACGCGCCCAAGAGCGCGCTACTCGAGGAATTCCGTCTGACGCCGCACGCCGTCCTATTCGCCACGTCGTCATTCTGGCAAGGCGTGGACGTGCAGGGGCAGCAACTCAGCTGCGTCATCATCGATCGGCTGCCGTTCGCCGTGCCCAGCGACCCGGTCGTGGCGGCACGGGTGAAGTCGATCGATGCCGAGGGCGGCAACGCGTTCTTCCAGTACCAGGTCCCGGCCGCCGTGATCACCTTGAAACAAGGATTCGGACGTCTGATCCGGTCGCTGCACGACCGCGGCCTGCTCACACTGCTCGACAATCGCATTCTCAAGAAGGCTTACGGACGCACGTTCGTGGAGAGTCTGCCAGCTTATCGCCGGACCACCGACCTACGTGAGGTAGAGTCGTTTTTCGGGGCTTGATCGGTAAAGTTCAGACGTATTCCCGCTCCTGCTGCCGGATCGCCTTGTAGCGCTGAAACGTTGTCCGTTCGTCCTCCCAACCAAGCATGGAACGCAGCGTGCTGCCTCGAAAGGTGTGTGCCATCATCTGCGGGGCGTGGCTGAGAACGAACCAGGGATCGTGCCGGAAGGCAGCCGGCATGTGACGGACCTTCATCCAGCGCTCGGCCTTCCATCGAAGGAATTCCACCTCCTCCGCTTCCATATGCTGGGTTCGGACGACGGCGGTAGTGCCATCGTATTCTTCCAGGTTCTGGTTGGTTATCAACCCCTGCTCCTGAAAGTCCTTGGTCATGGGCGTGCGAGGGTAGGGTGTGGGATGTTGAATGTACGGCCAGTCGACATGGTCGCGGGCGAAGTCCAGATTCGCCTCGATAGATTCGCGAGTGTCATCTGGATTGCCCACTATCAACCCACCAACCACGTACATTCCGTTGCGATGCAGACAGTCGATCGCACGATAGGTGGCGTTGCCTGCGCGCTGGCCGTTATCATGTGCGGTGTTCTTGGCCGCAGCACGCAGGAACACCAGATCGTTCTCTAGGATGTTTTCGATTCCCAGGAAGACATAGCGGAACCCGGCCTGCCACATCAACGGCGCGAGCCTTTCGCCCTGGCTCGCGATCGGCGAAGTCATGGCCTGGACGAAGTAGTCGATCTGATTCAGGCCTGCATCAATGATCGCGCGGCACAATCCCTCAAAGCGCCGCACGTTGAGCATGATGTTGTCATCGACCAGGAAGATTGTGCGGGCACCCCGGTCCCGGGCATCACGAATATCGTCGAGCACCCGCTGAAACGAGTAGGTATGGAAATTCCGTCCCCGCATTTCGATGATCGAGCAAAAGCTGCAGTCGTACGTGCAGCCCCGTGAGGTTTCCACCACATCGACCGGACGCCCCAGCAGCGTGTAGCCCTGGAGGACTCGCGCCGCACGGTTAGGCAGGCGAATCTCATTATCTTCCAGACCGCGAACTGCACGATCAGGATTGTGCTGCCATTGTGTTCCGTCACGGTAGGACAGGCCGCAGATACGGTCAAAACCAACGCCTTGCTCAAGCGCGCGCAGCAGTTCGCGGAAGGTCAGGTCCCCTTCGCCTCGGACGATGAAATCCAGGGGCATTTCCTGGTACGCATCGGTTGCCAGGCTCGGGTCGTAGCCCCCAGCCACGATTGGCAAGTCGGGTTTCCAGGCGCGCAGCAAGTCGATAATGCGGCCGGCGGTTCGTCGTTGGAACGTCATCACGGATAAGCCCACGAGGTCAGGGTCGAATTCCCTAATCAGGCGAGTGAGCACTTCCCGCACCTTCTTCTGGACCAGAACAAGGTCGGCAATGGCGACTTGATGATGCGGATCGACGTTCCCGGCGATTGAACTCAGGCCACCATTCGGCATGCGGACGGCCAGGGTTGGCATGTGCTCGAACGAGTCCGGCATGGAGAGCAAAAGGATCTTCATGTGTAACTGCCGCCATCAGGGCGCCCCTCAGGGGCAAGGGTCTTAGGGCGAAGTATTTCGGGGCAAGAAACAGACGGGCAGAATTGTACTCTAACTTCTGTTTCTCATTCCCAAACCTACACCGCGGGGAGCCTCGGGGTGGGCCCAAAATCCGCCCAAGCGGCCTTCCTCAGCGTAAAATATCTGTTTAGCTCGACGTGCGCGGAGCCGCTGTGTTCATGCGGGCCGCTGGGGGATGCATGTACGAAGTTACGGTCGAAGACACGTTCGCGGCGGGGCACTACCTGCGCAACTACAAGGGTAAATGCGAGAACCCGCACGGACACAATTACAAAGTGCGGGTGACGCTGGCGGGAAAGGAACTCGACAAGGCCGGACTGCTGCTGGACTTCAAAGACCTGCGCGAGGTGATCAAGCACGTCATCGACCGACTCGATCACCAGATGATCAATGATATTCCGCCTTTTACTGAGCTGAATCCCTCGGCGGAGAACATCGCGAAGTACTTTTACGACGAAACCAACGGGCGCCTGAAGCATGTAACCAACGGGCGCGTGTTGGTACGGGGCGTAACCATCTTTGAAACCGACACGACAACCGCTAAATATTCGGAATAGCCACGGGTTTAGCGACCCTCAACGGTCGGGGACGCCGACCTGACGACTAGCGACCGACGACTGACGACTGGTTCTGTGCAGATTACCGAAATCTACAAATCGCTCCAAGGTGAGTCCACACACGCGGGACTTCCCTGCGTCTTTGTGCGCTTGACCGGGTGCAACCTGCGGTGCTCCTGGTGCGACAGCGAGTACACCTTCACGGGCGGTCATCGCATGACGCCGGAAGAGATCTTCGGCGAGCTGGAATCCCTGAGCCCCACTGGCGGGCTGGTCGAGATCACCGGGGGAGAGCCCATGCTCCAGGAGCGGGAAGCACGCGTTCCGCATGGCGTCATCAAGATTGTGGATGTGAAGTGCCCGCATTCGGGCGAGCCGGATACATTCGATCTCGAGAACCTGGAAGCGCTCCTCCCGCACGACGAAGTAAAGTTCGTCATCAGCGATCGGATCGACTATGAATTTGCGCGGGATTTCGTGGCGCGCCATCGGCTGGCGGCGCGGGTAAACGCCGTGCTATTCTCGCCCGCCTTCCGCAAGGAGGCGACCGGCGCCCGTGACGTATCCCATTGCCTGCTCGATCCGCAGGAATTGGCGGAGTGGATGATCGCGGACAACGTGTCGGCACGGCTGGGGTTGCAGATCCATAAGTTCATCTGGGACCCGGCGATGAAGGGAGTCTAGTCGATTTTCGATTGCCGAGTGGCAATTGCCGCATTCGAAGCCGCCGAGCCCTTAGTCGCAGAGATCGCGAGGAAAGGGCGCCAGGAAATCTGGTCTGGACGGCCGAGGGCAGCCGTCCCCAGGCGGGTGGTGGCGTTGCCGACGGTTCTGCTGAAGACTGACGACGGAGAGCTGACAGCTAAGAGCTAACGACCAATTGCTAACCCAGCAATCCGTTGGGCCTTGGCTTACATCCAACTATGGTGAGCGTGTTGAAACCTCGGGCCGTGGTCCTGCTCAGTGGCGGGATGGATTCGTGCGTATGCGGTGCGCTGGCAGTGCGGGATTTCGACGCGGCAGCCGTCCACGTCAGTTACGGGCAACGGACCGAGCGGCGCGAGCGAAACTCGTTTTTCGAGGTGTGCGATCGGCTGGATATCCGCGACCGGCTGACGGTCCGGAATGAGGCCTTGCGGGCGATCGGGGGGTCGGCTCTGACGGACGAGAACATCGCTGTACCCGAGTCGCATGCCATTGGGTCCGACATTCCCGTCACCTATGTGCCCTTTCGCAATGCGCACTTTGTGTCGGTAGCCGTCAGCTGGGCTGAGGTACTGGGCGCCGAAAAGATCTATATCGGCGCGGTGGAGCAGGATAGCTCCGGCTATCCGGATTGTCGTCCAGCCTACTATGAAGCGTTCAATTCGGTGATTCGCGCAGGGACGAAGGCAGGCAATATCGAAATTGTTACGCCGCTGATCGGTTTGCGCAAACATGAGATTGTGAGGCTCGGCCTTGAACTGGGCGCGCCCTTCGATTTAACGTGGTCGTGCTATAGCAGGGAGGATCGCGCCTGTGGTGTGTGCGACAGCTGCGTTTTGAGGTTGCGCGCATTCGAGCAGGCCGGAGCCAGGGATCCGATTCCCTATGCGGAGTCGGCCTTGCGATCGTAAGGAGAGAGTATTTTTCCCACTTCCAATTGCCAGTCTTCCACAGTGCGCAGTGGCGCTGACAACGCCATATGCGCCGAGGACATCGATCGGCAATTGGAAATCGGAAATCGTAAATTCTTGATAAGCCGGGAGGCTGCGATGAAACAACGTTTTGCATTAGCCGTGCTCTTCGTCCTGGTGCTCGGACTGTGTGTACCGCCGGTCTTTGCCCAGGCGACAGGCACGGTGAAGGGTGTTTGCAGGGACAGCGAAGGCAAGCCGATCACCGAAGGTACGGTGGAATGGCTGAGCCTGGATACGGGCCGCAAATACGCAATAAAACTCAACAAGAAGGGCGAGTATTTCTCCCTGGGGATCTCGCCGGGCAAATACAAAGCCACGCTTTTCGCTCCCGATGGAAAAGAACTGTTTCACTACGGCGGCGTGCAAGTGGGCTTGGACGAGGTCACGCAGGATTTTGACCTGAAGAAAGAGGCGGCCGCCCAGGCGCAGGGTCAGGGTCTGACCCCGGAACAAAGCAAAGAAAGGCAAGAACAACAGGCGAAAGCTTTGAAGGAGCAGGGCACCGTCAAGACCCTCAACGAGAAGTTGTCGGCGTCCAAGACTGCAGCGGATGCGGGGGACTACGAGACCGCCATCACCACGATGAAGGAAGCGACCGAGATCGATTCCTCCCGCGATTTACTTTATTTCAAGCTCGCGGATTACTACCGGCTGTCGGCTACCAAGCAGACCGATACGGCGGAAAAGAAGAATCGTTATGAACTGGCAGCCGCCAACTATCAGAAGGCGATCGATTTGAAAACGGCGCATCCAGATCCGAAGGACACGGATGCCAACGCAAAACTGGCGGCTTACTACAACAATCTGGCTGAGGCCTATGCCAAGTCTGGCAAAATCGACGACGCCGTGGCCACATACACCAAAGCGGCGGGGATGGATCCAACCCATGCTGCACAGTACAACTTCAATGTGGGCGCCGTGCTTACCAATGCCGGCAAGGTGGATGACGCGATTTCCGCTTTCGACAAGGTAATTGCCGCCGACCCGAGCAAAGCCGACGCATACTACTGGAAGGGCGTGAACATGATCGGCAAGGCTACCCTGAAGGGCGACAAGATGGTGGCCCCCGAGGGAACCTCCGAAGCATTCAACAAATATCTGGAACTAGCCCCCACCGGAACTTACGCGCAACCAGCGAAGGACATGCTGGCTAGCATTGGGGCGTCGGTAGAAACGGGCTTCAAAAAGAAAGCCGCGGCTAAGAAGTAGCTTTGTTCTTAACAGGAAATAGGCGGCCTGCGGGCTGCCTTCTTTTTGGCCCTTCGAAAAATCGTGGGGCGCGGGTACTCCTGCCCGCGTTCCCGCGCGCCGCCCAGGACAAGAGGGTCCCAGCCACGCAGTTTCGAACCCGGCCAGGTAACTCCCGCCGGAGTTACTAAGGGGCACCTACCTTCCGTCCTTCGCGGAACCCCCCGCCCGCGCTACAGTAAGGATACCCCCGGACGTTCTTGGTCATTCTCCTCCTGTGGCAAGGAATTTCTGACGTGTGAGGAAGAGCCATGGCTTCACCGGGCATTGCCCCGCTATCGGTCTCCCTGGAAGGAGTCCACGGACCTGGAGCGGTGCCGACACAGGCCCTGCTGGCCGCGATGCTGCGCGCGTCGGAAAAGGTCAGCGATCTGATCTTTTCCCCGGGACGTGCGCCCCAAGTCGAAGTTTACGGACAACTAGTCCCAGTGCAGGTCGAGGGACTCTCGACTCTTTCCGCAGACGATACGCGGCGCATCGCGGCGGACTTGATTGGCAACAACAAGCAGGCGATCAACACTTTGCGCGAGCAGGGTTCCTGTGACATTTCTTATGGACTACCCGGTCTGGCGCGCTTCCGGGTGAATGCTTTTATTCAGCGCGGGAGTTGCGCGGTCGTCATGCGCGTGATTCCAACTGCAATTCCGGAATTCGACTCCTTGCATCTGCCGGCGCACTTGGGCGACGTGAGCAATCTGCGGAATGGAATCGTGCTGGTGACCGGGCCCACAGCTTCCGGAAAGAGTTCGACGCTGGCCGCGTTGCTCGATCGCATCAATCGCGAGCGCGACTACCACATCATCACGATCGAAGACCCGATCGAGTTTCTGCATAACCACAAGCGTTCCACCATCCACCAGCGCGAATTGCACAGCGATACGCCGAATTTTGCCCTGGCCCTGCGCGCGGCCCTGCGTCAGGCGCCCAAGGTGATTTTCGTCGGCGAAATGCGCGATCGGGAAACAATCGAAATGGTCCTCGAGGCCGCGGACATGGGGCTGATCGTGCTCTCGACATTGAACACGATCGACGCGTCCAAGACGGTCGAGCGCATTGTCGGCGCCTATGCGCTGGAGGAACAGAAGTCCGTTCGGGAACGTTTTGCGAAATCGTTCCGTTTCATCATTTCGCAGCGACTGATCCCACGCGCGGATGGCAGCGGTCGATTGCCGGTGTTTGAGATTGTGAAATCCAACGGGCGCACGCGGGAGTGCGTGGAGAAGGGCGAACACGACGGCAAGACCCTGCTCGATGCTGTCAAGAACGGCGAAGCCGACGGGATGCAGTATTTCGACGGCGAGATTGCGAAGTTCGTTCGCGGCGGGTTGGTGGACCTGGACACTGGGATTTCGTTCTCGAGCAATGCGGCGTTGTTAGGGCAGGAATTGGCGAAGTAGAGCCAGCTCCCGAAACCCTCTCCCTAGCGACTCCTCACCCTGGTCGTGTTGTCATTCCGAACCGGCGCCAGCCGGTGAGGAACCTGCTGTTGGAACGGCAGCAGAAAACAGATTCCTCCTTCCTCCGCTTTGCTCGGGTGTCGGAATGACAAAAACTCAACGGAACGGATACGAGCCTGCCTCTCATTAGGTTTTCCTCTCCTGCCCTCGTATCATCGGCGACATGGCCGCCCTTCCACAACAGCCTACGATCCTGAGTTTTGAAGACGCCCGCCACGTCGTCGAGCGGCACGCGACTGAGGTAGGTCCCGGCCAGGTGGAGACCGAGCAACTGCTCGCAAGCACCGGGCGCGTTCTGGCCAAGCCGATTGTGGCCGACCGTGATTTTCCGCCTTTCCGGCGTGCTATGCGGGATGGCTACGCGGTGCGCGCCCGGGATCTCACGCAACTTCCGGCGAACCTTGAAGTAATCGCGGAAATCAAGGCGGGCGCCACCCCCGAAGACCTCCCCGCAGAAGTTCGCCCGGGGCAAGCGGCCGCCATCATGACGGGCGCGCCCACGCCGGATGGAGCGGACGCGGTCGTCATGGTTGAGTACACATCGCTGAGCCGAAGTCGGGTCACGATCACGCGAGCAGTCGAAAGCGGAGACAATGTCGCCTCCATCGGCTCGGAGGGGCGGCAAGGCGACGTGCTGCTGTCGGCTGGCGCGCGCATTGACTACACCGCTATCGCGGCTGCGGCTGCGGTTGGGCAGAATTCGCTCTCGGTGTTCCGACGGCCGGAGGTTGCCATCCTGTCAACCGGCGATGAGGTCGTCGAGGTGAGCGAACGCCCAGGCCCTTACCAGATCCGCAATTCCAATAGCTACTCGCTGGCCGCGCAAGTGAAAGAGGCGGGCGGCGAACCAAGAATGTTGGGAATTGCCCGCGACGAGTCCCAGCATCTCCGAAGGCTGGTTCAACAAGGGCTCGAGCATGATCTGTTGCTGCTGGCTGGGGGTGTTTCCATGGGCAAGTACGATTTAGTGGAGCAGGTGCTGGCCGAATTGAGCGCCGAGTTCTTTTTCACGGGTGCGCAGATCCAGCCCGGACGCCCGATCGTCTTCGGCCGCGCACGAGAGAAATATTTTTTTGGACTGCCTGGAAATCCCGTCTCTACGATGGTGACCTTCGAACTGTTCGCTCGACCCATGCTCGAGGCGTTGTCTGGGTTAACCCCACGAAAGCTCACGTTCCTATGTGCCCGGCTCAAGTCAGAGATCAAGACAAAGACGGGCTTGAGACGATTTCTGCCTGGACTGTTGTCAGGCGAGTTTGAGCGAGCCGAAGTGGAACTCGCACGCTGGCACGGATCCGGCGACGTCGCGTCCACGGCCCGCGCTAACTGCTACATCGTGATCCCGCCGGACCGTGAGCGAATCGCCGCCGGGGAGTGGGTGGCAGTGATGAGGAGATAAGGGTTTCAAGGATCCGAGGATCAGAGGGCAGGATGTGTCGGGCTGGGTTTCGCCGCTGCGGCGTACATTTCCTTCCCGCAACCCGAGAATCGAAAGCCTAAAAACCTTGCAGCATTGAAACTTTCAAACCTTGCTTTCTGTAAGATAGCCTTCACGTGCCGAAGCTCTCTCACTACGACCGTTCCGGCAAGGCGCGCATGGTAGACGTCGGCGCCAAGCCCGCGACCCGGCGCGAGGCTGAGGCCAGCGCATTCGTCGCAATGAAGCCCGCTGTGCTCAAGGCACTGCCGAAGAACCCCAAAGGGGATCCGCTCGAGGTGGCGCGGTTGGCCGGCATCATGGCCGCCAAGCAAACGTCCAGCCTGATTCCGATGTGCCATCCTTTGCCCTTGGCGCACGTTGCTGTGGATATGCGCCTGTGCGAGAATGGCGTCTCTGTTACCTCAAAAGTTACGACCACAGCCTCGACCGGGGTGGAGATGGAAGCGCTGGTCGCGGCCAGCATCGCGGCCCTGACCGTCTACGATATGTGCAAGGCTCTCGACAAGGGCATCGAAATCCGCGAAATTGTTCTGGAGCGTAAGTCGGGCGGCAAGAGTGGTGATTACGCACGCCCGCGCGGGAAGCCCTGACCACCATGTCGAGCAATATCAAAATCTTGCTGGTGGACGACAATCCCATGGTGCTTGGGATGTTGAAGCAGTCGCTGGCAACGTTGGGTCAGGTGAGTGCGGCCGGGGATGCCGCTGACGCGTTGTTGAAGGCGGTCGACGATCCGCCCGACCTGCTCGTCACCGACTACCGCATGCCGGGGATGGACGGCCGTCAGCTCATCGAGAAACTGCGCAGCCGCCCCGCGACTGCGAATTTCGCCGCCATCATTCTTGCTACGAAAACCGACATCAACGAACGCCTGGGGCAACAGGATCCCGTCGATGATTTCGTGGAAAAACCGTTCTTCCTGAAAGAAGCGACAAGGCGCATCAAGCGCGTGATCGACAAGATCGCTCTCGAAAAGATGGCGAAGGCTGTGCCCTCGGATGGCGTTCTGCGCGGTAGTCTCTCGCAGATGAATGTCATCGATCTGATGCAATCGCTCGAAATGGGCCGCAAGAGCTGTCTCCTGACTCTCACCAACGACGACGAGAAGTGCGACGTCTATTTCAACGAAGGCCAAGTGGTCCATGCGGTGTACGGCACGTTGCAGGGCGACGCCGCGGTTTTCAAGGTCCTGCGCTGGACGGGCGGCAACTTCCAGCTTAACTTCGAGGGCAAGACCACCGAAACCAGCACGCAACTGAATACGCAGGGCCTGCTGATGGAAGGTCTTCGCTTGCTCGACGAATCCAACCGCGACTCCGGAGAAAAGGCCGAGGAAGAAGATGTCCTCCTCGACACCTGAGCTCACGGCAGCGGTAGTCACGGTCAGCGATTCATCTTCCCGCCGAGAACGTGTTGATCTTGGCGGTCCCGCCGTGGCTGCTGTTCTCGAAAAGAGAAAATTCAAAATCGTCGCTTGTGAAATTGTCGCGGATGACGAAGCCGCGATCCGCGACGTCCTCCTTCGCCTGACCACTCAAGCCAGGTTTGTCGTCACGACCGGAGGAACGGGAATCGCTCAACGCGATGTGACGCCGGAGGCCACCCGGGCAGTCTGTGATCGCCTGCTAGAGGGCGTATCCGAGCGCATGCGCGCAGAAGGCGTGAAGACTACAAAATTCGCCGCTTTAAGTCGTGCTGTGTGCGGTGTACGCGGCCAGTCGGTCATTCTCAATCTTCCCGGCAAGCCTGCCGGTGCAGTTGAGTCGCTCGAGGCAGTTGTGGACCTCATCCCCCACGCGCTGCAGCTTTTGGGGGGAAACACGGAGCACGAGTAAAGGCGCAGTGAGTCGATTCATCGACAATCTTCTCGATCGCCTTCAGGTACCCACCCGCGGCCGCCAGTCGTGTAGGATGGCGGACGCTCGATGGTTTGAGTATCCAGCGATGATGCAGCGTCTAAAGAGAAGTTCACAAACGTGGAATAAAACCTGTCGGCGCGATTTTGCCGGCACAGGAGATTTCGATGCGAAATTTCGTGAAGCAGAGCTTCGCCCTCATTCTGGTGCTGGTGTGCGCAGGAGCGCTGGCACATGCCCAGTCGCTCAGCCAGGCTAACCGCGATAAGGCACTCAGCTACCTGGAAAGCACGCGGCAGGGCGTAATTGACGCAACCAAGGACCTTTCGCCGGCCCAGTGGAATTTCAAGGCTGGCCCTGATCGTTGGTCGGTGGCGCAGGTCACCGAGCATATAGCCGCGGCCGAGGACTTTATTCGTGGAATGGTCACGGAGAAGGTCATGAGCGCGCCGGTACGGCCCGCGGGTGAGGACGTTGCCGCCATCGATGAGATGGTGGTGAAAATGATCCCCGACCGCAGCACCAAACGGCAGGCTCCGGAACCTTTGGTGCCGAGCAATCGTTTCGCTTCGCCGGAAGGATCGCTGAAGCACTTCCTGGAGGCGCGGACGACCACGGAGGATTTCCTGAAGAAGACGCCGGATTTGCGAGAACACGCGGTCGACAGTCCGCTGGGCAAGAAGCTGGACGCTTATGAATGGATCTTATACATCGGTGCACATAGCGAGCGCCACACCAAGCAGATTCTGGAAGTGAAAGCGGATCCGAATTTTCCGAAGCAGTAGCATTGCTCTTTTTCACTGGTCATTCCGATCCGGCGCCAGCCGGTGAGGAAGCTGCTGTGTCTGCGGCACGGAAAGCAGGTCCCTCCTCCCCGCGCTTCGGTCGGCGTCGGAACGACAAGTTTTGTAAATTCAGTTGAAGACGGCGAATCTGCGGACGATAGTTCCCGACTTCGTTATCCGTTCTTTCCTCGCTTCGCGTAAACTCGTGGTTCCCGCTTGCATACACTCAAGAACATTCTGAAGCGCTACACCGCATGGATTGCGAAGGTGCTTGCGCCGCTGGGACCGTGGGGTGTGTTCGCGATTGCCGCAGTCGATGGCTCACTGTTTGGCATGCCCGTCGATGCCGTGGTCGCTGGCTATGTTTATCACGACCGGTCCCGTTTTCTGCTCTATGTCTTCCTGGCTTCGGCAGGATCGGCGATGGGGAGCCTGGTGATTTATGGCATCGGCTACTTTGGCGGCGAGACCGTGTTGCGAAAGCGCATCCCGCCTGAACGATTTGCCAAAATTCACGCGTCCTTCGAACGGCATGAATTCTGGGCGTTGATGTTTCCAGCGATGCTTCCTCCTCCGACGCCCTTCAAAATGTTCGTGCTGGCAGCCTCCGCATTCGAAATGCGCCTCACGCATTTCCTGGCGGCGGTGTTTGCCGGACGTTTTGTGCGCTTCCTCGTACTCGCCCTGCTCACCATCCAGTTCGGACCGCAGTTCGTCCAGTTCGTCGCGGATTCGCTCCATCAACGCTCGAGCTGGGTCTGGTTAGGCGTGATCCTGGTATTAGTCACTTTGCTGATCCTGTGGTGGAAAAAGAGCAGGCAGGCGTCGCAGAACAACCCAAGCGTTGCGAGAGATATTGATCCAGACAAGTCGGCTTAGCTATGCGGAACGCAGACTGTCGTGACGCTGGCTGCTGTCGGAGCAGACCAGAGTGAAGCTCTCCCCCGCCCGGGCAACTGAACACTACGAGAACTGCCCGTTCGAAAAACCAAAGGGCCGGTCTTTCGACCGGCCCTAGCAAAGCTCCGTTACCCGCTGAATCTTAGGCAGCCGCGGTGTGATCGCCAGCCTTCCCGGACGCTCCCGAAAGCGCGTGCAAAAGTACTGGAATCCCGAACATCACGCACGTGAAAAGCAGATCCCCCTCGATACCGCGACGGAAGAACGGAACGCCTGCCGCGTAGCACGCGAACAACCCACTCATGGTCCTAGGATACATATCGGTCCACGCCGCCCAGACGGCAAAATTGCTGATGACGAAAAACGAAACGGATCCCGACAATGATGCCGCCAGAACCGGCAGAGGGCGTGCATGCTCGCGCAGCTTTGATCCGAGCCACAGCATGGCGCCGTACCACGCCCAGGTCACGAAATGGTCCCAGGAGAAGGCGTAGGCGTAGACCACCTTGGTGAGAATTACATCCGAAGCCGCCAACAGCGCCAGCGGAACCCACCACTGCCGCCTCGGCCCGCGCGCTCCGAAGAACAGCAGCGAGGCACCCACCGGCGTGAACGCAAGGGGATGGGGCATGAACCGGACAGCGATCGCGACCAGAACAAACAAGTAAGCCAGCATGATTCCCTCACAAATTCCAAGCCATAATTGTTGCGCGCTAGGACGATGGCGTCAAGTTCCGAATATTTCCTGGAGCTTCCTGCAGTTGCAATAGCGGAACTTCTTCTGACAACGGGACGTTCATTCCCGTCACAACGGGGCCGCTCAAAAAGATCCGGACTAATCCGGTGGCTGGGGGACCTGTCCGAAGAACTCCCGGACAAGGTTGAGGTTTCGATCCAGCACGACCCCCGCGCTTAGCGGCTTGCCGTTCGTGCGTCGCCATGTACCTGAAAAGCGCAAATCTTCGAAGTGGACCACGAACCCTCCATCGGGGAGTGGCTCCGTCTCCGTGATCGGAAATTTTGCCCAGTCCAGATACACGCGGCCGAGGTAGGAGTTCTTGGCCGCGAGCGTGACCGGCGTTTCTTCCGGCTTGTAGCGGATCTCCATGTTTTCGCCGAGGTCCACTTCCGGCGTGGAAGAATCAACCTGGGCCAGCGCAAAAAAAACTTTCGTTTCCACCACCCCACGCCACTGGAAGGGATTCACCCAAGTCGGATAGGCGCCTACTCGCATCGGATCCGCATTCTGATAGGTGCGCGCCTCGAGCGCATTCAGGGCGCGGCGGTGCTCATAATCGCGCACTAGCCACACTAAGACAACCGCTACGAGTGCGACTCTGGCCGCCCATCGACCCTTCGGACCCTTCTGACGCGCGCCAATCTCTTCGTTGATCAGGAAAACAAGACTGGGCACAACCAGGCCGAGCACGAGCGCAATCAGCAGAAGAGGCTCGACGATGAAGACGATGTCCCAGGAATACCACTTCTCCCACAACGGCCAGAAGGGTCGGACGCCATAGTTGTTGGTGAAATCGAGCAGGATGTGGCTGAGGCCTGCAACATATGCGAATACGAACAGCAATCCCCAGCGCGGTGGAAGACTTGGGTCGCGAGTCTTGCGACCTCGCAATCTCCATACTCCATACATGAGCCCGACCACCGCCGCCGAGACGAGAAACAATCCGAGAAAGGAGTGCGTGAAACCGCGGTGGTGTACAAAGCCGAATACAGGTCCGCGAAATCTGCCCAGCACGTCAAGATCGGGCGCTTCGGCCGCCAGCGTCATGGTGGCGGTCGCCAGCGCCGTCTTGCGATTGAAACCGGCGCGTCCCAGGCACGCGCCGGTCAAGAAGTGTGTGACTGGTTCCAAGTTTTCCCCGAAAAACCTCGCCTCAGACTTGAGAATACAATGTCGGCTTACACCCCGGTAAACTACATCGCGAACAAGCAACGGTCTTTCAGCATGAGCGAACTCTCGCGAATCCGGCCGACAAGCAACAGATTGTCCAACGGCTTCACAAGATTCAAGCTTCTTCTCCCAGGCTCTGGGGGAAAAATGGCGGCGCCCCATATGCGCCCCAGATGATCTGTCACCGGGCAGATTCGTTTCGCGTCACCCTCGAGGAAAGGCCTGGGCGACCAAGCGCATTTCGGTCACGTGGATCCCCGTTCCGTGATGGTTCGTAAAGTGGGTTGCGCTGGGAACTCCCGCTGCCTTGGCGGCGCGGGGTGAAGACCGGGCCGGAGGTTGAGCAGGAACGCGCTGGTACCACTCCGAAGGAATTCAAAGCCGATCTCGATGACCTGCTTCGACTGCTGGATGGCTTCACTGGCCGGCCCAAAGATTTCGAATTGGCAACCCCATCCCATGTTCGGCCTGATGAGAGACGCGGACTGGAGGCGCCGGGGCCACCTCCCCATGGATCATCATCTGCGGCAGTTTGGAGTGTGAACGGGCAAGAGCAAGAGGACCGACCGCTCAGCGCGTGCGCTTTTTGGGCATGAGAATCGTGAGTGCGTCGCGCACGATGCTGACTTCTGCAGGCAGCGTTCCCACCAACTCGCCGTCGGCTTCGACGTAAACCTTCGAGCGAGGCTCTACCGCATCTGGACCAGAGCTGTAATCACACTGCACGCGTTCGCTGTGCATGAGTTCGACGCCCGGGACCTTCCACTTCAGCCCCAGAAGTCCTCGTGTGACGTAGAGCAAATACGAAAGCCGGCTCGAAGTCGAGCAGAGCACCACCCGCAGATCATCCCGCTCGAGGGACGCTCCCGGCGCTAACCCCCGCAGAATGCCGCCGAAGTTGCGGATGCGCACGGCCAGCATCTCCGTTATGCCGGTGCGCTGCTCGGCGCCGGTTTCGCGGCCGCCCAACTCGACCACAAATCTCTCCATGCGATGTGAAAACCACAGGTGCCATGCCTTCGCATAGTAAGCAGCCATGCCCAAACGCAGCTTCGCGGCTGCGTTGAGCTTGTAGAACAGATGCGCGTCGACTCCGACGCCGACTGCCACCGTGAAATATCGCGTTACGAGATCTCCATTGAATCCGCGCACCTGCACGCGTCCCAAAGCAATGCGGCGAGGTTCGGCATCGAGCGCGGCGCGTACGGCTTCGGAGGGCTCCAGGGGGAAACCCAGATCATGCGCCAGTGCGTTGGCAGTCCCCATGGGCACGATTGCGAGAGCGACGCGGGTGCCTGCCATACCCTGTAGAACGTCGTGAATCGTCCCGTCCCCGCCACCCGCGAACACTGTGTCGCAGCCCTCGAGAATCGCCTTGCGCGCTTGCTCGGCCGCGTCCGTGCTGGACTGGGTTAAGACAAGGCTCGCTTCCACACCTGCGTCTGCCAGAATTTTCAGAGCAGACTGCATATCGGATTGCCGCTGCGACCGACGGCCTCCGGAACGAGCGTTGTAAAGAAAAACCGCCTTGCGCATGCCGTGGAAGTTTAGCGGGTCCCCCACTCCCACATCCCAAACATGGCCTTCTGTGAGATGCCATGGCCGACCTGGCGCGCCAGCATCGTGACCTGGCCGCGATGATGGGCATCGTGCGCCATCAGGTAGCCGAAGAAGGCTGCGACATCGGGTCTAAAGCCCTTCACCCGGCCATCGCCCTCCAAAGCGTTGGCAATAACGGCGCGGAGAGCGTCACGGCTCTGCTGAAGTCCTTGCTTCGCCTGCTCAGGCGTCACTTTTGTGCGCTCGAGTTGATCGGGAATCTTGCTTCCTTTCGCGGCCGCCTTCAACCACATCACGCGAACATTATGCATATGAGCAACGATGGAAGCGATGTCCCGTCCTTTGCCATCCAGCGGTACCGCGCGCCATGCTTCTGCGGGCAGATTGTCGATCAGGTATTGATTGATGCGGTCGTTGATCTCGAACGCGTTCAACAATGCCTTAGGCAAAGCGAGCGGGGCGGAAGCTGGCTTGGGCATATGGTCTCCGCGGCGGAATGCGCCCAACAGCTTAGCAGGAGTCCGACCTCTTATTGCGTGCCCTTGCCGTTTTTACTAATCTATTCGCCGGAGTGGGTCGGATTTCCTATGAGGTTCGTTCCCCCTACCGTTCGGAACGAAGCGTGACGCCTTTAACCAGCTTAATCGTGGAGGATCACTCCGATGAGGAAGATGGGGTCCGTCCTGCTTGTCATGGTTTGTTGCGCGTTCGCAACGGCGCAGCATGCCGCACACTCTCCCGCGTCCAAACCAGCTACGCTGATGACCGGCATGGGCAAGCTTCATCACCCGGTTTCGACAAAAAATGTTCAGGCGCAGCAGTTCTTCGACCAGGGTCTGCGCCTGATTTATGCCTTCCATCACGATGAGGCTGCGCGTTCCTTCCAGAGAGCTGCGGAACTCGATCCGAAACTCGCGATGGCGTACTGGGGGGTCGCCGAAGCGGTTGGTCCGAATTACAACGATCCCGCCAGCGACCAGCGTTTCAAAGCTGCGCACGAAGCCATCCAGAAAGCCCGGGACCTCTCAGTCAGTGCCCCTGCTAACGAGCAGGCCTATATCGCGGCGATGGCGAAGCGTCTTCCGGAGGACCCAAAAGCCGACCGCCGAAAGGCCGCCGAAGAGTATCGCGACGCCATGCGTGAAGTGGCGCAGAATTTTCCGGATGACCTCGATGCCGCCACCCTTTTCGCCGAGTCCGGGATGAACCTGCATCCCTGGGGCCTGTGGCATGTCGACGGCACTCCGGAGGAAGGCACGGAAGAAGTCGTCGCGACCCTGGAATCGGTTCTGAAGCGCGATCCTGAACACCTGGGGGCGATGCACTATTACATTCATGCCGTCGAAGCGTCGCGTAGTCCCGAGCGCGCTTTGGCGGCCGCGAACAAGCTGGCTGCGATGGCTCCCGCCGCCGGCCACCTGGTGCACATGCCCGCCCACGTCTACATTCGCACGGGCGATTACGAATCCGGTGTCAGGACGAACCAACTGGCTGCGGCCGCCGATCGCGCCTACATCAAGAGCAGCGGCGCCGAAGGCATCTATCCCCTCATGTACTACAGTCACAACCTCCATTTCATTGCCATGTGTGCGGCGATGAACGGCAACTACCTGGAAGCGAAGAAGGGCGCGGACATGCTGGCCGAGCACGTACGACCGGCAGTCAAAGCGATGCCGCCGCTCGAAGGCTTCATGACTATCCCAATGGCCGTCGACGTGCGCTTTCACCAGTGGGATTCGATTCTCGCGAGCAAGCAGCCGGACCCGGATATGAAGATCGCCACGGTGTTCTGGCATTTTTCGCGGGGAGTCGCTCTGGCAGGAAGAGGCAAAGTGAGCGATGCGGAGGCGGAATACAAGATTGTCTCCCAAGCAGAAGCAGCGACGCCGGAAGATGTAGTCTTCGCCATGCCCGTCAACAACAAGGCGAAAGATATTATGAAGATTGCCGAACGGGTGTTGGGAGCGAAGATCGCGCTCGTCAACAAGGATCCGAACGGTGCCATTGCGAGGTTGCGCGAGGCGGTGGCCATTCAGGACACACTTAAGTATGACGAACCGCCTGACTGGTTTTTCCCAGTGCGCGAATCGCTGGGAGCCGCGCTGCTCATGAACAATAGTGCGCCCGATGCTGAGCAAGTCTTCCGTGAGGATTTGGAGAGAAATCCGCGGAATCCGCGCTCCCTTTTTGGGCTGAACCAGGCCTTGAAAGCGCAAGGGCGCGATTACGATGCAGGATTTGTCGAGAGGCAGTTCCAGAGTTCGTGGAAGGGGCCGCAGAGTTCTCTCAAGGTGGAGGACCTGGTCTAGTTTGTAGCGCCGCCGTCTGGCCGGTCGCGGAGAGCAAGATGCCCTCGGACTCTCCGTCTCCTACGACCTCGTCATTCCGAGGAGCGCAGTGCCGAGGACCCTGCTTTTTCGGTGCACACGAGCACAGCAGATTCCTCCTGCCTCCGCTGCGCTCGGCGTCGGAACGACAAATTCAAGAGCACCGTTGTTCCGACAATGTGTCTCGCCACACCTGCATACACCAGAGCAAGCTGGGGATTGAATTGGCGGAGGACCAGGCGCCGAGTTTCGAGAAGTGTCTTCCTGGCAAACCGAAGTCGGACCGGGCACGAACCACGTGGGACGGCCGCCCTCGGTCGTCCTGCCGAGCAGAGTCTGGGCTGCTCAGGCGCGACGAATATAATCTTTTGGACATGGCCCGCGCGAATAAGGATGTCGAGAACAAGGTCGAGGATCTGCGAGACAGGATTCGGCATCACGAATACCGCTATTTTGTGCTCGATGATCCGGAAATCAGCGACTACGACTTCGACAAGCTGGTCGAACAGCTGAAAAAACTCGAAGGAGAACATCCTGAGCTCATAACGCCGGACTCTCCCACGCAGCGGG
>WNFQ01001474.1_pt1 | contig 20787 bp, 21 predicted proteins | sample 5400171 | NCBI WGS metagenome assembly WNFQ01 (sample SAMN13153356, study PRJNA577476) | soil metagenome | isolation source: 20 cm soil under Madrone tree | place: USA:California | collected 2016-06-14 | reverse complement strand
CGCTACCGGTTTCTCACGGAGCGCCGCTGCGGTTGCGAGTGGAAAATCAACTGGGATACAAAATGGCCAAATGGATTAATCGCATCGAGGTAGTGGACAGCATAAACCACATCGGCAAGGGACAAGGCGGTTGGAGGGACGATGTGCTCCATTATTATCTGTTGGATGCCGGGCTTTGACAGACGCAGGGTTACAAGTTTCAACCGCGATTGCGCCATTTCGATCGCGAACTTTGTTGAAACAAGATTACGCTCAGCTCTGCTGAATACTGAAACTTAGGAAGAGAAAAGGAGTTGGGGGGGTCTTTCTTCTTCGGCGTCATGCAGGTCCAACCACGTTTGGATATCGTTGCGGTCGCCGAAACCTGATCTCTGCTTCGCGGCCTGCAAGTCAGCGCTCGCTTCATCTCGCCAGCCACGTTTGCTTAGAAACGCATTCCAGATCGCAATTTCCTCTGCGCTGGGTCGCCGGCCACGCTCGAAGCACCATTCGAGAATTTCCTCATTCGATTCGCCTTTTAGCGTTCTCTCCACAAGCTCATCGTAATTTACCCCAAGAAATCTCGTGCAGCGGGCGTCGAACATCGTCGGATCTTCATCGACGCCAGTAAAATAGTCCGGCGGCAATTCACCGCGTGCTTTTAGTCGGATCTTGTCCAGCATCCGCGCAAAATAAATCAGGCCTTTTGTTTTGATATGATCGCTACAAGGAGTCTGAGTCTGCATGCAAAAGAAACCTCTGGCCTTGTGGTAAAGTGTCAACCGTCCACTTGAAGCGAAATGGCCATACCACTTCGAAGCAGGCTTGCGGTGACTGACACTTGGCTTAATGGGCAATCCGGATCGTGAAACGAGTTGCAAATAAAAACGCAAGCAAAAAGCAGCGTCGTCGCCATTCGATTATGGCCTTTGAAATGATTCGGCTCGACCGCGCTGCAGATGAGCCGCTTCATGAACAGCTTTACCGCCAGATTCGCGATGAGTTGGTTTCGACAACTTTCAACAACAACTCCTCCCGACTCCCGTCCTCTCGCGAGCTTGCCGCTGACCTGAGAGTATCGCGATTCACTGTAAACGTCGCTTTCTCCAGGCTTCATTCGGAAGGATACCTTCAATCGAAAATCGGATCGGGTACGTTCATCGCCGAGCCGTTGCCCGAAACTTTCCTGAGTGCGCACACTGCAACAGTAGAACCGCACGCAGAACGTCCGCCCCGCCTTTCGGATCGCGTAAGAAAAATTCCTGATCATCGTGTGGGAAAACAATTCGATTTCGGAATCGCCGGACCGCCCGGTGTCACCTTTGTCCCCGCTGTCGCGGCGCTTGATGAGTTTCCAATTGCAATATGGGAACGACTCAGAGCGGAAGTCCTCGCAAAGAAAGGGGCCCATCTGCTCCAGTATGCGTCAAGCCGTGGCGACCCCGACCTGCGCAAAGCGCTTGCAACTTATTTGTGCGATCACAGAGGCGCACGCTGTCATCCTGACCAGATCATCATCACCGCTGGAACGCAGCAGGCAATGATGATCAGCGCAATGGCGCTCGTAAATCGCGGCGAGGTGGCGTGGATCGAAGATCCGGGATTTTACCAGGCCCGCCGGGCCTTTGGATTCGCCGGGGCAACAGTCGTTCCGAGACCTGTTGATCGGGAGGGCATCACGATCGCGCGGCCATCGAAACAGCCTTCGCCAAAAATCATTTACGTCACTCCTTCTCATCAGTTCCCGCTTGGGATGACGATGAGTCTCGCGCGAAGGACGGCTCTAATCGACTTTGCGCGCGCCTGCGACGCTTACATTTTCGAAGACGATCACAATTCAGAATTTCGTTACACCGGTCCCCCACTCCCATGTCTGCAGGGCCTTGATAACTCTGGTCGAGTCATCTACGCAGGCACGATGAGCAAGATCCTCTACCCGTCCTCGCGGCTGGGTTATATTCTGGCGCCGGAGCAGTTAGTCGAACCGATGATCAAGATTCGGGCAGTGGTGGATCAACATTCTCCCGCCATTGATCAGGCGACACTCGCTCGATTTCTGACTGAGGGATTTTTTCTCAGTCACATCAAGCGGATGCGAAAACTATACTCTGACCGAAGAGAATTCTTTATCGAACAGTTCAACGGTCTGTTAAGTAAGTACTTTATCCTGGAAATTCCGGAAGCTGGCCTGCATTTCGTAGCCTGGCTACGGCGGAAAACAGACCTGCCGTTGATCACCAGTGTCTGCAAAGAGATCGGGATCCGGCCGTCGCCGTTGTCCTCTTGCTTTATGAAAGCAGAGGCGGAACCCGCACTCACCTTCGGGTTCGCCGCATGGTCGCGTGCGCAAATCCGCGAAGGCCTTAGCAAGTTCGCGTCGGCACTTAGTTCAAAATTGTCTGGGTAACGCATGCGTCTCGCGTGCTGGCGAGCGCGTCTCGCGATCGCGAACTTCGCTTCTGCAGCTCGGACGCGAAACATCGCATGTGAAAGACTGTTTCGGCGCGACGCCGAAACCAGCACGCGAGACGCGTACGCTCCTCCCAAAAACCGGCCCGTACCAAATCTGCGAAGTGGCTCTGGTCGTGAGTTAAAGCATGCCCCTAAGGTGTGGTCATGAAAATTCAACAAAGGATAAAAAACATGACAACACAACTAACAACCAAGAGAGCGATCCACAGTCTATTCATTGTTCTGATCGCGGCTTACTGCGGAACGCCTTTGGCGCCGGCACTTGCACAGGGACCGGCGCAGGCAAAGGCAAAACAGCAATATCAGGTGTCGAGCCTCCCAACGCTCGGCGGCACGAGTAACGCCGGAAACAGTATCAATAATCAGAGTTGGGTGGCAGGCTACTCCAGGCTCGCGGGAAATCAGAGCCGGCACGCCGCACTATGGCGCAGCGGTTCGCTCTCTGACCTTGGCACACTGGGGGGACCAAACAGTAGTGTCACGTGGAACGTGAAAGATACTCAGGGCATCATCGTCGGTATCTCTCAAACCGCCGACCCGGAGCCGCTCGGCGAGGCTTGGAGTAGCGCAGCTTTCTATACTGGGCCTTTCACCACCGGTTTCATCAACCTCGGATTTGTTTGGGAACAAAACCAAATGAGAGGGCTTCCCAATTTTCCGGGTGGAAACAACGGCTTTGTTACCGGCGCCAACAACTTCCGTCAAGCAGTGGGATGGGCTGAAAATGGTGTTCATGACGGGGCTTGTGTCTCACCTCAGGTACTCCGGTTTCTCCCGGCGAAGTGGACTCTGGGACCGCCAGATCAGATTCAGGATCTACCCCTGTTCCCGGGCGACACATCAGGAGCTGCCACGGCGATAAATGATAATGGTCAAATCGTCGGAATCTCGGGCATCTGCGATCAAGCCGTTGGAAGACACACGGCAAAGCACGCCGTGCTCTGGGAAAACGGCAGCGTGATTGATCTAGGGAACCTCGGAGCTCAATGGTGGAACACGCCCACGGCAATCAATCAACGAGGCGATATTGTCGGGTTCGCTGGCGACCCGGCATTTGTCGAAGGCGACATCCTCCACGCTTTCATGTGGACCAAAGAGGATGGCATCCGACAGCTCAAACCTTTGAAGCACCGTACACCAGAACATGTAGACAGTGAGGCCTACGGTATTAACGAAGGCCGCCAGGTGGTCGGTGTATCTTGCGACGCGGACTTTATTGATTGTCGTGCTGTCATTTGGGATCACGGCAATACACCCACAGATCTCAACGATCTCAAGGGCGGCTTTGCTGCGCGCCTCGAAACCGCGAAAGACATAAATGACAAAGGAGAAATCACGGGTAGAGCGATCGATGCGGGTGTGAGAACACCGTATTTGGCAGTGCCTGTTGGGGGGACACTGACAAAAGAAAAATAAGCGCTGCGTTCTCGGCGCACGAACGCATTTTCGCCCGTTCGAAACACACATAGGCCGGATGCCGATTCGTAGAATCGACATCCGGCATTTTTCTTTTCTTCCTTGCAATCGAAAATCGGCAATCGAAATTCGGCAATTCCTTTTGGGGGGCATAGCTCAGTTGGTAGAGCGCCAGCTTTGCAAGCTGGAAGTCAGGGGTTCGAATCCCCTTGCCTCCAGTCTACGCTGGCGTTGTGAGGTTTGATTTTCGATTTGCGATCTGCGATTGCCGATTTAAGTAAATGCGCGCTTGCACGCCAGTTGTTCCAAATCGAAAATCGATAATCGCAAATCCAAAATCCGGCGGCTCGGCCGCCGAAACGGGCCTGTAGCTCAGTTGGTTAGAGCATGCGCTTGATAAGCGCAGGGTCACTGGTTCGAGCCCAGTCAGGCCCACTTTCTTGCCATTCAAAACTGAAAATAAACAAACGGCACCGGACCGGTTGCGGGAAACAGTTCGAGCGCCAAAAACGCCAAAACGTATGCCGGGATTTGGATACGCGCGGGTTGCAACGCCAGGCGATCAATAAATTGGTTGCGTTCCTGCGCGACGGCGAGAAACAACGAAATGAAAATCAGCACGATCGAGCCGGTCGTCAGCAAAAATTCCCCGGTCATATGGTGAAATCCGAATAGCGCGCTTAAGACGTATCCGCTGGTTTGCAAGGTTTTTGGCCGAAACAGTGACGCGCTCAACACAAAGCACGCAAACATTGCTCCGACGCTGAACGGCACGACCCAGCGCTGTTTCATAACTCTGTCGATCGGGGTGCCGACCGTTGCCCGATCAAAAAGACGATATCCTATGAGGAGAAGGCCATGGTAGCCGCCCCAAGCTACGAATGTCCAGTTAGCCCCGTGCCATAGTCCAACAAGCACCATGACGACCAACATGTTTCGATACAACACGAATCGTCCCTTCCGTCCCCGACTGAACGGCATGAACAAATAATCCCGAACCCATGTGGAGAGGGTAATGTGCCATCTCTGCCACAGGTCAGGTGGATTTCGAGCCAGGAATGGCCGCGCGAAGTTCAGCGGAAACTCAAAGCCGAGCAGCTTGGCGCAGCCACGGGCGATGTCCGTGTAACCAGAGAAATCGAAGAATACCTGCATGAAAAAGGCAAGACAGCCTGACCACGCAGCAAGCCAGCCGGGATGCGCCATCGGGTCACTAAAGTAAGGATCCGCGACAGCGGCGAACCGGTCCGCGAATACTATTTTCTTTAAAAGCCCGGATAGAACCAGGATGATTCCACTCTGAACGACAATTGCCGCCGGAGGTCGCCAACGTGGGATTTGAGCGATGAATTGCCGGGCGCGAATGATTGGTCCCGCAATAAGATGCGGAAAAAATGCGATGAACAGGGCGTAATCGACGAAGTTTCGAACCGCCTTCATCTTGCCCCAGTAAACATCGAGCGTGTACGAAAGACTGGCGAACGTATAAAAGCTGATGCCCACAGGCAGAACGATTTGGAGGACGACCGATGACTTCGGGATATGCAACAAACCAGCCAGGGAACCCGCAAAGAAATCGAAATACTTAAAGAAACCGAGAAGCCCCAGATTAACGATCAGACTAACAGCCAGCAAAAGCTTCTTACGCACGCCGCTAGTGACCTCCAGCCAAATACCGAGGAAGTAGTCGACTACTGTGGAAGTCAGGATGAGCACGATGAATCGTGGATCCCACCACATGTAAAAGACATAGCTTGCGCATAACAGCAGGAGTTTCCCGGTACGAAATGGCATGCTGTAGAACAGCGCGGCCACGATCACAAAAAAGATCCAATACTGAAAACTGTTAAATAACATCAGAGACAGGTCTTCGTTACTCGATCATTTCACTCGCAATTCTGACTTGAAGCCCGATCGCGCATGCGATTCGGCAGCACCAAGCCGTCCCACTAACTCAGCGACCAGCGCTTCTGTAAATCTTCGCCGGCCTTTCGCGTTAAGGTGGAACGCGTCAAAGTAATATTCAGGCGTTTCAAGGAAATCGAACGTTTCTTCCGGCAGTGAAAAAGTCGTTCTCTGGATGATGACGCTTGGAAGAACAGTACGTTGTCCCTTGGAAAACGCCGGAAGCTCCACAAATGGACCGCGAGGCACAGGCGTAAGCACAATTGCGGTAGGACTATTAGAATAACGATTCAAAATTCGCGGGATCCAATCGCGTTGTAGCTGGAGCGAATATTCCGTGTCCGATTGAGACGGCTGTATCAAGCTCTTCCGGAAAGCCTGTCTCTGAGCTTCAGTCAACTTTGGCGCGAACGTTACTTGTCCTGTTGTAGGATCATAGAACGTGCCCACCAAGTCGTAATCCCGGCCTTTGTAGATCTCACGGGAATGCATTCTCGCAGTCTCTTGCTGGACATTTTTTAGACGCGCGAGGGGATGTTCGAGAAAATCGACGACGTCACTTTGGTAGGCTGAACCTCGCAGTATGCACGCAATAAATGCTCTGAATCGACCAGGCCATCGCCGGAAACCCGAAGCGAAGTTGAAGCAGTCTGCGTAGCGCAGGAGCGGAGCCGTCATGGAAATTCTCAGAGGATCGGCAGTGCTTGGCTCATAGCCTATGCCGTAAGGAACAACAATCGCCCAGTAACGCCGCATGCTGGGATCAACTTCACGGAGCATGTAGTACCATGTGTTTACTGAAGCGGCTGGCTCCGCCAGACTCACAAACTTAAATCCGGCGCTAGAACCAATCTCATCAGCCACGGTGCTGGAGAATCCCTCTGCCATTCTCGAATCACCCAGGACGAGCACCTCCTTGAGGCCAGATGGCGGGCGCTCCTTTTCAGCTCGCGTAAGTACGGCCAATCGTCCCGCGTACGAATCAGGAGCCAGAATCGAGACGTATAATTTTGTATGAAAAATAACGCCATCCAGGCACACAAAGGCGGCTACGCCCAGCAAAAGGTTTTGCGTAACGTGGAGTGGACGAGGCGACGTGGTTGGCTCGGCGGGAAACGTTGTGCGCAGCGCTGTTGTCGAGCTGAAATAAACAGCAACGTATACGATTGCAAACAGCACCAAGACCAGCAGCCACCGGGCTTTGCCTCGCCATAACACACCTTGCGGATTAGCTTGCGTTTCGGCGATTCCAGCAACAGTTACGCTCGCGAGCGCCGCCCGCCTCTCTGAGTCACCAGAAAGTTCGAAGAGATAGTTACCCGCGCGAATCCATGGAACGACCTGGCTCCCTTTCGGGCCAGTAGCAAACAGGACTGGCTTGCCATCTTTAGTCGTTACAAACACGAATCCCATCGAACCATTGCCCGTATCCCACTGGATCTCAGTGCTGCCGCTTCCATCAGTGACCGTTACCTGCTCGGGCTTTGCTGTAATAACAGGCGGATTTGGAGAGTTCCCTGTGTCGTTACCCACTGCAGCTTGTTCGACAGCGCTTCCGAAAGTCCGCGCTGCTGCCAAAAAGACAACGAGACAGATCACAACTCCAGGCAGGAGTGAGCGGGCTTTCGCGGCCGCCCCAGAGTTGCGCAGTCCAACGTGAGAACGCTTACACACTTCGTCGTTTAAGCGCAGTGCCACATTCACGAGTGATCATTTTGTTGAGTTTTAGACAGTCGTGACACGAGGAGCGATCTTCGAAGTCATAATCGCGCATCGACGAACTGGCTGTGAGCGGTGTTTCGGACCTTTTTAGAATGGCGTTGTGCGAAAACCGCACCAATCAACAGTCCGAAAACTGCTCCCGCAACATCCAGCATGACATCGCGAACCGAGGGAGTACGCGACTTGACGAATGATTGGTGGAATTCGTCGCTCGCGGCAAAAACTGCGCAAGCGACCAGAACTGCGCCAAGCAGCATTGGCCTGGTCGTGCGCAGAGTTGGATTGCTGCGAAGCGCCCGCCAAAGGAGAAGAGCGAGAATCGCGTATTCGCTCACGTGCGCGCTTTTACGCATAACGATGAGGATGAACAAGATTTTCTCCGGTGACATTTCCGGTTTCAACCAGAGCAAGAACGGCACCATGAATCGCGACGTGTGCTCGGCGGACAGCACGTCGGTTGAGCCGAGAAAAATAACGCAGACCCAAATTAGTAACGGCAGCCAATATTTGAAGAAGCGTCGCATTTCGTTTGCGGTGCGTTTGTATCAGGCGCCAAAATAGATGGCGTTTCACAGAAACGCCCTACAAATTTACCAATCTGAAATCCGCAATCCGCAATCCGCAATTCGAGATTAGTGCTCCCCTCACCTTCCAACCCATTTTCATGGAGCGAATCTGGGGCGGCCGACGGCTTGAATCGAGGTTCGGAAAAAGCCTGCCCCCAAAAACGCAAATTGGCGAGTCATGGGAAATCGTCGATCGTCCGGAAGCACAAAGCGTCGTCGCGCGCGGTCCACTGAAAGGCAAGACTCTGCATGAACTCTGGACGAAGCACCGATCATCGATCTTCGGCGAGGTTCCCGACGCCCCACGATTTCCGTTGCTGATCAAACTTCTCGATGCACGCGAGAAGCTTTCCCTGCAAGTGCACCCGCCGGAACAAGTCGCCAGAAAACTAGGCGGCGAGCCGAAAACTGAATTTTGGTACGTTGCCGACGCCGATCCCGGGGCCGAACTTTTGCTCGGGTTTTGCAAACCTAAGACGCGCGATCAGTTCGAAAAGGCGCTGCGCGAAGGAACAGCTGCTGATTACGTTCATAAAATCTCTGCCAAACCGGGTGACGCCGCGTTTCTTCCGGCCGGACGTCTTCACGCCGTAAGCGCAGGCAACTTGTTAATTGAAGTGCAACAGAATAGCGATAGCACATACCGCGTGTTCGATTGGAATCGTGTTGATGATCAAGGCAAGGCTCGGCAGTTGCACATCGAGCAAGCGCTTCAATGCATCGACTTCAACGATGTGGCTCCGAAATTAGTCGCGTCACAAGGTGCGCTTCTCGCCAAGCATGAATTGTTTGAAGTCCAAAAGTGGAATCTTTCTGCACCGCGCGAGATCGCCCCACGCAGGCAATTCGCAATCGTTTGCTGTCTGACTGGAAAACTTACCTGCGCAGATATCGATCTTGCGCCGGGCGAATTTTTGCTGGTTCCCGCTCAGTTGCAGGATCGGCAAGTGAAGCCGCTCGACACGCAAACAACACTTTTGCGTGTCACAATTCCAGTTCTGTAGGGGCGCTCTGTCAGCGCCGAAGAGGTCAACGGCGGTCAGAGACACGCCGCCATAGTCTTACACCTGAATCCAAATCCGCCGGACCATTTCACGATTTTTGACCGGAATCACGTTGGTCTTTTGTGGCGCATCCTCATTTCCCGCGGTAGAAGCAATGAAAGTGCCGGCTCCGCATAGGGAGAAGCAAAGCAAAACGATCGCGATTTTCGTCACCAAGTTCACGGGTTAGTTCCAAGCTTATTGCCGTCTTTCAGCCACAAGCCTCTGCCAAACGCCGCAGGTAAGTAAAGCCATAAATTCCACTGCTGTGTCCGTCCGCCCAGCGCGGTTGCAACGCATAACCGCCCACCATCTCGAAGCCGATCAGCTGAAAACTTTGGTGGGTGTAAGCCACATGTGGACGCGAGACGTTGCCGAGCACGTCCGGTTCGCCACCGCATGCAGCACACGGACATGCGCGACGCAACATTTCGAGTTTCAAAAACGATTCAGTGCCATCGTTCCAGGCAATCGCAAGTTCCTCCCCAATTTGTTGGACGTTGATCGGTTCCAGCCGCATGTGTCGATCCGGTAATTTCTAGATTAACACGGATGGACACAGATCAGAAAAACCAGTGGCCTTTAAGATTAGCATTCAGGAATCTATGACAATCTGTGTTCATCTGTGGCTCTCTGCCTTTGCTTTTGATCGTTCGCCAAAAATCGCCGTCCCGACGCGCACTAGCGTGGCGCCTTCTTCGACTGCGACTGCGTAATCCTGTGTCATTCCCATCGAGAGTTGCGCAAGATCGACTCGAAATTCGGTTTGAAGACGATCGCGTAGCTCACGCAACTGAACGAAATATTTTCGGGAGGCTTCCGGTTCTTCACCGAGCGGTGGAATGGTCATTAGGCCCAGAACCGACAATCGCGGTAACGCGAGAAGCGCTTCCATTTGCTCGCGCAGCTTATCGGGTGCGAAGCCGAATTTACTCCCCTCGCCTGCCACATTGATTTCGAGCAAAACTCGTGGACGCATCCCCTCTTCTTCTGCGATCCGGTTCATCTCTTGCGCGAGTGCGAGCGAATCTACGCTGTGGATCATTTCAAACAGCGGAAGCGCGTGACGAATTTTGTTTTTCTGAAGATGCCCCACGAAATGCCAGCGAATCGCCGACGGCAGCTCTGGAATCTTCGCCCGAGCTTCCTGCACGCGGCTTTCACCAAACAAACGTTGCCCAGCCTGAATTGCCTCGCGCACCTTTTCGGCCGCGTGCGTTTTCGTAATTGCGACCAACTCGACCTCGTTCGGAGCGCGCCGAACCTTCGCCGCCGCGTGCGCGATCTGCTCGCGCACACGCTCGAGATTTTCAGCGATTGAAGTCATCGCAGAAATTGTAGGGCAGGCGCCTCGCTTGCCAAATTGAAATCAAGCGGCGCTGGTGTTGCTCGAGCGCGGTGGCCATGCACCGCATTATTTGCTGGTAAACCGCGCCGGAATAACGCAGAAGCACCTGATCATGAAACACTGTTCAATTCTCATTGGCACTATTGTCACGTTGGTGACCTGTTCCAGTTTGCTCGCCCAGGAAAAAGCCAGCCTTCAGCCTAATGCGACCATCCTCAGTATCCTGCAGGGGAACACCGGCAAAACGGCCGAGCTACGCCTGAATTCCGGGGAGAAGATCGGCGGCAAAGTCGAACAAGTGAACGACAATCTCGTTCTTCTTTCCCATCTGACCGGTGCGGAATTCTTCGACGGTTTTGTTTGCGTCAAAGATATTTCGGCGGTGGTGATTCGCAGCGCGGGGAAATAGAAGCGGCCGACGATATGGCCTGACCAGGTGTGTTCAGGATTGTCAAGCGCGCCTGCGATTGCCGATACTTACGGCATGATTACCAAAAATATCGGTATGCTTCTGCTTGCGATTTATCTTATCGCGGTAGGAATCCTCACTCTCACCGGACTTGGCATCGGCATCATCACCGGCGTGCTGGCGCTGCTGGCAGGAATTTTTATCCTGATCGGGCGCTAAGCCGTGTAGGATCAGGCGAGGAGTTCGATCATCTGCCTGGCGAGCTTCGGGCCGATGCCGCTTTCCTCGTGCTTGAAATAGACGAAGGCGCTTTTCCAGTTTGCGTTTTGGTCGCGAACGAATTCCGACCAGCTTCTCACATCTGCCTCCGCGTAATCTTCGCGGCGGAGGCGGAGATAGCCGTAATCGGCGGTAATCTTCCTTGGGGTTGCGATCGTGTCGGTGTCCGCAATGCAAAGGGCGATATTGCGCGACTTTAGCAGATCAAAAATTTCCTCGTCGAACCACGATTCGTGACGGAATTCGAACGCGGCGCGCATTTCTGGAAATTCGCGCAGAAAAGAGCTCAGCACGTCGGCGTCCTTCTTGAATGTCGGCGGCAACTGAAACAAGACCGGGCCGAGTCGTTCGCCGAGGCCGGTCACAACTTTGCAAAAATATTCGAGCGTGTCTGCGCAATCGCGCAGCTTCGACCAATGTGTGATCCTTTGCGGCGCTTTGAGCGCGAAGCGGAACTCCTCTGGCGTTTGCGTTTTCCAATTGTCGATCGTTTTCGGCGCGGGAATCCGGTGGAACGTGTAATTGATCTCCGTAGTTGAAAATCGCTCCGCGTAGAACGGCAGCATCTTCGCCGCGGGCAAATCTTCCGGATAAAAATTTCCCTTCCACTCCGCGTATTGAAACCCTGATGTCCCGATCCAGAACTTCATATAAAGCAGTTAGCCTAAGAGTCCGCTGAGCAAAAGCAGGCTTTCAAACAGCATAAAAGAGGCTTCCAAACATCTGCGGCGAATGCTGCATCCGAATCCTATATAGCGGCAAGTTCTCTCGCCCTTCCCTCCACAACGAACGAAATCTTTGCGCGTGATGTAAGACAGCCGTCGCTGGCCAGTGTTGCGATCCATTTAAGTGAATACTGTTTTTCGTTTTGCAATTGTCGCACTGTTGATTGCAAGCAGTGCCGTTCCAGCGTCGGCGAAAAGAAAAGCGCGCCATGCGCCGACTCCGGGCAAGGCGGATTTTGAAGCCGCCACTCGTCTGCAGGTATTTCTTGATCGCGCGAACTTTAGTCCGGGTAAGATTGATGGGCGCTACAATGAAGTGACGCGAAAAGCGCTTGCGCTTTACCGCGAATCACTCGGAGAACAACCGCAAACTGCGCCACCACAACACAAAGCAAAATCAAACGTCGCGCCCGACGTAACGGGGCTCGATCTGGCCAACGTCAATCCGGTGTTCATTCCATACACCGTTACCGAAGCGGATCTTCAAAGTATCGGGCCGTCGCCGAAGGAGCCGCCACAACAAGCAAAATTAAAATTTTTACCCTACCGCGATGCAGCCGACGCGATCGCCGAAAAGTTTCACAGTGACGTTCATTTTCTCGAACAACTCAATCCCGGTAAATTGAAAACGATGAAGGCCGGTGACCAGGTAATGGTGCCGAACGTCGAGCCATTTGAACTCACCGCAGTAAAAGACATTAAGCCCGGCAGCGAAGTCAGTTCGCAGGCGGCGAACGAGGCGGAAGATCAGGGCGATACCCAAAGCTCGACTCCTGGTCAGGGCGCAGCGGCAGCGAAGAATGCAGCGATAAAGGTCGACACGAAAACGAACATGCTCGGCGTGTTTGAAGGCGAAAAGCTAATCGCCGCGTATCCGGTTACAGTCGGCTCCGCTCACTTGGCCTCGCCTATCGGGGAATGGAAGGTGCGAGGGATCTCCAAGCTACCCAGGTTTCGCTACGACAAGGAAATGCTTCAGCACGGTCAGCGGAGCGGGAATTTTTACATGCTTCCACCGGGTCCGCGAAACCCTGTTGGCGTAATGTGGATTGCGCTAAACAAAAAAGGGATTGGGATTCACGGCACAAACGAACCCGGGTCGATCGGCCATGCTGCAAGCCACGGTTGTATTCGTCTCGCCAATTGGGATGTCGTGCGGCTTGCCACAAAAATTAAAAGCGGCGATAGCGTTTCCATATATTAAAATCGGGATCATGGGCGAAACGCTCGCTTCCAGCGCCTTAAACATACTGCACCAGTGGGTCCATTCAGAAAGCCTGCGGAAACATTGCTACGCCGTCGCGGATTCAATGAAGCATTTTGCGCAACTGCGCGGCGAAGACGCTGATCTTTGGGAAGCGACAGGATTGTTGCACGACATGGATTACGAGCGGCACCCGAATCTCGAACGCAGTCCAACCGAAGGCCATCCGTTCGTCGGCGTTACGTGGCTGCGCGAGAACGGATGGAGCGACGAAGTCTGCCGCGCGATTCTTTCGCACGCGGATTACGCAAACGTCTCGCGCGAAACGGCCCTGGAGAAAACACTCTACGCTGTCGATGAACTAAGCAGCTTCATCGTTGCTGTCGCGCTCGTTCGTCCAACAAAAAGCATTCAGGATGTCGATGTCCGAGCGGTGAAAAAGAAAATGAAAGACAAAGCATTTGCTCGCGCGGTGAATCGCGAGGACATCGTCCGCGGCGCAGAAAAGTTGGGCATTCCGCTCGATGACGTTGTTGCTGAAGTTATCGCTGCGCTCAAAGCCGACGCCGAGCGACTGGGGCTCGCTGGCACTTCGGTTTCAAAGGAAACCTCTGGGTAAAAAGCGCGTTCACACGCCGGCGCCAGGCTACAGTTTCTCCGCAATAATTTCCATTACCAGCGGAGTTATCATTAATGTGTTCGACGACGCTTCTGCTTTTACCAAATCTGCGCGGACGTCGTCGGCAAATTTCTGATTGATGCGTCCCATTTCAATTAGCCGGGAAAGATAAGTTTCGATGAATGTGGCCGGCCACTGCCACATGTAGTCCGTTGGCCGCAGGCAAAACACGTGTGGCCGTGCTGAACGAATGACAAAACCGTTGTCCGCAAGCAACTCCGACAATCTGGCAGCGCCATCAGGTTCGCCACCGGACTCGCGCCATGTCGCAATCACGTGCGCGCGGAAACGCTCGTGCATTGGCAGTCGGGGAAAAAATCTCCATGTGTCGTAGTGCCCATACTCGTGAAAAATAGACAGACTTCCTTTTGGCATCACGCGTGCCAGCTTCCGAATCAGTAACCCGGGGTCGCTAACGAACGAAACCACCCAGCGGCACCAGACGAAATCGTAATCTGCGGTGGGCAAATCGTCGGTCATCAAATCAATCTCGTGAACTTTCACGTTCGTGAGCGATCGCACCCGACACGCTGCTTCTACCGCGCGGGCGAAGTTTCGCGACCGTTCGAGCGCTACTACTTCGCCGGAGAGTCCGACAATCTCGGCGAGATCGACCGTCGCGTAACCGGGACCCGCGCCCACATCGAGTACCCGTTTGCCCATCGTCAGACCAGCTCTTTGCCAGCAATCTAAAACCACCGGGCGCCAAACCCTGTGTTGCAATCCGAGCCTCGCTAATTCTTCGTCATGCGTACCGAGAACGTAGTCCCCATCGGTTGCCATCCCTGATGTTTCTTAAATAACGCCATATTACAATGTGATTTTGCCGAGTGTGGTGCGATCGGGCGCTCGGCTTGGATAGCCTTCTGGTGTTTCGCCGGTTATGGACAACATTAGAGCAAACGCGCCCGTCTCACCTGTCATGGATTACGTGATTCGTCAGCTCACACCTGAGGATGAACCCATTCTCTGGGAAATGTTGTATCAGGGACTGTCATCACCGAAAAAAAAGCAATTGCCGGCACGGGAGATCGTGCATCGCCCGGAGTTTGCACGATACGTGGAAGGCTGGGGCCGCGCCGGCGACACCGGGTTTGTCGCACACAACAAGAAAGATGGAATGCTCCTCGGTGCTGTTTGGCTACGCAATCCCCCGGGGAAATCTGACGCGGCGCCGGAGCTGGCTCTTGTCGTGAAACCCGAACACCGCAAGCACGGCATCGGCACGGCACTGCTAACCCAATTGGTTCGCGCGCATCCCGAACAGTCAGCAATCTCGCTGAGCTTCGTCACCGGCAAACCGATTTTGCGTCTCTACGAACGGTTCGGGTTCAAAGTGGTGAAAGAACAGCCGCACGGCGTCGTGATGCATCGGGAAATCTAGGAGCGGCCCGGTGAAATTCTTCGCGTCGATCGCGATGATTGTGCTGGCTAACGACGCGATGGCGCAGTTATCGACGACGCCGAAAGCGGCGGTGGATCAACTCATCCCGTGGTTGCTCGACGAAGATCAGCAGTTGCGCGGTGTCCCATTCAGCGAAGTCATCCTGGATACGACCGGGAAAAAAGTGTTCAGGTTTGACGCGAACGAGCCAGTGGATCAGCGGGTTGCAAAAGCGATTAGCGCAGCATGCGATGAAACGATGAAGCGATTAAACGCAACGGGCAGCGCCATTCAAAATGTTGATCGGATTAACGAAGTGAGCAGCCATTTTGAAGATAATCTGCGCGAGTTGCTGAACGCCACTCCCGGTTTGCGCTGCGAGTTTCCGCTCACCAACGAAGGCAAAGTGCAGCGTTCAGGTTATCCCGACTTGCGCATAGTCGATCTGGAAAGCAAACGCGTCTTTTATCTCGATCCAAAGCTTTACGCCGCCGGAAGTCGTGACAGTAGTTTCCGGACGTTTTATTTCGAGCCAAAAAAAGCGACGAACAAAGTGCGCGACGACGCGGTGCATTTCATCGTCGGTTTTCAGCATGAATCGCGGAATGTGCCGGCCTCGCTCAGCCGCGACGCTTCGGAATCCCGCACGGCCACAGAGCGCCATGGGTACAGTCCGGTGTGGAGGTTCACGCGATGGGATCTTGTCGATCTCTCCCGCTTCGAGGTGAAATTGAAAGCCGAGTTTCAAGGAAGTAATCGCGACATGTATCGTCCGGAAGCGATTGTGGCCTCAGGTAGCGGCGACTAAGTCAGTTGCCGCCGCGAGACTAGCAGTTGCTCATACTGGCGCGGGACGTAATGGTATTGTTTCGATGATTGCAAAACCGGCAGAGACATTTCAATTCGACGCCATTGACGATGTGCTGAGCGACATCGCGAAGGGGCGAATGGTAATCGTGACCGACGACGCCGACCGCGAGAATGAAGGCGACCTGGTGATGGCAGCGGAAAAGGTCACGCCCGAAGCCGTCAATTTCATGGCGACACATGGACGCGGCTTGATTTGCGTGCCGATCTCGAATGAGCGTGCCGAACAACTCGGTTTGCAGCGAATGGTCATTCAAAATCGCGAAAAACATCGGACCGACTTTACCGTTTCCGTAGATGCGGCACGCGGCATCACCACTGGCATCAGCGCCTACGATCGAGCCACGACGATCCTTGCAATCGCCAACCCAAAATCTTCGCCCGATGACCTTAACCAGCCGGGGCATGTATTCCCGTTGCGCGCGAAGGACGGAGGCGTGCTGCGACGCGCAGGACACACCGAAGCTGCCGTTGATCTGGCAGGAATGGCGGGTCTGCAGCCAGCGGGAGTGCTGTGCGAAATTCTGCATGACGATGGCACGATGGCGCGTTTACCGGAATTAATGGAGTTCCGCAAAAAACATGGCTTGCGGATTTGCACCATCCAGGGCCTGATCGCCTATCGCCGCCTTCGCGAAAAGCTCGTGGAACTGGAGCAAGTCGTGAAACTGCCAACTGATTACGGCGATTTCGATTTGCACCTGTATCGTTCAAAGCTCGACGGGCAGCATCATCTCGCGCTGGTCAAGGGCAACATCGACAAAGACAAGCCGACGCTGGTGCGGGTGCACAGCCAATGTCTCACCGGCGACGTTTTCGCTTCGCGTCGCTGCGACTGCGGGAATCAATTGCATGCGGCGCTGCGGCAAATCCAGGAGGAGGGTAACGGCGTTTTGGTTTACATGCGCCAGGAAGGACGGGGAATTGGGCTGGCGGCAAAAATTCACGCGTACAAATTGCAGGAGGAAGGTCTCGATACTGTGGAAGCCAACGCCAAGCTTGGTTACCCGAGCGACCTCCGCGATTACGGACTCGGGGCGCAAATTCTTTTCGATCTCGGCGTGCGGCAGTTTCGGTTTCTCACAAATAATCCAAAGAAAGTTGTCGGCCTTGAGGGCTATGGCCTCGAAATGATTGAGCAGGTGCCCATTCGTGCCGAGGCCAATCCGCATAACGTTAAATACCTCGAAACGAAGAAGACCAAGCTGGGACACATGCTGTGAATGACGAAGCTCGAATGTCGAATGACGAAGGAGTGAGAGGATGACGACGTCCGAAAATATTCTCGTTGCCGCGAAAGGATCATTCGTCATTCGGGCTTTGTCATTCTTTCGACGTTCGTCATTCGTCATTTGTCATTTCTAGATGTCGAGCACCGCGCCGCATCGTCCGCAAATCGCCAAAACCAAGGCAACGTTCTGCATTGTGGCGAGTCGGTTCAATGAGCAATACGTCCAGGGACTCATAGATCACGCTACGGAAGAGCTGCGCGCTCTTGTCCCAAACGCGGTCATTTTCGTGCAACGGGTGCCGGGAGCTTTCGAAATTCCAGTCGTGGTGAAGGAACTGACATCGCAGAAAAAAGCCAACGTGGTCATCGCCTGCGGTGTGATTTTGCAGGGAGAAACCAATCACGCCCAAAATCTGAGCCGCTCCGTCACGGATGCGCTTCAACGCATTGCGGTGGAACAATCCGTGCCAGTCATCAACGTGGTGCTCAGTTTCGACAATGAAGATCAGGCGCGTGCGCGCTGTCTCGAAAATCGCATCAATCGCGGCACGGAGGCCGCACGCGCGGCAGTAGAAATCGCAAATGTCCTGACGGACCTTCGCAGAGATTGATCGTTATGGGCAAAAGACGACGAGCGCGCGAAGCGGCAATTCAATATCATTTCTGGCGCGACCTCCAGCGTGGTGAAGCGCCGGAAAAGATCGATGATTTCTGGGAATTTTGCCCAGCTACGCCACGAGTCCGCGAATTTGCCCAGCCGCTGATCGAAGGAATGGTGACGCACCTCCCGGAAATCGATGAACGCATTCGGCGCTACTGCGAAAACTACGAATTCCGTCGCATCTCGGCGGTTGATCGCAATGTTCTCCGGGTGGCAATCTATGAGATGCTTTATCGCGATGACATACCTCCAGTGGTCTCGATCAACGAAGCTATCGAGCTGGCAAAGACTTTTGGCGGCGCTGAATCGGGACGTTTCGTGAATGGGATTCTTGACCGCGTCCGAAAAGACTTGGATCGCCCGGCCCGGGAAGCGGTGACGAAACGCGTGGAGTGATGGAGTCATGGCGTGGATGGGGAGTGATGAGATGACTTCGCATTTCACTACTCCACTACCTCAATACTCCATAACTCCATGAGATTTCTCGAAACTCTCGCCCAACAGTTTGCCGGCAAACCGATCGATTGGGAGGAGCTGGAAGAAGGGCTCATCCGGGCCGATCTCGGCGTGCCGATGACGACACGCATTATTAAGAAGCTGCAGGAGCGCGAGGCTTGGTCTTTGCTTGGAATCGGCGACGTGATCAAGGCCGTGCGCGAAGAGTTCGAGCGGATTTTGCCGGCCGATCCGATGCCAATCCGTCGAGCAAATGGCAAACCAAGCGTGATTTTGATTGTCGGCGTGAATGGAACCGGCAAAACAACATCGACAGCGAAGCTCGCGCATTATTTGAAGCAAGATCGACATCGCGTGCTCCTGGCGGCAGCAGATACTTTTCGTGCCGCTGCGATCGAGCAACTGGATATTTGGGCGAAAAGACTCGGCCTTGAAATGATTCGTGGCCAGTACGGGGCCGATCCAGCCGCGCTTTGTTACGAAGCTTATCAGACAGCCGCCAAGCGCGAGGCCGACTTCTTGATTTGCGACACGGCCGGCCGTCAACACACCAAAACGAATCTAATGGCCGAGCTGCAAAAGGTGAAACGGACGCTTGGCAAGCTCGATCCGGAGGCGCCGCACGAGACACTGCTCGTTGTCGACGCAACCACCGGTGGCAACGCGCTCACGCAAGCCCGCGAATTCCACAGCGCGATGACGCTTACCGGTCTGATTGTCACTAAACTCGATGGCAGCGGCAAAGGCGGGATCGTCGTTGCAATTCAGGATGAACTTGGAATTCCAACGCGTTTTGTCGGCACTGGCGAAACGATTGACGATTTCGCATCGTTCGACGAGCGCGATTTTGCCGCGAACATTGTGTAGCTTGAAAGCAGACGGCATGGCTCAGGCAATCAAAGAAACGGTCGCACCGGAAGAGACTGTACCTGCCACCGAATTAAAAGGCCTCAGCGGTTTTCTCGCAAAATTCACGGTGCTTAAGGGCGCGCAGCACAACTTATGGCTCACGTTTGTAATCAAGTTCCTCATTTACACGGCCTACTCCGTCACAAACAAAACCATGGTCCTTTGGCTCTCGAAGGACCTCGGGTTCAGCGATCAGGCATCCACTAGTTTAGTAGGTTGGGTTTGGGCGCCAGCAATGACCGTGTTCACCTTGCTCGCTGGTTCGGTGACGGATGCAATCGGGTTGCGCCGGACTTTTTTCCTCGGCGTCGCCATCTGCACGATTGCTCGCAGCGTAATGGTCGTCTCTACGATGCCGTGGCTCGCGCTTGCGTGTGGCGTCCTTCCGCTGGCGGTCGGCGAAGCTCTCGGAACGCCGGTGCTGCTGGCTGCAACGCGACGCTATTCCACGGTAGCTCAGCGGTCGATCGCCTTTTCACTCATCTACATGATCATGAACATTGGCTATGTCGCCGCCGGCTGGATTTTCGATTACGTCCGCCAGCTGAACTTGCATATTAGCCTGTTTGGGTTTGAACCGACAACGTATCAGCAACTGTTCATCGTTAGCCTGGCGTTCGAGATCGTCCTGTTTCCTGTCATTTATTTTTTGCGTCGAGACACCAAAGTTCCGAGCGATTCAGACCGCGCACCTTCCGCCTTCTGGCTCCGCATCGGACAGAGGGTGCGGCAAAGTGCGATTGAAACCGCACATCTGTTTCGACGGCTGATCGCCCAGTCCGGTTTTTACCGGCTGCTGCTCTTTTTCCTGTTCATCGGATTTCTCAAAGCGATTTTTTTGCAGATGGACTACGTCTTTCCGACATTCGGAATTCGCGAGCTCGGGTTTAACGCTCCGGTAGGGAAGCTTTCGGCAATCAACGCGATTGTAATTATTTGTCTGGTGCCGATCGTCGGCGCGTTGACGCAAAAATTCGCGGCGTATCGCATGGTCGTGGTCGGTGGAACGATTTGTGCGGCGGGAGTGTTTATCATGGCTTTGCCGACGGAATGGTTCCAACTCGCTGCAAATAGCGTGCTCGGCCAATGGCTGGGCCATGGATATCTCGGATTACACGGGAGTATTCACCCGTACTACATCATGGCCGCGCTCTATCTGATCGTGTTTTCGATTGGCGAAGCATTTTATTCGCCGCGCGTGTATGAATACGCAGCAGCGATTGCTCCGAGAGGACAGGAGGCATCGTACGGTTCACTTGCATATCTTCCGTTTCTCGTGGGCAAGCTGCTTGTCGGCACCGGTGGCTGGTTGCTGGCCGCGTTCGTTCCGGAACACGGGCCGCGGCATCCCGCAACGATGTGGCTCATTTTTGCCCTGGCGGCGTCGGTCGCGCCGGTGGGATTAATTGTTTTCCGTCGCTATATTCGCGTTCCAGAGGCCGGGCGGCAGGATGTCGACTAACGAGAGTCTGCCGATTACTCCCAAAAGAGCGGCGATCGTTTTGCGGCAAGCTGCCAGCGACCATGCTTCA
>WNFQ01000884.1_pt1 | contig 20787 bp, 21 predicted proteins | sample 5400171 | NCBI WGS metagenome assembly WNFQ01 (sample SAMN13153356, study PRJNA577476) | soil metagenome | isolation source: 20 cm soil under Madrone tree | place: USA:California | collected 2016-06-14 | reverse complement strand
TGTCATGGCCAACTCTTTGATTCGCATCGATAACCCACGATGATCCCTGGGGTGACTCCGGTAGTAGAAACTCGAGCGCTCTAGCATCATCAGTCCACAGGCTCGTTGCAGACCGATCTCATACCAGGCATTGATCGCGCCCGGCGAGCCACCGGCGTGCTGCTCACAGCGCCCGATATATCGCCCAAAAAGGACGAGATGATCGCTAAAGAGATCCAAGAAATGCGTGACGCACTCCAGGCATTTCAGACGGCAATCGAAGCCAGAGAAGTGGCAGGATTCGAGAATGGTGCCGAAGCTGAACCCAACCCTTTTCGAACCGCTCAAAAGGATCGAAAATGCCTGCCGATGAGTCTCGGGAATAATGCTAACTGCCTCGAACCTGCCGCCCAAAGACATCGAATTGATCCGGCGTGAGACTCAGGGATGCTATGGAAGCGTTCAAGGCAACCGCTGAAGCCTGCGGCCTCCAATATTTTCGCTTGACAATCTAAAACAGTCTCAAGTTTGATAGCGCTTGGAAGAGCGGAGCCTCGACCATCAATGTCCCTGTCTTTGCATAGTGCCCAGGGTAACGCAAGACGCGTAGCTGGTAAGAAAGGACCAGCAAAGCTACCAGCCCGGATCAGTGTGTTGCGGCCGCATTGCGGCTTGGGCTTATTATCCGAACACGGAGCGCAGTGACCAATAAATGAACGCGCGTCGGGAGATGCGTCACCATCCCCCGGCGCTTGATAAGCAACCCATCACCGAGTCACCGACAATGAGTAGTTTCGTCTCTAGAACAAGCCAGCCGTCCCATTCAAGACTCCTTTCTCAGTAGCGCCGATGTAGCAGCGTTAACCCTCAACCCCTAAACGCAAAGGCTCTGTGATCTATGCTACTTGTCATTATCACCCTTCGTGAGGAAGTATTTCCGTACGCCCCGAGCTTGGAAATTGGTCCTTTCCTGTCTCAAGTGCCGCAATCCGTGCCCAATTGGCCAGCCCGAATTTCAGCGCAATCGATCTCATAGCCAGCATTCACGCCAACGAACGCCAAGAATCCGGAAGACTGACGTTACCTTGAATCCGTAACCAGCCGGCCGTATGATCAAGGAGTTCTTATTGGTCATGGATGTGAAATCTTCTCTGAAGCGCGCCATTGTGATTGCGTTGGTCAGTGCGCTGCCAACTTTTGTCAGCATTGCATCAGCACATGGCGGGGGGCATGGTTCAGGTGGGTCAAGTGGCTCAGGCGGGTCGGGTGGCTCAGGTGCATCAAGTGGCGGTCACGGCTCAAGTGGCTCAAGTGCATCAAGTGGCGGTCACGGCTCAAGTGCATCAACTGGCGGTCACGGCTCAAGCGGCAGTCATTCCGCGAGCAGCTCTAACAGTGGTCATTCACCGAGTGGATCGAACAGCGGTAGCTCATCGAGTGTCGCGAAGGGCGGTCATTCCACCGGAGACCCAAGCACTGCCCCTGGTACGGCAGTAAGCGGACGATCGGTTCGGAGTAAGCCGGAGCCTGTTACTCGTCATTTTAGCACTGGCTGGGGGCACGGCGATTGGAAGGAAGGCGAAGAAACCGTGGATTGGAAGCACCATAATGGGCGCCGATTGTTCGGTTTCATTTGGTATTGAAGCCCATTCTTGGAACCCGAATCAGACGCAGCCAAAAACTCGCTATGCTATTGACCGGCAGTTTTTAATTGTCGTTCATCATATTAAGCAATAACTACCCGTTGCCCTTGGAAGTGACCGTTTTCACATCTCGCGGGCCCAACCCGGGCGTTGCCGCAGGTGATAGAGCATCTCCCCGGCTTTTGGCACCAGCAATAGCCCTTCGTCCTCGCGATTCGCAAAGTCCTGTGGGTTGATCGTTGATGGATCGCGGTAACCGAGGTTGATTTCTGTGCAAATCTCCCTAGGGATTCCGGTGGCCAGCGTTACTTGTACCCGGCAGTGTTCCACCCCGTCCTCGTAGGTGCCAATGCCACGTACGTGCGTCGAATGCGCCAGCACGCCCCATGGAAGGCTCTTGTACTTGTCCCATTGCTTTAAGAAGTAGTCCCGGCAATGATAACCGATTCTGCGGATGAGGGCACCATGGGTCAGCGAGATCTCATGGATGTGAGGCGCATAAATAATGAGTTCGCCCCCGTCGGCCACGACCGGTTCAAGCTTGTACATGCATTTGCCGCCCACCCAGAGTTCGTCATACATCGGCGGCGCGCACGAGAGCACGGTGTGGAACGGGTGGTCCTTGGAAATGATGTGCAGCGTCCGGGACAGGTCGCTTGCTTGATCCCAAGCGCCTTCTGGCGATCCCACAAAAATGCCCGCCAATTGCGCGCGATCCACCACCATGCAGAAGCAGAGCTTGGGAACCGTGACCATTGAACCGGCGCGATCCACCACTTTGCGCACCGGGGTGTATTTATTGCCAATGATCATGGGGTTAGTGATCACCGCCCCGAGCCAGTGGAAGAAGTTGAGTACTTCGGGACCGCTAACGCCTGGAAACAGGTATTTATTGCCCCCGGAAAACCCCACCACTTCGTGCGGAAACACCGGGCCGACGATAATGAGCTGATCATAATCAAAAAGCCGACGATTGACGTTGACTGGCACCTCCATCGCAAACAGCCCGCCGCTCTCGTCTTTGATCTCATTGGCGGAAATGGTGCCGATGCGCTTCAAGGCTAAGGGGTTATTCCACTCGTGATTAAAGAGCCGGACCGAGCCGTATTTTGCCCGGCGTTCTTCGAGGGAAATTTCTAGCCGATGGCAGATCGCCTCCTCGCTCATGGGTTGGTGCGTGCCGAGCGCAATCATGACATCGAGCGCCGCCACGACAGCGCCGATCTGGTCGAAAATGCCTTCGAAAAAAATGTCCAAAGGGCACGTCCTGGTCGCGTCAGGGACGATCAGGAGGACTCTTTTTCCGCGATATTCGGAGGGCGGACAAGCTTGGTTAATCACCTCGAGCACCTGCTCGCGAGTGAGGTAAGAACCAGCCGGGCTGGTCCGGGAGATGGTTTGGTGGGACATAGGTGCCCTTTTGGATGAAACCGATGCTACTTGACAAATGCCATCTCGTCCGTTTGCTCGCAAGGGGTAGTGGTCTCGACCATCAACGGTGTCGTCCAAAATCATTTCTTAGCGCGGTTGCAATCGCCTTTGTCCTTCAATCACCGATCCCCTGTGTTGACCCATGGTAAAGCCCTTTCTCTCTGAGAATTTTCTGCTCTCGACCCCCACAAGCGAAAAGCTCTACTTCGAGTTCGCTCAACCCCTGCCGCTTTTCGATTATCATTGCCACATCCCGCCGGCCGAGATTGCCGGGAATAAACGCTTCGAAAACCTGACCCAAATCTGGCTCGCGGGGGATCATTACAAATGGCGGGCCATGCGCGCCAACGGTGTGCCCGAACGCTTCATCACCGGCGACGCCAGCGACTATGAAAAGTTTTTAGCTTACGCCCGAACGGTTCCAGCCACGCTTCGCAACCCGCTCTACCATTGGACCCACCTGGAATTGCGGCGTTACTTCGGCATCACCGAGCTCTTAAATGAAGCATCAGCGCCGCGCATCTGGGGCCAGGCCAATGAACAACTGCAAGAACTCACGGTCCATCGGATCCTCGAAAAATTCCGCGTCTCCGTGATTTGTACGACCGATGATCCGACCGACGGCCTCGCGCCCCACCAAACGATGCGGTCCGGCAGCTTGCCTACCCGCGTTTACCCGGCGTTCCGTCCGGACAAGGTGTTTGCGATCGATCAAGGCGACGCGTTCCTGACGTGGGTGGAGCGCCTGGAGAATGCAAGTGGCTGCAGCGGTTCAGATCTAACCGGTTTGCTCGACGCCCTGCAAGCTCGGCACGACTTTTTTGGATCCCTGGGAGCCAAACTTTCCGATCATGGCATCCCGTTTTGTTATTCGGAGCCGTGCGATTTGGCCGAGGCGAGCGCCATTTATGCGCGTGCCCGCCTGGGCGCTGCGCCCGGTGAGCCGGAGATCTTGAAGTTTCGCAGCTTCATGCTGCGCTTCTTTGGCGAACTGGATGCCGATGCGGGGTGGACCGAGCAATTGCATTTGGGCGCGTTGCGTAACACGAATCGCCGCCGCTTGTCTGAGTTTGGCCCCGACACCGGGTACGACTCGATCGGCGACTGGCCGCAAGCCGAACCGTTGGTGCGCTACCTGGATCGGTTGGAAACGGCTGGAAAACTGCCCAAGATGATCCTGTATAACCTCAATCCCGCCGACAATTACGTTGTGGCTACCATGATCGGCAATTTCCAGGACTGCTCTATTCCGGGTTGCAGTTTGGCAGTGGGTGGTGGTTCCTGGACCAAAAGGAAGGCATGGAATGGCAGCTGAATGCGCTCTCGAACGTTGGCTTGCTCAGCGGGTTTGTGGGGATGCTAGCCGACTCGCGAAGTTTCATGTCTTACCCTCGTCACGAATACTTCCGACGCCTGCTTTGCAATCTGCTTGGCGCGGACGTGGAACGCGGTGAGATCCCGATGGACGAGGCACTTCTTGGCAACTTGGTCCGCGGGATCTGCTTCGAGAACGCCAAGGCGTACTTCGGGCTGGAATGCGGCGCGGTGTGACCGTTCCAGGGGTTCCAGGGTGGGTGGCCTCGCTTTGCGCTTCGCGCCTCGAACCAAAGTGTACCTCCCACCAAGTTAGATGGTCTGGGAGAGGAATCCGCCGTCGACCCGCAGGTCGATGCCGGTCACGAAGCCGCTGGCTTTCTCGCTCGCCAAAAAGACCGCGGCGCCGGCAAGTTCAGAGGGGATCCCGAACCGCGCCATAGGGGTGTGGCCCAGAATCACCTTACCGCGTGACGTGGGACTTCCATCCTCATTAAAGAGCAAACGCCGGTTTTGCTCCCCAGGGAAAAAGCCGGGCGTGATTGAATTGACCCGGACATTGTACGGCGCCCATTCTCGCGCCAGAAACAGGGTGAGGTTCAGCAGTGCCGCCTTGGCGGCCGAATAGGCCACCACGCTCGAAAGGGGCAGGTGGCCGGAGACGCTGGCGATGTTGATGATGCTGCCTTTGCGATCGGTTTTCATCGCGGGGCCAAACACCTGGCACGGGATCAGCGCCCCCCCGACCAGGTTCAGGTCGAAATTCTGCCGCCAGTCATTGACGTCGATGGCCTCAATGGGCCGTTCGGCGGTCACGGTCACGCGGGGGTCGTTGCCACCTGCGGCGTTCACGAGAATGGTGGGAGCACCTAACCGGCTTAAGACGGCTTCGCGCGCTGCAGAGAGCGAGCTTTGGTCGAGGGCGTCGGCTGGGAAGAATCCCGCCGTGCCCCCCTGGTTTTGAATGCAGCGAACCCTCGCTTCGCCACGTCCTGCGTTGCGGCCCAGTACGGCCACCCTAGCGCCAGCAACGGCTAGACCTTCGGCTATCGCGCCACCAAGCACGCCGGTGGCGCCCAGAACCACGGCCACATTTCCGGTCAAGTCAAACAAGTTCACTGCACTTATCTCTCGTCTTTGAGCTAAAACCGCGATGGGGCGCTTTCATTGCAGCGTGAGTAACAACTCGCGCATCGTTCCGCGCTCTCTCTCCCGGACGATGCTGCCTCCGTGGACCTCGATTGGCCGTCTTTCCTGGCGGCGGAAAAGCAAGGAGACACGGTCGACTCTTGGATCGGGCTCGCCACTCCGGTCTAGATTCACCGATATTCGCGACGAATTAGAGTCAACCCGTAGGCGCCATTTCCAGAAATGGCCCTCACGATGGCTTTCACTTTCACCATCATCCTCAAAACACTCACACTCAAATTGCCCGCTGTCAGGATTCGGCCACACGTAGAAACCCCGCAGATCGTCCCGTTTGGAAAAGTGTTGCTCCGCGACATTCAGCGGAACGGCGCATCCCGCCTTGGCCAACAGCGGCGGGTGATCCCAGGGGCCAGGTAGAACAATCTCTTGACCGCCGGAGAAATAAGCCCCAGTCCAGAAATCATACCAACCGCAACCCTTGGGCAAGTAGACGTCACGCGCCAGTTGACCCGGCTCCACCACGGCGGCAACGAGCAAGTTCGCTCCCACCAGCATATCGTCATTCTCTTCGTAGCACCGCTCATCGTCCGGGAAGTCAAGAAAGGTTGGCCGGACGATCGGCGCGTAATCGCGGTGTGAGCGCCAGAGCAAGTCATACAAATAAGGGATCAACTGGTAGCGCAGCTTAATTAAATCAGAAATGTAGGGCGTGATCTCTGGATACATCCAGGGCTCATTCGCCGATCCGTCATCGTTCCAGGAGTGGATACTGAAGCGCGGCAGAAAAATCCCGAATTGAACCCAGCGCAAGAATAGCTCCTGGTCCGGCGCTGGTCCCGAGAAACCGCCAATATCATGCCCCAGATTCGACACGCCAGACAACGCAAGTCCAATGCCCATTTTTATGTTGTAGCGGAGCGACTCCCAAGAGGTGTAGTTGTCGCCGGACCAAGTCTGCACATATCGATGCATGCCGACTGCTCCGGACCGTGAAACGAGAAATGGCCTCTTGGCAGGCGCGAATTCGCGCTGGGCATCCCTCGAGGTTCGTATCATCAAGAGGGTTTGCAACACCTTGGCTTCGACCGCTCGCCGTGGCTGGCCGAAGCCGTGGATCTGGGGCGTTGGGCTCGAGATCTCGAACTCATTGTTGTCATTCCAGGTCGCGTCGATCCCGTACTGGAGCAACGCATCCTTGACTGACGTTTTCCACCAATCTACGGTCTGCGGATTGGTGAAGTCGAGATAAGCGCCCACATCATCCCAGAACTGGACCATGGCCGGTTTTCCATTCGGCTCACGCACGAAAAGTCCCATTGAATCGGCCTCACCAAACCGAGGGTGATCCCGTAGTAGGCACGGTTTAATATTGGGACAAAGACGAACGCCGTGCTCCAGAAAATGGCGGACGAAACCAGCCGGGTCGGGGAACTTGCCCCGATCCCAGTTGAACACATAACGTTTACCACCGATCGACGTGTAGCCTGAGGAAAGATGGAATGAATCGCAGAGAATGTCGTGCTCTAGGCAGCGCGCCAGGAACTCATTCATTTGGCCCTGGGCATCAGGAGCATCGGTATAGGCCATGGTGGAACCGGAGTAGCCCAAACCCCATTTCGGAGTAAAAGCGGGTCGACCGGTCAACCAAGTATAGCGGCGCACCACCACCTCCAGAGTGGCACCCGCAATGAAATAGTAATCAAGATCGGCATAGTCAGCGACAAAATACCGATAATGACCGTGATAGTTATCGAGTTCGCGGCCGAAGTCGAACGTGCAATCGGCTACGGTATCATAGAAGAGACCGAATCCCGTTTTTCTTTGCCGTTTCCAAGTCAAATAGAAAGGAATGTGTTTATAGAGCGGGTCGGTGGTTCTGGCACTGTAACCCATCGCATCTAGGTTGGTCAGTCGGTAGCTTTTGCCAGCCCGATTGGTGTCTCCCGCTCGTTCGCCCAGGCCGAAATACATTTCCTCGGGCTCGCGTTTCAGATAGTGATAAACGCGGTCATCCCACCAACCGAAGTTGTAGCTTTGGGTCGCGCGGTCCGCGGCAGCAGGCACCCACTGGTCGCCTTGTTTTGTCTCCCATTGGCAGAAAAAGCCCTTCAACCTGACGGTGAGCCGAATGCTTTCAGTCGTCAACTTGAGTTGTTCAGGCGTTTCTACAAGTTCGAACGCAGGCAAGGTAAAATGTTCGAGATCGAAGCGGTCTCGGCCAGCCAGAGGAACATCTTCAAGTCCCGGCGCGATCGCCCAGCTCCTGGCAAACCGGAGCTTTCCATCGGGAAGCACAAGTACACGGATGATGTCCTGCTCTAGGGTGAAGAGGTGAATCAGCTGGTTCTGCGAGCTCTTTAACGTTATCCGAGCTCCGGTCCGCTCAGTGATTTCAAAACTCGGTATCTCGTCGACGGACATAGCAGTTTCCGGATCTAAATGATGCTGCGCTTGGCAGCGCCGCGGAGCAGCGCAATGACAACCGTCGCGCCAATAATATCGAACAAAGTTAAACAGGCAAACAAGGGGCCATACCCGATCGTTGTCGCAAGGGCGCCGACTACTAGGGAAAAGCTCAATCCCCCTGTCCAGGCGGCGGTGCCCGTGAGCCCGTTGGCCGTCGCCACTTCATGGGGATCAAACACATCCGCGCTCAGCGTGTTGAGCAGCGCAGAAATCATTTGGTGCGCGAAGCCCCCAATGCAGAACAGCGCAATCGCGAGATAAGGACTGGCAGCCAGTCCGATACAGCCCGGTCCGATCATTAGTATCGCTCCCAAAACAATTCCCGCAATTCGCGATGGGATTAGTTTCACGTTGAAATACTTCATCAAGAGCGGTGACAGATAACCGCCAAAGATCCCGCCGAGATCAGCCGCGAGAAAAGGCAGCCACGCGAATATAGCGATCTCCTTCAAATTCATGTGGCGTTCGTTCGCCAGGTAAAGCGGGATCCAGAAATTAAAGGTTTGCCAGGCCGGCTCGGCTAGGAAGCGAGGAATGGCGATTCCCCAAAACCTGGCGGAAGAAATAATCTCTAAGACCGGTGGCGATTTCCGTTCCTCCGATTTCGTTTTGCTTTCCTGGCCCGCAAGAATGTAATCACGTTCCCGATCACCCAATAACCAATGATTCCTCGGCGTCCGGTAAAACAGCCACCAAAGAAGGGCAAAGACGAAGCCCAGGCCGCCTGTCACGATGAAGGCCATCTGCCAGCTGGATTGCACCAGAACCCAAATGACTAGCGGGGGTGCCAGCAGGGCCCCGAGCGATGTGCCCGCGTTGAAATAGCCGACTGCAACCGAGCGTTCTTTAGCTGGAAACCATTCTGAGATCGCCTTGATGCCGGCCGGAATAGCCGCGGCTTCGCTTAGTCCAAGCAATCCGCGAAAGAAGGCCAGCGAACCCCAGCCGCCGGCGAGCGCGTGTAGCAAATTCGCTCCTGACCAAAGAACCGCGAATAAAGCAAACCCAAGTTTCAGCCCCAAAAAATCGAGTATATAGCCACACACGGATTGCATGACCGTATACCCGACCTGGAACGCTGCCACGACGTAGGAATATTCCTGGGTCGAGAAACTTAATTTCGTTTGCAGCACCGGGGCGAGTACCGCAAGTGAGTTGCGTGCCAGGTAGTTAATGATTGTCCCAAGACAGATGAGCCCGACGATCCACCAGCGGAGTCCTTTGAGCCTTTTCATCATCCGTTTGGAAACGGCCGCACCGACTACGCGTCGCGGCTCTGGCGCGAAACATTGCACCCACCGCCCATTCTAGGCGCCAAGCAATGTCAGGGGTGGCGAACGAAACGAGGCGCACAAGAAACGAGCGGCTTTGCTATCGTCGGATGCTCGGAGCTTAGCCACGGGGCGATTCTCGCGAAAGCATTATTTTGAGGAGAGCAGTAAATTCTAGCGGTCAGGTCGCAATGCTCTGCGCATCAATGATTATCTCGCTGATCACCGTCCTGAGAACACGCTTCTTGAATTCGACCAGCTTGCCGCGAGATCGTTCCATAACGCGTCCAGGTCCGAACCCAAAATAACTAAGCGCTTCTTTTGCTGCTCGGTTAAGCGCTTCATTGACTGAATCCGAGTACCACAACCAGTTTTCTCCGTCACGAAATTCCGGGTAACAGAGTCCGCCTTAACTCTTGGTTGTTAGTGAAGCATGCTGTATTGTGGTATCCTTCCGCAGATACTGATATGCCTGAAAAACCACCACAACCGAAAGCGGAACCGAGATTTGAGGGGTCAGCGAAACTTAGACCACCAGGGTATGCTCGGAAGTCTAGCTATTCCGGGTACGATTCTCGGGAGAAACGCCCCACTGGCCGCAAGCATACACGGAGCGGCAGGCGATAAAATGCTAGCCTCGTGAATGCCAGCTTTCTTCTATACCGTAGCTCTAGGAATTAATAGTGCGTCACCGAAAAAGGGATGGCTGGTGGAACTGCGCTGCACGCAGCACAAGCAATCCCCTGAAGTGTCCGTATGTGATGTAGCCGAATCTGCTGTAAAACGACATTTTGGTGCTGAAGCAATTATCGGCTACCGAGACTCTAGCGAATATTCTCTCCCACTGCCGAAGAATCTGGGTAAGGCGCATTTCATTGCGCCATGTGGTTGTCGTACTTGGCCTTTGCCGTTTTGACCCTCGGTTAGCGACTCTTCGTTACGCTGGCTCCCAACTCCAATCTTCTACCTTTCGTATTCCACCACCACTAACGCGTTCGGGTTCAGGTTTAGCGACAGGTTGGTTGAATTTTTCTGTACCACGGTCACGCCCTCCGCTAGCGACTGTTCGCCAACCAGACGCAGCTGGGCTTGCTGTTGCCGGCTAAGAAAAGACGGGCTCCCCATCGCTTTCCAATCCTTCAGTGGCGATCCATGTTCCTCGTCGACCAGGTGAATCCTGGCAAACTTAGTCTGGGGCGCTCCTCTTAACCGGAGATCGAATCTCTCCGTAGAACCAGTCTCGTTAGGTGGAGTATAGTTCCAGATAGCCGTGACTATCGAATGATCGACGGATCGGACTGTGGCCACAGCCGACGGATGGTTCAATACTAATTGCTGATCACCCATGAGACCCAAAATTTTGAAAGCATAAAAGGAGGCTTTGGGAATTCCTCCAGTCGCGATCAGGCCAAACCCATTTGAAAAAGGGCTCTTAAAGACGCCTTCTTCTTCGAAGAAAGCATCGGTGAACGTCCAATAGGACATCTCGGTCACCAACCCTCCTGAACACTGGCGGATGTTGTTTGCGAGCCAAGCCCCGACATATGGCGAATCCAGCACGCGATCAAATCCAGCATTGTATTCGCTCCAGATGATTGGCAAATCTGGCTTAGCCGAAGCCTTTACTTCATCGTAGACCTTTCGAACCGCTCGAGAGACCATCTCCGATTGCGGGATCTTTTCCTCTTTCCCAAAGACATTGAGCGCCGTGTCGTTTGGATAGATATGCGTCGAGACGAAATCAACTGGCACGTTGTTTTCGTCACAATGTCGGATGAAACGATCTACCCAAGCCGCTTGTGCGGTAGCCGGTCCGCCTACTCTCAGCAGAGGACTGACCGCTTTGAGAGCGCGTGCCGTCAGGTCATACAGGTCGTAGTAGGTTTCTTCTTGGGGCTCGCCTGCCCAGAAATTGATATTCGGCTCGTTCCAAACTTCGAAGTACCAATCAGAGACCTCGGCTAATCCATATCGGTCAACCAGGTGTTGGGCGAACAAAAAGATCAGCTGATACCATTTCTGTGGATCCCGGGGAGGAGCCACGATGGGGTGATACCAGAATGGATGAACAGTTTGCGTCTTGGCCAGCTCCTCTGGCATGAATCCGAGTTCGACAAAGGGGCGCACGCCGTTCTTGAGTAGTCCATCATAGATCAGATCGACGCGGGTAAAATTCAGTATCAGACTACCGTCTTTGTCTTCGCGGTCGTAGATGCCCACGGATCGTTCAAAGATGCCGTGAAACCTGACATATTTTACGTCAACGATCTCTTTGAGCATCCGCAAGTCGTTTCGCCAATCCTCGCAAAGGGTCACCGAAGCATGACAAGAGCCAAACATGTGCTCCCAAAAGTGGGGGAACGGGGTGGTTGAACCAGCTGCGTCGATCACGATGGTCTCGCCCATGCAACTCATCTAAAGACTTGCTGATCACTTGCAATCGATTCTTTCCATTGAGTAGAGCCGCTTGGGCAAAGCGCTGCCGACATCCGTTCGCTAATCGGTATTCGTCTTGTTCGCGGTTTCGAAAAGCGAATGCACTTGAGCCGGTGTCCTTAGGTCAACTATCATTTTTCATGCCCAATAACCTATGGGGAGGCGCTCTGGCGTGAACAACCCGGTTCAAGAGCCTGTCAAACAACACGCGCTACGGATGGTCAACATCGAAAAGTATTTTGGCTTGGTGCGCGCGCTGACCAACATCAACTTGGAAGTTGGTCGCAACGAGATTGTGGGGCTGATCGGTGACAACGGAGCCGGTAAGTCGACAATGGTGAAAATCCTGACCGGCGTATTTCCCCCAACCAGAGGCGAATTATACATTGCGGGGCGCAAAGTCGATTCCCGCCGGTATAACGTCCAAAGCGCCCACGCGCACGGCATCGAAACCGTGTACCAGGATAAATCGCTCGGTGAAAAGCAGGCCTTGTGGCGGAACTTCTTTATTGGACGGGAGATTGTGAACCGCTTTGGGTTCATCGACGTAAAAAAGGAAAAAGCCATTGCCCACGAGATCATGGTGAACACCATTGGCTTCCGCAGTAAGGGCATCACCGTGGACTCTAACGTCAGCCAGCTTTCAGGCGGCGAGCGCCAGGGTATCGCCATCGGACGTGCGATGCATTTCGAGGCCGATCTCATCATCCTTGATGAGCCAACCGTCGCTTTGTCTCTGAAGGAAGTGGCGAAGGTGATTAGCTTTGTACACAAGATCAAGGAGGGCGGTAAGGCGAGCATTTACATTTCCCACAGCATTCCAGACGTGTATGAGGTTTCCGACCGCTTTATCGTCCTGGATCGTGGTGAGATTGTCGCGAGCATTGCGAAGAACGATATTAGTTTGAAGGGTCTAGATGGATTTCTGCTCGAGTATGCGCACGGCTTGAAAGACAAGGTGTGATCATGAACTTCGTCCGGTCACTCTTTCAGTTTCTGCGCCGGCTGGAAGGTCTCCCTATAGCTATGGTGCTGTTGGCCCTGTACGTTGCGTTGATCATTGCCGCCCCCACCGTCTTCACGCGCCCGCTGATCTACATTTCCTTCCTGGAAACGGTTCCGCCCACGCTCATTGCTGCATTAGGGCTGACGCTCGTCATTACTGCAGGCGAGATCGACTTGAGTTTCCCCGCCGTCGTTTCGCTGTCGGGCTTTGCACTTTCCTGGGCCTGGAAAACTTTTGACCCGACCTACGGTGCCTGGATTGGCATCGGGCTGGCCCTCGCTGCCGGCGCTCTGGTGGGATATATCAATGGCGTGATGGTCGCACGCATCGGTGTACCATCGATTATGGCAACGCTCGCCGCGAATTTTTTCTGGTACGGCATCTCGATTCTGCTCGCGGGCGGACTGCAGGTGACACTCAAAGGAAGCCAGGATAATTTCGTTCACGAACTTTTCGTAGGCCGACTTTTTGGCACGGTGCCTCTTCAGGCGTTCTGGGCGCTGGGGCTGGCCGTCCTGCTGTGGTTCATTCTGAACCGACACAAGTTCGGTGAGGGCGTCATGTTCATCGGTGACAATGCCAACGTCGCGCGGGTGATGGGTGTCAATGTAGAAGCGACCCGGATCAGGCTCTTCGCCTTGCAGGGCATGATCGCTGCCTTTGCCGGAATTATTGTCACCCTTGATATTGGCGTTTTTTACCCCGATCAGGGTAACTTCCTCCTGCCAGCCATGGCATCAGTATTTGTTGGCGGGACCTCAATCGCTGGGGGCGCAGGTTCCATATTCGGTACGTTTTTCGGAGCCTATGTCATTGGTTCGCTGGCCGCAGGCGTGGTGGCGACCACGATTAGCGGTTATTGGGTCCAGGTGGTGGAAGGCCTTGTTATGGCTGCGGTCATCGTGCTCAACGCAGCAACGGGCAAAGGCAAGATGGCTGCGCTAGCCAATCGGTTCCGTCATCGGGGGACGCCAGTTGCAGGCGGCCCTGCTCAGGAACTGTTACAGAAGAACGACACGGCGCCGAACTGATCAGCGGCCGTTTTTCGGTCTGTTTAGACTTTCCCAAAGGAAGGAAGCCTATTTAATCTGAATGTGCCCCCCGTAGTCAGCAACATGGCTGAACTGAGAATCTGATGCATTCAAATAAGAAAGCCGAAAAATGAAACGTTTCTCTACCATTATGGCACTCGGATTAGTATCCGTTTGCGTTCTAGCAATTGTCCCGGTGAAATCCAGCGGCGCCGACGGCAAGCCTATCGTCATCTATATGCAAATGGGCGGCGATAAGGGTATTGCCTCCGTATTGGCCCGGACCACCGGTGCAGAAGCCGCAGCCAAGGCCCTTGGCATCGAACTGCATGAGCAGTACGCAAGCTGGGACACCAAAAAGATGATCGACCAGTTCAAGGAGGCAATTGCCGCGAAGCCTGACGGCATCGAGATCATGGGCCACCCCGGCGAAGACGCCATGGCGCCTCTGGTTGACCAGGCTGAAGCCGCTGGCATCATTGTTACTAGCGGCAACAACCCGCTGCCCAACCTCGAAAAAAAATACAAAAGCAAGGGCTTCGGCTACGCCGGTGCTGATCTGTACGCGGGTGGTTATCTGACCGGGCAGGCGATGGTTGAGAGTGGGAAGCTCAAGGCTGGCGACAAAGCCCTCGTGTGGGACATCTTCCATCAGGAAGGCCGCAGCCGGAGTTCTCAGGGTGTCTTTGACGCCCTGGAAAAGACTCTGGGCAAGGGCAACGTTGATAAGCTCGACGTAACACAGGATATCGACACTGATCCGACCAAGGGCATCCCGGTAATGACGGCCTATCTAGCGGCCCATCCTGACCTCAGGGCCATCGGAACGCAGCACGGTCAAATCACCGCCATCTTGCCTAAGATACTCAAGGACGCTGGCAAGAAACCCGGCGACGTCGTAGTGGGTGGTATTGACCTCGGTCCTGATGTCATCGCCGGAATCAAGGCTGGCTACGTTGTGGCAAGCTTTGACCAGGTTCTGTACCTCCAGGGCTGGGATCCAGTACAGCAAATCTGGTTGACCAAAAAATATCTTATCCCCGGGTTACACCAGGACACGGGGGTCGGAGAAGTCACACCAGCTAACGTCGACACTATTGCTCCCCTGATCGAGCAAGGCTTCCGTTAAAGCAAGTAATCGGTTTTTAGTCAGTGGATCGACTACCCGGACTGCGCCCGCCCCGCCGCAATAGCGGGGCGTAGTTCTTTGATACGTTCACTATTGGTCATATGTGAAATCGTGTACACCGGTCGATACGGGACCCTGCTTGGTCGGGACCAGGTCGAACCCTATCCCGGCAGCCCGGACGATGATTGCGGCAATTAGGACAAAAAACCATCCGGCTCCGAGATCCTATTGTCTATTAAAGCAACAAACGATCGAACCTTTCTTGCTAACTAGACTCACCGAGATGAAAAATGAACGAACTTTGGAAACTCACGGACGCCGTAATGTCCATGGCTCGCCGGAGAAGTTCAACTTAATCAAACCGTTAATCAGAGTCTGGCGAGACCTTGAAGATAAGCAGCGCTGGAAATACGATAATTTGTCCCCGGTTCGATTACTGGAAAAGTTGAAGCTTAATGAGTATCCGGCAGACAAAGATGAACTCGCGCGCGCCGAACACTTTTGGAGCTGCCGGCTGCGCTTGCTTCCTGTAATCAGCTATGTTTTTTGGCTTAGCGCGGCTCTCGGGCTGCCAGTCTGGCTTTTCATCGTTCCGACCGTAGGATTGCCGCTGCTAATTGTATCGGCGTTGTTAGTCAACACCGAAATCGTCCGATCTGTGCGGTGGCGACGTCAGTATGAACTTAGTATCGATCGACTCATCCACACTTCGATCGGACCGAGCGCTTCAACGCCTAAATTCATCCATCCTCGTTCCACCGAGTAACGCGCGGAGAGTTGGCGATCGTGCGCCTATCTTGAAGTTGAATCATTAAAAAACGTTCAATACTCGGACAATAAACGGGTCGACTATTTCCCTAACCCGGAAGCTTAGCGGCGAGAACGTCGACCATTTCGATCTTAGGCGGCTCCGCAAAAAGCTCTGAAGCCCTCGCTTTTAGCGCCGCAGCAACTTGGCCAGCGAGATGCGCCTGGCGCCCTGCCTGGTCCGGAAATGCGTCGAAGATGCCGAAGGTGGTTGGTCCCAGTCGGATAGCAAACCAAGTCGTTGTCGCCGGTTCATTTTCGACGATCGACAAGCCTCCGCGAAGGAAACTTTCTACCTCTGCTTCCTTTCCGGGTTTGGCCTCCAGGCGCACCAACAACGCGACAGTAACATTTTGTTTCATTTGGATTTTGAATTTTTAACTGGTTTCTCGGATGAGCTGGTGTTAACCCGATCCGTCCGGCTCTCGCATGAAATGGCGCCGGATCGTTCCCTATCACTGCTCGTAGTTCTCAACAATCTCCGGCGGTCGCACCTGCGCCTCATTTGGATTCCGTCCGATCTCCCGCAACGCCTGGCGCTGCCGCAACAGGTCCCAACACTGATCCAGCTCGATATTAATTTTCGCTAGCCGCGCACGATCGGCATCAGTGCGCGCGTCGTGTTCGAATAGGCGATGCTCCTCCGCCGCGAGGCGCTGGATAACTTTGAGGACGGATTGATCAGCTGCTTCGTCTTTCATAATGATTTGCCTTGCTTGAATCTAATGTGCCGACCGACGGATCCCAAACACGATCTTACCTAAAATATGGCCAGCCGCTAGCCAGTTGAAACGACCTGAGAGCGTGTTTGAAAAGTCCGATTGCGTCAAATGCGCCGGTTCTGTTTCTTATGTGTCCATTGTGTTACGTATGTGTCTTATGAATATGCCCTGTCTTACTGATCGCACGCTATCGCGTCGATCTCGCGCTCCTCTCGCCGAAAATGCACGATGATTCAGAAGTCCCGCGTCGCCGAAGCCTAAAGGTTACTCTTCAGCAGGCGCTTATTCCAGTCGGGAAGATTGTCTTTGCCAACCGGTTGCTCCTTGGCCTTTTCGTTGTCGCCATCGCCGCGTTTTTCGTCCGCCCAACATATTCCGGCAGCGCCAAAGAGTACATAGTCAAGGGTATATCCATCATTCTGGTAATAGCTGGAGTGATTCTCCGGGCCTGGGCTGCCGGTTGTGCCGGAAACCATACGCGCACGTCAAATATCGAGGCGGGAAAGCTGGCAACGAATGGACCTTACGCCTTCGTGCGCAATCCGATTTATCTAGGAAGCATTGTCCTTGGAGTCGGAATGGTCGGAATCGTTGGGGATTGGCGATTATCGCCTCTGTGCTTTGGTACATTCGCGGCGTTGTATTTCGTAATCATACCGGCGGAAGAGGAGTTTCTGCAGCGAGAGTACCCGTTGGAGTACAAGGTCTACTGCCGGAATGTTCGCAGGCTGCTGCCGCGTTTCACGCCGTGGGCGGGAGTCGACCGAACACCATTCGCCTGGCAACCCGCTCTGCGCGAATGGCAAACCGTCATTATTCTGGTCTCGATATTGGCTTTCTTATTTGGCGTAGCGTTCTTGCGCAGCGCTGAACATTTTTGAATGCCGCGACGTTATTGGGACGCCACCGGGGATAAGTTGAACCGATGTGAGTGGATGACTCGAAGTGACGCTACCGGAGACCCTCCAAACTGCGTCCCGCCTCTTCGAGGGCGTTCGGAGTGAGCTGGATATTGTTGAGTACGTAGAGCATGAAATGATCGATCGACATCGAGCGCCGGGGCGCACTCGTTTTCTTGGCCTCTTCTTCGCACCCTGCGCAGTGAAAAATAGGCTCTATAACCGTTCCTGGTTTTGGGTTAGGAGTACCCAGTAGGACCACTCCGTCGGCGTGGTTCTCAATGACTCCTCCGCAGGAGTCGCAGCGTATCTTTGGGCGTGCATGGCCTTCGTCATCTACCTGAAATATAAGTGCCATGAGCGTCAGCTTACTGTCAGATTGCGCGAATGTCAGTGAACATCGGAGCCTTAACCCGGACCCTCGGCGAAACGGGCACCATTGTCTTTCTCCGGCTCGCCTCCTTCTCCTCTGTATCGGCATCCAGATTGCGTGGGAGGGTTTCGCTGAGCTTATCCACTCTCTGCAACCTGAAAGTAACACCGAGCGCGTCATCATCACCGGGAACGGATTAGCGACTTCCAATCCCGAATTTCGGATTTCGCATTCCGCAAAATAATCGCTTAGGACTTGGCGGTGGGTTTAGCCGTCGCAGTAGGCTTTTGTACTGCCAGAACCACGATATCGGCCGGGAAATGCTAGACTAGCGGGAACAATGGAACGGTAGTTTCGACCGGCCGAATAGCCGCCCAATTGGCTCACGAGCGGGATACGATAGCGAACCTGGACCGATGAAGGGAACTGCTTGACAACACTAGTTACGGCTAGGGTATAAGTGCCTCTAACAAAAGATTGTCGTTTTGACATAGGACAGAGTACTGCAGCGGGTGGGCGTTTCTCCCTTGCAGGGTTGTGGGAGGGCGAAGCTTTACTCCCGCAATTCCATAAGCCTCAACTCGGAAAGAGCGAGAAAACTGTGAAACGAATACTAATGACGGCAGCGGCTTTTGTCGGGCTGTTTTCCGGGGTAACACTAATCAGCAATTTGCCGGTACGAGCTGACAGTAACGACCGGGATCGTAGCGATCGGGACCGCGAAGACGAAGAGAAGCTGGAAATTCAACAAGGTTTTAAGATTGCTCCTGTTCCGCTGAATCTCAAAGACAAAGACGTTGAGCTGGTCGGCTTAGGAAGCTACATCGTCAACGCTCAAAGTGGTTGCAACGATTGCCACACCTGCCCTTCGTATAAACCGCCGAACCATAACCCTTTTCCTGTGCCGTTTGGATCTTCTGGAGACGGCCAAGTCAATGATGTCGGCTACCTGGCAGGAGGGGTAGATTTTGGCCCTCCTCCTGCAATGGGTGGTGTCACGTCTGCCAATATAACGCCAGACGCTACCGGCAAACCCGGAGGACTGACGCTGGAACAATTCCAGATCGCGCTGAGAACCGGTCACGATCCGCTTGACCCTAAGAACGGCCTCTTGGCTGTCATGCCGTGGCCGGCATTCAGGCACCTCACCGGCCGGGATCTCGATGCGATCTACGCTTATCTTACCGCTATTCCTTCCGCTACGCCGCCTCCTGTCGGAATGCACTGCAAAAATCCTGGGCAATAGCAGTCTCTGCCGGCGAATCGCCCCCATCTACCCACCACTCAAGCGAACACGATAACCCGCTGAAGAATCGGCTGCTTTACGGCGAGTGCATACGAGCGGTCGTCTCTCGCGGTTGGAATTGTTCATTCGTCGCCGGTTTTCATCAGCTCAAACGTTTCAAACAAGGGAACCAGATCGATCACCTCGTTGGCTGCGCTCTTCAATCCGGTGCCCAACGTTTGAGCCGTCGCGGCTACTTCGACACGAATCCCACGTCGCCGCAGCTGCAAAGCTAAATGCGCAAAATCAGCGTCGCCGGTCACGAGAACAACGACCTCGGGCCTCATATCTACGGAAAGCTCGACCGCATCGATCGCCATCAAGACGTCCACATTTGCTTTGTAATGCTTGCCGTCACCCGGCGACCCTTCTTTTACCACTACGAGGAATCCGTTGGAGCGAAGCCAATGCAAGAACTTGTTCTTCTTGTCTCGTTCGCTCTGCCACTCTGGCAATGGAGGAGGCAAGCCGGCATAGATGACCATCTCGATTAATTCCCGTCCCTCATCGCCGTTGACCAGATGATCGCGGAGCCTTAGCCAGTCCAACTTTCGACCGAGTGCTCGAACCGAGCTGACGACGTTGGATTCATCCACAAAGACCAGCACCCTCGCAGTTCGCATAGAATCAGAATGTCTTCTGTCCTTTTCGGTGGAGCAATTCCAAATCGATCACCGCGATCCAAGTCTATGGTTTCGTCCAGTGATCTGGTATCTTCTATTCCATCTCTTATCATTTTGCTTAGGGATAAACTGTGCGGCATACAGACACTGAAGGATAGATCATGAATCAGCCTCCTCCTCCTAGCGCGATTTTAGAAACTTGTCTCTATGTGACGGATTTAATGAGGGCGCGCACTTTCTATGAGACGCTTTTTGGCTACTCCGTCATGGCGGCGGATGACCGATTTTGCGCTTTTGAGGCTGGCGAGCGGCAGGTCTTACTTTTGTTCCTTCACGGGAGTGATCCCCATGGATCGGTGATGCCGGCTGGAACTATTCCACCTCATGATGGTTCCGGTCCGGTGCATATTGGCTTTGGCACTTCTTCCGAGAGCCTGCCAGCGTGGCGCACGCGACTTGCCGAGTACGGGGTTGCCATAGAAAGCACCATCACATGGCCCCGCGGCGGCACGAGCATTTACTTTCGTGATCCCGACGGACATCTGCTCGAGCTGGTTACACCTGGGATTTGGAAGATCTATTGAGGGGAATGACGGCTCCTCGGTAGATACGGTCCGGCGGCTGCCCATAAGCATTAACTTAAGGTTTCGTAGTGGGTTCTCTACCCTGAAGGGGCAGGAGGACTCAGCCCGGGGTTTTAACCCCGGGAAAAGTGTCTCCCTCGATCGCCCTCATAAGGCGCTACTTTGGAGCGCCCACGGTGAAAAACACCCGCCATGCCGGGTTGGAGCTGCTGAAAGGGCGGTAGTCTCAGCTGGATCAGTCCCACGCCGACGGGAGGACCGAACGCCCAACGGAATCTTAACGCCGCCTGCTAATTTGAATTTTTAACCCATCACCGAACCGAAAAGCCGGATGAAATTCTGTTCAACCTTTTGCTGAAGTTCGTTTATAGGGATACCCCTGAGCCTGGCTAGTTCCTGGTAAGCAACCGTCAAATTACCCGGATGATTCAATCGCTCGCTGGTGCCGAGTGAAAAGCGTTCCTTCTCCGGCGGCAACAACATCGAAGGTGCATCGGTTTCCACTAGCAGGCGTTCCTCCGGCATCTCTTTGAATGCTTCGAGGCGCTCATCCTTTCCCTGGTTCAAGAAATAACCGGAAAAAGAGAAATAGGCGCCCATCTGCGCAAAATGTTCGATCCATTTTGCGCCGCATGAATA
>WNFQ01001403.1_pt1 | contig 20791 bp, 31 predicted proteins | sample 5400171 | NCBI WGS metagenome assembly WNFQ01 (sample SAMN13153356, study PRJNA577476) | soil metagenome | isolation source: 20 cm soil under Madrone tree | place: USA:California | collected 2016-06-14 | reverse complement strand
ATCCCTCCCTATCCACAAGGGCTCTCGGTCAGCATAGACGGCGTGCCAGGGAACGCGCCGCACGGTCTCATCACATTGATCTCGACCGTCAACATGAACTTCATGTTCCCACTCCTCCGGCATGACGTGCATATGTTGAGCCCGCCAACGTTGTCACTTTCGGTCGTATGAATGTCCGATGTCTTTTTTGTGGCGCTTTTCATTGGCTCCATGAACGTTTGAAGGCAAGCTCCACGACTCGAACGTGACCTCCAACCCAATTTCTGTGGACATCTGGGAACAAGACTATCATAAATCGGACCTAACAGGCCCGTGTGCAGCACGAAAACCGCTACTCAGTATCCTATCATTAGCGGTTGGAGGTTGCAACGACTCCCTCCATGAATTCACACTCTCCTCCAGCCCTTTGCGCTTTCCTGTACATCATGACCACATCATGGGGGTCAATGGCATCGTGTATGTCATGCCTCCCGTAGAGTCGAGCTGCTTTGTGCCTCGAGTTCTCTTCATCGGCATCATCCTGATCACGTTGGCGCTTGTCATCTGCGTGTGCTGCCTTTGTAGGCCCACCAGGGTAGAACACGTCCTCCCACTTCCTCAAGATATCCATTACTGCACAACCAAAGTGATGCAGCACTGCACTAGCGTAAACTGCATCGAAGAGCGCAGTGGGAGGCCAATTAGACCCATCAGAAGGGACGCGGAGTGCCGAGAAAAATGGACCGGTCAAAGACGTGGCTTGTAAACCTTATTTGCGCTCTGTCTGCATTCAAATCGACATCGGCCGTGTCCATCGCAAAGTTCGGTGTCTGTTCAGAGAAGCTGTCAGCTTCTGGCCATGTGCAGCATTAGATCAAACAGACGCACCTTCAAGAATGCGAGATCTTTCCCCAACGCACGATGTGAGAGTGCGTTGAGCATTAGACCGTTACGAACGTTGTCGATGTCTCGTACAATGTTGTCGTCGCCATCAGAGTCTCGACATCGGTGTGTGGAGAACGTCTCGATGTACTGTCACCGATGAGATCGTAAGGGAGGATAATGTCGTACAAGGGTCTCATACCGTGTCGCCCTTGCTGTGGGGAAGAAGGTGTACAGTGTCGCAAAGATAACAGGGATCTCCTGTCAACACACAACTCCTATCCCGGCTCTCCACGTCCCCGTGGAAAATTTCCCGACGCGTGCTCATGCTCATCCGACTGGAAGTTACCGTGCTTGTATCCGCAAGGTTGGGATCAATTGGAAACATACGGCGCTTCTCTTCGTCGGTGGTATGGTAGTATAGGTCAACGGACAAGGCAGAGAGGCCAGAGTCGTAGTCTATAGGAACGGGATTGGGCAATTCGTGTTCCGCACAAAGGTCGCCACGGGCTCCAATGACGATTCCTGTTGCATAGCGAATCCATTTGTATGGCTTCAATGACAATCGCAAGTTTTTGAGTTTGCTGACAGGAAAGGCGAGAGATTTATTCCACTCCCAATTGGATTGATCGAGATCGAGCTCAGTGTTCAGGATGACATTTTTTGGGAACTGGACATGGACAGAAATAATAGCTGGAAGTTTTGCCATGACTCGAGGAATGAGAAGAATGTCAATAGGGGCAGGGGCAGTCATCTATGATTTGGTATTGTTTACTCTTGCTTTTTTTTGGAAAACACTATAGTGGAGTACATATACACACGAGGTTCTATGGGCTGTGTTCGAGTTTGCATGATGGTAGCAGAGGATGAACACGTTGTCATCGCACAGGACAGGACAATAGAAATTAAAAAAACGTTAGTATGGAAAAGAGACTAAACCTACATTGAAAGGAAGAGCGTATGGCAGCTACTGCGTAGCGGTGGCTGTGTTTCAGTTAGTTTGTGGTCCGAGAGCATAGAGCGAGAGGTGAAAGGATAAGGAAAGGTAGGAAAAGATCAGCGGTGAGAGCGGCGGGGAATGGACGGTATTTAGTAGTAATTTACGTTCGCTAGCGGCAAGAGCTAGCGTTGAGGCTTTTTGCTGATGCCGCCCGCCGTCGGTGCTGGCTGCATGTTATACCTGTGAATAGTAAGGGCCCGGGGCACAAGGAGCACCAGTGCACACCTTCAAAGCTTCAAGAGCCTGAGCCAGGAACAGCACTCCACCAATCTGAGGACGGAGTGGAAGGTGCCTTGCCGAGCTTACGCTTACACATCATCCATGTATTAGGAGGTTGCCAATGCCAACAGGCACTAGGCACACTAGGCACACATATATAACCCTCCGGTAGGCGGAAGTATACGCCTTACTAATCCGGACTAATCCGGATCGCACTGCCGCTACCCAACTTGAAGAGTCACCTTTCGGTAATACCGTCCAAGAGTGTAAGGTAGGCCTCGCGAAGCGTGGCTAGTCCATCTACATTAGCAGACAGGGCGCCATTAGCTGAGCACGCAATACGATCTTTATCGATCATCTCAACAACCATACACGTTTCTTTATCATGACCAAACTCCCTATTCTACACTGGAACGACGTCTATCGCGTGCGATCCCAGAAAGTGTCTCCTACATCTTCCGAGACCATAGACGTAACTCAGTTCGCCGGCCTCCTGGACGACATCCGCGCTGAGTGGCCACTGCGCGGCGATGGACAGCGAGACGGCCTTTCGTTGTTTTCAGGTGATGTGTTTTCGCCGAGCGTAGATAGTTCTGTCACCAGAGGAAGTCATATGGTGCGCTTTGCGCTCTCCCACTCGTCTCAATTGAAGTAAAACCGAATGTGCGTGAACTCCTCACTCAGGTGCCAGTCATGAATACGCTTGCTCCGGATGTCTCCCTCGTCGGTAAGATAACCCAAATGGAATTTCCAGCCGGGCCCACACTCATGCACATTGCCGCAGGTAACCATGACTTTGACTTTGGTACGCTCGGGAAGCCACGTAGCGTGCTTCACATTTTGAAGAAGGATCTTCAGGATATCCTCATCTCTGCACACTTATCCAAGACACCAAGTTTGTGGGTAATTACCCTCACATGGATTAGGGCGTACCCTGACATGTCTCTCGGCGCGCTCTGTAGCCGTGGCTTTTGAGCAATATCACCGACACCACTACGTCTCAAGTCCCAGAGTATCTGTTGGAATTCTGTGTCCTGGAACGGAGGGGAGTTAGAATCGGATTTATTGGCCTCGTCGAAAAGTAACGGACTGATGTTTATTTGAGTAGCGGTCCCAAGTGCTGACTAGTTTGGTTAATGGCTCGCTGCAGAGAATGGATTGGGACTGTATCATCCTGGCCGTCGAATTTCGTGTATCAAGACATGGCGGAAACTGGGAGGCGGCTGTCTCGAATCCTCCGGGATCCTACAGGCCCGCATAGATGCGACATTATCGTTGCTCTGACTCACGCGCGGTAAGTTCTACACGGTGTTTTATCTATCTTCCTCCTTGATCTCGACCCATAGAGTTCCAAATGTGAGCTTTGGAAAGCGTCGTAGGGTATCATGGGTAGTATCTGACCGTTACACCAGGATATACAACTTGCCAAGCAACTATTCGCCTTGACTCCTTCCTGTCAGTCTTCCTCTGACATCGCTAACGAACATGGTGTGGACATAATTCTTGGCGGCCACGATCACCTTTATTTTGTGGGACGTGGGGTTGACGAATGGGACAATCACAAGCTTTCTCGTCATGTTCTTGGGGCTGAGGAAGATAAAGGGGATGTACTAGTCATCAAAAGTGGGACGGATTTTCGCGACATCAGCGAAATCTGTTTAGAGCTCAAGGACACCCCAGAGGGGAGCGCTAGGAAGAAGGTGATCAGCAGGGTTACCGGTAAGCGCATGCTGTACAGAACTTGGGAAGGATATTGAGGTACATATACGTGCAGGAAAACGTCACCAGATTACTCCGAGCCTACGATCGTGTCCAAAGCTTCGCAAGGTCCTCGACGACATCCTCGAGTCTGTTGGTGCTTCCCTCAAAGCGCCGTTGTGCAAACTGGCGGCAGAACTGGATGTTAGGTCTCACCTTATCCGAACACAAGAGGTACGATTATCCGCACCCATTCTTGACTGGACCCTCGATATAAATATTTTCACCAGTCTGCCAGCGCGGACTGGTTCGCGGATGTTCTGCGGCATACGTATGACGATGCATTATGCTTGAAAGGAATTCAAGGGGGTGTGGATGGAGTTTTCATATGCGCAGGCATGCTCCGCGGCGATTCTGTATATGGGCCCGGTATGGGATGTCTCTTTGGGTTTCAAGTCTGCACGCAGCGTGGGCTCAGATGCCTCGATCTATAGGATACCTGACACTTGGGGACGTTCTCGAGATCCTTCCGTTTGAGGACCCCCTGGTAGTTTTGGAAATCAGTGGGAAAACATTGTGGGAGGCATTGGAAGCGTCTTTGTCTACCTGGCCGGCTCAGGAGGGGTGAACATTTGACCGTTTATCTACCACCACATAATTGTCACTAACCGAAATTATTCAGGAGGTTTCCAGTCATTACCGGTTTCCGCGTTTCTTGGGATTCCCGTCACCCACCCGGTCAGCGTGTGCTGGGCGTGTGGCTACTGGAAGACCAGGATGACGACGTATCAGTCGTGTCCAACGACAGTGGTTTCTCGACGCCAGCACCAAAGGACGGAGAGGCCATCTCCCGCGATGATACCAAACCCAAATATAAGATACTGACACGGGAATACATGGCGCAAGGACATGACGGTTTCACTCCACTTAGTGACAACAAATATCTGATCGATGACGAGTCAGGGCAGATAACGAGTACAGTCGTACGGAAATATCTGCTAGGTCCTTCAGTCATCAATTTGGTGTATAAACCTAGAGTGTTAATAAATTGTGATAGGGTCACGATTCGTTAAGAGATTAGCTCATTTCAACGAGTCCCAAGATCATCTGCATGGAGAAACCCATAGGATAATCCAAAACGAGCGTTCTCGTCTGAAGAGGAACAGCTCCCATCATCACCACGCCGTAGCTACTGAGCACTGGCGGAAGCTTGCGTCTGTTGTGCATAGCTCGAGATCTCGGAGACACTTCCGGGATCACATTCACATAACCTCCAGGGAGCATATGACTGCGGTTGATTGCTTCGATGGTGCCAAACAACGCGTTGGAAAACATCTTGGCGCCGTGGGGGAATCGTCCGATGAGGACTTGCTGGTTGTGAATCCAACGATCGATGGGAGGTTGAGGGACGAAGCTCAGAACTAAAGTTTGTAAATGTAACATCTCCTGTTTGTGTGTATAATATAGAAGAGTGGTGTCGATTATGCTCAGGGGAATGTAGACGAATCCAAGTGGGATGGGCTGTCGTTCTTTTGGACCCTTGCTTTGCGCTCTTATGACTCGGAGTCAGAAGTAACGTGTGGAACGACTGGGGTTGATGGAACGTCTCCAGACGCGGTTCTTGCAACATGTGTGAAATATCCCGCTGCGGTACCTAAACCCGCACCACCAAAGACCACTTCACTCGAGTTATTTCTAAACAGTCCACGAATACTAGGCAAAACACCCACAGTTAATAGTCGCCCCGTGTTTCCACAAGATGGCGGGGGTGAGGACGGCGCAGAGAAGTGCGCCGATTGTAGCATGGTCATCAGCTCTATGAGAACCTCTCTGTAAAAAAGCAGATATGTAATGCGTCAGAAATCGTGACAGACGTGTCGAAAGAAAGCCAGGATAGGTATTACATCGAGTGCGGCGCGAATCCTGCGAGAGCGAAGTGTCTCTAAACCTGAGTTCGCTGACCGGACATATTCAACAGCTCCACCGCCACCAATACCTGTATGAACATGATGTAAGATATAAATAGGATGCTGAAACGACCTAAGGCACATACCAGCTACTCCGCCAAGCCATGTTGCACGTAGTAAACGGTTGATAGTGATATGGCTACTTCTCTTTCGAAAAAGATGAAAGCCGATATATATGGGTGGGGTTAGAATAGTGAATAGTTGGTAGCCCTTTGTCATGGAGCGTCGAACAAGGTATTGGGTGTCAGCGATGCGTGCATATTCCAGCTCAATATCCTCCAAGGCCATTGTTTGGTGGTGAACCAGACGGCTACCGGCCCGCTGCGGGACCGATAAAGGTCAGTTGTGACACTGGTGTGATGTGTGACAGGAGCTTACCCCTTTGACCATTGACCAAAACATGTCGTCCTCAACAGTTATGGACTCTTTCGATGCACCGATGCTCGACTACTCCGGGGACATGGACGTACACATGCAAACCACTCTGTCCTCCCCCAAACCTTGGATTCAACCCGAAACGATCATGGAGGAAGACGTCCACCTCATACAACACCCCAACCCTTTCCCTTCTCACCTTCCGCAGCAAGACGTGGAAATAGACATGGACGACTATTACAACGAGAATACGGAATATGAGATGGCGGATGGAGAAATTGCTGTGGCTGACACCGAGCTGGTCGACATCGATGTGTATGACGCCACTCGGGAGGAAGCCGCCTTGGCTTCTGGGTCCACCTCTCATCCTACAGGGCCTACGGATCAAGATATCTCCAAGAAATCAGCCGGAGACCGTTTTCTCCCTTCTGAAAGTGAAGTTGCCACCACAGACCATGTACCTCCAATCTCCAACCTCGAACCACCTCTCCGCCGATCTGCCGAGCCAGGGCTTCTCACACCAACCTCCCTTCAGGCGACGGTGGGACAGGATCATGATTCCAATCCACCGGATCAATCTGATGTTGGTGTCGCTTTACAAGAAAGCGCCCCACCCTTGGCGGCTGACACCAAAGGCTCCCATTCCGATGGTGTCACCTCGATAGCCACCGCCGATGGCACGTCCGACAACGTCACTGTTCTGCCTTTAAATGACTCAGAGCAAAAGAGAGCGCCAGAATTCTCTCCTGCGGAGGATGAGTCATCCGCTTCCGTTCCGCAGAATGTGACACCAGGTGCTACCGTCAAGGAGGGTTCCCATCAAGCTGAGATACAGGATAGTGAATCCCACGAGGGTGTGCGTGTTCCTGACGAAAGTTATGAAGGTGGTCTTTCCGGTGCCGCACTTGACAGCGCAGAAGCCGGCGAACTTGAACGCCCTGCTACCGAATCCCATGAAACTGGAGAAGAGGATGCAGACCCCCACGAAATATCCGAAGGCGTTTATATTGAACCCCCACCGCCTGTATTGATAGAGCTGTCGTCGACTTTGGAACAGCCTGTCTTCTCCCTCTTCAATGCGCCATCTAACCTTCCTTCAGCTGACACCGGAGTGAATGTTCCAAATGCTGAGGATCCGTACACCGTTTTGCTTCAAACTCGACCGACACTCTACTACGAAACGTTGAATGATGTTTTCGATGCTCTGCGCGAGGAAGGGCGCATTCAGTCTATCGCCGAATTTGCCGACGGCGAGATGGTCATCGATGCCTACGATTTGCAGTTGGTCGTATCTGAGGTAATAACCGCCCCTTTTTATTTGACGTTGTGCTCACCGTATCGAAAAGGATAATGTACATGCGCGTGAAATATCGCTGCACGATTTGAATGTTTTACACCACGGCCTAGACATGATCGGCCCCCTTCGCCTCCGATTACGGACCGTGTTACCTAGGTTCCTTAGCCGGTATCGCAGCCTTCAAAGTCAAGTAACGCGGCTTAATGTTGCCGGATCAGCAAGTCACCCCGCGGAGGATGAGTCCTCTGAAGAGCAGGTGTCTGTAGGTTCATGTGAGTCTCTCTGGTTGATTTCTCTCAGACCTTGTGATAAACGTCTTTTGTCAGCCCATGAAAGGGACTCGGGTTATGACCATGCCGTTAATGATGACGAACAGACTAAACGAGAACCAACAGGTGATGATGGTTACGAAGAACTCGCAGGCGTGGATGAACGTGAAAATGTCGAGTCTACATTTTTGGACAATGCGGAATATCAGGGCGAGCAAGAAGAGGCGGATTACAACGAGTCTGAACAGTACGATGATGCTCAGGAATACCCTCAGGCGCACGAGGACGAAGCTGATGCACGCGAAGAAACAGATCAATTTGTTGCTAATGACGAACCTGAGCCTCTGCCGGCTGCCAACCCCGCTCATAAGGGCTCAGCTGATCCCGAATCAACTGAGTATCAGGAACAGCATGAAGAGGGTGAAGCATCTGGCGATGCGGAGGTCACCAGTACTATCACGGCATCTACACACCCAAAAGAGACCAGTTTCCTGGATGACGAGTTACGTGTTCTGACGGAAGTGCGAGATTCAGTGGTTACAGGTGAACCGCAACTCGAAGAAATTGACGGTAAGTCTTGTTACCAATGCCTTTCGTTGTCTTATTCAGCGCCTTCTCGCAGAACGGCAAGCTATCAACACAGAATATCCAAGTTCCAGTAATGTTTATGGAGATGAACAAGCGGAAGTCGATGGATTCACAGGTTTGTCACGTCCAATTTATTCCTATCCCATTTCACTTAACCGAGCGCAGAGGATGGCGAAGCAGAGGATGATGTCACTGGTGACGAGCCTGTTCGATCTACCAGTCCCAGAATCAACCTTGGGGTTGCCATGAACGAGGAAGAAATGGGTTCTGCCAGTCATGAAGATGCAGGTGAATATATTGCACAGGAAGCAGAGTTAGCAACACCGGCAATATCTTCAGGGGTTGAAATCTCGGAACCCGCAATTCCCGATCATTACACAGAGGAAGATGAAGAGAACGCAGAGAGTTGGGAGCTTGATGATGGCTATGCCGTCTGGGAAGAGATTGCTGAAGGCGACGAGTTTGATATTGGTCAAGTTGCCGAGCCCGATTCGGTATCGACGGGCAGTTCCACGCTCTCCGGCAACACGGCGTCAATTGCGTCAAAACGGTCCTTTGACGCGGTTGACGAGAGCGAACCCACAGTGGGACAGTCATCGCCAAAAAGTTAGTTAACCGTCCACGAATCTATTAAAATCTACTAACGAAGCTATCCCCAGACCTGAAAAAGACGCGAACGCGATGACACACTTTGGCACGCTTGTCAACGCATCAGTTTAGACTCGCAAGCATTCCCAGTACCTTCTCAGCATCGGCACCATGACTTCCTCGCATGGCATATTATCCCACATCAGCAGTACCACCTCATCCTTCGACACATACTCTCGGCCCACCGCAGGCTCTCTCAAGTTTGTTATTGCTAAAGGCTAAGTGTTTCACGCGCATTTCTTTTAATAAAACTTCACGACTTCGTCGACGGTACCTTTCCTGATGTTACTCCGGGTCTACTAACCTGTCTAGGTAACAATGTGCTCGATAATGGGGCAAGGTGAATTGGACAGCTGGCCGAGGGCACACTGTACGGAGAATTACAACCTTTGATCGTCGTGTTCTTATTAGCATAGTTTGTGACGGTTGTAGCGTGGTCAGGAGACGACCACTATAAAAGTTTAATTTATGAATTTCTTGTTGGTAATCAATAATCTAACCTGCCAGAACAAAATGACCCTTTCTCTATTGCATGGCCGACGTGAACACCGCTAATGAATGCACGCAAATCATTCACTCACACTTCGGGCAATTCACCTCTGTCAGTAGTACATCTGCTCTCTGCGGTGTTTCGCCTGATAAGCGCGTTAGACCGTAGTTTCCACTCTTCTAACCAGGGGTCGGCTCTCCTTTCCTCAACTTGTGCGATATACCCAATTAAGACCCCGAACCGTTCGTGCGGCTATTCTCGTGCTCGTTCAGCACAATATTCTTTGGCATGCGACCTCGGAGGATGAGGGTGAAGTTTTCGAGGTGAACATCGATGAGTGCTTGACGCGGTTGCGGTTCGGAAGATACGTCTGGCTCGCGGAACAGCGCTTTGGGACGCCTGTGTGTATCCGAGTCATATGTTGCTATGTGTGTGCGGCCAACATCCCAGTACTGAATGAACGTTACTTTAGGGTGCCGGAATTGTTCAGCTTCTTCTTGATCATGGAAAGCTTCGTCCAGCAGATATCATGTCGCACCTGGCCCCTCAAGGCTCGAAAGGTTCGGATGTCGGCTTCCGCCTTTACCTCATTTTCTTGACTCTTTGTTTAGATTCCACCGTATACACGCAAGCCTTACACAAGCTCGTCACGTCGTGTTATCTCAAGCCGTCGACTGTGTTGTCACACATCTCTCCGAGGGACAAACGTATCTCATATGAAGCGGAAGAAAAGGCCAAAATTTCTGGCTTTCCGACTGCGAAAGAACTTCGACAGGCTCGTGAAGCCGCGTCGGGACGCCTAAAACGAGAAGAAGATGAGGCGGAAAAGATTGGTATGGTGGGTCGCCATTCACGCACGATCTACGGGAGAAATGACGAATTGATGTGAAGTATTGTATCATAGAAACGCAAAAGTCAGGTGTCTTCAAGACCCTCCAAGGCAGGCGAAACTCTATCAGCTATTCCTAGTTGCTCACATATTCCAGTAGCGAGTTAAGGTTTTGGACGATAATGTCGTTGATGTATCGTAGATGCTCCTTCTACCCTCTTACTCCCCGCTGACCATTCTTGAAGAATGATGTCTACTTCCGAGTTAACTATGATAGATTCAACATACATATTCGTAATAAGGTGGGTGTGCATCATTTCCCTTTCGCGGCGACTGAGCACACGCGGCAGCTTATCGAGGCGGCGGCGAGGGAACGCTTCAATGATGGCGCGGCGCAGGTTCTGAGAGCTGTTCTCAAGGCAACTGAGAGTGACCAAAAGACACTTGCTGAGATTCGCTCCGGTACATTTTTATCATATTGTGAATTCTCCCTCTCTTATTGGTTGGTCACCAAGCCTCTACCACAGCTGCCAACATATCCATACATCTGGAAGATGACCGTACACTCAAGTCGGGGGTCGTTCTCAATACCAGAAAGCCTAAGGACATCGCGCTGGTAAAGGCCTACCTGAGTATGCTTGCATTTGTGGACAATCCAACACCAGCGGGGAAAGCTTCCTCCTTTGTGTCGTTCACTGGGTCAAGAGTCTATGTGGAGTTCGAGATCATCACCACGCGCCTGCGAACGCGTGTGTTAGAGGCCGTTACTAGGGAGCGGCACGGGGATGAAGGCGTGCGGGTTTTGCGCCTCTTACTCGATTGCGGTAAGGCCGATGAGAAGCAGGTATATATCTATCCCAGCTCGAGTTATACTTGCGTGTTCAAGGGGAATCTATAGGTGTCAAAGCTTGCAATGATTGCCCCAAAGGATGTCCGGCCGTTGCTGTCTGCAATGTCAGCCGAATCTCTAATCAGTATACAAGAAGTCCCTAAAAGTGCAGATCGCAATCCAACGCGGATGTTCTACCTTTGGTCAGCTTGATTGTCACTTCGTCGTTTTGGACCATGTGACCAATTCGTGTGATGCATACAGGTATGTCGATCTGTCCAAGGCGTGCTCAGTGCTCTTGGGAAATCTGTACAAGACCTTGTATAATATCAACGTGAGGAAGCAAGCGGAAACAGAAGAAGCGAGTGTCAAGGCGGTATTGGAAAAGAGAGAACGTAGGGACGTGAGTCAAGATGAGGGGCTACTCACGCGGAACGAGCGGGAAACTCTGAAAGAGTGGGAGCTGAAAATAGAAAAGTTGACCGTGTTGGAGGCGCGGGTAGAGGAAGTTGTGTTCATTCTGAAGGACTTGGGTAGTTTAGATTCAGTAATGTAGGGAAAGCCAGTCGATGCATCATCCCAGGCTCAATCGGCCCATCTTTCTCGTCCTCCAATCCAATTCGCGGTCCACGATTTTACGTGTTTGGCTCAGCTGGGCATGTCGCGTGTATTTATGTGCAATCCTGTGCCAAATAAGTGCAGATTACTCGAAAATTCCCTCATTCCTGCACCTCAGCCTGTTCAAGACCACCATCGTCTCCACCGAAACAATAAAGATGAGGGAGTCTCAGGCCGACGTAGAGACTGGCGACGACTCGTACAAACCAGAGCCTGAGACTGAAGAGCAGCAGTCCCTTCTCCCGTCCTCGACCAGAGACCCCCCAATCTCTACTTCGACTTCCCGACCGTCTCCATGGAGCAAAACATTCTCCATCCCACACCTCGTCTTCGCCTTCATTGGAGGCTCTCTCGCATGCTTTGTTGCCCAGTATGCTCTCTTTGGTCCCTCATACTTCAGACCAAGACCCTCTGCCGATGATGCTGCCCATGTTCTCGCTCCTCCTTATGTCGGCTCGACAGAGGTGCATAATTGGCCACCTACCGCGACCAACAATATTCCGCCCCTATTTCCCACCAATGTTGGCCACGCTGGTGCGACGCCGACAGGCGCCGAGCCTGCACTCATCCTCACTGCGCCCTCCTATCCCGTTCACACTGGCGCGCCACAGTTAGTCTTACCTGCAACGTTACATGCAAGCACGAAGAAACATTACAATCTTTTCAAGAAATGGGGAAACCTGTCCCCTTGGTACAGCGTCAAACGAGGCAAGTTTGGGATCGACTCTGACCCTGGGGCACCTGATGGCTGCAACGTCACTGGTCTTCATTTGCTTCACCGTCATGGGGCCAGGTATCCCACTTCCTGGTGTAAGTGAATCACTTCTGGAACATTCCTGATGACCTCTTTTCTGATTGACGGTGAGATAGCTGCATATGGTGGTCCTACCACTTTGGCGCATCGTTTGAACGAGGCCGCAGCGAACTGGACGGCGCATGGCGATCTGGATTTTCTCAACAGTTGGTAGGTATAAGCCAACTTTGTTGAACATTGTATCTGATTTAGTATACTTTAGGACATACAAGCTTGGAGAGGAGGGTGTGTTCCTCTTATGACACGTTCTGAGTCTAGAGCTCACGTCCTGCAGTGTTAACACCTTTTGGAAGACAGCAACTCTGTTAGTACCAGCCTTTCTCAAAGTAATGTTTTTAATTCACGACAAAGCAGTTGACCTCGGCATTTCTATGCGCTTGAAATATGGATTCCTACTCGAGGTCCGTACGTCTGTATTACGGTTTGTGTATAGGGTTTGACAGTTTGTAGAAATTCACGGATGTTCTTCCCGTGTTTCGCACTGAGTCTCAGTGCGTTTCGAAACGTCTAATATTGTTGTCCTCACTCATGATTTTACACATCAGAGACCGTATGTTGGCTTCTGCGCTTAACTTCGCTGCTGGATTCTGGGGAATTCCATATGAAAATAAGTACTTGCAAAGTATCACTATTGAGGCTCGTGGTGTAAGTTCCCAATCATTCTGTGCGTAGGAGCTGAACTTGATACTCTGGGATAGTTTAATAATACCCTCGCTCCTTACAAGGCGTCTGTAGCGGTGCAACTTCTCAGCTTTCTTGAACTCACGATTTCTCAGGTGTCCTAATTCCTCTGACCGTTCCAAAAAAGGTCGCGGCACGTCATCCGTGAAAAAGTGGAGCAATATATACCTAAAAGCAGCGCAAGACAGACTACAAAAGCAAATGGATGGCTATACATTCACCATTGAGGATGTGTACATAATGCAAAAGATGTGTGCTTACGAAGTCGGTTTCGCCAATCATCTTCACCGACAGGCCCCAATGACCTCTTTGTAGACCGTAGCCATCGGCTTCTCCAGATTCTGTGGTCTGTTTACCGAGGAAGAATGGGAAGGGTTCGACTACGCGTATGTTCCGCAGTCGTCTTTCATGAACTTTTACTTAAAAGGGATTCTCAGTATGGATATAACTTTTTGGTGAGATTCAACAGCCCTTTGAAAAGTGGCGATGACCTATTGTTATCCACCAAGGTATGACTCCGCTTTCGGATATCCATTATCGCGTGCACTAGGGATTGGGTATATACAAGAGATGGTTGCCCGTCTGACGCATACTCCAATTGAGAGGCACAATTCCTCCACCAACTCAACGCTGGACGACAATCCTATTACTTTCCCCCTGGACCATAATCTCTACGTAGATGCGACCCACGAAGTGGTTGTTCTTAACAGTGAGTTTAACAGTTTAACATTTCACACATCACTTATACTTAGCGACTTTTGTTGTAGTTATTACTGCTCTCAACTTATCGAGTTTCGCGGCCAATGGTCCGTTACCCACTGATCACATTCCGAAGCACAGGTCATTCCACGTGTCTGAACTCGCACCGTTCTCGACAAATGTTCAGTTCCAACGTGAGTCCGATCATCGTTCATTATGTTCGGGAAAAGTGAAGACCTGCAGTGCTTTCCTGTTCCTCGCGAGAAAATGAACAAATTCGCGTCGTGATAAATGACGCCGTCGCTCCCCTCACAGGCATTGAGGGATGCCCAGAGGACGGAGATGGAATGTGTCCTATACCGGCCTTCATCGCAGCGCAGAAGAAGATTATCTCTAATACGGACTGGGACTGGGCTTGCAACGGAGACTGGGGTAGTAACAACTGGAACACGACCACCGGAGATGTTCCAAGCAGGCCGTCATAGTCACGCTTTTCTGTAGGCTACAAAGTAATTGAGGACATTAGAAGATACGGTGTTGGCTGCATCGCAAAAGAGCACCGCTTTATGACTCAGACGAGGAGTCACTCGGAGTCGGCTAACGTGTGGCGGAAGATCGCTGTCCTTAATGCAGGTACAGCACCGTGACCGTGCAATGCACACGCATGCCGGCTGTCTGCTCCTTAAATACCCACCACCTCGCTTTATTTGCGGGTAAACAACACCTCCATGATCCCCTTTAGTCCCCGTGAAGACGCTTTCGTCCAGACCTCGAATCCACGAGAGGGCAATGTCTCCGACTCTTCCATCGTCGTGTACGACTATTACGGAAATGATGTCCCTCCTCATCCAGGTCAAGGCTGGACGCGTTTCGTGTGTATCTCGGACACTCACTCCAAGACGTGTCCTTTACCGGAGGGTGATGTCTTGATCCATGCTGGCGACCTTTGTAGTTGGGGCGCCGTTATGCATCTCCAGGTAACCATGGATTGGCTGGTGTCGCTACCTCACCCAAAGAAGATGTAAGTCACGGCCATTTCTTATTTGTCTGAAATATGATGCTCAGAGTTGTTCTGCAAATGCATATAGTGTCATCGCGGGGAACCATGACGTTGAGTTAACCAAGTCCTCACAGACATGGTCGTAGACTGACATGACATTCATTCTACATTCTTAGCTATGCCTAGACGAAACTCGCGTGAATGCCAGGGGCTTTCAGTACAGCAGTGTCACTCGAGACGTGAGTCTACGCTGTTCTCGTGAAGGTAGCGCTGCTTATATGTGGGTAGGATGTCGCCAAGGCACGTTCCATGGTGAGGAGTCGTGCTGCGAGAGCGGCAGGCTTGCATTATCTAGAACATGAATCCATGGAGCTGAAGACGGGTAACAAAACATGGAAGGTCTATGGATCCCCTGTACGCCTTCCTTTCTTTGATTATCTAGATGTGTATGTCTGATTTCGCACAGGCAGCCCCACGATACCTACCAGGGTCGTTCCAATATGAATATGAAGATATCGCAGGAGCGGAAGGTGAGGGACCTTTGGCCTTTTTTTTCTCGCCCTGGGCTGATCGTTGGCCTTGAAGCAATTTATAAACGCATACCACGAGATACGGAGATTTTACTGACTCATACGCCGGCATATGGAGTGTTGGACATGACGAAGAGAGGGCACGCAGGATGCCAAGTACTTTCCACGACGCTGGAGGAGCTCGGGCAGTGCAGGATGCACGTTTTCGGACATATCCATGAGGCTCATGGAGCGATTTTTCACGAAGAGAGAGAACGCGTTTCCGTGAACGCTGCCATGTCTGGAGGACACGGACAGCCAGTCATCGTAGATCTGAAGCACACATAATACATCTATTACGTAATATTTCCAGGACGCGTCTGTTTGGCCTTCGACGCGCGGGGGTGGCGCCCTCACCCTGCTATCCTCTTTTGTTTGTTCTTCAGACCTTCCAACCTCTCCGTCCACCCACGATGACGGAAGAATTGAACAAGGATCTCATATATTCGCGCATGAAAATTATCTATGACTCATGGGCTGTGTGTTCGACCTAATCTTCCTCTCTATTACAGCTGACAAGCATCCTATTAGAAAGCTGGAAAAAACGACGAGTATAGCGCGATAGCCGATGTTGATGCCATCTTCCTTGCCGCTGGAGAGGACGAACCCGTTAGAAAGGGAACCGCATTTCAGGTCCTCTCTTCCTCACCTGTCTTGCCTACGCCATTCACCTTCTTTAACCCTATAGACATGGCTTCTTGGATATGAGTTTCCTTCCACGTTCCTTTTGTTCCAAAAAGACAAGATCTCTATTCTTTGCTCTGCGAGGAAAGGTGCTGACCTAGCTTCATGACTATGGGACCATTCTGACTCTGTCTTCGTCTTCAGCAAGGATCCTCGAACAGCTTCAAAAGCATAGAAACGTCGTCCCTGTAGAAATCTTCACTCTAGCAAAATCTAAGGAACCCCCAACGGATGCACTTCCCCGATTCTTGAGCGTATTTACCTCCAATCAACGCATAGGCCACCTATCCAAGGAAACATACGCAGGCAGGCTCATCGACGAGTGGGACAACGTATTGGCAGCCTCTAACAAGAAGCCCGAGATGGTGGATATTGCTGCTTCTATCTCTACTTTCATGGCGGTGAAAGACGATGAGGAGCTGGCAAGTCACTTGTTTATATACACTAGCAGCGAGTTCACGCCGCGCAGAAATCGATACGGACAGCCGCAAACCTGACCGTCACGTTGTTGTCCTACTACGTCGCCCTCAAGCTTGAAACCATACTCGACCGAGAAACCAAAATCTCTCATGAGCAGTTTGCCACTCAGATTGAAGCCAGGCTGGGTTCTGGTGAAGGGGAGACTGCGAAGGGTCCTGATATGAAGGTCTGGGGCAAAGGTCGAGGCATTAATGATGTGAGTTGTGCGCGCATCCATCTCTCCCGACATCACACGAATTTTTCCACAGGTTGACTGGTTGTCAACGGAGTTCTGCTATTCCCCTGTCATCCAGTCTCGTTCCTCTGCCGATGGCTATGATTTGAAGCCTACCGCGGAGTCAAGTGCTGAGGACATGTCTCATAAGGGCGTTTTCTTGGTCTCTCTTGGGATGCGTTATAAGGGTTACTGCGCCAATCTTGGTCGAACCTTTATTGTAGACCCTGACAAGGTAGGCCCTCACATATCGTGTGCGTTGTTGTGGCGTCAACTCTCCCCCAGGAGCAAGAGTCCGTCTACAACTTGTTGCTGAATCTCCAAGCAGAAATCGTGCAGAAGATGAAGGATGGCGCTGTCGCCAGAGAACTGTATCAGTACGCCTTGTCCTACGTCAAGAAGCACAAACCAGACCTCGAGAAGCATTTCGTAAAGAACATCGGATTTGGAGTGAGTTACATGAATCAGGGGTAGTGATCAAGTCTAACACAAGCAATAGATGGGAATGGAGTTCCGTGATTCGACCTATCTGCTTTCACCCAAGAACAGCCGGCAATTGAAAGCAAACATGATATTTTGTTTATCTCTGAGATATGCCTTGCAAATAAATGACAGTGTCAAAATTGGTCAGGACAAGGGCATTTGCATTACAGAAGGTGTCAAGTCGGCGAAGGACACCCTTTTCTACCTTACTCGTGACGATTCCGAGGAAGAGAAGGTCCGTCAAAAGCCGCCAACGAAAACCAATGGCAATGCCTCGCCAGTGAAAAATAAGACTGCTGGTGGCAAGGTGCTACGAAACAAAACGCGAAGCGCCGCGCAGGAGGAAGCGATGCAGTCGACCAGCGCAAAGATCGCAGAACATCAAAAAGAGCTACACAATCAGTTGCAGGAGCAAGGACTTACCACGTACTCGGAGGAAGGTGGTGGTACAAATGGCAAGGAGGGCAAAGCTTGGAAAAAATTCCAGAGTTACAAGGGTGAAGCTGGCTTACCAAAAGAAATTGAAACGCTGCGAGTACGCCGAGACCTTTTCACTTGCGTCACTACGCTAATTCCTATTTAGATTTTCGTGGACCGTAAGTCCCAAACGGTCATTCTACCTATCCATGGGTTTGCAGTTCCGTTCCACATAAACACGATAAAGAACGTCAGCAAAAACGACGAGGGCGACTTCACCTATCTTCGCATCAACTTCCAGACACCGGGACAACTTGCTGGTAAGAAGGAGGATACGGTTCGTCAGTTGGTCGACCCAGTTGTCCTTTTACTAATCCCATGTCAGCCCTTTGAAGATCCCGACGCGACGTTCATCCGCTCGATCACATACAGATCCACAGACGGCCATCGGTTTGATATCGTCAGCAGGCAGATCACTGACTTGAAAAAGGAAGTGAACAAACGCGAACAACAGAAGAAGGAACTTGCGGACGTCATTGAGCAAGACGTTCTAGTGGAGATGAAAGGCCGGAGACCCCACAAACTTCCTGAAGTTTTTGTGCGGCCTGCTCCTGATGGCAAACGCCTGCCTGGGGAGGTAGAAATCCATCAAAATGGGCTTCGATACCAATCTCCCATGGGAACACAGAAGATCGGTAAGTCCGTTTCGTTCAAGGAGATGTCCAGTAACCGACCAAAGTGCTCCCGAAGATGTACTGTTCAGTAACGTCAAGCACCTGTTCTTCCAGCCGTGCGATCACGAACTTCTCGTGATCCTTCACATTCATTTGAAAGCCCCAATCATGATTGGCAAAAAAAAGACTTACGTAGGGCCCAATGATACGTCTCTTAGATGTTGCTAATAACAACGCTACAATCAGGACGTACAATTCTACCGAGAGGCGTCGGATGTTCAGTTCGATGAAACCGGTAATCGCAAGCGTAAGTACCGGTACGGTGACGAAGACGAGATAGAGATGGAACAGCAAGAACGGAAGCGGCGCCAAATGCTCAATAAGGAATTCAAATCCTTTTCAGAGAGGATTGCAGAGGCTGCCGTGAATTCTGTGCGCGTTTCTCGTAATCTATCACTGTTTCTGCTTACAAGTAGCCCACCAGACTGGCGACTCGCTCGAGCCTGATATTCCGTTCCGCGAACTATCGTTTGAGGGCGTTCCCTTCCGAACGAATGTTCGACTCCAACCAACGACCGACTGTCTGGTCCATCTGTCTGATCCCCCGTTCTTGGTGGTTACACTAGCAGATATCGAAATTGCGTCTTTGGAACGCGTACAATTCGGCCTCAAGCAATTCGATCTGGTCTTGGTCTTCAAGGACTTTACAAGAGCCCCTCTTCACATCAATTCCATTCCGAGCATGCAGCTTGACGACGTTAAAAACTGGCTAGAGTGCGTCTTAGTATTAGCTACCAGAGCACTGAATTGACTGTTTGTAGCTCTGTTGACATACCACTCGCAGAGGGTCCTGTCAACTTGAACTGGGGCCCCATCATGAAAACGGTCAACGACAGCCCATACGAGTTCTTCCGAGGTGGTGGTTGGACGTTCTTGGGTGGCACTGGCGATGAGGTAGAGTACCCCTCGACTTCATGTGCCATTTTCCTCTGCTCAGTCTTGTCTAGAGCGAACAAGATGAAGAGTCCGAAACCGAGTCTGAGTTCGAGGCAGAGTCTCTGCAGGCATCAAGCGAGACAGGCTCCGATAACAACAGTGGCCAAGATGACTTCAATGCCAGTGAGGACGAAGGAAGCGAGTCTGACTTTGAAGAAAGCGACGGTAAGGTGTTCTAACTGCGACTGATAATGTCCAATGATTCTCACAATTATTTTTCAGGCGAAGACTGGGATGAGCTTGAGAGGAAAGCTGCGAAGTGTAAGGCGAATTCTGTTCTCCAACATTCTAAGTCCCAACTAACTGTCCCAATTCCACAGCGGACAAGAAACGGGCAGACGGTGGTCGCGGCGGTAAGGGCGACGACTCCGATGGCTCCGATCGACCAAAGAAAAAGGCACCGGCGAAGTCCAAGTCACAAGCCAAGCCTGCTAATGGCAAGGGTAAACGCTGAGTACGCCACACAGTGGCAGTTCCTTTACCGCACCTCTTTGTTATTTCTTGCTTTCTGTTTGTTTTGTATACGTACGATAGTGTTTCCATGCCCTTGTGAGAGGTGGAAAGATCTATTTGACTTTGAGAAATTTCTCTTGTGTGCTAGAACTTTACAAGGATGGAAAAAAACCTGGAAGAGCCTTTCTGCAGCCGGGGTAGGGGCGAGGGCGAAATATGAACAAGGGTTGAACAAGAATTAGTTGGCATAGCATTATGTCATTGGATTTGTTTCATGCTTGAGATCAAGAAAAAACAACAGCCATCTTGCCATGTAACTACCAGCGTGCTGATATCTAGTGTCGACGGACAATGGGTAGCGTATATATACACCACGTGCGTAGTCCGAGACGATAGTCCAATGCCAGCCCAACGTCAATTCCATTACTCCCATTTAGAGACCTTTTCAGCCCCCCCTTTAAGACCCCACTCACGCCAAAGAAGCACACCGGACAGCGCCGCGCCAGGACCAACAACGATGGTTGCAATCACGTTCCACAGCGCGATCGAAACGACCTGCTGAACGTTTCGCGCGAACCAGAGGGTTCCAAGTAGGCTTGAACCCATTGTAAAAACAGCATCCCATTGCAGGAACACGTGTGTGGCCAGTTGAAGGGACGTCCTTGAGGGATCGAGGGGTCCGATCGGTGGTACGTAGAGATCCCTGAGTAACCCGAGATCGTTTGTGGCCCTGATGACGGCGATGTGGGAAGTTGCGGATGCTATGAAGGTGCAGATGAACGTTGCTTGTACGGTCCAGTAACCGGATGTGTTGTAGCGCGAAGAGGGGCGAATCATGAAGAGATATGCGGCTTGTGCCACCCACATCCAGATTGGGAAAAATTGCCAAGCGGCCGTCACAATTGGATCCTGCAGGGTCAACATGAGCGCAGTTGGCAG
>WNFQ01000882.1_pt1 | contig 20791 bp, 17 predicted proteins | sample 5400171 | NCBI WGS metagenome assembly WNFQ01 (sample SAMN13153356, study PRJNA577476) | soil metagenome | isolation source: 20 cm soil under Madrone tree | place: USA:California | collected 2016-06-14 | reverse complement strand
GTTCTTTCTCACCCAGAAGTTGCTTCCTTTGATTGCCGACGGCGGCCGGATCGTGAATATTTCGAGCGGCCTTGCTCGGGTGTCTTTGCCCGGCTACTCGGTGTACGGAGCCGCCAAGGGTGCCGTCGAAGTGCTCACGCGGTATCTGGCCAAGGAGTTGGGGCCGAGACAGATCACTGTAAATACGGTGGCACCCGGTGGTATCGAAACTGACTTCGGTGGCGGGGTGCTTCGCGACAATCCCGACGTCAACGCCTTTATCGCCTCGCAGACGGCGCTCGGTCGCGCAGGTGTACCGGATGACGTTGGGCCGGTGATTGCTGCGCTCCTATCCGACAGCCATCGCTGGGTCAATGCCCAGCTAATTGGCGTATCAGGGGGTTGGTTCATTTAAGAGTGCGACTCGTTATCGGACAGCGCGAATGGATATCACCCCGCTACAGAGAACCTTTCGGACTGCATCACCCTACTCTGCCGCTACCGGCGCGTTGCCCCCGGCGGCGGGACGGCGCACCAAAAAGCACAGGGGTATCAATAACACGCTGAGCCAAGCCGAAGCATAGAAGAGGTCCAGCGATGACAGGAGATAACCTTGGCCGATCATGCTTTGCGTCATGGCAGCCGCCGCCAGCTGATCGTTCCAACCGAACTGATGCATTCGGGTGAGCGCTTCTTGGTAGGCCGGTGCGTACTGCGTCACCGCATCGGCCAGCTGGGACTGATGCAGCGCTTCGCGCCGATCCCAAAAGGTGGTGATGAGCGAAGTGGCGAAACCGGCCGCGGTGATGCGCAGAAAATTCGACAGGCCCGACGCGGCGGGCACCTTTTCCGGCGGCAGACCGTCGAATGACACGGCGAGCATCGCGACGAAGAACACGCCCATGGCGAGACCTTGCACCAGTTGCGGCGCCACGAACACCAGATAGCTCGAGTCGGCCGTGAGCTGCGCGCGCATGAAGTAGGACAACGCGAACAAGCCGAAGGAGCTTGCCGCGAGCACGCGGGGATCGAAGCGGCGCATCAACTTTCCCGCCAGCATCGAGGTGAGGACCGCGGTGATGCCGCTGGGAGCTGACACGAGACCCGCCCAGGTGGCGGTGTAGCCCAAATTGCTCTGCAGCCATAGCGGCATCAGCACGATGTTGCCGAAAAACACGGCATAGCCTAAACACATGGCGAGCGTGCCGAGCGCGAAGCTGCGCGACTTGAACAGGCTTAAGTCGACGATGGGATGTTTCTCGGTCAGTTCCCAGATGAGCCAGGCAGCGAAACCAACGACCGTGACGATGAGCAGAGCGAGGGTGAAAGGTGAATGGAACCAGTCCAGATCCTTGCCCTTGTCGAGCATGATTTGCAGCGCACCCACCCACACGAACAGCAGCGCGAGGCCGATCCGGTCGATGGGGATTTTCCGTGTCGGGGTCTCCTGCGACTTCAAATTGTTCCAACACATCCAGGCGCAGAACACGCCAACGGGCACATTGATGAGGAAAATCCACGGCCAGACGTAGTTGTCGGAAATATAGCCGCCGAGCAAAGGGCCGGCGATTGGGGCGACCAAGGTGGTGATCGACCAGATGGTCAGGGCCGTGGTGCGCTTATTGGGGCCGAACACATTGATGAGCAGCGCCTGACTGCCGGGAATCATGGGTCCGGAGACCGCGCCCTGCAGCACGCGAAACGCGATCAGCGAGGGCAGGCTCCAGGCGAGCCCGCATAACAAAGAGGCGATGGTAAAGAGCGCCACCGAGGCCACGAAGGTGCGTACCACGCCGAAGCGCTGCATGAGCCATCCGGTCAAGGGCACGGACACCCCGTTCGCCACCGCGAACGAGGTGATCACCCAGGTGCCTTGATCGACGCTGACGCCTAGGTTGCCTGCGATGGTTGGAATGGACACATTCGCGATGGAGGTGTCGAGCACCTGCATGAAGGTTCCCAACGCGAGGGCCACCGCGGTGATGGCTTTGCGGCCGCCGAGCAGCGCCGGCGCCGCCCCGACGGTGGCAGCATTCGCGCTCACGGGCTGGCGGCCAACATCGGCGCAGCGACGGCTGGGTGCATATGGCGACTAAGCTTCGCCCGTTCTTGCGCATGCGATCCGGCGTTGTCCGCTATGATGGAGGCGATCAGGGAATCGACGCCCGGGTCATCGCCGGCGCTCGTCTGCTCGGGCAGCGGCACATTGCGCACGGCGGTCGACATGAGCGGGCCCGACGCATTGTGCAAGTCGACGCGTACGGTGGTCGAGAGCCCGATGCGCAGCGGATGCGCCTTGAGTTCATGCGGATCCAAGAGGATGCGCACCGGCACGCGTTGTACGATCTTGATCCAATTGCCGGAGGCATTCTGCGAGGGCAAGAGCGCAAAGGCATTGCCGCTGCCGGCGGCGATGCCGGCCAGATGTCCGTGATACGTGACCTGGTGCCCGTACAAATCGGTCCGCACCGTGACCGGTTGGCCGGCGCGCATGCGCTCGAGCTGCACTTCCTTGAAATTCGCATCCACCCACACGTTCTCGAGCGGTACGACGGCCAGCAACGGCGTGCCGGCAGCGACTCGCTGGCCTACCTGCACGGAACGTTTGGCGACGACGCCGCTCACGGGCGAGGTGAGCTCAGTGCGATGCAAGGCCAGCGCGGCGTTGCGTACCGCGGCCGCCGCCGCCAGGACTTGCGGATGATTCGCGATGGTGGTCCCGTCGATCTGCGCCACGGTTTGGCTCAATTGCTCGCGGGCCGCCGCGACATTGGCGCGCGTCGTCGTCACCGCATCGCGTGCATGCGAGAGTTCTTCGGCGGAGATGGCCCCGTCAGCGATCAAGCTGCCGCGGCGCTGCAAATCCTCATCGGCGGTACGCTCGGCTTGTTCACGCTGCGCGATCTGCGCGCGCAATTCTTGGCCTTGGGCGAACAGGCCGCGCACTTGGCGCACCGCGCGCGCCAAATCAGCTTCGGCGTTCTCCTCGGCGATTTTGGCATCCGCCGGGTCGAGCTTGAGCAGCGGCTGGCCGGCCTCGACGAGCTGGGTATCGTCCACATTGAGCGCCAGCACCGTGCCGGGGACTTCGCTGGTCACCTGCACCACATCGCCATTCACGTAACCGTCATCGGTGCTTTCAAAATAGCGGGCGTCAAAGAACCAGTACCCTGCATAGAGGAGACCACTCAACAGGACCACGGCGCCTAAGCCGAACAATCCTAAGCGCCGCGCCCTTCCGGCTGAACCCGTCGCGGGTGATGCGGGAGTCGCGGCAGTCGCAGTGGGCGCGACTGGTGCGCTCGTCGATGCAGAGGTACTAGAGTCTTTCGTGTTCATGGTGTTAGCCGTGTCAAAACTTGATTGGAATTCGGTGCCGTACTTGAGGGGAAGGCGCGCGCATCGAAGCTGCCGCCGATGGCGGAGAGCAACGTGACCCGCGCCACGGCCTGATTTGCGACGATGTCGACCATCGTTTGGCGCGCGCCTAGCACTTGGGTCTCGGCATTGAGAACGGAGAGATAACTGGCAAGGCCCGCGCGATAACGCTCCTCGGCCAGCTTGTAGGCCGCTTCGTTGGCCTCCAAGGTTTGCTGCTGCTCCACCCGCTCACGCCCCAAAGCGTCAATGCGCGTGAGCTGATCCGCCGTTTGCTGCACGGCGCGCAGCACCGTATCGTTGTAGCCGGCAATCGCGGCGTCCAACTGCGCCTCACTGCTCTGATATTGAGCACGCAGACGCCCGCCATCGAAGAGCGGCAGCGAGATCAGGGGACCCGCGCCGTAGCCGCGCGCGCTCGACTGCACCAAGTTGCTCATGCCAAACGCACCGATGCCGGCGAGCGCCCTTAAATTAATGTCGGGATAAAACGCGGCGCGGTCGGAGAGCCGCTGCGAATCGGCGGCCTCGATGTTCAAGCGCGCGGAGAGCACATCCGGCCGCCGCGCCAGCAAGTTGATGGGCAACGCGGTGGGCATCGGCAGAGCCGCATCGAGATTCAACACCGGGCGCTTAATCGAGACGTAGGCATCCGCACCCTGCCCGGTCAGCGCGGCGAGTGCGTGCACGGCCAGCTCCGCGGAGGCTTGCGCCTGATCGCGCGCCACATGGGCCTGTGGCAGCTGGCCTTCGGCTTGCCGCAATTCGAGCTGGGTGTCGACGCCCGCGGCGACGCGGCGGCGCGTGATGGCGACGATATTCTCGCGCTGCCAAGCGGAGCGCTCCGCGATGTCCGCCAAGGCGTTTTCTCGATAGAGCTCAACATAGGCTTGCGCAATCGCCGTGCCGAGCATGAGCTTCGCGTTTTCGACGTCCAGTTCCGCGGAGTGGCTTATCGCCTGAGCGCTATGCACCGCGTTTGCCTGCTTTCCAAAGAAATCCAGGTCCCAGCTCAAGGACGCCCCCGCCTGGCCCATCCAAAAGGTGTGTCCGGCGAGCGGCGGCGGAATGATGTAGTTCTCCGGCGCCCGCTGATACAGCGCGCTCGCATCCAAGTTCGCGGAAGGCAGCAACCTGGATTGCGCGATTTGCGAACGCGCCAAGGCGTCCGCCACACGCGCCTGCGCTTGCGTCAAGTTCGGACTGTCCTTGAGACCTGCGCGAATCAGGCGGTCGAGCTGCGGATCGTCGAAGGATTTCCACCAACCGTCGGGGACTGGTTCCGCCGCCGCGCCGGTCAAGCCCACCCGGGTGTTGGCCAGCGCCTCGGGGTGCGAAGATTCCTTCGGCGGCAGTACGCATCCCGCCAGGAGGACGCTTACGAGAAGCAATGTGCTTTTGACTGACATGGCTTTTACGCCTCGGCGGCCATGACGTTCGGATCCATGTGCGCTTGCAGCGTGGTATTGAGCTTGACCAACAAGCGCAGCAATTCTCGAACCTCGGTCTTGCTGAAGCCGGCCAGGACCTCGTTGAGCTTGGCGACGACCAGCGGAATGAGCGATTCAATCGTCTCGCGACCGGCCGGCGTCAGCTGCAGCTCCACCTTGCGCCGATCCCGATCGCGCCGGACGCGTTCCAGCAAGCCGCGCTCGGCCAGCTGGTCGATGACACGGGTGAGCGCGCCGCTATCGTGACGGTATTGGGCGCAGATGACCTTCGGATTGACGGCGATGCCGTCGCGCAGAGCGGACATCACGATGTACTGCACGAAGCTGAAGCCGCGTTGCTCGATAACCGGTTCCATGATGTCGAGCATCAGGGAATGCGCGCGCTTGACGAGAAACCCGACGCTCAGCTGCGCCTTGTAGGTGGCGACCTGATAATGCTGCTTGGACATTTAGTGCCTCGGCATTTACTGCTTCGGCAGCTATTATGCGCCGATCGACGCCGCTGTCAACTCGCTGGAATAACTATCTAAATCCAATGCTTACGGATGAAATGGCCCTGCGCTGGGCTGCCTAATATCAAAAAAGACAACCAAAGGCGCGAGGCTTGCCCGGGGAAAAATGCGGGGGTATCCGATCAAGTATCGCCGCCTCAGCGGTGGGGGGCTGTGATTGCAATGCGGATGGCAGCCAGCGGCGCGTGATCGTCGAACGGCTGAGTCTTCGGGTCTCTGGGCACACCGAGCCGGCCCCACAACGAGTCAAGATCAATCGCTCGCGGCGTGATCTTGCTCTGCTGGTAAAGATCATTAAGCACTCGAGTACCTGTGGCGGCGTCGCCGATGCGCAGCACCTCGTCGATATCACGCTCGAAGCCGTATCCCCCAGTCTGCATCAGAATGGCCCGCAACGCCGTTTGCAGTCCGACTCGATTGCCCGTTTGTTCACGTATCGCAACCTCGGCTTGGAGGCAATACAGCGCACCGCCCCAATACGTACGTCCCCACGTCGGCGTTTGATCCATGCCGCCCTCCCCGCTGCGCGGCAAACCCATCGGCATCGAATGCCGGTTCTCCGCCCACACATCGGCGATTTCGCGATTTCCAAACTGCGCCCGGGCAACGCCTTCTACATAGGTGGCCAGACCTTCCGCCAACCAATTGTGCTTCCGGCCCACCTCCGGGAGCGCGAGATGCACCATTTCGTGGACGAGAACCCAGTCGTCGGACAAGGCGGCCCCTGTGGCCTCGCGACCGACACTCACTTCAATTACAAGCCCGGAGTCATTGGTCGTGCGGCCTCCGCCGACACCCGTGCCTTCCATGCTCTGCAGGTTGAGGAGGACGAGCGGCGCCGGAAAGCGCCCATAATAATTCGCGACGATGTTTGCCGAACGCAGAGCCCAACTGTGCAGCAATTGTCGCCGGGACGGGGACGAGTCGCCCATGCGCAGACACAATGTCGACCCCTCAATCTCGAGCGTTTCGGTGGTGTGAACCGGGCAGGCCGCGGCATTCGCGTGGCTGCACAGCAATGCCGTCAACAGCACGACGAAATGGCAGATCAGGGTTGTTCGACCGGTCGCCGCTCTATGCATCGTGTCATCTCTGATCACTGCGCGGTCGTACCGCCATCGACCGTAATGTTTGCGCCCGTGACCCAGCTTGTTTCATCCGAGGCCAAATAGAGGGCACAGTATGCGATATCCTCAGGCTTGCCGATGCGCCGCAACGGGATGCCGTCCGCCATGCGATCGCTTCACTCTCCTTCGGTGAGCCCCTGAGAGGCGGTTGCCATAGACCCATCGCGAAATAAATCATGGAAGTGTGCGGGCCGTCACGAAGCTGTGATCGAGTTCCAAGAGGTCTGTGATTTGGTAGAATAAATCCTATTAAACGATGCCCTATCGTCTGGTGAGCCAATGAATCACAGGGCGACGAACATGAAAAGCAAACTTGCGGCCATGGCCGCGCTCGGCCTCAGCTTCAACTCCCTCGCCGGGACAAATGGTGCGGTCACGATTCTCGACTTGGGCCCGGCGACAACCCTCGATGTGACCGGGTACAGCGCGCTCAACGATCACGGAGAACTGGCGGGCTACACTTTGGATTCTTTGGAGTCGGATTCTCGCGGCGGCGCCGCCCCGCACTACTCCGGACACGTCACCGCGTTTGGCAACCTTGGCGGCGACTACGCCCATGCCAACGCGGTATGTGAATCCGGCGAGGTCATCGGCTATTCCTACGTAACCGGCAACACGGGGTACCACGCAACGATATTCAGGAAAAATGGTCCGAAGGACCTCGGCACTTTGGGCGGGGATGACAGTATTGCTTACGCAATCAACGACGCGGGTCGAATCGCCGGGCTGTCCACCCTGGCTCCCGGCGATAGTATTTTTCACGCTGTGATCTTCTCACAGCACCATGCACCCATCGATCTTGGGACTTTGGGCGGGAGCAACAGTGCCGCCTTTGGCATCAATCGAAAAAACATCGCCGTGGGGATGTCGTCGCTTTCGGGCGACTCCATTTATCACGCTGCGCTATTCACGGCCTACGCCTCGCCGTTGGACCTCGGGACGCTCGGCGGCAACACTGCCGAAGCCCATGCAATCAACGAACACGGGTCGATCGTTGGATACTCCACGTTGCCCAATCAAGAAGGGACCACTCATGCGGCGGTGTTTTCGCCCGGACGCTCACCGATAGACCTTGGCACCCTTGGCGGCCCAAGCAGTCAGGCAGTCGGCATCAACGATAAAGAGATTGTCGTAGGATTTGCCGACACGGCGCAGGGACAGCCGCATGCCGCACTGTGGAGAAACTTCAATGGCAACTGGATTCTCACCGATATCAACACGATGATCGATCCGGCGTCCGGCTGGACGATTGACTTTGCGTACGGGATCAATAACCGCGGCGTCATCGAGGCGATGGGTCGGGGTGCAGATGAGATCGAACATACGTTGCTGCTCAGCTTCAAAACAGCCCCATCATCAAGCGGAATCTAAACAAGTATTGAATGAAATCAAATTCTTACAATGTAATATTAATCTAATTTCATGTTGGGGTTGCGTCGACGGAACCGGCAACGATGGGAGCAAAGAACGATGCGATGGACAGAATAGGCGTTGAGCGCCTGTGTGTCTTCGGGTTCCCGCCCGTACAATTTGTAGATCTCGCGGCAGATCTGGGATGTCGATACATCGGCACCAGCCTGGTGCCGATGCCTTACAACCCGCACGGCTATCCAAAGTGCTCGCTCAGAGCCGATCCGGCATTGCGACGTGACATGCTCGCAGCGATGCACCATCGCGGCGTGTCGATATCCTTATGCGAAGGATTTGGCATCAAGCCCAATGGTGATGTCCGCGAATATGATGCGGATCTCCATCTCATGTGCGAACTCGAGATTCGTCGCATCAACGTGGCGAGCATCGAAGATAACTCTCTAGCACTAAAGGGGTTTTCGGCGCATATCCACCCCCTTGGCAGGGGTGGCGACCCTTTTGCGGCGGTTCCGGCCTAGCCGAAATGTCCCGGCATGAGTATTGTGGCTATCCGATTCCAAGGGTGCGCGAGGATGTCTGGATGAGTTTGACGGTGCTTGGCGATCTGACGCGTCGGCTTGACCAACGACGCGGCACCTGTGCCCTGATCGCGATCAAGGAGCGTTCGCGCTGCAAGACGCGGCTGTCGGAAGCGCTCGCGCCCGAGGCACGCGCTCAACTCGTGCGCGCGATGCTCGCAGCGGTGCTTTCAGCCGCGGAGGCGGCGCAGACGGTGCGCCAGATCATCGTGGTCAGCCCGGAGCGAGACTCCGTTTCCGCGGAAATCCCGGTGCTAGCCGATACCGGCGAGGGTCTCAACTGCGCACTGACCCAGGCCCATCGTGTGCTGCGCGACTTTGGCAGCCGCGAGGTGGTCATCCTGCCGGCGGATCTACCGACGCTCACCGCGGCTGACATCGACGCATTGGTGCGCGCCGGTCGCAGCGGCGGCTTTGCGCTCGCCCCGGACACCGCTGGAACCGGCACGAATGCGTTGTGCCTCGTGTCGGCGCAGCCTTTTCGTTTCCAGTTCGGCCCCGACAGCAGGCGATTGCACCTGCAGGAAGCGGAGCTGCGGGGCTTGCGACCTCAAATGGTCCACCTGCCCGGTCTGGAATTTGACGTGGATACTGCGGCCGATCTGCATCGGCTCGATGGGCAGCAATGGCTCGCGCGTCTGCAGGCTTAAGCGCGCTGCTGCGCGCCGCCGAGGCCGGCCATCGGCCCGATCCGGGCGAGGCGGCATGGCTGATCGATGCGCAGGCCACGGAACTCGTGGGCGTAGCCGAAGCCCTGACGCTGGCCGGATTCGGCGAGACGGTCACCTATTCGCGCAAGGTTTTCATTCCCCTCACGCAGCTGTGCAGGGATGTTTGCCACTACTGCACATTCGCCCAAGCGCCGCGGCGCCTCAAGAGCGCGTACCTCACCGCTGAAGAGGTGCTTGCGATCGCGCGGGCGGGCGCCGCGGCCGACTGCAAGGAAGCTCTGTTCACCCTCGGCGATAAGCCGGAACAGCGATATGCAGCGGCCCGTAGCGCTCTCGATGCCCTGGGTGCGGCCAGCACGCTGGATTACCTGGCACGCATGGCAAAGCTCGTGTTGGACCAGACCGGGCTGCTGCCCCATTTGAATCCGGGGGTGATGGACGCGGCTGATTTGCGCCGCCTTCGGTGCGTGAGCGCGTCCATGGGCCTGATGCTCGAAAGCGCGTCGGAGCGGTTGTGCGAGCGCGGCGGCCCCCATTTCGGTTCCCCGGACAAGGCACCGGCGAGGCGGCTCGAGACCCTGCGGGCCGCCGGTGAACTCGGCATTCCGATGACGACCGGACTGTTGATCGGCATTGGCGAAACGCGCCGCGAGCGCATCGAGTCCCTCCTGGCGCTGCGCGAGATCCATGACTCCTACGGCAATCTGCAGGAGCTCATCATTCAGAATTTCAAAGCCAAGCGGGGAACCAAAATGGCGGCCGCCCCCGAGCCGGCGCTGGAAGAGCAGCTCTGGACGATTGCGGTGGCGCGCATTCTGTTTGGTCCGCGCATGTCGGTTCAGGCGCCGCCCAATCTGCAGCCCGAGGGCCTCGATAGTTTGGTGCGCGCCGGGATCAACGATTGGGGCGGCGTCTCGCCGGTGACGCCCGACCACGTGAATCCCGAGGCTCCCTGGCCGCATCTCGCGGATCTGGCGCGCGACACGCGCGGCGCCGGGCGGACTCTCGTCGAGCGCCTGGCATTGGTGCCCGCCTACGCGATTCGGCCGGAGCCCTGGACGGATCCGGCCATCACCCCGCGCGTGCGGCGCTTCAGCGACAGCCGCGGCTTCGCGCGGCCGGACCGTTGGCACGCGGGATCAGGCGCGGAGTTGCCGGCGATCGCAGCGCGCTGGTCATCCGCCGCCCTGGAACGGGGATCGGACGATTCCCCCTCACCGGCGCCGTCCGATATGCCGTCAACGCACGCAGGCTTGCCGCGAATTCAAGCCATCATCCAGGCCGCGCGCGCCGGACACGCGCTGCTCGAGGCCGATATCGTGCGACTGTTCGGTGCCGAAGGCCGTGATCTCGATGCGGTAATCGCCGCCGCGGACCAATTGCGCCACGAATCGGTCGGAGACACGGTCACATACGTCATCAATCGGAACATCAACTACACCAACATCTGCCTGTACCACTGCGGCTTTTGCGCGTTCTCGAAAGGCCGGGGAACCACGGACCTGCGCGGTCCGGCCTACAATCTTGATCTCGACGAGGTGGCTCGCCGCGCGGTAGAGGCGGCCGCCGCGGGCGCGACCGAGGTATGTCTGCAGGGCGGCATCCATCCGAGCTTCACCGGCGAGACCTACTTGAACATTGTGCGCGCCGTGAAGCAGGCGGTGCCGTCGATCCATGTGCACGCGTTTTCGCCCTTGGAGGTTCAGCACGGCGCGCGCACGCTCGGCCTGCCCCTCTCCCACTACCTGCAAAAGCTGCGGGATACGGGCTTATCGACCTTGCCGGGCACGGCTGCCGAGATTCTCGATGACGAGATCCGCGACATCATCTGCCCCGACAAGCTGCGCACGGACGAATGGCTGAACGTCATCGGCACGGCTCACGAGGTGGGTCTGCGCACGACGGCGACGATCATGTACGGCCATGTCGAGCAGCCGGTGCACTGGGCGCGTCATCTGACGCGCCTGCGCATGCTGCAGCAGCGCACCGGCGGCATCAGTGAATTCGTACCCTTGGGCTTCGTGCACATGGAGGCGCCGCTCTGGCGCAAAGGGCGCACGCGCTCGGGGCCCACTTTTCGCGAGGCCATACTGATGCATGCCGTGCCCAGACTGGTGTTGCACCCGTTGATCAGGAATATCCAGACGTCTTGGGTGAAGATGGGCGCCCAAGGTGCCGCGCTGTGCTTGGATGCAGGGGCCAATGACCTGGGCGGCACCCTCATGAACGAGTCGATCACCCGGGCGGCGGGCGGCGTGCATGGGCAGGAACTCGACGCCGCGCAGCTCCAGACACTGGCGCGCCGCATTGGCCGCCCCACGCGTCAGCGCACCACGCTGTACGGCACGCCCGGCGAGGCATCGTCGTTGTGGTCGATCTGCGCCCCGCCCATGGCCGAATCGTCCGCGTTGACCGCCGGCTGATTGCAAAGGAGGAGCATTTGCTGCGATTGGGATACAAGGCTTCGGCGGAGCAATTCGGACCGAATGAATTGCTGGACTTCTCAATTCTCGCCGAACAGCGGGGCTTTGACTCCGTGTTCATCAGCGATCACTTTCAGCCCTGGCGCCATACCGGCGGCCATGCCCCGTTTTCGATGGCGTGGATGGGCGCGCTCGGCGCGCGCACCTCGCGCATCGTCATGGGCACCAGCGTGCTCACCCCCACGTTCCGCTATCACCCTTCGGTGGTCGCACAGGCCTTCGGCACGCTCGGTGCGATGTTTCCGGAGCGGGTGATCCTGGGCGTCGGCACGGGCGAGTCGCTCAATGAAGTGCCCGCGTCCGGCATGGCGTGGCCTGAACAGAAGGAGCGCACGGCGCGGCTCAAAGAGGCGTTGGCGCTGATCCGGCAGCTCTGGAGCGAGCAGCGGGTGAGCTTCGACGGGCAATACTATCGCACCGACAAGGCGACCATTTATGACCGGCCGGCGATCGCGCCTCCGATCTACGTCGCGGGCGCGGGTCCGGTGTTCGCCAAGTACGCCGGGCAGTTCGCCGATGGGTTCATTTGCACCAGCGGTAAGGCGCCGGAACTGTATCGAGATGCGCTGCTGCCCAATGTAGCGGCGGGAATTCAGGCGTCCGGCCGCAGGCCGGAGGACGTCGACATGATGATTGAGATGAAGGTTTCATTCGACAGCGACCCCAAACGCGCCCTGGAGGACACCCGCCACTGGGCCGCGCTGTCGCTCTCGCCCGAGGAGAAGATGTCGGTCGAGGATCCGCTTGAAATGGAGCGGCTCTCGGATCAGCTTTCCGCTGAACGCGCTGCCAAGCGTTGGATCGTCTCGACGGATGCAGAGGAGCATGTGGAGAAAATCCGGCCTTACCTCGACATGGGGTTCAGGCACTTGGTGTTTCACGCGCCGGGCCCCGATCAGGCGCGCTTCCTCAATTTATACGCCGATCAGGTCTTACCCCGGCTTCGCGCAGCGTTTGGCTGAAACGCGTCCCGGATCCTCGGCGATGAATTCTGCAACGGAGCTTCGCCTGGTTGCATTGCCCGATTTTCCGCAGGTGGCGGGCGGCGATGATTTGGCCGCTCTGACAGTCGAGGCGCTGGCGCGCTGCGGCCTCGAGTTGCGCGCCCACGATGTGATGGTTTTCGCGCAGAAGGTGATCTCCAAGGCGGAAGGTCGACGGATTGATCTCTCCACGGTTGTGCCGGGCACCCGAGCGCTCGAGATGGCGCAGGTCGTGCGCAAGGACCCGCGGCTGGTCGAACTCATCCTGCGCGAATCGCGCCGCGTCGTGCGGTCCGCCCGAGATGTCCTCATCGTCGAGCACCGGTTGGGGTTCATCATGGCCAACGCAGGTATCGATCAATCCAACGTCGCCGACCCTGCGGGCGGAGATTATGCCCTGTTGCTGCCCGAAGACCCCGATGCCAGCGCCGCACGCTTGCGGGAGCAGCTTCGCGTGTTGACCGGCTGCGCGCCGGGAATCGTGATCAGCGACAGTTTCGGCCGCCCCTGGCGTGTCGGCACCGTCGGCGTCGCGATCGGCTGCGCGGGGTTTCCGGCGACGCTCGATCTGCGAGGCCAACCGGATCTGTTCGGCCGTCCCCTACTCGTCACGGTGGTCGGTCACGCCGACGAAGTCGCCTCGGCGGCTTCGGTCCTCATGGGACAAGGCCGCGAGGCACTCCCAGTCATTCTGGTTCGCGGCCTTGATCTGAGGTTGCCACCGCAGCCCGCCACCGCGCTGATTCGCCCGCAACAGCAGGATCTGTTCCGGTGACCGGCCACGTCGTTGCGCTATGCGGCGGGGTCGGGGGTGCGAAACTCGCGCATGGCTTGAGCCTCGCGCTGCCGCCCGGCGAGTTGTCCGTCATCGTCAACACCGGGGATGACTTCCGGCATCTGGGCCTGCACGTCGCGCCCGACTTGGATTCCGTGGTCTACGCCTTGGCAGGATTATCCGATCCGGACCGGGGATGGGGGCGGCGCGATGAGACCTGGACGTTCATGGCGGCGCTCAAGGGTTTGGGCGGGGACAGCTGGTTTCAGCTCGGCGATGGCGACCTGGCCATGCATGTGGAGCGCAGCCGACTGCTGGCGAAGGGAGCTACTTTGAGCGATGTCACGGCCCGGATGTGTCGGGCGCTCGGAATCGCCGTGCGCGTGCTGCCCATGAGCGACGACCCGGTGCGCACACGTGTCCTTACGACGGAGGGATGGCTCGAGTTCCAGGAATATTTCGTCCATCGCCGTTGTGAACCGGTCGTGCGGGAGTTCACGTTTGCCGGTGCGGAACTCGCACGAGTACAGCCCGACGCACTGGCCGCGCTGCAGCGCGATGATCTACGCGCCGTCATCATTTGCCCCTCCAATCCCTTCGTCAGCATTGAGCCAATCCTCGCCGTCCCGGGCATTCACGCCGCGATACAACAATCCGACGCACCCGTGATTGCCGTCACACCCATCATCGGCGGCAAGGCGATCAAAGGTCCCGCCGCGAAGATGATGGCCGAGCTCGGCCTCGCTGTCAGCGGCGTGGCGGTGGCCCGGCGTTATGCTGGCATCATTGACGGATTCATCATCGACCGGGAAGATCCGATTCCGGATCCGCTACCCGGCGTCACGTTCACCAGAGCCGCAACCCTCATGAACTCTACCGATGACCGCGAGCGGCTGGCCCATGCCGCGCTGCAAGCGGCCGACACGCTCAGCACTCACCAGCACCCGACCGGAGAACATCATGGCTGAACCGAACACTTCCTCAGAGCTTCCAGCAGAGCTTCCAGATTGGATCAAAAATCACGTCTCGCGCTACGTGGCATCCAACGGTGAGGACGGCTACCTCTGGGACGCCAGTATCGCCGGCGGCAAGGGATTGGTGCCAACCCTGTTGCTCACCACCGTGGGCCGCAAGTCCGGACGAGTGCTTACGCTACCCCTGATATTTGGCCGCGCGGGTCCCGACTACGTCATCGTCGCCTCCAAGGGTGGAGCGCCGGCACATCCCGCGTGGTACCTGAATCTGGAGGCGAACCCGGAGGTGCAGGTCCAGGTCAAGGGCGAAAAGTTCACTGCGCGTGGGCACACCGCTCAAGGCGCGGAGCGCGCGGCGCTGTGGGCGAAGATGGTGGAGATCTACGGACCCTACGCGCAGTACCAGACCAAGACCGACCGGCAAATTCCCGTGGTAGTTTTAAAACCGGTCTGATCGGGTACGGCCGCAGCGGCCAAGACCGATCCCGTTGCCTATCGCCGCCATCCGTTGGCGCGAGCGGCCGTGTGAGGCCGCGGCGTGGATCAGGACGACGACGTCATGGCGTTAGGCTCGCCGCAAGCACGATCACGTTCGCATTGCCCGGTAAGGTCACGCTCTCGACGGCCTTGGCGTTGTTGACGGCGAGCGAATAGGCGTAGAGGTAAACGGGCGGATGGATGGCTGCGCCGGCGGCGTTGAGGTGATACGCCATGGTCAAAGCAATCGATTCTCCGCTGTAATATTGCGGTGTATACCAGTCGCTCAAGCTCTGCGTTAGGATGGTCTTGCTGCCGTCAGTGTAGGTCACGGTAAACGTCTGGCTCGCATGATTTCCGTTGACGGAAGCGGCCAACAAATTGAGGGTGGAGAAATTGCCGGCGGGCAACACCACGGTCGCGCCTCGGACGCCATCCAGCACACCGGGCCCCAGGAGGGTGTACGAGACACCGGAGAACTTGAGCGACGTACCGAGGAGCTTGCCGGAGTAGGCCTGCGAGTGGAAATCGAGTCCACCGTTCGTCACGGCGCTGCCGTCGTTGAAGATGGCATTCACGTTAGCCGCAGTGCCCAAACTCACGGCCTGCGGAATCGAGCCAGGCAGAAGTTCGGCGGCCAGCACCACCACACCGCGATTGCTCGGTAAGGTGAGACTCTTGATGGTTTTGGTACCGTCGATGGCGAACGAGTAACCATAGAGGCAGAATCGTCCGTTATGGACGACGCCGCTCGAGTCGAGTCGGTAAGCCATGACCGATGCGATGGATTCGCCGGCATAGCCTTGCGAGGCCCACCAATCACTGAAGCTTTGCGTCAGGCGGGTGGTAGTCCCGTCGGTGTAGGTCACCGTCAAGGTTTGGTTTGCCTGATTGCCGTTGAGACCCGTCGCCAACAATTGCAGGGTGCCGAAATTGCCGGCAGGCAACGGGATGCTGATGTTGCTGGCGGCATTGGCCACGCCGGCGCCCAGCGTAAAGGTCGTGCCCGACCAGACCACCGATGCGCCGAGCAAGTTCTTGGAATAGGCGTTGCCGTGCACATCCAATCCGCCATTCGCGACCGGCTGTCCATCGTAGGACATGGCGGAGACGTTGGCCACCGGAGTGAGATTGACTGCCGTGACGGCACCTCCCGGCGGCGTCACGACCGCACCCGACAGGGTTACCGCCAACACGACCACATTGCGACTTCCAGGCAGCGTTATGCTCTTGACCGTCTTGGTGGGGTCGATGGCGAAGGCGTAGCCGTACAAGTAGACGGGACCGGTGTGCTGCGCCCCGGTCGAAGTCACATAGTAGGCCATGGTCAGCGCAATGGATTCGCCGGAGTAGCTCTGCGCTCCGCCCCAATTGCTCAAGCTTTGCGTGAGGGTCGTGGTCGAGCCGTCGGTGTAGGTCACGACGAAGTTTTGATCCGGTTGATTGCCATGCACGCCGGTAGCCAACAAGTTCAACGTCGCGAAATTTCCGGCAGGCAGCGCGAGGGTCGAGCCGGCGACGGCGCTTGCTGCGCCCGCAGCGCCAAGTTTAAAGGTCACGCCCGCCCAGTTCACGGAGCTGCCCAGCAAGTTCGCCGAATAGGCGGTTCCAAACGTGCTGACGCCCCCGTTGGTGACCGCCGATCCGTTGTTGAAAATGGCGAAGACGTTGAATGAAGCGGCGAGATCCACGGAAGATGACGACCCGGGAATCGAGCTGTAGTAGGTCGCACTGCTTACGGGGCTGGTGTAGTAACCGGTGGCGGCCGCGATGGCTTTCACCGTGGTCGTGGTCCCGATGGTCAGGGCGGAGGCATACCTGGCAGATGATGTGGTCGGAGTCGAACCATCCGTTGTGTAATAGATCACGGCGCCGGGTGTGGTGTCGACGAGGGTTACGGATTGAGCGGACGTGAAAGTGCCGCCGGCCGGTGAAAAGGTCGGCGCGGTCGCCGTCGGGGCCGCGCCGCTCAACAGGCCGAACACGGCGATCGACTCGCCGGTGGGCACGTAAACCTTACCGTTGGCCACCGTGGGCGTGGTGAACTTGACCGCGCTGCCCGGGACGTCGCGATTGTTGGCTGCTTGACCGCTGTTGTAGAGCATTGTGCCCAGGTTGGTGGCGTCGTAGGCATACAGGACCTGGCAGGCCGTACCGCCGAGGCAGGTGGAGCGATATACCGAATTGTCCAAACCCCAAACGATGCCGTTGGTCGATCCGTTGGCCGAGACCGAGGGCACCGGCCCTGCGAAGTTGAAGGTCTTGGTGCTCACCGATGTCGGCGTCGTCGAGATCAATCCCGAATTGTTCGCGTTGAACGAGAACGCTTTCAGCGGCTCAGCTGTGGCGGTGTTCTCGTTGCCGCTGGCCCAATAGAGATTGCCGTTCCAATAGGCGGGTGAGCTCCACAGCCCGGAAAATGCGCCGGGAATTTCTTGGACGATATTCGTGTTTGAGGTCGTGCAAGCGGGGGTTAGCGCGGGGCAATACTTGCCGAGGTTGTTGCGGTCGGCCAAATAGATGGTGCCCGCCTTGCCGATGATGGTCAGCAACTGTTTGCCGTTGGATAGAGCGGGCAGCAAGGTCAGCCCGCCGGCCGACAAGTCGTCGTCGAGGCCGGTGAGCGCCGACTGATTGAACGGCGTGAAATAGTCGACCAGCGGCAGCGTGGCGCCGCTCGGCGGACCGAGCTTGAGGATGCTGTTGCCGCGATCGACGGCGTTCCAGGGGCCGTTGCCCGTCGCTACATAGACGTTGCCGCTCGGATCGGCGGCGAGACCGCCGCCGCTCATCCAGATGCCATTGCCGCTCCCATTGGGGGAGGCGATGTAGGTTCCTTCCAAGGTGAGGGTCGTCGCCCCGTAAGACATGACCCAGCCATGCCACGGTGGTTGATCGCAATGAGAGGACCAGCCGATCACGACATGGCCGTTCACCAGCAGCAACGCCGCCCTTTGATTCTCCTGCCGCGGATTGAACGTGACCATCGTCCCGTCGCCATCGCCCGCCTTGCCGGGGACCATGGCTTGAATGTTGACCGGACCGGCGAATTTTTCCGCGCCCGTGCTGACGTCGAGCGCGTGCAGGTACTGCAGAATCGCTCCGTTGAGCTGCACCTTGGCCACGGCGTATAGCGTTCCGTTGGTTGAATCGATCACCGGCGTGCCGGTGACGCCGACCTCCCTCTCGATGTCGTTGCACCCCAAGTCGGTGGTACTGTTCGCCGCGCTGCCGCCAGCCGGGATCAGGCTTTTTTGCCAATACACCCTGCCCGTGTCCGCATCGAAGGCGTAGATACTGTCGTGCTGCGTGGCGACATACACCACATTGTGGGTTCCACCACCGACGCTCACGTTCGAGAGATAGAGCGGTTGCGCGTAGACGGCCCCATCGACCGTGGTGGTGAACAACTTGCCGAACTGACCGCTGTTCACATTGGCCGGGGTGAGCGTGGTCTCCTGCGTGTTTTGTCCCGTGCGGGCATTGTCGTTGTGATACGTCGTGACGCTCACTTGCGCCTGCAGCGCCGGGGAGCAGAGCGCGTAAACCGCGGCAATGGGGAGAAACCGGCGGCGAAGCAATCCCATGAACACTACCCTCCCTGGCATAACCGCACCGGGCAGTTCACCTACTGCAGCCAGCAGCACCTGTAGTGTAGGGCTCACTAACCATAACGAGCAACTGAAGAAAGGCCGGTGTCACCCGGCCCTTCTTTCTGGACATTGGCAGTCCTGCCATGCCTGCCATGCCTGCCGTGCCGCGCCTATTGTCGGTGGTGAAGACGGCGCTGGACTGAACACTGGGTGCGGGCCCCAGGGGCGCTGACCGCTAGTTGTTCATAGCTGGCCCGATCATTACCGACCGACGCGAAAGATTGGATCACAACGCGGCGACGGTATCTGTACGGTAACCCACAGACGCGAGGCACTCGCAATCTCGGTCCCTCGATGTCGAAATTCACCTGGTCCGCACGTCGTTGTAATGCCGGTTGGCGTATTGACCGGCGACACATCGTGGAGAACGAAAATGCAGTATGCCCTGCTGATTTATGAATCACCCGAAGACTTCGCGAGCCGCAGCACCGATCGGAGCGATGAGCCGTACATCGGTGCGTGGCGGACCTATTACCGGTCGATGGTCGATGCCGGTGTATACGCGGGGGGGCAAGCACTCGACATTCCGGAAACGGGCACGACCGTACTGCACACCGGCGGCAAGCGCCAGATCCAAGATGGGCCATACGCCAACACGAAAGAACAGCTCGGCGGGTTCATTCTGATGGAACTGCCGTCGCTCGACCGGGCGATTGAACTGACGAGCGACGAGGCGGTCCGGGGATTCCTGCTGGAGCGGCGCAATGCCGTACCGCTATCCGATCGCCTGTCGAAATGAGCGGCGTTCAAACGTCTTTATGGTGAGAACGGCAATTGGAGGCCATGCGATGTGCCCGATGTGTGTCACTACGACGGTCTTGATGGCGGCGGCCGCAACGTCGGGTGCCGGCGTGATCGGACTGATCACCTCATGCAGGCGGGCACTTCATCGGTGGCTTCTGCGGCTGTGCATCGAATTCCAATCGAATTCCCAACGAGGAGCGTGAGATGAGCACCAGTCAATCTCGGGGGCAGCCCCCCCGCATCGTTTCCAGAGACGAATGGCTTGCGGCACGGATCGAACTGCTTGCCAGGGAGAAGGAACTGACGGCGATGAAGGACCGTCTGGCGGCAGAGCGACGGCGCCTACCCTGGGTCCGGGTCGAGAAGGACTACCTATTCGAGGGACCGGCAGGTGCGGTGACGCTGTCGCAGCTTTTCGACGGGCGCAGCCAGCTGTTCATCAAGCATTTCATGATGGGTCCCGGACAGACCCAACAGTGCGTGGGATGTTCGCTGGAGGTCGACCACCTTGCCGGAATTCGCGTGCATCTCGAACACAACGATCTGTCGTATGCGGTGGTGGCCCGCGCGCCGATTCAGGAAATCGAGCAATTGAAAAAGCAGATGGGTTGGGACTTCACGTGGGTGTCGTCCTTCAACAATGACTTCAACTTCGATTTCAACGTTTCATTTACGGATGCGCAACTCGCTGCGGGCCGCGGCTATTACAACTTTCGCGACGGAAACCCCGGTATGGCGGACCTGTCCGGCGACAGCGTTTTTGTCAAGGACGCCGCAGGTCAGGTCTATCACACCTATTCCACCTATGGTCGCGGCGGGGAACAATTTCTCGGCGCGTACGCCTATCTCGACGCAACGCCCAAGGGCCGTGCCGAAAACGGCCCGTACCACTCGCTGGCGGACTGGGTCCGGCCGCACACGATGTACGGCCGGGGCGGCACAGTCGAGGGTACGGGGCGGTATCACGCAGACAGTTGCGCTTGCGCGGCCCACGGTACTCGTGTCAGCAGCGGAGATTTGAAGTGAAGATCTACTGGATCAAGGCACAGGCGCCTCGGCGGGTGCTGGCGCTGGTCAAGCATCTCGGCATTGACGCGGAGCTGGTGGAAGTCGACGCGAAGGCCGGCGGACTCAAGGCGCCGGACTATGCAGTCCTCAATCCCAACATGAAGGCGCCGACGCTGGTGGATGGTGACCAGGTGCTGTGGGAGTCTTCGGCCATCATGGCCTATCTCTGCATCAAGGCCGGATCGGACATGTGGCCGGCGCGCCCCGCGGAGCAGTGGGAGGTGCTGCGCTGGATGTCGTGGAGCGATTGTCACTGGTCGCCCGCCGTTGCGCCGTTCTACTTCGAGCATGTGGTCAGAGCGACCTTCGGACTCGGCCCGCCTGACCGCGAGTTGCTGAAGTCCAGCGCCGGCGAACTGCGAAGGTATGCAACCGTGCTGGACGGTCATCTGGCCGGCCGGACCTACGTGGCGTGCTCGCGGCTCACCATCGCCGACTTTCAGCTGAGTTCGATGGCGACCTACTGGCGAGAATCGGAAATGCCGCTCGAGGCGTTTCCCAACATCGTGCGCTGGATCGATGGGCTCATGCGCATTCCCGCATGGGCGGAGCCTTGGCCGGCCGAGC
>WNFQ01004898.1_pt1 | contig 20797 bp, 9 predicted proteins | sample 5400171 | NCBI WGS metagenome assembly WNFQ01 (sample SAMN13153356, study PRJNA577476) | soil metagenome | isolation source: 20 cm soil under Madrone tree | place: USA:California | collected 2016-06-14 | reverse complement strand
TCTTTGGCTCTTTGACATAACCCAATGGCCGACACAGGAGTAAAGCTCTTATTCTGACACGATTTACCGAAGGCTTGCTTCTCCCGTTCTCCCGGGGCACCCGTCCAGCCGCTTTAGCGCGCTCAGGTCACGGCCGTGCGAGTGAGTTGGATAGGAGAGAGATGAGAGGAGGGAAGGGGTCAGTGTTCGACAAAGGGGCAAAGCGTGTGTCGGCTCGTTTGCTCGCGCTAACGCCCTGCACCCCCGGGCCGAAGAGGCTGACAAGCAGAAGCAGAAGCGAAAGTAAGCACCAAGAGAGGTCTATCCATGAGACTGATGGGGATTCGGCTTAAATACGTGAGGGATCTACTAACCAACTAGTCCTTTTGGAGAACTGGTAGACACAAGCGAGAATGATGAAAGCTAACAAGGCGACACAGCCAGGCCGCTGATGCTGATGCGAGAATTGTATACTATGATGCACGGGTATCACAGTCCTGTCATGCTATGTGTTGAGGCAGTGTGCCCGAGTACTGGAAAGCCGAAAACTGTCCAAGAAGTCCGAGAACTAAGAAGCGACGGAGCGACAATAGTTGAAAGTAATGAGAGCTAGAGGGAAACCAAGGACAAGGGAATGAGAGAAGATGCTCGCCTATCTTACACCGATCAAAGGGTGCGGCGAAAGTACTGCTCAGCCTCGATCGCATCATGCCTCGTTCACTTCTAATGCATTTTTGGTTTTCTTAGTTCGCCTCAAGGCTCGAGGCCCGGGCACGTGTTCAACCAATTTCCAAAACAAGTAACCGACCAACCAGACATCACCGCGGTTTACTTGCCTTGTCCTTGGACTCTCCCACACTATACTGCATGTCTATTCAACTTCATCACACACCAACGTGCATCAGGCATGTCAGTGATGCGCCCCCAGACACAGCCTGGGCCAGCGGCGTGGGAGAGATCCCCAGAATTCGACATATGGTATTGGTATTGCGGTTGTTCTAAGAAGAAGTTTCCATTGTGGGGAACTGTCGATCTCGGCGCAACTTGCACGTCCACGCCGTTACGGTGAGTGCCTTGGCATTAGACGCCATTCCGTCCTTGGATTTTCTTTATATAAAGGGGCCTGATCAATCATTCAAGCGATGCCAGCATCCCAAGCCGCCAGGTGCTCAATCCCGTTTCGTAGTTCCAACCCACGCAGGGTCGTCAAATATCTTCAGATGCTACTCCTCGCTGCACCACTCGCATCCTTGTTCTCCTTCTCCGGCTTGGTGGTTGCCCAAATATATGCTCCGGAATGTAGCACCTCGTGGAGTTGGGTACGCATGTTGTCGTTTCTACCATGCATTCTTTGGGCGATGTCTGATTTGTTGGTATTGTGTTTAGTCGTTCAACTCTCTTGGCCAAAATCCGTGCACAGTCGCAGCGTACTTGCTGTCAACCTGCAACGGCGGCTGTGAGCTCTCTTTCCTGTGTCCGCGGACCTTGTTGACTCATCTCTTTCTCAGCGTTCACGATCAATCCGCTAGCCCCAGGATACCACTACACGGGCCCAAGCGGCTACGACGACACCGATATGTGCAAGTGCAACACCGTGACATATTCGCTCCTTAGTGCATGTATCGCATGCCAAGGAGAAGAGTGGATTTCATGGCCGAAGTATATGTACAACTGCTCAAAGGTTATGCCTTCGTCGTCGTGAGTTTCCTGTTGCTGCAGAGGACCTACTGGGTTTGACATGACAATTGCCGCGCTAGGTTCCCTAACCCTGTCCCTCATGGAACACGTGTCCCCTACTGGGCTCTCATCGACGTCACAGTTCGTTTATAAGGTTTCTTCGGCAAAGTACTCACAATTACGTGCAGATTAAGGACACTTGGGAAGCTCTCAAGTCTTATACTATTGGTGGTAAGAATCCTCTCTATCCTGTCCATTCCCCCCTTCCTCCGTCTCACGTCCTTTTCAGGCACTCCTGAAGCAGGTCCTGGCACGTTACTTGGCCACCCGATTCGATTTGTAGATGGGACCAATGACCTTCTCCCTGGTCCCACTCCCAAATGGGCGGACTCAGCTGTTTCACCCACGATTTTACCCACGCATGCATCTACACGGGGAAGCAGTTTCGCTGTCGCGGTTACTGTCGTCTGCCGTATAGCAGTATTCTTCATCGCCTGTGCGGCGATCTTCCTGTATCTGCGACAGCGACGGCGACGGGTGCAATGCGCGGCGTCCATAGGCGATGATGTACACCATTCCCAGATGGAAGAGCGTTGGAAATCTCCGTCGGGCAGGACATCAGTTGATACTTCGTCTTTGACCGAAACGCTCACCGCCATGACGAAACCCTATGTATGTGTTTTCGTGCCCTGCGTTGCGCTTGGGGGCGGGCGCTCGATCTTTCAGGATCACGACTGATACACCTACTTTCCCCAGAAATGAAAGACCTCAACGCTCTCTGATGATGCCTGATCAAGTTTCTTTCGTTCCGTATAACGGAACCATTAACACGTCGCCCATCCTCTGATCTCGTCTTGGAAGCCAATAGCACGTGTCTTGCACGGACGAAATTGTTGTTTCTTCTTGTCTCTACGCAATTTGGGTTTGTTTTGTGGTTGCGGTTACAAGGAATGTTGTATTATTTTCTGTGGCCACGGAGGTGGCTGGGATAGGGCAATTGACGATGTACTCGAGTACTCGAGTGCAGTAGCGTGCTTCATATCCTGATCCAAACTTATTCGAGCCTACTCTCTTACTGCTGTACGATTAGAATAACCATGTCCACCATATGGGATTATCCATAAGCATTTAACTTATATTGGGCTGATATGGCTGTTCCACTCCAATCTGAGCATGAATCGCGGAAAATCTTGTCCTACGTACGCCGTTTTGAAAAAAATAAAAAGTCGGGTCATCCGGCAAACTTTGAGCACTCTTGCCGTGTGACATGTGACCGCTCGTTTTTCCCCTTTTTTTGGCTGTCACTCTGGTCGAAGTCGGAGTTTGCCGGATGACCCCAATTTTTTTTCAAAACGGCGCAGGACACTCGCAGGACAAAGGCTTTCCGAATCCGCTGTAAGAGGTTTCGACCAATTTACCGATGGATGTCTCATCAGGTGCACCTTAGACACAGCCTAGGCCAGCGGCGTGGGAGAAATCCCTAGAAATTGACATAAGATATTAGTACAAGGCTACAAGCACAGCCTGATTGCCATTTCGCGCCGATTCGTGTCAAAATGTATAGGTGTGTGGCTGTTCTATCTTCGGGGTTCCAAGAAGTTTCCATTGGATGCAATGCAAGTGTCAATCTCGGCGCAATTGTGTACCACTTAGACGCTCTACTAATTCAGATTTTATATATAAAGAAGGGGCCCGATCAATCATCCAAACGATGTTTCTCAAGGCTGCCAGTGTGCTCGGTTCCGTTTCGTACAGTAGTTCCAACCGACGCAGGGTTGTCAAATATCATCAAATGTCACTCCTCGCTGCACCACTCGCATCCTTGTTCTTCTTTTCTGGTTTTGTGGTTTCCCAGAATCCCAATATCCATGCTACGGATTGTAGCATCTCGTGGAGTTGGGTATGCATGTTGTCGTTTCTACCATGCATTCTTTGGACGGTGTCTGATTTGTTGGTATTGTGTATAGTCGTTCAACTCTCTTGGCCAAAATCCGTGCACAGTCGCAGCGTACTTAATGTCAACCTGCAACGGGGGCTGTGAGCTCTCTTTCTTGTTCTGCCTTGCATCTGCGAGCCTTGTTGCCTCATCTCTTTCTCAGCGTTCACGATCAAACCGCTGGCCCCAGGGCACCACTACACGGGCCCGAGCGGTAATGACGACACCGATTTGTGTAAGTGCAACACCGTGGCATATTCGCTCCTTAGTGCATGTATTGCATGCCAAGGAGAAGAGTGGATTTCGTACGGATTCCCTTCGTTGTCCTCTTTTCAAATCACTTGGGCTTATGTGTCTGAGCTTAGATGGCCGGAATACGCGTACGACTGCTCAGAGGTTCTGCCTTCGTCATCGTGAGTTTCCTGTTGCTGCAGAGGACCTACTGGGTTTGACATGACAATTGCCGCACCAGGTTCCCCAACCCCGTCCCTTATGGAACACGTGTCCCCTACTGGGCTCTTATCGACGTCACAGTTCGTTTATAAAGCTTTCTTCTTCGGCAACGTATTCACAATTAGGTCCAGATTACAGACACTTGGGACGATCTCAAGTCTTATACCATCGGTGGTAAGAATCCTCTGTCTTGTCCATTCCCCCCTTCCTCCGTCTCACGTCCTTTTCAGGCATTCCTGAAGCAGGTCCTGGCACGCTACTTGGCCACCCGATTCGATTTGTAGATGCAACCCAAGACATTCTCCCTGGTGCCACTCCCAAATGGGCGGACTCGGTTGTTTCACCCACGACTTCACCCACGTATACATCTACACGGGGAAGCAGTTTGAATGCTTACGCCATCGTGAACACTATCTTCCGTTGGGTGGCAGTATTCTTCACCATCTGTGCGGCGATCTTGCTCTATCTGCGACGGCGACGGCGACGGCGACGGCGACGGCGACGGTCGCAATACGCGGTGTCCTTAGTAGGCGATGATTTTACACCAATCCCAGGTGGAAGTGCAATGGAATTCTCTGACGGATAGGACATCGGTTGAAACTCTGTCTTTAACCGAGACGCTCACCGCCCTGACAAAACCCTATTCATGTGTTTTTCGTGCTCTACGGCTTGGGGATGTGCGCTCGAACTCTCAGGATCCGACTGACTCACGTACGTTCCCCAGAGATGAAAGGCCTCAACGCTCTCTGATAATGGCTGATCAAATTCCGTACATGGAAACCATTAACACGCCGCCCATCCTCTAATCCGATCCTACTTTCTTACTGCTGTACGCTTAGAATAACCAAGTCTGTCACATGGGATTATCGATAAGCATTTAACTTATATCTGAGCTATATACTGTAGTGTAGCTGGCCAAATTAATTACGTTTTATTGTTTTATATTAGGCTGACTTATCAGGGACACTGACAGTCAGTCTGACAGGTGCTGTACTCGCACGACGGATCAATCAGAACAGCGCCAGTGCCCGTCAAAGTTCCTGTGCAGTTCATGTGCTTCATCAACCGAGAAAGACGGCCTACGTGACTCCACACATCGGTACCGTGGCTCTGTTGTGTGCTATGTCACCGAATGACCACTTATGGGGCAGGAGAGCGCCTCCCGCCCAAAGATCGCATCGTATACAGTGGGGCAGGAATTTTCTGCCCAAGTTGGAGTGTTGTGACAGGCAGGTGACTTCCTGGGATGGTGCTTGGAGTTTGCACAGTACTGCGCTTCGCTGCATGAGCCCTCATATGTACCATGCATCCTAACTTCGATCGCCCTGCGAAGCACATCTCGGTGCCTGAGGCGCCCGGTCTGGTAATTTGATCCGTCTCGGGCGTTCAGATTCTATTGTCAATCATCCATTACGCTCATCCTTATGCGAACGCAAAATTGGGACTGTATCTGTTCTATCTTCGGTATGGCGCAAAAGTTCCAAGACGAGGGAGGTGCCTGTACTGTTAAACGCCGATCAAGCCCCCCGTCTTGCCTTGAGGCTATACAATATATATCAATCGCAGTCGGTGCGTGGCGGTGGGAAATTCCACAATAATACTCCGCTGACAGAAATTTCCCATCACACTGTGGGCAGACCACTATATAATCCAATTCAGTCGGCTAAATACTCCAATCTGATTGGTCAGTCAAGCACAAATGAATTGAATTATATAGTGTCTGCCCGCAGTGTCACATGTATCATACAAGGGAAATCCCCAAAATGCTGGTTTGAGCGCCGTGCGGCATGCCCAGTTTCGCCCACTGGCAGACCCTCCCACTGTACCGCCTATGAGGTCGTCGGACAAAGAGTGTCCCTCTGAGTCCTCTGAGTCGCTGCACCACTCGTGTCCTTATTATTCTCCCTCTTTATTGTCGCCTCCGGGGTTACTATAATGTGACGGCGAATTGCAACTCGCAGTGTAAGGTGTTTTAGTTGTTCGCGTATACGGGATTTGTGTCATCTCCCTTGCGCCTTGTTTAGCGCTTGTGTGTCTTCATGTGCCACCGACGTACCCAGGACCTGCCGAATGACCAAACCACGTTCCATGGGTACGCTGGCCCACACTTAGTGGACCCCCCCCACAAGGATCTACCATCGCACATCGCATCCGGGTAATAACATAGCCAGTTTGCAGACCTCGCTTCCCCAGCCCAGGGGATATCATGGCCTCCCCATGCCCTCTGCCTGGTCTTGCCTTCGAAGCCATCGCAGGATTCCGCGACAGATGGGCATTACTTCCTCATGTCTTCCCCTCCTCCGAACGCATTTTAATTCTCAGCTACGATTGTAAGCTGCGTTGTTCGTTCAATTAGGTTATTGTAGCCAAAGAGATGCCAGCAAAGATAGGACAACTATGACCTGAGCGACGATTGAGACTCCAGCTGGAATCTCGAAGACTAAGCATATTGTTTGTACTCTGGACTCTCACGCAATCGTTCAACTCACTCACCGGCGGCACGTGGATCTGTCTGGGCGCATGTGTTTTGATGCCATAATTACGGTATGTGCTCTATTTTTGTTAAGGCGCAATGATCCATGATGAGGGCGGTTCCTGTAAAGCCGCGATATAGACACTGCTATTACCTCGAAACCATATTGCGCGTACTAATTTCATAGCACCGTGAGCGCGGCACGTAATATCCCAATAACACTCAGCCACTGACCAAATCTCATCACGGGCGGCAGGCGCCCATCGATCGTTCAAAACGATGAATTTGAGTGACATGCCACGATTCGCCCAGACCCTCCCACTGCTTGCAAGGCTGTCCGACAAGAAATGTCTCTCCAAGTCCTCCAAGTCGCTGCACTACTCGTGTCCTTATTCCTCTCCCCATTTGTTGTCGCTGCTGGGGTTAATGTGACGGCGATTTGTACCGTGCCGTCCTACAATTGGGTATGCACATTGTGGTTCCGACACCGAAAACACGGATCTCGGCCTCTATCTGATCTGATGGCATCGCGTCCAGACGTTCAACTCAATCGGTCAAAGCCCGTGTCTAGTCGCAGCATATATGATATCTACATGTTACTCGCAGGGTGAGGTTTTAGTTGTTCGCATATACGGGGGTTGCGGTCTCATCTCCCTTGCAGCTTATACTCTCTCTCCGCTGCAGACGGGATACACATACTATGGACCGAGCCACGATTACTCCAACAAGTGCCAGTGCAGTACAGTCGGATATTCGCTCATCGCTGCATGCGTCACCTGCCAGTCACGGAGACCGTTCTAGTGCGTTTACATTGTGTCCTCTTCTCAACTTCCCGGGAGCTTAAGGATCTATCTATTCCTCAGCTGGTCTGAATATGTGGCCAACTGTACAAGCAGTACTATTCTACCTCCTTCGCAGTGAGCCCCCTATTTTGGGTTGAGAAATATATTGCATTTGACATTGTAATTGGTCGCTAGGTTTCCTAACCCTGTCCCTGCGGGGGTATACGTTCCTCACTGGGCTATTCTCGATGTCACGGTTTGTTTCAAGTTATTTTCCCTCTACAGCACGGAAACCACAACACACTTCAGAATGAGAATACTTGGAACGCTGACAAGGCGCGTGCGGCAGGCGGTGAGCATCGTCACCTACCATCCATTTCCCTCTTCGTTACGGTCTCACGCCTGTGGTTGATATAGATGGACCTGAGTATGGACCTGGCGCGATTTTTGGTCCCCAAGGCGTGTACACGTCCTCCCCGAGCGCCGCATCGTCTACATCACTCTCCACACCTTCACAATCTTCTTCACACTATGGGGGAAACGCGGGTGCCATCGCTGGTGGCGTTGTCGGTGGTATAGCAGCAATCTCCATCGCCGTCGCCGCAATCTTCTATCTACGACGAAGAAGCTCACGGGCGCCGTCCGCGGGTGTCAATGCACCCCAGCCAGTACTAGATGATGGGACGATTTCGCAGTCGTCACCCGGACCACCGTTGACGATGAGGCTCTACGTATGTGCTTATATGCCCCATGCGCCGCTGCGCTTATGCCCCCTTTCTTACTAATACACCTAGGACCCAAATGACCCAACTACGTTCCCAGGGTATCAAGATCGTCAAGCATCTCCAGACATTTCTTCAAGGTCTCAAGTACCTTTGTCATCGCACGTCGGAGCTGGAAACACGCTGGAAGACATGCGGACCTCATTTCCCGCTGCCAAGGGATATCACGGTTTACCTATGCCCATGTCCTGATTATTTGAAGCCATTGTGCGAGTTCACGGACAGGACTGCCCCTCATGTCTCTCCCTCCAGGTGTTTTTTTTTGGTTTTGGTTGTAAGCAGCGTTGATTTTCCTCAGTTTGAGTACTGTAGCCACAGCAATGGCGGCAAAGACAGGACAAATGACGATCTTTCGTGATGAAATTGAAATGTGCTTACTGTAATTTCACGACATTTTACTTTGGTACTCTGTACCCGGCCACTGCATGAGCAAAAAGCATTTATTGGAACACCTAACTCGGAGACACACTGCCGAAAAAAAGGTACTATACTCCTTTTTCTTTTTGAGGTTGAGGTGTCACAACGGATGACAGAGTGCGACACCAGCCTGAGGGATTCACCTATGTGCAAAGTTTCAACATGTGGGTGCCTTGGAAGTGTCCATGAGGTGCTGTTCATACTCAACATACTCGGCACGTAATTCCACAATAGTACTCACCCACTAACGAAGTTCTTACCACAAAGGTCCCCTGATCAATTCTTCAAAAGCATGCATTTGAGAACACTGCCAAGTTTCGCCCTTGACAGACCCACCACCGGCAAGGCTGTCGCGTAAGAAGTGTCCCTTCGAGTCCTCTCAGTCCCACTGGCAGCATCACTCGCGTCCTTGCTCTTCTCCGCCTTTGTTGTCGCCGGGGTTAATGTGAAAGGCGAATTGCACCTTGTCGTCCTACGCATGGGTATGCATATTGTAGTTTCGACGCCGGTGCTTTGCTCCTACCGTGTCTTTCGTCGGCCTATAGGGGTATGAAAGGATTCTGCATCGACTCGGAGACAAGACATGAGACATATGAGACACCATAAGTAGTAAACTATCACGCAAGCTGTTCAATCGTGCTGTCCTTGACTGGCCTCCATCTCTGGATGCATATACCCTCCTACAGTATAATAAAGATAACCAGCGCTATGTTGCAACTGTAAACTGACAAAGAAAACGGGAGACGATTTTCAGATGTATAAAATAGCACTCTGCATGGCCGGACCCGGACTCCTCAACAGTACGATGGCGTCTAAGCGCGAAATCAGGCAGTAGGCAAGCCATGGTGACCCTGTTGCCGTGAGGTCTGCATGGTGGCCAGTGAGTTTCCGGTCCCATTAAGCGATGGTACCGGGCCTTGGGCTGACGTAGCCGGCGTCTGAGGAACTCCTTGGCACCCAGGAAACGTAGATGGATCGTTCATGTCCTGAGTATTAAGAAAAAAAACCGCACGAGATGAGCACACAAAAGCGCGACGGCTAATTAGGGGCAAAACACATGCATAGCGCTTCATCGGAGCTGCAGCGAGAGGTACTACGGGAGGTGCTAGCGGTGTCCCAGGCATAGACAATAACCCAATAGTCCCAGGAATAGACGACGACGTATACCCATCGTCCGTCGTCAAAGAATGCTGGATTTGAAAGAAGCCGATCGCGAGGGTTGGAAGTATTAGTGTTGCACCGGGAATCGAGGCGGTGTGACGTGATTTGGTGTCAACACGAAACTATGGAACGGGGAGGAGAGGAAGCTCACGACAACACGACATTCGACGCAGTTGAACGAATATTCCTGCCAGCTTATGGGAGATATGTAACCTCCCTCGGGGTATCAAGAAGAGAACGAGGGAACCATACCTAGTCCAGTCTGCCCCCTGGCATGCATCATACGCACTTATAAGTGAATATGTCAGTATTACACTTGCACTGCAGCACCTGTTGGAATCATCGGCACCACTCGGGCCCGTGTACAAGTATCCCGGTCTCAGGGCATTGATAGTGAACGCTGCAAAGGAGACGGGTCGGAATGAATCATATACGTGAGGGTGAGCACCAGTGCTCACAGCCGCCATTATATATTGTTGCCATCAGGTACGCTGCAACTTTGCACGCATTTTGGCCGAGAGTGTTGAACGTCTGGGAACAACCCGTCGGCTCATCGAAAGCGGGCAACGGCAACAAAAAACTGATTGAGGAAATCACACCCATTCCCATGTCAAGGCTGCAATCCGGAGCATTAATCTGGTGCTGTGAGGGTGACATTTCCCGGCCTTGCAGGTGGTAGGTGGGACGGAATGATGAGTGATTTTAAAACCCCTATGAGAGAACCTTTATGAGCCGCGTCGTCTAGATCCGAGTCCGCCCTCTCCTAAGAGCCCCTCTGCTCAGCGAAACGCATATTGATGACTTTTTCGGACTGTATGAACTGGTGTAGGCACCCAGGGGCTGTTATTAATACATGTCTGCTAGTATCTAAAATTTCACTGCACATCTCAAGTAGTCCGAGATTTGTTTGCGGCGTTCATCAACATCCGGATTTCCAAGCGGTGGAAGGTCAAGTCGTTTCGCCACCTCAATACAATGTTCAACTACACACAGTCAGCTAAGCTAAGAGTGAAAAAAAACCATCTGAGAAATGCACACACCGCTTAATTGAAGGAGTTCCATTTTGTCACGTGGAAGAGGATCAACTACATTAACTCCGGTGGGATAAGAGAGCTCAGAGTTCAGAGTGCCCGCGGTGTTGCATAGCCTCATTGGGAGTAGGTTCTCCCTGAGAAGTGTTGAGAATATCTAAAAAGCCACAAATTCAACGGGTTTACATGTTTTGAAGTCTCTGGTCTATCTGGGCCAGCTGGCCCTCCACATCACCGAACCGTTGCCAGTGATCAAACAGCCCCTGTAGTTGATTTATCGAGGCCTGTAGTTGACCGAACTCCTCCTGTAGTTGATCTATTGTTATCCATCTGTGCCATTTGTTGTCTGGTTGAACACTGGTTGAACGTTGAACGCCGGGATGTTTGCAAAGAGGGGTAATTCAGTGTTGAGCTTCGAGTTCAGACTCGGAGTGGACCGGCGGAAGGGCTTCTCGGTTCTAGCCGTTTTGCTTACACTCCGAAATGCAGGTTCAAACACCGCGCTGCTGCTGCTGGTCACCGACCCTTGATTCTTCTTTCTCCCGTCGCTGCGGTCTTATTCAACGAGTTCAAAATCTAGCACGATCGCAGGCGACGTCGTCGGTGGTATACCAGCGATCACCTATCTACGACGATCTTCGCGGTCGCTGTCCGCCGTGTCCAATAGCGTCATTGCATCCCGGCAGCACCTGAATGACATTTCGCGACCACTGTCAGATGTAGGGACGATTGCGCCGTCGTTATTGTCCGAGCCACCAGCTACCATGAAGTTCTATGTATGTATTCGCTCTGCCTCGCGTTTCATTGTCTCATGTGCTACTGTTCTATTTCCGTATACCCGGGACCGGCCGGATGATCAAACCACGTTCCAGGGGTATGCTGGTTCAGACCCGGTGGACATCCCTCCACAACGACCCGCGTCATCGTACATCGGACATGGAAACAACCCAGCCAATATGCAGACGTCGCTTCCCCATACCAGGGGATATGACGGCCTCCCCGTGCCCTCTGTCTGATTGTAAGTGCTTTAGTTTCTTTCAGTTAGGGCACTGTAGCCATCGGAATGCCCAGCAAAGACCGGACGGTTCATGACTTTACGCGATCGCCATTGTCCGTTCATTTCTTAATGCCAATTCAACACTTGTAGGCTCCTACTTCGAGTTTGGTAGGTCCAGTGGTCGGTTGCACGAGCAAACTAGGGAAGCTTATTACAGTAATATGGCATGGTTTTCCAAAGAGACCTAGATCGTTGTCCCTTTACCACATACAGTAATCGTACAAAACTGTCCGACTGCTGTACGGCATGGGTGGTCACCAGACATTGTAAGTCCCGAACCCCGCCATACAGCGCCCATCACTTTATATGAATGTTCACACGCCACACGGCGCTATTGCAAGAGACGGCTACCTGAATCCGCGTGTCCACCGTGACATGTATTGTGTTGCAATCATTCTCTCCTAGGGTTACTCCTGTGCAAGACTACCAGTCATAGGGTGGCCTGCGTTGGGTGACCGGTGCCAGCAACTCAGACTCGGTATGCCGGACTTTGTATCATTGTTTCCTGCCGATCTTGATCCACGCTGTCGCCGATTCGATATTGTTCCCGCCAGCGCCAATCGATAAAGATCGGGCACGGGCACTCTTTTCCTTCGCCAGGTTCTTACCTGCCGTCATTTTCTCTCTCGTGACTCTCTCACTGTGGCTTCTCTGAGGCGGAGATTGTAAATGGGGTTAATCCACATGATCCAAAGATACATCCTTCGATGCTTGAATATAGATCCAGTGAAAGAGTGAGCAATGGCCACCAGGCGCGTGATCTTAAGTCATACCATCTGCAGTACAATACAATAGTACCGCTGTGGCCTCATATAGACTTTCTCGAACTTACATAACTTTGGTGTAGCTATTTAAGTACTCGTGTTACGGTACGGTAGGAACCGGGACACATCGGAGCTAATGTTAATTCGGGTGCAATCTTTCACGTGGGCATCGTGCCACCGTCAATACGTATCGCTCGCGGCTCTTATGCACCGTTTTACTGTGTGGCGTAACTATTCCGGTCTTTAAATCTCCTCCCTAGAGCGATTAATGAGAACGGCATTCAGTTGTCGATCCCAGAAATGGGGTAGAATAACAACCACTAACCACTGCCACTTGTGCCTTTCAGAGCAGAACCCACCATGTCCCAAGCGTGCCCACTCGTGACGTGAGTCTAGGTTCGGACACAATTTACATTTTTCAAGTTCCGGGGTTGCTTGCAGTGAAGTCGCCGGGGCCGTCTCTCGGCGTTTTGGTCGACCTACGGTGAGGTCATGTTTGGTTTGACATGAGCCTCTTTCCATAATAATGCAAAATACTCACGTCGTCTCCCAGCGAAGGGGGGGCTTGTCGGCGCCTTCTGCCCCATGTATCCACTCGAATTGTTCGGACTGCCTGGGCTTTGGACGAGATCATCGTCATCGGAATCGCTCGCGTCATTTGTTTCAACCATGTCAACTGCCGAACGTTTTACGTTACTCACACGGACGCTGCAAATTATAATAATGTAGAGCACCCACGATAGCACCAGTCTTTTGGTTGCCGTCCCGACATCTCTGATTGTGGCGGTGGGTAGGATGAACCAGAAGGATAAGGCACTGACGCAGTGGCATTTGAGCGAATGGGTACGGGCATTATCATTAAATGTTGCGGTGGCCGTCCCGAGTCGTTGGTGTGAGTGGTAGTGTATCGAGGTCTTGCTGGTATCGAAGGCCCGGAATCAGGAGTTGATGAATAGTGGGAGATAGACCCTGACATTTGAGGAGCAGGGGGATGTCGGGGATATTCATGTGGGGGCGCAGGATGGGGTGCAAATGTGGGAGCGGGCGCAGTCACGTTGGAATAGGGGCGGGTAGATCTAGGTACGGGAGGAGGTTGAGGCGGCTGGGAAGGAGTGTATGATGCATGTGTGTTATGACTGGGCACTAGAAATCCTCGGGTCTCAATCGACTGCACCACATAGGCAGTGAAGAGGTAATGCATGAAACTCACTTGGCTGAGGCTGATTGTTCCCGGGCGGCGGACCCGCTTGAAGATAAGCGGGGTTGCCGGCCGCATATTGTGTGTGGTCAGTGGACCTCTGCCTTGCAAAGGGCACCGGAAATGATGAAGGTGGCGGCGGCGGCGGCAACGGCGGTGGCTCCCTCATCGGCACGGTACTATTCACGACTTCTCGCTGGGAGAATGCATGGGTTTAAATAGATCCACGGTGCAGCCAAGAAGGGGCTCCGTCCGTGTGCAAAAAACATAAATGGCACACCTCACAGACAACATGAGGCGCATGCATGTTCTTATCGACGCTTCTCCATGTGAACGAGAAGCACGGGCATTGAGTCCTGGCGCTAGCTTAACTGTGAAATGCGTTACATCGCGACCGGGATCATTTTTACGGTTTTGGTGTTCGTCTTGGGTTCTTCTTTGGGCATAGCCCCAGAAGGAAGGATCGGTCGATCTAGAGGAGTGTATTGTTGCTTGTAGTTTCTGAGCTTTAATACAATACAAGGCGAAAGGGATGCTTCTGATGAGATCGACCCTGGGCGTTGGGCGCAGGAACCAGAAAACGGCGCAAAGCCATCGGACCGTAACGAGATGGATAATACTTCTGAGTCAGCTATCTGCTTCATCCGGTGGCCCTCCGCGATCACCTCCTCGTGTCGAGAACGTATCCGCGAAGAAGGAGAAAACGTGTTGCTTCTTATCCCACGTGATCTTGGTCGATTTTGTTCGTGGCAAACTCGAACTAACGCACGAAAGGTAAACTTTTTCAATGGGAGGAAGTGAAATGGATAGTCTCTACTCTACCGTCTGAAGCTCAGATCGCAAACGATTGCCAGACACGAGTGGGTTCGGATTGAGTTAGGCGAAGCTTGCTCTTACAGTCCGTTGGGTGTTCGGTCCGCTTGGGCATGCTTGGTGGTGGTTGTAGAGTGCCCCTAAGGCTCAGTGTCTCCTTTACAAACCAAGTTCAGCAAAGGAGACGTGAAAATGCTCCGAGTCCGAGTCTGCACCGCGATGGAACCGGGCACCTGTATTAAAGGGAAAATTTAAAGGGTAGTTTTCGCACGGATAACGGAGCCCGTTGGTCGACTAATTAATATAAGGGATAAGATATGTCCAGTAAGTTGACAACTAATTATTTAAATAATCCCTTAGTCAACCATACTTATCCATTCCTGACCGCCGTGTCAGGGTTTTCGTCATATCAATGTCAAGGGCCTCACTCTTCGGAAGGTCTGCTACCAATTATTACGTCGGTGCGGTCTATTTTCTTGTTCTCAGGCTTTCACTAGTCTTACAGGTTGAAGTAAGTTTCAAATCTCTTCAAAGATTTATCACCGATTTCGACTCAGAACCAGAGGATCGTCAAGGAATTCGCTCTTCGGGCGTAGGGAGGAATAACCTCACTATTGATATCTCATATATTTGTGAGGGACATAGTTGAGTGTGGAAGCCGACTGTTGATGGCATGGTTGGTAAGTGCTTCATGCGTTTTTTTCTCCCAAGTTGACCAGGTCTGACGAACACGCCGCCCGAAGATGCAGAATACAACGCTTGCTCGACTCGAACCTTCTCAGAGGATACGAAGGTGTTTCTATCAATGTAAAAAGTGGGGGGTTCAAAGGCTCCATATCGGTCTGAATTGTAAATTGAAAGCACATGCATCAGTCCCAACTTTTGTCGCTTTGTTGGACTAGCTCCTTACGTATGTATTTCCTTGAATGTTTCGTCTGCTCCTTGATCCTGATGGGTCAATGTAGGCGCGTCCCATTTTCAAATCCCTATCTCATTCCTTATCTCAGGATGTGTATTTTGGGCCTCTCGAGAACACGATCGTCAATGAAGGGCCACGGAAGAGTCGCCCTCTCAAGAAGAATCTGACGGGAGAAAGATAGCCGTGGAGCGATGCCGGACTACTCGAGGTGAACCATATGGCATATACATTGCCTCTCCGAAATGGGAAGACTTTTGACAAGTGCATTCCGGACATGCTTTAGCGGAACAGTCGGCGACCGGGAATCTTTCACTTTTTTTGCCCCTCACGTTCTGGAGGACAGAATGAGCACGGTTCGGCTGTATGCGTTTACTTGTTTGCCTCCTTCGATTGTGATTTATTAATAACGTCGTCTCTAGAAACAATCTGTCGTCCTTTCGATCTTGTCACGGAATATGTAACCATTCAACCCGTAAAAGAACAACCCCGCGAGTACCAGACTCGAAATGACTTACATATCTTGATGTCAGCTCTTCCTCGACTTCGTAAGGTTAGTTCGACGGCAACGGAAGAATGGCCTCTGGATCTCATCTGGGTGGTATTAGCAGGAGCCGCTTTCGTTCGTTTTTGCGGACAAATTCCTGGACAGGTTCAAGGCAAAGGACTTCTATCTCGTTGCTATGTTTATTCGGTGCAATCGCGGAGCAATTTGTCATACACCTTTTCAGCGTCAGGATGACCGATTGGTATATTGTGCACTCCTCGATTGGCCGCCTCAGATTTGCTCGACAACCTTCTTGTCGATGTCGACCAGGACATTTGCTTGAAAATCATCGACTTTGATATCGCTATGCAAGTAAAGGAAGAGGTCGATGACCAAGTGGGACGAAAACATTGGACGGCGCCCGAGGTCGAGAAAAAGTAGATGTACGGCCCGATCAAGGCTGATCTATGGCCATGCGGTTGTGTTCTTCTCTACCTTCTTGACGAGGACGGGGATCGTGACAATTCAGATGACGGCGATTGCGAAAATGGCTCCCTAATATCGCACGCTGGTGAAACGTGCATCAAAAGACGAAAAGATCAAATCTCTTCGCTGTTTTGATCAATGGATCAATTGATCATTACGTCCACATAGTTGATCGTTTAGTGGTGTCGTCATCGCGAACCCCCCTTTCCTACCGGAGGACAAGCATGCCGGGATGGCTATGCTTTCTTGGGCTGTGTCTCAGAATAACGCTCTGAAACTCGGCTTTGTTACTTTACAAGCCCATTCCACTCCCAAGGACTCGCCCATAACAGTAGCCGAGGAGTCCGAGATAGTAACATACTATGGAGCAATGTACTTGTTGCTCTGTCTTGGTACGCTGTTTTCGCACCTTTTTTAACAGTGCTTTGAAAGAACATGAAAGTGTCTGTTCTTGTCAGGACGTTGCAGTACAGGCTTCTTGAAGGCCACTAGCGCTCCTTAGCTTCAATCATGCGCATCGCGTCCCTCGTCGACATTCCACTCGGCGGATTCTCTTCTCAGGGTGAGCATCAAATGGTCTATCGTATTTGCCTGCCGCTTAGATTTACCGGACTCTGAACAAACTAGAAACACGGAATTGGTCATCACCATTACTTGAAGTAAATCCCTTTGATTATGATTCCCCTGTTAACAATGACCGAGTCAATTACCAGTTTCTGACAACCATTTCCAAACTGGGAATCGGATCGCGGATCATGAGACATCTCACTGAGGGGACGTCCTTGACGTGAAGTCATCACAGATTTCAACCGAATTCAACCGATTTAGAAGTCGGATCAACCCTCTCACGATTTGTTGGCTCGCGCCAGTTTTCTGTCACTGCGCTGCGCCCAGAAACTGATATCCCTCGATGCACTCCCCCACATCCCTTCTATTGTTCTGATATCTCCGAAATTGCAACTGACAAATGTTCTCGGCGGCAAACACAGCCCGTTCCATCAAGGATCTTTGCGCCCGTAGTCGTGAGACGCATGCGCCCCTTGGCCCCCGTGGGTGTTTTCGGCCCCTAACCTGCGATTCTTTCTGGGTATGGAGTATTTAAATCCCTGGTATTTGCCAACTGAAGTGACAAGCCTTGAATATTGCTAGACCAATGAGTAGGCAGCCACCACGCCCACCGCCACCATCGTCTTTCCCGGAGGCCTATGCACACACTGGGTCCACTCACACCAGACAAGCTGTTACCGGCGACCCCGCTTACCCCCACGGGGGTCCAGTGCCCGGACAGGTCTATCCCCCGCAAAGTGAGTTCACACACATGACGTCCTTGGTGACTGCATGGTGCACTCGATTGAGCCACGACGTGTTTCTAGTGTCAAGCCCTGCCGGATATTCTTCACAACTATACTCTTCCGCGCAACCACCACCCACTCCCTCACATCGGTCTACGCTCGCGGCGTCATCCGCATACAATCATGCGTCCTTACCTCCACACCCACCCGCTTCCTTGCCTTTATCAGGATCTACCTACTACGATCCATCGTTCCCTGTCCCTGATGTTCCAGCAAGGTACCCACCCACCAACCCCTCGGGGCCGCCGCTGCCACCGCCACTATCACCTACATTGCAGCGTGCAGCAACAATGCCCATGCCCGTTCACCCAAACATCGGATCATCAGTGCCCTACGATGGGCGTCCCCAATACGCCATGCATGCTCCATCACACTCGGGCATTCCGGAAAGGCTACCACCCACTACCCAAAGCTGGAGCTATCGTGCGTGTATTGCAGCCGTATTCCCTACCGTGTATGCTCACAATAAACGATTGACAGTCGATGTGCATGACAGAGATGATGATTCGAGCACCACTTTCAGCGACGAAGATGTCGGGCCGAACGGAGAAGGTTCGAGCCACGTGGGTGGCTACATGCGAGAGAGGGGGCCGCCAAACCACTTTGCCAGAGGCAGAGGACGTGAGTGTTCGACATTCTCACGGCTAAAGGCCCCCTTTCTAATCAAACTCTCCCGTCCCTAGGTGGTACGCACGGAGGCCAGGCCCGACCGATTGCCAGTGGATCACAACAACCTGAACTACTTCGCTGTACGAATTGCGGAAGGCTGAGCCCACGTAATGCAGTAGAATACCGGCGTGGGTACTGCGAAGGGGGGCACATGGGGCAGTGGCGGTTAGTAGTCACCATTCTTTTCTCTCCGTGTGACTAAGAACTGGATGCCATCGTGCCCTATAACTGTAGATGGCCTTAGCAACAACGAAGATCTTCACATCACCCGAGAGATCGAGCGCGTATGCACGTGCAATTGTCCTGCCGATGGGAGATCATTCTGAGTTTCAGTCGGGAGAGTTGGGAGAGGCAACCTGGCAGCTTCAGAGTCCTCGCCAAGGGTCTGTCAGAGCAATCCGAGGCCGGTTAGATATCACGGAAAGTCAATGATCGTACTTTACTGTATTCGCTTGGGGTGACTATTTCCCAACTCAAATCTTCAAGATCCACAATATAAATATAAATCTTGCCTGGTACGAATTGCGATATAATAGTGAACCCTCAAGGCCTCAACTTGCGAGGAAAGAGATCAAGAAGAGAATGGAAGCTCTGATAATACATGTCACCCATCGGCGGGAAAACGGAAAAGGTCCCCCCCCCCATTTACAAAGCATTGTATGGCCTCATAGGGAGAAGGTCATCGCTGAGAAGTGTTGAGAATCCATAAAAAAAACCACAAATTCAACATCCTACTCATTCTAGTCAAATAATGCAAGTCTCTACGTTTCTTGTTTCCTCCGTCGACTTCCATTGTGTCTTGCCAAGATTGCGAGACATTTTGCTCAACAGCCATGATGGTCATGTCAAATAGCGGCGGCGGACCACCTGCACCATCGAAGCATTGACTCGGAGGGCCGCTGCTTGGGACTTAGAGTTTCGTCGAAGTCGCCCGCAGGAACTGTTCCAAATGTTGTCAGTCAAACACTTAGATCCAGGCAAGACATGCTGGTACATTCGAACATAGTAAATGGGCTGTGCTGCTTCCAGAGGGTGCATAAGTTGGCGTAACAGGCAGCGGCGATTTCAAATCTTTTTTTGCTCACGTGTATACTGACCTACAAGGCGTCACGTGTGGGAGGCTCCGACGTCCGAACTAACTGTTACGACGTGCCACCCTGATGCGTTCCTTTCCTTAGAGTTTCACGAATACCCTCTTTCTGCTCTAGTTCTCTTACTGAACATATTGAAACTGAGGTCGGCATTATTTGCTTCGCTCACTATCTTGTACTTGTTATGAAACTCACTCCTGGAACAACTCGGATCTGGTAGATCCAGGAGTAAGTTTTATATTCGCCCGTAACTCGATAGATGAACGCTATACCACTGTAGCTGATAGCGCTACATAGCCTACAATACTGAATGGCTACAACAGAACTCCGAGTCATGATACACTACAATGAGTAAAGTGGAAGGCTGGAAGCGTGATACAGACTCTCAGACTCTCAGAGTCTTGCGACCCACGAGATGTCAGGCCATGTGAGTACGGTGAGCACTTGACGGATAACGTAACAACTATGACGATTGATATACCTCCCTACGATAATGAGAAATGACGGTATTCAGTTAGTAGTCTCACAAAGAGGCAGAATAACAATAACACACATCCATTGCGTCCTGTGCCTCTCCGTGCAAAACCCTTCCCAGTGTTCTATTATGTGACGTGGGCTCAACTTTCTACATAATCTACAGGGAAGTTGGTCGGGTGTTGGCAAACCACTCTGTGGGCCCTTTCCTGGGCGCCTTACGTCTAAACGATGTTTGATTAAATGATACTCCCATATTATGCCAAACTCTCACGTGATTTCTTACTCGCAGCGAAGGGGTAGCTCGGTGGTGATTTCCTAATCGTAGCGAAGGGATAGCTTGGTGGTGACCTCGTTTGCAAGCCGCTCGTGCCTTGTGGGAATTCTTCGGAACCCTCGTCCACAGGACCGCTCGAGTCATGTCCTCCTTCATTCACGCCAACTATCATTCGTCAAGTAATTATTCACACGAACGGTTTTGTCAATACTAGTGTGGTAACGCACAATAGCTCCAGCTTTGGGAGGACGGTTGCGGTCCTCTCAACATCCCTGAATGTGGTGGACGGTGAGGCGACGTGTCATAAGGCATTGATGGTGCGGTGTTTGCGTGAACTGGCATAGGTATCGTCGCTGCACGCTGTGTCATGGTCGGTGGTGGGCTCGAGGTGATAGGTGTGTACCTTGAGGGGGACGGTGGATAGTGGGAGACAGATCCAGAACGTGGGGGCGCAGCTTGGGGCGGAAATGAGGACGCATATTCGTATGTCGGTGCGGTTGGGTATGCAGATCGGCTTGAGGG
>WNFQ01000879.1_pt1 | contig 20797 bp, 15 predicted proteins | sample 5400171 | NCBI WGS metagenome assembly WNFQ01 (sample SAMN13153356, study PRJNA577476) | soil metagenome | isolation source: 20 cm soil under Madrone tree | place: USA:California | collected 2016-06-14 | reverse complement strand
AAGCCGCCGAAGCCTCTCCAAGTGTCGAGCGTCATCAACAGTCTCATTCCTATCCGGTTTTCTTGCTTCAGGTTTCACGCCCCGGGCTGTGGAGCACGACGGCCCTGTTTTACCTCATGCCGCTCGGGCATGCGGACATCTTCCATTCCGGCAAGCTCTGGCTGGGATTGTTTTTCGTGCTCTTCCCACTCGGGTTTCTGCTCTACGGCGTCAATGACATCGTCGACGCCGAGACCGATTCGCTGAACCCGCGCAAAGGCAGTTTCATGTTTGGTTCACGCGGCGCGCGCGAACAGCTCGCGGCTTTGAAATGGCAAATCGTCGTGGTGCAAATGCCATTCGTGATGGCGTTCTACTTCTTCGTCGGGCCGCGCATTTTGTGGTGGTACGCCCTGCTTCTACTGGCCGTCGGCCTCTACAATGCGCCAGGGGTCGGATGGAAGGGCCGCCCTCCGTTCGACGTGTTGATTCAGGCAAGCTACTTGCTTGTTTTCGTCTTGAGCAGCTGGCTGAACAAAGTCCCGCAGCTTCCCTGGCAGACCTTCCTATTTGGCGCGTTGTTTGCCATGCACTCTCATATTTTCGGCGAGGTGATGGACATCGAGCCCGACCGCTTGAGCCGACGGCGAACGACAGCGACCTCGATCGGGAGAGTGTCCGCAAAATTCTTGATCGCAGCATTTTTGTGTGTTGAAACTGCCTTGGTGCGGATCTATTTTCGGGACTGGATCGTCACGGGCTTCCTCGCCTTCGGTGCTCTCTGGTTCTTGCTCGATGCGACTCTACTGTGGAAGAACCGGGCTTATCGTCCGAAAGAAATGCGCCTCTTCTTGTCGGGTTGGAACGCCGCTGCGCTACTCGGAATGCTCTGGAATTGGACCCACGGCACTCTTACGCATGTCGTTTCCGCCGCAGGACTTCGGACATGAACCGGAAATGCCTGCTCGAAATCAGTGTTGAGGCTCTTGAATCGGCGCTGGCAGCAGAACACGGCGGCGCGGACCGAATCGAACTCTGCGGTGATTTGTCTCTCGGCGGTGTTACACCTGGCGCTGATCTCATGCGCACAACGCGGGCGCAAGTACGCATTCCTATTTTTTCCATGGTACGGCCACGCGCGGGAGACTTCGTCTATTCGAGTGCTGAGCTCGCAGAGATGAAGCGCTCCGTCGTTGGCGCCAAAGAAGCTGGTATGGACGGCGTCGTACTTGGCGTCTTGACGAAAGAGCACCGAGTCGACGTCGAGCGAACGAGGGAGCTGACCGAACTGGCGCGGCCCCTGCCGGTGACGTACCACCGGGCTTTCGATGAGATCGCCGATTTGCATAAAGCGCTCGAAGACATCATTCAATCCGGCGCGAAAAGAATCCTGACGTCTGGCGGCGCGAAAAGCGCGCTAGAAGGAGCCGCGACGCTCGCCGAACTTATGGATGCCGCGGGGGAACGGATCGTCATTTTGCCCGGAGCAGGAATCAGCAGCGTCAATATCGCGGAAGTTGCGCGGCGAACGAGAGCGCGCGAGTTTCACTCCGGCTTGAGCGCGGCTCTTCCCTATGGCAGCAACGAGTACCAGAAATTTGAAGAAGAAGTACGCAAATTGGCAGGGCAAATCGCGCGAATCAGCAATGCTCAGACCACTTCAGATTGAAGAAGGCCGATTTCTAGCTCCTGATAAACGTGGTTATCGGAAAAGTTGGTGCTGCTTCGCACCAGGAAAGTGCGTGCTGAGATGCGGCCATAGTGAGGCGCGGTTCCGCTGACTGTTTCAGTACTAACGTGGCTCATTTTGGCGGTTTGCTGTGCATTCTATTTCACCGCGTTTTTTCTTTATCACTTCATGGTATTTCGCGTGAATAAGAATCTGCCCCCAAACGAACGGATTCCCCATTCCTTGACGTTCAGACAGAGAGACAGGCTGGCCACTGAATATAAATCGCAATATCCCAGAAGCATCGTTTATCAGCTGACCCTACTTTGTGCTGTCACTCTAATTGCGCTGGCTGCCGTGTTCGCTGGAATTCGCATCTGGGAGGCCGCGACCGGAAAGTAACGCCGACCAATTCTTCAGTGATAAACGCGCTACTCGAACAAGTGGAATGGCGCGCTCGGCAGATGCCCGGTAACGCGGCTTAGCAGGAGTTGGTCGCGTGAGACTAAACTCACACTGCCCGCAACTCCGCCCGTGGCGACTGCGAAACACTAGTCCAGAGGGAGCATTGACCTCCGGAGAAATCGGCGAGAACGTGCCAGTAAGGCGTCTTACATCCGTCCGTGGGAACAAGATGGTGACAGCCACCAAAGCCGGCAGGTATGAAATCCTCGGCGAACTGGGCCGCGGCGGAATGGGTGTCGTTTACCGCGCCAGAGACCCATTGATTGGCCGCATCGTCGCGGTCAAGACTATACGGCTCTCCGAAGAGGGTACGGGAATGTCCCATGAGCAATTAGTGGCGCGTTTCCAAACCGAAGCGCGCGCTGCGGGGCTTCTGACGCACCCCAACATTGTAGTGATCTACGACGTTGGTGAATCCGACGGCGTCTACTACATCACCATGGAATTGGTGAACGGCAAAAGCCTGCAATCCACGCTGGATTCGGGCGAGAACTTTTTGCTTCCCCGCCTCCTGCGCATCATGGAGCAGGTTTGCTCCGCGCTGCAGTTCGCGCACGACCACAACGTCGTGCATCGCGATATCAAGCCGGCGAACATCATGCTGACCAGCGACGATCTTGTGAAGATCACTGATTTCGGTACCGCCATGATCTTGCAATACGGCGCCGCGAAACAGACCTCCGCCATGGGCACTCCCGGCTACATGTCGCCAGAGCAGATCAAGGGCAAAGCCATTGATGGCCGCACGGATATTTTTTCCCTCGGCGTGATGCTTTATGAAATGACCACGGGCCAAAAGCCGTTTCGCGGCCAGGACGTCGCCACAATTCTGTACCACATCCTCAACGAAGAGCCCGTGCCGCCACATCAGGTGAATCCCAAAATTCCGCTGGGCGTCAGCAGCACCATCTTGAAAGCGCTGGCCAAGAGTCCCCATCTGCGTTACGAGAACTGCCGCGAATTGCTGGAGGATTTGAAGAACTACCGGCCGGGCGAAAGCGGCGGCAACGCGAACGCCGCACCTTCGATCAACCGCATGGCAGCACGATCTCCCATTCGCGAAAAGGCAGACAAGAACTACTCCGTGGAGATGCCGCGAATTCCCGGTGTCGAACCGCTCTCCACACCTCCGGCTTCGTCGCGCGCCCGGCTGACCCCACCTTCGAGCGATGCTGCTGGCAGCCATGTTCGAGCAGAGGCTGAGCAGCAAATCGACGGCGTTTACGCTGGGCCGGCGACAAAGCCGAAACTTGCCGCAGTCAAGCGCGTCGCGGCAATCGGCGCCGGCATCGTGATGGCGCTCATGCTCGGTTCTTACGCCGTCAGAACGATCGGGCGCATCCATCAACCCGATTCGGATGCGCCGCCTGCTCGCCGGGATGGCGTCATTTCCACGCAGCCACAGAATGTGGAAATGGACTCAGCGCGGAAGCTACCTTACGCCTCCCAGGCGAATCCAGAAGTTGCCACCGTCAGCGAGTTAGCGCAGCCCTGGTCTTCAAAGAGATTCTTCTTCCGAAGTTTGACCCAATCTAAGTATGTTCCGGCGCTCATTATTCGCTTGCCCGGGCCTGCGGCCCAAAGCAAATCCTATTGGGCATTTTCCATGGAAGCGCCTTTCAATCAGTGCCAGTTTGAATACATCGATGACGTCGCGAAGCTTTCTTCGGATTACGGATTCAAGGCCGAGCATCCTAGGGTCGTTAATCCCTGTAGCCACACCGTCTTTGATCCCCTTCAACTCAAGGAGTTACCCGGAAACATCCTGGTGCGCGGCGGCATCGTACAGGGAAACGATCTGCGGCCGCCCTACGGCATCGAGGTGAAAGTCGGCGGCAGTCAAATCCACGCCGTGGCCATGGAATGAGTTCCTAAGTTCGGTTGTGCCCACTGTAGACGCCGGGGCCGTCGCTACGCGAGATAACTTGCGAAATGGATTAGGCTTTTTGGGCCTGACGCCGAAGGAATGTCGGCACGTCCAGATCGTCGGCGGGAACATCCTGGCTGACTTCGCGGACGTTCTGCTGGACCTGGTGGACGACGTTCGGCAATGTGTGCTGCATCGGTGCATCCGTACTTTCGCGACCGGCCTTCCAGGTCTTTGGCAAGAACGATTGCTTCTGATGGATGTTTTTCTTATTGGCGTCCTTGAAGCCCGCAGCGATCACGGTGATCTTGACGGAGTCCTTCATGTTGTCGTCCTGCACCGCGCCGAAGATAATGTTGGCATTCTCGTGAGCGGCCTTCTGGATAACGCTCGACGCTTCGTGGACCTCATGCAGAGTGAGGCTTGAGCTGCCAGAAATGTTGATGAGGATGCCCTGCGCGCCCTGAATGGAATTGTCTTCGAGAAGCGGGCTGGCGATGGCGCGGTTCGCGGCATCCACGGCGCGGTTCGTGCCGGTGGCCACAGCGGTACCCATCACGGCGTAGCCCTGGCCATGCATGATGGCTTTCACGTCGGCAAAGTCGCGGTTGATGATGCCTGGCACGGTGATGATGTCCGAGATGCCCTGCACCGCCTGACGAAGGATATCGTCGGCGATGCGGAAGGCATCGAAGAAGCTCGTGCCGCGCTCGACGGTGTCCATTAAGCGCTCGTTGGGGATCACGATGACGGTGTCAACAGCGCCAATGAGTTCCTGAAGAGCCTGCTCCGCCTGCATCATGCGGCGCTTGCCTTCGAAGGCGAATGGTTTTGTGACCACGGCGACGCTCAAGGCGCCCAATTCGCTGGCGAGCGAAGCGACTACGGGCGCGGCGCCGCTGCCGGTGCCTCCGCCGAGGCCGGACGTGATGAAAATCATGTCCGAGCCTTCCAGCGCTTCTATGATTTTCTCCGTGTCTTCGAGCGCCGCCTTCCGGCCGACCTCGGGATTGGCGCCCGCGCCGAGGCCCTTGGTGAGTTTCGCGCCGAGTTGCAGCTTCACCGGCGCCTGCGACAGCTTCAGAGCCTGTAGATCCGTGTTGGCGGTGATGAATTCCACGCCTTCGAGCTTGGCGCGAATCATGCGGTTCACCGCGTTGCATCCGCCCCCGCCCACGCCGATGACTTTGATCTTCGCCGGCTGCAGCTCCTCGCTGAAGCTCATCCGGATTCCTGCATCTCTTGTTGTCATATCTTCCCCCAGCCTTCTCCAGTTTCGCTTGCGGCTCTCGGGCAGGGTCACGAGGCGCCGGCGAACATGGCTTTCAATTTTGATACAAAGTTTCCCGTGCGCTGCGGCGCGGAGCGTCGCGCCTTCGCGCCACAAAGAACGAGTCCGACTACGGTTGCATATTCCGGCTGCGCGACCTGTTCCGGCAGATCAGCCAAGCCTTTTGGTTCCGCGACGCGCATCGGAAGACGGAATGACTCCTCGGCAAGTTCCTCCAACGCGTTGAGCCGCGCGCCCCCGCCCGCGAGGACAAATCCGGCAGGGATCTGGCCGTCAAGCCCGGCGCGCTGCAAGTCGTCGCGAATCAGCGAAAGCAATTCCATGGCGCGCGGCTCGATGATGTCCGTCAGCATGTGCGCAAAGATGGTCCGTGGCGGACGGTCGCCCACGCTGGCAATCTCGATCGCACCGTCTTCCTTCATGAATGCGGATGCAGCGCAGCCGTGGCGGCGCTTGATTCTTTCCGCTTCGGGGGTCGGCGTGCGCAAACCGACGGCCAGATCATTCGTGAAGTGATCGCCGCCAATCGCAACAGCGCTGGTGTGACGCACCACGCCGCCGCCGAAGACAATTAATTCCGTCGTGCCGCCGCCGATGTCCAGCAGGCAGCAGCCGAGATCGCGCTCGTCCTGCGTCAAGCAAGATTCCGCGGAAGCGAGCGGCTCAAGGACGGTATCGCTGATGAGGATGCCGGCCTTGTTCGCGGCGGTGACGAGATTCTGCGTGGCGGCAACGGAGGAAGTCACCAGATGGACGTTTACCTCCAGCCGCTGGCCGACCATGCCGACGGCATCGCGTATGCCATCCTGCGCATCCACCATGAATTCATGGGGAAGCACGTGCAGGACCTCGCGGTCATCCGGAAGCGAGATATTGCGGGCCGCATCCACGGCGCGGCGCACGTCTTCGCGCTCGATGTCGCGCGGACGCTGTCCCAGGGTGATGCCGCCGCAGCTGTTTACTCCGCGCACGTGGCCTCCGGCCACCCCGATCAGGGCCTCTTCCACCGGAACATTTGCCACGCTTTCGGCCTCTTCGACCGCGCGACGGATGGAACTCACCGTGGAATCAAGATTGACGATCAGCCCCTTGCGCAGGCCCTTGGACTCGGCTGCGCCGAGCGCCAGAAACTTCACCAGCTCGCCTTCGACTTCCGCGATCAGCACGGAAGTTTTCGTGCTGCCGATGTCCAGCCCAACCAGGTATTTGTCTTTCTTCGCCAAGCCGCCGCTCCTGCAATGAATCTATTTTGTTCTTGCGGCGGTCGTGCCCGCACTGGTGTCGGGATTCACCACCACTTGCCGCGAATACTGCAAATCGATCGACTGCACGCGGCCGGCGTTTGCCTGCCACTGCGAAAAATTGTCGACCAGCATTTTGTACTTGCCGGTGAACTCACTCGAACCGAAGTGAATCGTCACGGCCTGCGCATCGTTGGCGCTCGCCAGCCCGGTCATCACCACGCGCAGATCTTTCGGGTTTGAGAGGTCGATCTCACTAACGCGATCGGAGGAGCCGCCGCGCACGAGCTCGACGTCCTTCATGAATTCCTCGTACGTCTGCATGCGCTTTTCCCGCTGGTCTCGCGGCAGATCTTCCGAAACGCCGGTGACAATCGGGAAATGCAGATCTTCGCCACGCGGGCGGTCGAGAATGACGCCATGCGCATCAATCAGCGCCAGTTCGTTGCCGTTTCGAGCAAAGGCAACGGGAGTGCGCTCGGTAAGCTCGATGCGAAGGCGATTAGGCAGGATGCGCTGCACGCTGGCGGATTCGACCCAGGGAATCTGTTCCAGTTGACTCCGGCGGGCGTCCAGAGGGACGCGCAAAACACTCCGGTTGCGGTCGTGGACAAATTGCTGGAGCACCGCTTCGCGACTGACGATGCGATTGCCGTTCAATTCGATCTGATCCGGTTTCAGCAGCAGCATTGCGGGCGAATACAGAAGAAACTGCATCCCATAGACCGCCACGGTCACACCAGCAACGCCGGCACAGCTCAAAATCAGAATCCGCCGATAGAACGTCCAGCCCCGCCCGCTGAATTTCTTGCGGCGGATTTCGACCGGCTTCTGGCGGCGCAGGTAGCGCGGCTCATCGTCGGCAATCAGCTCCGGCCGGTAGGAATCGGCTTCCGCCGCCGCAGACGCGTTCCGCTGTATGGCCTTCACGCGTTCCAAACGACCACCTCGTTCTCAAGACTTATTCCGTAGTTCTTCTGCACGCGTTCGCGCACGTCGGCGATCAGCGTCAGCATGTCTTTGGCTGAAGCATGGCCGGCGTTCACGAAGAAATTGGCATGACGGTCGCTGACGCGAGCGTCGCCCACGGACAGGCCTTTGAGCCCCAATTCATCGATCATGCGGCCCGCGGAGGCGCCAGGAGGGTTTTTGAAGATGCAGCCGGCGCTTTTCTGGCCGAGCGGCTGGCTCGTACGCCGTTTTTCGTTGCAGATACGAATACCTTCGAGGATTACCTTGAACGGTTTGGAGGGTAGTTCCAGTATCACCGCGAGCATCATATCATCCGGGGCAAAAGAAGTGTGCCGGTATTCGAAAGAAATTTGGTCGCCGCGGAGAACTTCGATCTTTCGTCCGGCCGCCCGGTAGAGCTTCACTTCGCGGACATAACTGCCGATCTGCATGCCGTAGGCTCCGGCATTCATGCGCAGGGCGCCTCCGACAGTGCCGGGAACGCCGATAAGCCCTTCCATGCCGCCGAGGTCATTCTTCGCGCAGAATGTGATCATGCGGCCAAGGTCTGCCGCGGCATCAACGTGCGCAAAGTTGCCATCGAGCACGACATCAGGCTCGGGACGGACAAGTTGCAGGACCACCCATGGCAACTCCCCATCACCGACCAGCAGATTCGAGCCGCCGCCGAGGAACTTATGCGGGACGTGGTTCGCGTCGAGCAAATTCAGGAGATCCGGAAGGCTTTCGTGGCTCTTGATTCGGAGCAAGTCCGTCGTACCACCGATGCCTAGCGAGGTAAGGCCGGCAAGCGCGGTGCTCTCCCGCAGCTCGACATGGATCTCCGCGAGTTTGGCAACGATCCTGGGATCACTAATGCGCATGATGCGTCGGATGCTCCGTTCCCAGCAGAACCATGAATTCATTGCTTGCCCGGCTGATGTTGCCCGCGCCGATGGTTAGGACAGCGTCCCCGGGACGCGCTTGTTTCAGCAGGTACTCGATGCCTTCTTGCATCGAACGAAAATAGTGGACGTTCTTGTGTCCGGCTTCGCCAATGGCGCGCGCAAGCGCTTCGCTCGTCACGCCCGGGATGGGCGCCTCGCTGGCCGCATAGATATCAATCAGCACGAGGATATCCGCCTGATTGAACGCGCGGCAGAATTCGTCCCAAAGGTGCTGGGTACGGGTGTAGCGATGGGGCTGAAAGAGCACCAGCAGGCGATTGAACTTGCAGCCGCGGGCCGCTTCGAGCGTGACGCGGATCTCGACCGGGTGATGACCGTAGTCATCGATCACGGTGATTTCGTTAACCACACCCCTGACGTCAAAGCGGCGCCCCACGCCGGTAAATTTAACGAGGCCTTCGCGGATCAGGTCAGCCGGAACGTCTAGGTATAGCGCAACTGCGGCTGCCGCCGCGGCGTTGCGGACATTGTGAATGCCAGGAGGATGCGTCAGCCGGAATAAGCCGAGATCTTCGCCCCTGTAGGTCAGCCGGAACTCGCTCTCCAATCCTTCCAGCTTCACATCGCTGATTACCAGATCGGCTTGACTCGACGTTCCGTACGTAATGATGGGACGCTTCACGCTGGGAATGATCGCCTGCACGTTGGGCTCATCGATACAGAGAATCGCCGCGCCGTAAAATGGCACGCGATTCACAAACTGGATGAAGGCGCCCTGAATATCTTCGAGCGAGGTGTATTGGTCGAGGTGTTCGCGATCAATCGTAGTCACCACCGCAACTACCGGCGCGAGCATCAGGAAGCTGCGATCGCTCTCGTCCGCTTCCACCACAAAATATTCGCCTTTGCCGAGCCGCGCAGTCGTGCCCGCCTGGTTGACTTTCCCGCCGATTACAAATGTGGGGTCAAGATGGGCGGCCGCAAGAACGGAAGCCACGATTGAAGTTGTGGTCGTTTTGCCGTGCGCACCGGCAACGGCGATTCCGTATTTCAAACGCATCAGCTCCGCAAGCATCTCCGCGCGCGGAATCACCGGAATTTTGCTCTTGTGCGCTTCGACGACCTCGGGATTATCCGCTCGCACGGCGGAGGAGGTTACAACGACGTGCGCGCCTTCGACATTGGCGCCGTTGTGTCCCTCATAGACGGTAGCGCCCAGATTCTGAAGCCGTTCGGTGATTGTGGATGGCTTGACGTCCGAGCCGGACACCGAATAGCCGAGCGTCAGGAGCACTTCGGCGATACCGCTCATGCCGATGCCGCCAATACCGACCAGGTGGATCCGTTGAAAATTGCGGAAAGAGACCATCATGCGCTTGCCCTATGCCGATTTCCTTGCACGTTCGCAGCCTCTTCGATGAGATTCACGATGTCCCGCGCGGCATAAGGGCGGGCAAGTCCGCGCGCGGCAGTTGATAGTTTTTCGATCTCCTGGGGCTGGTCGAGGAGAGAAAAGATTTCGCCGGTCAGTTTTTCGGCCGTGAGTTCCACTTCGGAAATCAGGCGGCCGGCGCCTGCGCGGGACATTTCCTGCGCGTTGCGCAATTGGTGGCTGTCCGTCGCCCTTCCGAAAGGGATGAAGATGGCGGCTCGGCCCGCAGCGGCGATTTCCGCTGCGGTGATGGCTCCTGCCCGGCAAACAATTGTATCAGCCCAGGCAAAGCGTTCCGCCATGTTCGTGAGGAAGGGGACAACCTCCGCGTGGATTTCGCGCCGCGCATAGCCGGTGCGTACAGCATTATAATCGCGTTCGCCGGTCTGATGCACGATGGCCAATTCGTTCTTTCGTGCTGCCAGGCGGTCCATGGCGTCGACAAATACCCGGTTGATAGGCAACGCCCCCTGGCTGCCGCCGGTGACGAGCAGCCGGAACGGCCTTCCCGGCCGCCGCGGTGTGATGGAGAAGAACTCCGAGCGCACCGGGCAACCCGTAACGACCGCCTTTTTTCCCCACTCGCGTGCAGAAACTTCATAGCCCGTGGCAATTCGTGTAGAAATTCTCGCCAGCACCCTGTTCGTGAAGCCCGGCTCGGCGTTTGGTTCGAAGATCACATTGGGCACGCGCCCCAGCCAGGTGGCCAGCAACATCGGCCCCGCTGCATAGCCGCCGACACCAAACGCGGCGACAGGTTTGTGCTTGCGCAACACGCGTCGCGCATCGAGCATCGCCGGAGCGAGCATCGCCAAATTCCGGAGCAGCGTCGCTCCGCCCTTGCCCTTCAAGCCGGCCACCCGCAGCGTTTCCAGCGGCAGTCCGGCCTGCGGCACGAGCTTCATTTCGATTCCGCGTTGCGTTCCCACCAGCACGACTTCCCTTTCGTTTCCTCTTGAAAGCCATTCCTGAGCAATCGCCAGCGCTGGAAAAACGTGTCCGCCCGTGCCGCCGCCTGCGATCAGCAATTTCACTTGCAACGCTCTTGCCGTGTGGTGGCGCAGCATGCTGCGCCACTACAAAGACGATTCCTCAGGACCACGAGGACTCCGTGGCCCGTTGGGAAATATTCAGCAGCACACCCGTCGCCAGCAGCATGACCAGCAAACTCGATCCGCCATAGCTGATGAACGGCAGCGGGATCCCTTTCGTCGGCACCATCCCGAGCACGACCGCAAAATTAATCAGCGCCTGGCACAAGACCATCGCGGTTATTCCCAGCGCCAGCAGTCGCCCGAATCCGTCCGGCGCACCGGACGCGGCACGCATCCCTCGCCAGCCATAAACTACAAAGAGGGCAATCACGATCATCGCCCCAATAAAACCCAGTTCCTCGCAGATCACTGCATAAATAAAATCCGTGTGAGCCTCGGGCAGATAGAAGAGCTTTTGCTTGCTCTCCATCAGGCCTACGCCCGTGAAACCGCCAGAGCCGACGGCGATGAGCGACTGAAGCAACTGAAATCCCGCGCCCTGTGGATCGGAATCCGGGTGCAGAAAAGCGGTCAATCGGGCTTGCCGGTACGCTACCTGCGTGATGAACAGATACACCATGGGAATCGCTCCCGCGAGCCCCACTGCGAGCCACTTCCACGAGAGACCTCCAACGAACAGTATGGCGGCGGCCACAACGAGAATATCGATGGACGTCCCAAGGTCAGGTTGCAGCAAAATCAATGCGACGAAGACCAGAATGGGACCAGCCGCTGGAAAAATAGTCCGCCAGAAATCTTCCCTGCGGAATTCCATTCCGGCCTTCTTGCGGCGCTTCTGATCGAGAAACCACGCCAGATAAAGAATCGTGGCTAGTTTCGCCAGTTCCGACGGCTGAATGCCCACCGGGCCGAACTTGATCCAGCGATGCGTGGCATGGGACTTGTCTAGGAAAAACGTGCCGACGAGCAAGAGCAAGACGACGCAGACTACGGGATAGATGACTGCGGGCTCGCGCAGACGCCGATAGTCCGTCTTCATCAACGCGAACATTCCCAAGAGCCCGATGAATAGCCATGCAGCCTGGCGGACGAGAAATATGTACGAGTGCCCGTACTGCTGCTCCGCCGTGACTGCGGAGGCGCTGAAAATCATCACGGCGCCGAAGAGACACAGCGCCAGCGTCACTCCAAAGAGCCAGCGGTCATTTTCCAGTCGTCTCGGCATGTTCACTCACCCTCCGCCAGAAGTTGTACTCGCCGCTTGCCGTTCCAATTGATGCACTAGCTCTTTGAAGACGCGGCCGCGGTGTTCGTAGTTCTGAAACTGATCGAAGCTGGCGCATGCCGGGGCGAGGAGCACCACGTCGCCGCGCCGCGCTGCATGCGAGGCAATTTCCACGGCGCGCTCGATCACTCCGGCGCGTTCAATGGCCACGCTGCCGGTGATCTGTTTTTCAATTTTCTCCGCCGCCGCGCCGATCAGCAGCGCAAGAATGGCCTTCTCGCGCAATGGCCTTTGCAGCATGGTGTAATCGCTGCCTTTATCTTTCCCGCCCAGAACAATCAGGATGCGTCCGGGAAAAGCATCCAGTGCCTTCAGCGTGGCATCGACATTTGTTGCCTTCGAATCGTTGTAATAGCGCACACCTCCGATTTCCGCGACAAACTCGAGGCGATGCTCGACGCCCGCGAACGAGCGCATTCCTTTCGCGATCGCCGCCGGTTCGGCCCCAGCGAGGCGCGTCGCCGCCACCGCCGCAAGGACGTTTTCGACGTTGTGCGCGCCCGCCAGCGGAATCTCTCGCAGATTCAATACCGCCTCTTCTTCGCCGTCATGACAAAAGACAATTTCGTTTTCCCGCACGAATGCACCTTGCGCCACGCGCTGCTTCCGGCTGAACCAGTACACGTGTGGCTTCGCCGGCGCCAAGGACGTGGTCGCCGGATCATCCGCGTTCAGCACCGCGCTGTCCGCTTCCGTCTGGTTCTCAAAGATGCGCGCTTTGGCGCGGCCATATTCTTCGAGTGTGTGATGCCGGTCCAGGTGGTCGGGCGTGAGATTCAAGAACACGCTGATGTTGGGGCGAAATGTTTCAATCAGCTCTAGCTGAAAACTGCTTAACTCCGCCACAGTGATGGTGTCGTCGCTGGTCTGCTCCACGCGCGAAATCAAGGGAGTGCCGATATTTCCGGCGAGAATCGTGGAAAAACCTGCGTTTTTCAAAATGTGTTCGATCAAGGAAGTCGTCGTCGTCTTCCCGTTCGAGCCGGTGATCCCGATCAAGCGTCCGTCCAGGAAACGGTCCGACAGCTCGATTTCGCTCCAGATGGTGACACCCTTGGCGCGCGCGACCTGCAGTAAGGGAGCATCGGCGGGCACGCCGGGACTCGGAACGATCAGGTCCTGCTCGAAAAATGAATTTTCCCGGTGGCCGCCCAACTCCAGACTTACGCCCGCAGTCCGCAGAGGTGCGATCGCTTCGCCGATTTCGTTTTCCGTCCGCGTATCCGTCGCCGTCACGTTGGCGCCCCGCGCGGCGCAGAAGAGCGCAGTAGCCACACCCGTCCTGGCCAGACCCACGACCAGCACGCGCTTGCCCCGCAACTCAAACGAATTCGGCATCTTTGCCGCAATACCCTTTCCCGCTACCTCAACTTCAACGTCGTCAGCGCAAACAGCGCAAAAACCAGCGCGGCGATCCAAAATCGCACGATCACTTTCGATTCGCTCCAGCCGAGCAATTCGAAATGGTGATGGATGGGCGCCATCCGGAATATGCGCTTGCCGCGTAATTTGAACGAGCCCACCTGCAGAATCACCGAGACGGCTTCCAGCACAAAAACGCCGCCAACGAAGAACAACAGAATCTCCTGCTTGATGATGACCGCAATCACGCCGAGCGTCCCGCCCAGCGAGAGCGACCCCACATCTCCCATGAAAATCTCTGCGGGATGTGCGTTGTACCAGAGAAAGCCGAGCGACGCGCCGACGAGCGCACCGCAGAACACCGTCAGCTCGCCGACCTTCGGAATGTATTGAATGTCGAGGTAAGTCGCCCAGCGGAAGTTGCTGCTGACGTATGTCAGCACCGTGAGGGCGCCTGCAGCGATGACCGTACAGCCGATGGCGAGACCGTCCAGCCCGTCAGTGAGATTGACGGCGTTGGACGAACCGACAATCACAACGCCAACGAAAACCAGAAACGGAACGAAAGCCAGCGGCCAGAAATGCGGTGAATGGATGAACGAGTGAATGACGAGATCGGGGCGAAAGCGCTTCAGAAATGGAATCATCAACTGCGTAGAGTAAGCGCTGTGCGTTGTCAGGACGAGAAGCGACACGCCCACCACTAAACTGACGAATACCTGGAAATAAATCTTCTTTTTCGCGGTGAGACCCAGGTTGCGCTGCTTGGAGACTTTCGCGTAGTCGTCGATAAAGCCGATAACCGCGAAACCGACGAGTGCAAAGAGCGATAGTAAGATGAAAGGGTTTGTGAGATCGGCCCAAAGCAGCGTCGGCACGGCGGTAGAGAGAACGATCAGTACGCCGCCCATCGTGGGCGTGCCGGCCTTTTTCTTGTGCTCCTGCGGGCCTTCTTCCCTGATAAATTGCCCGATCTGCAACTCGCGGAGGCGGCGGATCAGCGATGGACCGAAGGCAAGCGCCAGAAACATGGCCGTGAGGCTCGCGTACACGGTTCGCACGGTGATGTAACGAAAAACGTTCAGCGGGCTGAAGTAGCGCTGCAGCGTGTGGTAAAGGAGGTAGTAAAGCATCTCAGTGCCGCGCCTCCAGGTCCATAATTTCACCGGGTGCGGCGTGCCGCGCGATCAGTGATTCCACAATCTGCTCCATCTTCACGCCCCGCGACCCTTTCACCAGCAGCAGATCGCCAGACACGACGAAACCCGCCAGAAATTCGGCGGCCTCCTGCGGCGCCGCGAAAAATTTCGCGCGTGCGCGCGGGAGCCCCGCGGCCACGGCGCCTTCCACGATCTGCGCCGCATCGCCGGCGACGCCGATGATCCAATCGATCTTCCCGGTCTTTGCAGCGAACTGCCCCGCCTCGCGATGCAGTTCCGCTGAAGCCGTGCCTAGCTCGCGCATTTCGCCGGCGGCGAGGATGCGCCGGCGGAAATTCGGCGTCGCCGCCAGCAATTCCGTCATCGCCTGCAACGCTGCGGGACTCGAGTTGTAGCTGTCGTTGATGAGCGCTGCTCCATTCGAAAATCGCAATAGTTCTCCGCGCATCGCCGGCGCGCGCAACGAGAGAAACACGCTCTGTGCTTCCGCCGCGCCGATGTCCCATACGCTCGCCGCCGCCAGCGCCGCCAGCGCGTTGGCAATCGCGTGGCGCCCGGGAACATTCAGCTCCAGCCGCACGCGGCCCTCCGGACTTACATAGTCAAACGCCGATCCCAGCGCTCCGCGGTCTTCGATCTCCTGCGCCGTGAAAAAGGCCGGCTTTTCGATGCCATACGTCAGCACGCGTCCGGGTGCAAAGGCTCCAAACGCGGCGACGCGCGGATCGTCTGCGTTCAGCACCGCGGTCGACTCGTGTCCGTTCAACCCTTCGATCAACTCGCGTTTCGCAAGCGCGATCTCATCCACCGACGAAAAAAATTCCAGGTGCGCCGGCGAAACACGCGTCACAACTCCAACGTCCGGCCGGGCAACCGACGCCAGCCGCGCGAGTTCGCCGCTGCGCGACATTCCCATTTCCAGCACCGCCGCCTGATGCGTTTCTTCTAGGCGAAAAAGCGTCAGCGGCAGCCCGTACTCGTTGTTAAAGTTTCCTTCCGATTTCAGGACCCGCAGCTTCGCGCCCAGCAGTGCCGCCAGGATCTCTTTCGTGGTGGTCTTGCCGACAGAGCCCGTGACGCCGACAATTTTCCCGCCCCAGGATTCGCGTACTGCGCGCGCCAGTTGCTTGAGCGCCTCGAAGGTGTCGGCCACCGCAATGCAACGGGTGCCGACTGGGTCCGCATATCGCGAAAGCTGCGCCTCCGCCACCACTGCCGCAATTGCTCCGTTCTCCAGGGCACTAGCCACATGGTCGTGTCCATCGTGACGCGGTCCGTGGATGGCGATGAACAGTTCTCCGGCACGAATCGCGCGAGAATCAATCGACACGCCGGCCACCCGGGCCAGGGCGTTGAGTCCCGTCCCCGGCCGAGTACCCAGAGCGTCAGCCACCTGTGCAATCGTCCACCGCATAAGTTCCTCAAAGGATTCGTCTTAATCCAGTACCGAACGGCTCGTTGTGTTTTCAACGTTTTGAGGGCTCCTCCTTTCGAGAGGTCAGCAATTGGCTCGTCCCGACGATCTCGAAACCCGAGCGCCCTCGTCACACCTACGAACCAAGCGCGCTAGGTGCCAAACCCTGAGCCGCTTTGCGGCCCGCCTTTCAACTGGCCGCCGTTTGCCTGGTCGTTTCGCGGCCCTGCAAAGCCACGTTCGCGCAAGGCGCGCCGCGCCATTTCGCGATCGTCAAATGCAATCGTCCTGTCGGCGAGAATCTGATAATTCTCGTGACCCTTTCCGGCCAGCAGCACGATGTCTCCGCTGCGGGCTTCCTCCATGGCCATGCTGATGGCTTTTTCCCGGTCAGGCTCGATCAGATATTTGCCGGCTGTTTTCTGCAATCCCACAATGAGGTCGCTGATAATTTTCAGCGGGTCTTCGCTGCGCGGATTGTCGCTGGAAAGAATCGTCAGGTCGCTCAACCGGCCGGTGACTTCCCCCATCACGGGCCGCTTGGTCCGGTCCTTTTCGCCGCCGCAGCCGAACAGCGTGATGATCCGGCCCTTGGGATTCAGCTCCCGCGCCGTTCGAATCAGATTTTCCAGTGCATCGTCAGTGTGCGCATAATCGACGATCACCAGGAAGGGCTGCCCGAGATCGATCCGCTGGAAACGCCCCGAAACGCTCTCAAGATTCCGGATGCCGTTTTCAATCACGTCATTCGAAAGATCCAGCGCCTGTGCCGCTCCAATCGCGGCGAGAATGTTGTAGACATTGATCCGGCCGACCAGCCGCGAGACTACGTGCACCCTTCCGTTCGGCGTGTGCGCCGTAAACATCAAACCATCGAAAGTCAGCTGAAATTTCTTTGTGGTGATGTCTGCGTCCGATTCCAGCCCGTAGGTGACCGTTTTCTTCGCCAGGCCCGCCAGCCGCTGGCCGAATTCGTCGTCCGCGTTCAGCACCGCGACCTCCGGCGCACCCGCCCCCGTGCCTTCGAAGAGCCGCTTTTTTGCGGCGAAATAATCCTCGAACGTTTTATGAAAATCCATGTGCTCGCGCGTCAGGTTGGTGAAGACCGCGGCTTGAAAATGGCATCCCCAGAGCCGGTCCATCGCCAGCGAATGCGAGCTGGCTTCGAGTACTGCGTACGCTCCGCCTGCATCGCGAATCTCCGCAAAAAATCCCTGCAAGTCCACCGATTCCGGCGTCGTATTTGGCGCTGGATAGTCGCCGAGCGGCGTGTGATACGCGATCGTTCCGAACAAGCCGGTCTTCGCCCCGGAGGCCTTCACGATCGCATCCACGACTGAAGTGGTGGTCGTTTTTCCGTTCGTGCCGGTCACCGCAACGAGTTGCAGCGCGTTCGCGGGATGCCCCAGGAAATTCGCGGCAGTGATCCCCAGCGCCTTGCGCGCTTCTCGAACCTGAATCCACACCACACCCGCCGGAATCGTGCCGGGAGCTGGCTCTTCGCTCGCAATGGCCACCGCACCTCGCTTGAGGGCGTCCTGAATGAATGTGTTTCCGTCGGCCTTGGCCCCATGCAGGGCAAAAAAAAGCGCGCCCGGCCGCACCTTCCGCGAATCACAAGACACCTGGCGAATTTCCAGGCTACTCGCACCCGCAGGCAGAGCTGTCTCCACGCCTTGGAACACTTCGCTCAGCTTTCTTCCGCTGTCCGCTGCGCTTGCGCGGGAAGAGTGCTTTCGTTGGCTGTCAACCTGGTTCGTGGCGGCTTCCTGTACCTGTTCTACCTGGCTCAATCCAATTTTCATCCTAATGCCTTACCCTGTGGCGCGGCTGTGCGATCTTCGGCGCCGGTGTTCCGAACTGCACGGTGATCTTGGCGCCCCGCCGCACTTGCGCCCCTGCGGCCGGCGTCTGATTCGTTGCAAGCCTGCTGCCAACTAGAATGGGGTCCAGCCCCAATCGAAGGCAAATCTCCGTTACGTCGCGCATCGTCTTTCCGGAGAAGTCCGGCACTTGAATGTCGCCACCCTCATCTTCTGCTACGGTCACGGAGGGCGTCTGACTTTTGCCCCCTTTCGTATTTGGTGCGGTTGCCTCCGCAAGAGGTTGGTCGGGTAGTCCCGAGAAATCCGTCGGCGTGAAATCTTCGAGCGTAGCGCTGTCTGATACTTCGCGATTCTTGTACGCGGCCTGGACGAGCCGTGGGCCAATCGGCACATCGCGCGGCACATCAAGGTGCGGCAATACCTGCTCGGCAATGCGCCTGAAAACGGGTGCGGCCACCTGCCCACCTTCATGCTCCCCCACCGGCGAATCCAACGACACCAGAATCGTCACCGCCGGGTTGTTGATCGGGGCAAATCCGGTGAAGGAAGCAATCAGCTGCGTCGCCGAATATCGGCCCGTCGCCGGATCGATCTTCTGCGCGGAGCCGGTTTTCCCCGCGGAGGTCCAGCCATCGAGATGCGCAGGCTTTCCTGTCCCGTTCAGTACTACACCTTCCATGAGCCTCCGCAGCGTCGCCGCCGTTTCCGGCCGGATCACTCTCCTCGGCTCGGAGGGAGCCAGCGGGCCTTCCGCAGGCATTACCTGATCCCCGCGCCGCAACTCCGCAATGACATGCGGCTTGTAAAGCATTCCTCCGTTGGCAATCGCAGAGACGGCGCTAATGAGCTGAATCGGCGTGACTCCGACTTCCTGCCCCATCGAGATCGATCCGATCGAGACCGCCGACCAGTTCTCCAGTCGCCGCAGAATGCCCTTGCTTTCTCCAGGCATGTCCACGCCGGTCGGCTGCCCAAAACCAAATGCCCGGATATAGTCGTAAAATTTCGGCGCTCCCAGCCGTAGCGCAATCTTGATCGCGCCGACGTCGCTCGACTGCGCCAGTATGTCCTCGACATTCAGCAAGCTAAACGGTTTATGGTCGCGGATGCGGTGCCCCGCCACGTATACCGCCCCGTTCTCGCAATCAAAAACTTCCTCCGGCCGCGTAATTCCCTGATCGAACGCCGCCGCCAGCGTGATGAGCTTAAAAGTTGATCCGGGCTCGTACAGTGCGCTCACCGCACGATTCATCCGCGCTTCCGCTGGTGACTCGTTCGCCGCGTTGGGATTGAACTTCGGCCAGTTCGCTAGCGCGAGGATTTCGCCGGTGTTCGGATTCATCACCATCACGGTGCCGGCCAGGGCACGCGTCTTGGCAATCGCTGCGGCTAGTTCGCGCTCTGCGATGTACTGGATTTTTTCGTCGAGCGTGAGCACCACGTTCGCGCCGCGTTCGCGTTGCGCTTCTCCGCCGTCGAACCAGCGCTGGCGCGCGTCCGCCATCACAATGATTTTTTCGCTCTTGCCCCGGATCTGGCCATCCAATTCGTATTCGATCCCGCCCAAGCCCTTTTCATCGAGATCGACGAAGCCCAGCACATGCGAGGCGAGGTCGCGCTTCGGATAGATCCGCTGATTTTCTTTTTGGAAATAGACGCCCTTCAAATTCAGAGCCTCCACGGCCTCCTTCTTGTCTGGCGGCAGCTTCCGCGCAATCCACACAAACGAGTGCGAGGATTCGAGTCGCGCTTCAAGCACTTCACGAGGAATTCCCAGGACACCGGAGAGCAGCCGCGCCGCCAGTTGCTCGTCGCCAACCTCGGAGGGCACCGCGAATGCCGAATCCACCGGGATGCTCATCGCCAGCGGGTGCATGTTGCGGTCGTAGATCGCCCCGCGCTTGGGCGTGATTTCGATCACGCGCTGCTGCTGTCGGTGCGCCCGGGCCATGTATTCGCTGTGAAGGAAAAGTTGCAGGTATCCGAGCCGCCCAAAAACGGCGGTCATCCATAGGAGTGCCACGCAGGCAACGATCAGCAGACGGCTAACCGCTTTGCGGTCACCCTTCGAATCGACCGTCTTGCGGTCACGCTCGGAATTTGCCGGTCTGCGGGCACCTATGGCGGCGTGGGGACGATTTTCTTGCATGGCGAAATCAGATCGATAAGCGCTCCGCCTGTAAGTTCCTATGCTTGACCGGCAAACTGATTCTCGGGTCACGTGCATCGGAAAAACTACGGCGCGCGATTCCGTCGAACGTAACGTGCCGCGGCCACTTCTGCGCCGTCCGGAGTCTCATATTCCTGCACCTGCGCCGGGAGTGGCTCGGTCAAGCCCAGCTGGCGGCGCGCAATCACATCAATGCGCATCGGATTGCGCAGTCCCGCAATCTCCAATTTCAAGGACGAGTTCAGCGAAGCCGCCTCGGCCTGCCTGGCCTTCACGTCCTCAAGCTGAAAACTCAAATCGATGCAGCGGAAATGTTGGTAGACGTACAGCATGAAAAACGCCGCGATCACCCCCCCCAGCGCCACCGTGCGGTACAGTTTGCGCATCTTCGCCGGTTCGACGTGCCGGACGATGCGCGAATTGTCGATCCGCTTGACGGTGTGAAACTCGGTCACTGCCGCAGCTTTTTTCTTGCGTGCCATAACGATACCTTGTCGGCCTCTAAGCGGCCGGCGTTCTTTCCGCACACCGCAGCTTCGCGCTTCGCGAACGCGGGTTGCCCATCGTCTCTTCCTCACTGGGCTGGATCACGTGTTTCGTCAGCACGCGGAGCGTTCCTGCTCGCTCTCCCTCTTGAAACGCATGCTTCACCAGGCGGTCTTCTCGCGAGTGGTAACTCAACACCACCCAGCGGCCTCCTGAATTCATTGTGGCGGGGGTCCGAGAAAGAAACTGCCCGAGTTCCTCCATCTCTCGATTCACCGCTATCCGCAGCGCCAGAA
>WNFQ01000927.1_pt1 | contig 20801 bp, 20 predicted proteins | sample 5400171 | NCBI WGS metagenome assembly WNFQ01 (sample SAMN13153356, study PRJNA577476) | soil metagenome | isolation source: 20 cm soil under Madrone tree | place: USA:California | collected 2016-06-14 | reverse complement strand
AGAACGTCCGCCAACGATTCCGAAGGCACGAGCGTGGCTTGGAATTGGTTGTAGAGCTTGCGCACATAGCCGCGCGTCAACTTCATCGCCTGACGGGTCCCGCGTTTCCCGAGGAACTTCGTACCGCTGCGCAAATAAGCCTCTGGGAAATGTGAATGATAAAAACCGATGACCGGAATCTTTTGCGAACGGCCGATCGCGATCGCTTTCCAGCCAACCTGATATGGATCGCTTGATTCGATAATGTCCGGCCGTTCTTGTTCTAAAATTTCTTCGACGGCGCGCAGATTCAGCAATGCCCGGTAGCGCGACGCGCGCGAGAGCAACGGGGAGTGAATCGAGTAAATGCGTGACCGGCTATTGCAGGTCTTTTGCGTTTTCTGACCGGGAACGATGAGAACGTGTTCGGTTCCCGGCGAGTACTTCTCGATGTGCGCGATCTTCTCGTGAACATAGCGCTTCACGCCGCCGCTCAGTGGCGAATAGAACTGAGTCAGATCGCAGATTTTCACTGGAGCTTGGATGTTGGGGCTTGGAGCTTTGACGCCGACGTCAGCTTCAAGATTCCAGTTCGCTTAAATAACGCTCCGCGTCCATGGCCGCTGCGCAGCCAGATCCCGCCGCCGTAACCGCTTGTTTGTAAACACGATCTGCTACATCGCCGGCGATGAAGACCCCAGGATGCTTGCTCTCGGCCAGATTTTTCGCGATCAAGTAGCCTTCCGGATCGCCATCGAGTTTTCCGATGAACGCTTTCGTATTCGGATCGTGACCGATGGCGACAAACACGCAAGCAACCGGTAATTCGCGCTCTTCATTCGTTTTCACATTACGCAAACGGACGGCGCGCATCTCGCCTTTTTCATCGGGAATATATTTCGTCACGACCGTGTTCCAGATCGGCTCGATCTTTTTATTCGCGAATACGCGGTCAGCCATGATCTTGGAGGCGCGCATTTTATCTCGGCGATGAATCAAATAAACTTTTGAGGCAAACCGGGTGAGGAAAAGCGATTCCTCGGCCGCGGAGTCGCCTCCTCCAACCACGCAAACCGGCACATTCTTGTAAAATGCGCCGTCGCACGTGGCGCATGAAGTTAGGCCGTGACCAATCAGTTTCTCTTCGTTCTCGAGACCTAAATATCGGGCCGAAGCCCCACTGGCAATGATGAGCGCCTGCGTGTCCAGCCATTCGTCATCGGCTTTGATGCGAACATGACTGTTGCGGGGCTCGAAATCCGTCACCTCCGCATAAGAGAAACGTGCGCCAAATTTTTCGGCCTGTTTGTGCATGTTCAAGATGAGCTGCGGACCATCGATTCCATCGGGAAAGCCCGGGTAATTTTCCACTACAGTCGTGGTCGAAAGCTGCCCGCCCGGCTGGCGGCCTTCCAGCACGAGCGGGCTCAGATTCGCCCTGGCGGCGTAAATCGCCGCCGTTAATCCGGCGCAGCCGCTCCCGACAATGATCACTTTCTCCATCAATAAACTTAGCACACGCCGCAAGCCGTAACACAGACTTCCAGTCCGTACAGTCAGGCAAGGTGCCGTGCGTCAATCGACAACGTTGTTCACCCGCGTAATCTGCGCGATGCCGGAACTTGCTGAGGTCGAATGGTTTCGCAAACAATGGAATCCGGGCCGTGGCCACGACATTGTCGATCTTAGCGTGCATCGGCGAAACAGAGTTTTTCGCGGAGCGAACACGCGCGAGCTTCCGCGAAGATTAGTCGGCGAAAAGTTTCTCACTTCGCAGGCGCGTGGCAAACGCATGCTCTTCGAATTCACCGACAACAACTGGCTCGGCATTCATCTCGGCATGACAGGCAAAATCCGCATCGAACCGAAGAATTTTCGACCAAGCAAACACGACCATCTGGTTTTGTATCAACCTGAACGTGCATTGGTCTTCACCGACTCGCGTCAATTTGGTCGCGTGCGCTTTCACCATGGCGACCAAAGGCCGGATTGGTGGAAGATCGATGTTCCCGAAATTATCTCGGCAGCGTTCAATCAAAAATTCGTCGACCAATTTTTAGATCGACATCGGAAAGCACCGATCAAAGCCGTTCTACTTCTGCAAAATGGCTTCTCGGGAATTGGCAATTGGATGGCGGACGAAATTTTGTGGCGAGCGCGAATTCATCCGGCGAAGCACACCGGAAAACTGACAGCGCGAAAACGCGCAGCGCTGCTTGAGGCCACAAAATTTGTTGTCCGCAAATCGCTGGAGACCCTCGGCAAGGATTTCTCCGATCCGCCGCGCAGTTGGCTCATCCATCAGAAATGGAAAGTGGATGGCATTTGCCCACGTCATCGTACCCCGCTACGGCATGCCACAATCGGCGGCCGCACGACCGTGTGGTGTCCGCGCTGCCAGAGATAATCTAGGGTCGCGGACTCATCGTCGCGCTCGGAACCGGGTTAACTCCTTTGCTCACGGTCGCACTCGGAATGGGAGTAATCCCTGTATACAAGATCGAATTTTTCCGAATACCCGGACCGGGAATCAAACTCTGCTCATCCTTGCCCTTCGCTTGCTCAGGATTCGATCGGTGAGCGTCGCTCACGATCTTGCCAAGGTTGAGCCCCAGGTCGTGCGCTATCTTGCCCCAGCCCGCGCCAGCTTTGAACTTCGCTACGATGCTGTCGAAGCTCTGACCGGAGGCTTTGGCCAGCAAGTTTGCAGTTTCCAATTCGCCATAACCAAGCCCGGTCGCCGATTTCTGTGCTTGAAGCGTGTCCACGGAAACGCCGGTCTCGCTGGAAATCCTGTTCAACACCTGCGAGCCACCCGTCGCATCGGCGCGGTGCGTTTCCCGTTCGCCTGCGTGCCGCGCTTTTCCCTTGCCGCCGTTCGCATCGGTATCGATCGCTTCTTCTTCGGCGCCAGAGGACTGAAACAATCCCTTGCGAGCGTCGGACCTGCCACCCGAGGCGTCACTCGCCGTCGATCGGCCATAGGCGCTTCCATCGAGGCCGGGATTATTGCCCGGGCCGAATCCGGGACCGCCCTGAGTAGGCTGAGCCCCGGTGCCGCTCGCGGCCGCCTGTCCAAACTGGCTCCCTTGCATGCCGGGATTATTCTGCGGCCCGAACCCCGGCCCGCCACCGCCCCTGGCGGATGATCCCGCAATGATGAACAAAACCACTCCGACGCAAGACGCCGCCCCAACCGCTATTTTCTCCGAAACGTTCAACTTCATGCTTTCTGCAAATCCCCTCCGTTTAGTTTTTAACGTGAATTGCTGCTTTAGGTTGCGGCGGAAATCCTATGCGCGGATTGGACACGATGTCGAGCCGTTTTTGGGACAGCAGGACGCACATGCGGCCGTTCCACTTTCGCTCAATGCGAACTCCCGCATATCAAATCGCCTCACGATTGTAATCACGAATTTTACGTAGCGATGTACACCACTATTTTATGAAAACCGGTCACGCCGGAAAATGGACTGCGATCCGCCTCCCATTCTTGTACGTCACCCTCGCCGTCGGTAGCGCGAACGGCAATGACGTAATCGCCTGGACCAGTGGGTGTCCAGCCCGCGTGCATTTTCCAAAGCGACCACGCCAGATCGCCGCCGGTGTAGTGAATCTCTGCATCGTTCCATGTTTTGCCATCATCGAAACTCAGCTCCACACGTGAAATGCCGCGGTCGCCACCGTACGCGATGCCTTTGACTTCGATTGGACTGTTTAGCTGGCCCAATGAAAACCACGATTCGTGATCGGGCACGTCGATGCGTGAACGAGTCGGCGTAGTGAAATCCGGCCCCCAGCCTTGCGTCTCGTAAAATCCTTTCGCGTTCGGGTCCGTCACTTCGATCCGTGTAAGCCATTTCACATGTTTTTCGCCGAAATAGCCGGGCACAATGACGCGGAGCGGATAACCATGCCGATGCGGCAACCGGACGCCGTTCATTTCGTACGCAAGCAACGTCGTCGGGTCCATTGCCTTCTCCAACGGAATGGTGTCAACGTAGTTGTCGACGCCGTGAAAGCGGATGCGCGCGGCGCTCGAAAACGGCGCGGCCTGGTCCAGCAAATCGCGCAAGGACAAACCTTTCCAAAGGGCGTTACTAATCAAGCCGGCATCCAACCCGTTGCTAATGCACATCAGCGTCGTCTCCTGCTCGATCGGCGGAAATCCGAGGAGATCCTGGAATCGCCAGGTCGCCCGATTCCGCACCAGACCGTTCACTTCGAGATGCCAAAGACGAACATCCACTCGCGGATCGACCACGTTCTTGGTCACGCAATAAAACAAATCGTTGGGCGTGATGGGCTGAACGATGCGGCCTTTGTATTGCGTGCCATCGTAACTGAAGGTGGCCACGCGATAAAGTTTGCGCGCAAGGGCGACACCGCCGCCCGCCACTGCAACTCCAATGGCGCTCAGAACAAACGCGCGTCGCCCGATTGTTGGAGTGAATTCTTGATCTTCGCGCTGGATTTTTGGTCCCACGAGAAATTGAAAGCTCGCGACCAGCGTTCGCTCGAAAACAAAAACACTGAGTGCGAAGCCTATGAGCGTGACTAGTCGCCCCGCATCAATTGGTAATCCGACGTAACTGGTTCCCAATACTGGCCAGAGCACGATCGCTGCCACAATAGTCGGCAGAGCGACAAAGGTGCTGGTCGTCAAAAGCATTGCGCATCGACCCGCACGGCGCCACGTCATCAGGCCAAAAACTGCTCCGGCAGTGGCGCCCACCAGTAGCTGGCCGATGATCGTCGATCCAACACCGAGCTGTTTGAGATGATTGTAGCCGCCTACCTTTCCCATGAGCGAAAGAAATGGGCCCGGGGAAATGAAGACCGAGAGGCGATCGCCAATAATGACGAGCGGCGTCGCCACGCCAAAACGCGCGAGCAACAACATCATCACCGTCATAGCAATTCCGGCTATGAACCCCGCGAATAGGCCGGCGACGATTGCTTTCCACATGGAGAATGGCTTGGCCGTATTCACGCCTGGTGATTTCTAGTTATAGATTAACACGATGAAACACAGATCAGAACATCTGTGTCAATCTGTGTTCATCTGTGGCCTTTTCCCGGCTGCGATGCGAATAAACGTCGCGAAGATGCGCGCGCCAGCGACAAATGTGCCGCGCACCGTGCCGGAAACTTTCGATTCGCCACCGGCGCGGCGACGATGGTTCACAGGGACTTCGAGAATGCGCAGCCCGGCGCGCGCGGCTTTCATCTGCATTTCCAGATTCCAGCCGTAGGTTTGTTCGCGCATGCCGAGCTTCTCCAGCGTAGCGCGCCGAATCGCACGAAATGGGCACATGTCGGTGTAACGAACGCCGTACAACATCGACATCAGCCACCCGGCAATTCGACCGGAAACAATTTGCTGGAGATTCATGCTCCCTTGTTCGCGCCGACCGCGCGTGCGCGAGCCGATCACGAAATCATACTTTCCCGCGACAATTGGATCGATAAGTTGGTTCATGAACTCTGGGCAATCACTGCCATCACCGTCGAGAAAAACGACGATCTCGGATTCCGGGCGCAGCGCCGCCACTCCGGCAGCGCACGCGCGCCCATATCCGCGCGGCGCTTTCACAACGCGAGCGCCAGCCTCGCGAGCGCGGTTGGCGGTTTGATCGGTGCTGCCGTTATCGACCACGATGATGTCACCGGGAATTTTTGTCGCAGAGACTTCCCGAACGACACCACCAATCGGTTCTTCTTCGTTCAGCGCCGGAATGATAACTGATACATTGTTCATCGCAGGACCAGCCACGCGCTCGTGAAGTAAATAGCGAGAGCAAAAATATCCGCGAGCGCGAGTGTGACCGGGCCGGCCGCAATTTTGGGATCGAGTTTAACCGCATGCAGTAACGATGGCACCCCGAGACCGATCAGGCACGCACTCACGAGCGAGAGCGCGATGCTTCCGCCGATCACGAACGCGCCGCGCACATCGGCTCGCCAACTCCAGACAATCACTCCGACGAGCGCGCCGCAAGCGAGCCCGAGCAGAAGCGCGGTCGACATTTCCCGCCGGAACGCCGTCTTGAACCAGTCCCAAGACACACGCACGGAACGCAGCGCCTGCGTCGTCACGCTCATCGATTGCGTACTGACGCTCTCATTCAAGCCGAGAACCATGATGAGAAAAAATGCGATCACCAAGCTTCGGGCCAGCGTGGCTTCAAAGAAGCCGGCGACAAGCGCGCAGATCGTGCCGCCTGTGACGGTCACGAGCAGCCACGGGAAACGATAACGGAAAACCCGCCAGGGCGAGGCGTCGCGGACTTGCGCAAGATGAAAACCAAGTGCCTCGAAAAAGTCTCCTCGGCTGCCATCGCCGTCATCGCTCTCGAGAACGCTCTCCATGAAGACATCCGTGTCGACAATTCCGATCACGCGATGCTCTGCATCGACCAGCGGAAATGCGAGAAATCTGTAGAGCACGAAGAATTCGCAGGCTTCCAAGACGGTCGCTTCCGCCGGCAAGGCGACCACGCGCGGCACCATTATTTCGCGCAATCGAGTCACCGGTGCTGCCGTGAGCAATCGCCGGGTGGGAACAACACCAACCAGCCGTTTGTGCTCATCGCCCACATAAAAATAAATGACGCGCTCACCCACGCCTTCGCGCCGGATTGTTTCGAGGGCTCTCTCGACGCTGGCGTCCGCGTCGAGCAATGGGAAATCTTTGCGCGCATAATCCAATGCCGGCGCGTTGAAATCGATCGCGCCGGAAATTTTCATCGCCCTGTTTTTTGCACTTTGTGCACAATTCCTTTGTTCCGCAAAATTTCCGCTGCCTCGCTGAAATAATCGCGAATGTCCGATTGCGAGCGAATCCAATCGATGTAACGAGCGATTCCATCGGCAAGATCGACATCGGGTTTGTAGCCGATGGCGCGGATGCGGGTCGTGTCGCTGGTAAGATGGCGCATCTCGCCGGGACGAAATTCGCCATTGATCTCGGGCGCGATGTCGATTTTGAGAGCAGCGGAAAGTTGCTCCGCGATTTGGCGAATCGGGGTCCCTGTGCCGCTGCCAACGTTCACCGGTGATCCATCCAGCTTGTCGGTCTCCGCAGCGAGCAAGTTGGCGCGCGCGATGTCTTCCACAAATGAAAAATCACGCGTCTGCTCGCCGTCTTCATAAAGCACCGGCGCCAAGTTATTGAGCAACCGTGTGCAAAAAATCGCAATCACGCCGGTGTAAGGATTGAAGATCGATTGGCGTGGCCCGTATGTGCATGAGTAACGCAGCGCCACCGTAGGGATGCCTGTCTGTTTGCCCCAGAGCAGCACGAGTTTTTCCTGATCGACTTTCGTCAGGCCGTAAACGGTTTCGCCGCCAATTGGCGCGTCCTCCGGAGTCGGAACACTCCGGGTGATCGCGCTGCAGAGTGGGCAATGCACCGCCCAATCGCCTTTGCGCAATTGTTCCACCGGCCGCACCGATGGAAAAACGATCCCATGCTCGCGACATTCGCCGGCGCCTTCGCTGTAAACGGCTTGCGAGCTCGCGACGACGATTTTGCGTACCGGCAGCTCCTTTTCGCGAATCACTTCGAGCATTTGCGCTGTGCCCAGCGAATTGACATGCACGTATTTCGTGATCTCGGGCATGTAACCGCCGTAGGCTGCCTGGTGAAAGACGATGTCGATCTTGTCAAGCGCAGCGCTGATCGTTTCGCGGTCGCGCAAATCGCCCTCAATGAATTCCGCTCGATCGTTAATCCATGAGGGTTTTCCGCGGCGATGCGTTTGCGGCTCAAGATTATCCAAGACGCGCACTTCCCAGCCTTCGCGCACCAGCAGATCGGCCACATGCGAGCCGATCAAGCCCGCGCCACCGGTGACGAGCGCGCGTTTCATTTCGTTGTAGAGGCATTTGTATACAATGCCTGTCCTTTTAAGATTCGGCGCTTGGCACAAGCGCCGCTACAAATTTATTATTCAGATCGGCCAGATTCGCTCGCGACCTTCCCGCGCGATGATTTCTTTTAAGAACTTGCGCGTCTCCCGTGCCATATCGGCGGGTGAATTCTCGGTGAGCAGCTCATCGCATAGCTGTCGTAATGATGCGGAATCATCAACGTCGTAGCCACTTGGCAACAATTTTGTTTCGACTCCGATTTCTCGCGCGCGCTCGACTGTCTGCTCGAACACTCGTTCTGTACTCCAATCGATACGTTCAAACAGCTCGTGTCGCGGTTCTTTGAGGCCGATCAGATAATAACCCCCATCGTCCGTCGGACCGAGAACAACCCGGTCGCCGGGCAAAGACAAGAGGTCCATCGCTTGTTCGAAACTTGAGGCGGGAACCGTGGGGCTATCCGAGTCGATCAAGCAGACCGAGTCGAATCCGCACTTAAACAAATCTTCTGCCGCGAAAAAAAGACGCTCGCCAAAACTGCCTTTGCGCTGGGGGATCAACTCGAAGTTCGGCGGCAATAAGTCTGAATAAACATTTTCCGAACCAACCGGTGTGTAGACCGCGACGCCACGCGCATTTCTTCCCGATCTTTTCCCACTCTCAACCGCGTCAGAAAGCGCGATGGCTGTGTCGCGCACGAAGCAACCATTCAGCGCCGCGGCTTCATCCGGAGTGAGTGGCGGGGCGAGACGTGTTTTTACGTGGCCCGTACGTGGTGCTTTAGTCATCACGGCCAGCGCACAAAGATGGTGCGAGATCCCGGTGGGCTCCGCGGGATTAAGGACGCGGTGGCTAGCTTTCACTCACGTATCGCCACGCCTCAAGGCTTTTCGCAAAGCGCGTACTGATAGCGTCCATCCTTCCAGATTGTGCGTCGCTTCCAGGGTTGCCCCGCGAAAAGCGTTTCGAAGGCGCTTATTGAAAACACTGCCGCGTGCTGCGGCTCGCGATAGCCATTCCGTGAATGTGTGACTCTGGCCAGAAGCCACATGGCAAAAAGCGGAATCGAGGCCCAGAACGCAAAACGCGGTTCCGCAACGAAGCAGCGACCGCCCGGTTTTAAAACACGATACATCTCGTCTAGAGCGCGGTTTGGTTCGGGGAGGATCGTGAAGAGACGTGAAGCTATAACGATGTGAAAACTTGTGTCCTCTTCGGAAAGCCGAAGCGCATTGACCCGTTTAAAGCAACAGTTGGTTAATCCACGGACATGTGCGCGTTCCCGCGCGCGCTTCAGTTGACGCTCAGAGCGATCAACGCCCGTGATTGAAATATACTGGAAGCGTTCCGCCAACTCGCACGAGTAAAATCCCGGCCCGCAACCCAGTTCAACCAATCTTGTTCCCGGCGCAGGCCCTCCGTTTGGCCAAAGGGCTGTAATCATGCGCTTGGTGTCATCTCGGAACAAATGCTCGCGGCAAAATGCGTATATCCAACCGGCGTGTTCAAATAGGCTATCATCATATTCTTTCGTTTTCAGTTTGCTCGGAACTGCCGACGCCGGTGTTTCGATTCGTTTCTGGCTGGGGGTTATTGCGTCCGGTGGCATTTCCCTGTCTCCGAGGACTGAGCAAACGGTCTTGTGGTCAAACAAGTTTTTCACAGGCAGGATGATTAGAGAATCAAATTCTATCTATCTTTCTTCTTCTTCTTCGTGCGAATAACATAACGTGGCGGCTTGACTTACCATCGTAATCTGGCCGGTGGATAATAAGTCCAAGCGAGGCCGACAAATTCGCAATGCCTTAAAAGGACGAAACTTATTCAGAGTTATTCGAACTTGTTGGCTTCTTGGTGCGCGATGAATTAACAATTGAAAAATGCATGTTCGGAAACTCATCGTTGTTACACTCTCAATTCTTACTTTCGCGTCGACGTCTGTAGCAAAAAGCGAAGACGACACCTCGCTCTGGAAGCTTCAGAGAACCCTGGCCTCGAAGAAATACGTGGATCTTACGCACGCGTTCGCGCCAGGTATCCCGCGCTGGCCGGGTTTCCCGGATGAAACCCGCAAAACGATTTACTGGTATGACAAACGGCCAGATACAATGGGGGTGGGTTTTTTTTCGGAGCTATTCACGCATGTCGGGCAGTGGGGCACGCATGTCGATCCACCAGCGCATTTCATTAAAGGACTCCGCACGGTGGACCAAATTGACTTAAAGGAAATGATTCTGCCGCTCGTCGTTGCCGACGTCCACGAAGAAGTCGCGAAAAATCCGGATTACACACTGTCAATCGAACGCCTAAAAAAATGGGAAACGGATCATGGACGGGTACCAGCGAGTGCATTCGTCGCGATGCGCACCGATTGGTCTAAGCGCTGGCCAGATGCGGCCAAAATGGAAAACAAAGACCCGAATGGCGTCGCGCATTATCCGGGTTGGAGTTTGCCCGCGTTGAAATATCTGTACGAGGATCGCAAGATCACTGCGTCAGGTCACGAAACTACGGATACCGATCCTGGAATCGCCACGACAAAAGACGATTACTCGCTCGAAACTTACATTTTGAGCACGAACCATTATCAGATCGAACTCCTGACGAACCTCGATCAAGTTCCCGAATCCGGCGCAATTGTGGTGGTCAGTTTTCCAAAACCTAAAGGTGGCTCAGGATTCCCTGCGCGGGTGTTTGCGATTCTCCCCTAATTTCGCGGCGCGAACGAAGATAAGTTTTAGATGCATATCACGGACATCATACGGGGTGATTCTCCCACGCTTTCGTTCGAGTTCTTTCCTCCGAAAACGTCGGCGGCTGCGGAGATTCTCTACCAAACAATTCGCGATCTTGAATCGTACATGCCGCACTTTGTCAGCGTCACCTACGGTGCCGGCGGTTCAACGCGAGATTTAACCCACGACCTTGTCGAGCGCATTCAACATACAACAAAACTGGACCCGGTCCCTCACCTGACGTGCATTTGCCACAACGAAGAAGAGATCGAAGCGATTTTACTTCGATACGCCAGGTCGGCGATTGGAAATATCCTCGCGCTTGGGGGCGATCGGCCGCGTGACGTTCCCTACGATAAATCGCGCGATTCGTTCCAACATGCGGTCGATCTGGTTAAGTTCATTCGCCGATTTAACGAATCCGGCGCGCATCCGGATCGCCGCGGTTTCGGGATCGGCGTGGCCGGTTTCCCCGAAGGACATCCCGCGACGCCGAATCGATTGGTGGAAATGGATCACTTCAAAGCGAAAGTGGACGCCGGCGCCGACTACATCGTGACACAACTATTTTTCGATAATCGCGATTTCTTCGATTTCCGCGAACGTTGTGCGCTCGCTGGCATTCACATCCCAATTATCGCGGGGATCATGCCTGTTACGTCGATGAGCGGATTCAAACGCATTGCGGAGCTGGCCGGTGGCGCACGGTTTCCGGCCAGGCTTCTGCGCGCTCTTCAACGATGCGAAAACGATCCTGAAGGAGTCAGGCGCGTCGGAGTTCACTTCGCCTTGGAACAATGTCACGATCTTTTGGATAACAACGTGGCCGGCATTCACTTTTACACCCTCAATCGCTCCGACGCCACGCGCGTAATTTTTGACAGTCTCGGCATTCAACCTCGGCGGAGCGCGCAGGCGCCTACGGTTCAGCCGGGCGACGAGGTTCGCAAGCGGGTTGCAAATTGAGCGACCGCGGGCGCGCAAGTGCGGGAGGCGCATCGTGGAGAAGATAATTGTCCCGCGCTCGAGCATTTTGGGGAGTTTAATTTGATCACGCCATTTCTCCGTTACGAGGCGCCGACAGAGCTGGCGACATTTGCGCGAAGTCTCTGAAACGCGCAGAATCTCGGGGTGTCCAAGGTCCGCCGAGCAATTTACTGCCAACTCGGAGCGCTGGTGATAGCAGTCGCGCTGATTTCTGTGCTGTCACGTTTTTTTCCCATCGTTGATTTTGTCGAGGCGCTGCAACAGCGTGTAATGGGTTGGGGCGCGTGGGGCGCGGTTTGCTATCCACTCCTTTTTGCAGTCTGCAATATCCTCCTCCTTCCTGGGGGTGTGCTGGCGGTTGGCGGCGGGTTCTTTTTCGGCCTGTGGTGGGGATTTCTCATCGTGTTCGTAGGCAACGGTGTTGCGACAGCGATTTCGTTTGCCTTGAGCCGCCGGGTAGCTGCGCAGCCGTTGCGGCGCAAACTTTCGCACAACCCCACGCTGCGAGCCTTGGAACCGGCCATTGAGCGCGAGAGCTGGAAGATCATTCTCTTGAGTCAATTGCACCCGCTTTTTCCTACCAGCCTGCTGAATTATCTCTACGGCCTCACACGAATTCGGTTCGGCAGCTACATGCTTTGGTCTTCGATTGGCCGCATTCCAGGGCTTTTTTTGTATGTCTATGTGGGAACTTTAGGTCAGCTTGGACTTAGGTTAATGCGTGGCAGGAGCCAGCCACGCTTAATTGAATATTGGACATGGGGAGGCGCCTTTGTTACAACCGCACTACTCTTGGCGGTGTTGGGCCGAATTGCATATCGAGCGATACAGACGTCACGCGACTTGGCCGAGACGACGCCCGTGATAGCAGAAAGAGTCGTTGAGAAGGGGATGTAGGTATTTGTATAAACTATTTGTCATCAGTAACTTGTGTCATACGCGAATTTGATCGAACCAGCCTCAAGGCGCGCGCGGTTATGCCTATGCACCCTACTCGAAATTTCCTGTGGGCGCCGCATGTGCTAATCAAATCGGATTGCTTTCGTGCTCGCGCCAGAAAATAATCGGATCTGCACCAAATGTTTAAGCTACCGACAGAATACGATGTGTTAGTGGTCGGGAGCGGCCACGCCGGTATCGAAGCCGCGTTGGCCTCGGCCCGGGTCGGTTGTCGTACGCTGATGCTGACGCAGAATTTGGACACGATCGGCCAAATGTCTTGCAATCCGGCGATCGGCGGCCTCGCCAAGGGCCACATCGTTCGGGAGATCGATGCAATGGGCGGTGCCATGGGACTGAATGCCGATGCCACGGGGATTCAATTTCGGATGCTCAATCGGACAAAAGGTCCTTCTGTTCGGGCGCCGCGGGTTCAATGCGACAAGAAGGCGTACCAATTTCGGATGAAGGCGATCTTGGAAAAGACAGAGAACCTAGACCTAAAGCAGGCGACGGTTTCCGGCGTTCTCGTGGAGCACGGACAGGCGGTGGGGGTAGCGACAGATCTTGGGTTGCGGATCGCGGCGCGAAGCATCATCATTACATCTGGGACATTTTTGCGCGGTTTATTGCACGTTGGGGAGAACAGCAAGCCGGGCGGAAGGATGGCTGATGCTCACTCGAGCTTGAGCGAAAACCTGCGACAACTCGGCTTCGAAGTAGGGCGTTTCAAAACGGGCACGCCATGCCGGATAAACTCTCGTTCGATCGATTTCTCGCGTTGCGAAATTCAGCTAGGCGACGAGCCGCCTCCGAGATTCGCATTTCACGATGATGATCAAATCGGGAGCAAGAGCCCGCGGGAGATATTCACCCTGAACTGCACCCGAGAGGGCAAGTTCCACGTGGAACAAATGCCCTGCTGGCTTACATTCACGTTGCAGAAGACGCATGAAATTATTCGGGATAACCTTCATCGATCTCCGCTTTATGCCGGTCGTATAAAAGGAACGGGGCCGCGATATTGTCCCTCGATCGAGGACAAGGTCGTTAAATTCTCCGATAGGACCTCCCATCAGCTCTTCCTTGAGCCGGAAGGGCGGCACACCGAGGAATATTATGTAAATGGGATTTCCACGAGCTTGCCCTATGACGTGCAACTCGAATTTCTTCATTCCATTCCAGCTCTGGAACGAGCTGAAATCATGCGCCCGGGATACGCCGTAGAATATGATTATTTTCCGCCAACCCAACTTTTCCCGACGCTGGAAACAAAGCTGATCGGTGGGCTCTATTTCGCCGGCCAGGTTAATGGAACATCAGGGTACGAAGAGGCTGGCGCTCAAGGGTTGATCGCTGGAACCAACGCCGCATTGAAGGTTAAAGGGCGCCCGCCGTTCGTATTAAATAGAAGCGAAGCGTACATCGGAGTTCTTATTGACGACCTCGTGACGAAGGGGGCCGAAGAGCCATATCGCATGTTCACCAGCCGGGCCGAGGACCGATTGTTTCTCAGGCAGGACAACGCCGATCAACGCTTAACGAAACGAGCGTTTGATGCCGGGCTGATCAATCAGGGACGCTGGCTTCGGTTTCAAGAGAAGCTGGCTCTTCTCGATCAGGCGCGAAAAGTCGCGACGGAGACAAGGTTAGGCGGTGTTCCTGTCTTACGTCTCTTTAAGCGACCGGATTTCGGCGTGAAGAATCTGCCGAGGGAGATTGCTTCGTTGGTGCCAATCGAGATCTGGGAACTGGTGGAGACAGATTTCAAATACGAGGGATACACCATCCGACAAGCGGAGCAAAACCGGCAGGTAGAACGCCGACACCAGCACGTCATTCCGGTTGGCTTAGACTATAATAAGATCGCGGGCCTGCGTGTTGAAACTCGCCAGAAACTGGCAAGTCTACGTCCGACCTCGCTGGGACAAGCTGCGCGAATTAGTGGAATCACTCCGGCCGATATTGCTATAATCTGTATCTGGCTATCTAAGAATGACTTACAGTTTAGAATATCAGGTCAGGCGCACTAGCAAATTCCCCATAGATGCTCACATTTGCTAGCGCCCTGATTGTTAGTTACCTGCTCGGGTCTATCCCTGCCGGTTACCTCGCTGGCCGTCTCGCAGGGGTCGATATCCGGAACGTGGGAAGCGGCAATATCGGGGCGACGAATGTGATGCGGGTACTTGGAAGGGCTTACGGATATCCGGTGTTCGCTATCGATTTCCTGAAAGGTTTAACTGCAGTGCGTGTGTCGATCTTGATCGCTAAACACGCCCAATTCCCAGGGAAGTGGATGGAACTAATCGGAATCGTCGCGGCCGTTTCTTGCGTTATGGGCCATGTTTTTCCCGTTTGGTTGCAATTTAAGGGTGGCAAAGGGGTTGCCACGTCAGCTGGAGCACTTTTTGGACTGATGCCGGTTGCGCTCCTGATTGGCGCCGCAGTTTGGATCGCCATGTTCCAAGTGACTCGCTACGTGTCGGTAGCATCGATAACCGCCGCGATTGCACTGCCAATCGTCATTCTCATTATGATCTCTCTGGATCAGGCGCGCACGATGGCGCTGCTTTATTTCTCAATTTGTCTTGCTGCCATGGTGATTTTGCGACATCGCTCAAATCTTTCTCGTCTGGTGCGTGGCACCGAGCCACGGTTCAAACGAAAGTGAACATCGACAGAATCGCTATCGTTGGAGCCGGCAGCTGGGGAACAGCTTTAGCGTGGCTGTGGGGAAAGGACGGGCGACAAATTCTGCTTTGGGGCAACAACGCCGGACGCGTGGCGCGCATGCAAAAGACGCGCGAAAACACGGACTATCTGCCAAGACTGAAATTACCCGACTCCGTAGACATCACACACGACTTGCGCGACTGCGCGAATGCCGGCCTGGTCGTTTTTGTGACTCCATCGACCGTCTTGCGGGGAATTGCAATGCGTTTGCAAGGAGTGCTCGGCACAGATCAAGGTGTGTTGCTGAGCTGCACAAAGGGAATCGAGCATGGTACAGGGATGCGGATGAGTGAAATCCTCCGCGAAATTTTTCCAACGCGTAAGGTGGCAGTGCTATCAGGGCCCAATCTGGCGGTAGAAATAGTCCGCGGCGTGCCTACTGCGACAGTGATAAGCTGCCGGGATCCCGAATGCGCGGCGGAACTGCAAGATTTTCTAGGCAGTTCGCATTTTCGAATCTACACCAACAACGACGTCACCAGTGTGGAGCTGGGGGGCGCGTTGAAAAATGTTTTCGCGATCGCGGCCGGCGCGAGCGACGGGCTTGGCTTGGGTGACAATACGAAGGCGGCACTGGTTACTCGTTCGCTCGCCGAGCTGATTCGGCTCGGAAGCGCGATGGGCGGGAATTTCAGAACGTTCTACGGCTTGAGCGGCCTTGGCGATTTAATGGCGACCTGCTTCAGCAAACACAGTCGTAACAGGCGCGTCGGCGAGCATCTCGGCCGCGGGCAAACGCTTCAGCAAATCACTTCGGCAATGCAAATGGTAGCGGAAGGAGTTCCGACAACCAAAAGCGCCTACGAATGCGCGCGAACGCTTAACCTCGATACGCCGATTATCGACGAAGTTTACGCCTTGCTCTACCAGAAAAAAACACCAGCCCGGGCGATGCAGGAACTTCTCGAGCGCGATCAGAAAGCGGAGCAAACTTAGCCGGCTGATAATTTCCGGCAGATCTGGCCGATCGCGGTCGGATACAATTCGTGCTCCGCAATTTGAATACGAGCATGGAGACTTTCCGGCGTGTCGTTAGGCAAAATCGGCACCTTGCTTTGCGCGATGATATCGCCATGATCGATTTGTTCATCGACGTAGTGAACGGTGCAACCGGTCATCTTTTCCCCGGCTACCAGCGCTTGTTTCCACGCTTCGAGGCCGGGAAATTTCGGTAGAAGAGACGGATGAATGTTTATGATGCGGCGAGTGAACGCCTCCAGCATCGGTGATTTCAGAATGCGCATGAAACCGGCGAGGACTACAAGCTCAACACCGGCCTCGCGAAGCATTCGCAGAAGATCGGCCTCGGCTTGCGGCTCCAATCGCGTGTGGAATCTGCCTGGCGGCAAGTAAGCATTTGGGACCGAAAATTCCCGGGCGATATCGAGGATCGGTGCGTCGAATACATCCGAGATCACGACGCGGACCTCAGCTGCCAAGGCGCCGCTTTTAATGCTCTCAAGGATTGCGCGGCAATTGCTCCCTTTCCCTGAACCAAGAATGCCAAGTGGAACCCGCTTCATTTTCCTGTCTTTCGCAGTCGCTCGAGCAGGAGTGATGTGGAGTAACCTTTTTCAAACGGGAGAATGCGAATTTCCGCGCCGATTTTTCGCAGAACTGCACTCTCTTCTGCATTCAGCGTTTCGGAGGTGTAGTCGCCGCCTTTAACATAAATGGCGGGCACGCTTGCGGAGATGAATTGAGTCGCGCGCATGTCCGGGAAAATCGTGACCAGATCGACGCATTCCAGCGCAGCAAGCACTTCTGCGCGATCTCGCTCGTTATTAATCGGACGCCCGGATCCTTTGAGTTCACGTACTGAACGATCGCCGTTTAAACCGACGGCCAACACGTCACCGAGCGCACGCGCAGCTTGCAAGTAATGAACGTGACCCACGTGCAGCAAATCAAAGCAGCCATTGGTGGCGACCAGTTTCTTTCCAGCGGCACGCAACTTTTTGGCGCGCTCTGCGAGCTCATCCAGATCGACGATTTTTGTGTTCATGACTTGCTAACGACAAAGTCTAACGCGTGAGGAAGAAGCTGGAAAACGGTCGGCTTATTTCCGACCAGTTCTCCGTCCGCATTGAAACACATCCCCGGCCGCGACTGGACAGAAATCTTTCTGGCGCGCCGGAAAATAACCGCACCGCCGGAGAGATGCTTGCCCAAAAGCATCTCCGCGATCAGCAGTGCCATTTCCGCTGCGGGGCGCTTTGGCACGAGCACAACATCGAGTAATCCGTCGCTAACGTTTGCCTCAGGCGCGATCGGTAGTCCGGCGGCAACGAATCGTCCATTGGCAATGATAATATTATAAAGATCGATCATCAGTCTTTCCGCGTCGTCGAAGATGACCGTCGTACGATACGCATGCAATTCCAGAAGGGCCGCGGCAGCGCTGCGCAGATATGCAAGGGGCCCCCAGCTTGATTTGATCTCTGAGCTTAACTTCTCACCAACGACACCGCTGAAGCCGCCGGATGAAGCATTCACGAAGTAGCGGGTGCGTCCACCAGTCATCCTTCCGAGATCAACAGGCGCGGTTTTTTTTGCTCGCAAGATATTGATGTTGGCGTCCATCTCGCTCGTTAGGCCAATTGACCGCGCAAAATCATTTGCAGTGCCGAGGGGCACAATTCCCACGCAGATCTCGAACGGCGGACGTGGCGACGCGACTCCGTTGATGACTTCGTTCAACGTGCCGTCGCCGCCGGCCGCAATAATGTAACTGGATCCGGCGCGAACCGCCCTCCGCGCGAGAGTTTCTGCTTCGCCTGGGCGTTGAGTTACTCGCACTTCCTTTGCCTTGAGGCGGCGAAGCTGGCGTAGCACGACGTTCAAATCGACAATTGATCCCGCGACCGGGTTAACGATAACGTACGGTTTCACGCGTTTGCGCGCTTTTAACTTTTGTTCAGCACTCAAGATTCACTTTTGTCTTTCACCGAGTTGCGCCAAGTTGCGAATCAGAATCGCCATGCCGAGAAAAAATTCCAAACAACGCAAGCGCAAATCCCAATTTGCAAACGGCTTTGACATATCAAATAGACCCTTCGTTCGCCCGCATAATGAGCGGGAAAGAAGTATCGGCGAGTTGCATGATATACTCGAACTTCCGCGGATTCATGGCGCACCTGTCCTGTTCGCCATTGCACGCGATCCGCGCACAATTTTTACGTATTGGAACGTCGATTGGTTGTCGATTTTTGCGAAAACCGCGCCTGTGGATCGACAAGTCCATCTGCGCCTCTATCGCGCGGATGCTGTTGAAGAAAAGAGCGTCGCCGTCGAACCCATGGCCAGCAATTGCTACATCACGGTTCCGCGATCAGGCGGCTCGTATCATGTCGAGCTTGGATATTATCAACCGGCTGATGTTTGGAATTCTGTCGCTATATCTGATGAAGTGACCATGCCGCGCGACGATTTCGCGGACGAAAGAGATGTCGATTTTGCCACGATTCCACTTCATCTGAGCTTTCAGCGCCTGATCGATCTCCTTCGTGCGTCCAGTACCGATGCTTTGACGGAGATCATCGCGCGATTGCAAAAACGCGCCTTGAGTGACGAGGACGGGGAAATGTTGAGCCCGGAGGAAAGGGAAATTCTTCGCGCGATGGACTTGTCGCTCGATGAAATCGAAGCGGCCCGACGCGGATTCATGAATCGGGCCGGCAGTGCGAAACTGCGCCGGCGCACCGAAGCAATTCTCGGGTTCGGAGCGACCAGCCCATCGCGCGGATTTGACCAGAGCAGTTGGTCTTCAGCCGCCTCCTAGATAAGCGCTTTTCACTTTTTCGTTCGTGCGCAAGGAGCTCGAGCGATTCGAAATTCCCGGCTAAGGCAAATCTGGCTTTCTCGTAACGTTTCAGCCGGCGTCACTATGTTTCGTCTCGGTGGTCGGCGGCTGAGCGAGGTTGCTGCGGCGGATGCCGTAGAAGAAGTAAAACACGATGCCGATGATGAACCAGACGATCAACCGGCGCCAGGTCGGCCATGGCAGCGCGGCCATGAGCGTGAGGGCCGAGAGCGCGCCGGCCGGGGCGACGAACCAGACCCATGGCGTTTTGAATCTCCGTGGCAGGTTCGGCTCGCGCACCCGTAGCACAATGATTCCGACTGAGACAATGACGAACGCGAGCAACGTGCCGATTGAACAAAGGCTGCCTGCATCGCGCACGCTGAAGATGGCGGAAAAGATCGCCACACCTACGCCGGTCACGATTGAAGTCAGCCACGGTGTGCGAAAGCGCGGATGCACGCGGCTAACAAAAGGCGGCAATAGGCCGTCGCGGGCCATGCTGTAAAATACGCGCGATTGGCCGAGCAACATCACGAGTATGACTGAGGACAATCCGGCGATGGCGCCCAGTTTGATCATCCGCCCCATCCATCCCATGCCCGCGTGATCGGCGGCCACGGCGATCGGATCGGGCACGTCGAGCAGGCCGTAGGGCACGACACCGGTCGCGATTGCGGAGACGAGGATATAGAGCAACGTGCAAATGAGGAGTGAGCCGATGATGGCGATCGGCATGTCGCGCTGCGGATTTTTCGCCTCCTGTGCTGCGGTGCTGACGGCGTCGAATCCAATGTAGGCGAAGAAAACAATTCCGGCACCGGTCATGACGCCGCTCCAGCCGAAGTGACCGGACTGACCGGTGTTGGCCGGGATGAATGGGTGCCAGTTGGTGGTCACAATCGCGTGAGCCGCTCCCACGATGAACAGCAGCACGACGGCGACCTTCACGAATACGATGATGTTGTTGAAGTTCGCCGATTCCTTGATGCCGACAACGAGCAGCGTGGTGACGATAAATATGATGAGCACGGCTGGAAGGTTCAAGATTGTCGTAACGTGAGCCAATCCAGCGGGGTCAGTTCCCGCGGCCTTGATCTGATCGAGCAGAGATGCGCTGCTCACGACCCACCCGATTTTTGCTTTCACCAGCGGCGCGATCACCGCGGGAATATTAATCAACTCGGTGCCACGAGCGGCCGATAAGGCTGGCGGGATGTCGATTCCAAAATCGTCGCCGAGCGTGGCGTAACCGTAGGTGTAAGCACTGCCGGCCATTGGAACGAGCGACGCGAATTCGCTGTAGCACAACGCAGCGAACACGGATGCCACACCTGCAAGCACGAACGAAAGCACGACGGCGGGCCCGGCGTTCTGTGCGGCAACTGTGCCAGTGAGGACGAAAATACCCGTGCCGATGATGGCGCCGATGCCGAGCGCTGTGAGATTCAATGCGCCGAGGGCGCGCTTAAGACTGTGATCGGTGAGCGCCTCAGCCTGCAGATCCGCGATGCTCTTTCGTCGAAATAGATTCATAGGCAATATTGGTTTTGGTTTTTTGGTAAATGCAACGGCCGCCCGTGACAAGTCAACCGGGCCGCGATCTTCTCCAGAGAAAATAAATCGGCACGCCGGTCAGCACGATGATTAGACCAGGCCACGTCGTCGCCGTCTGATAGATAAAAAGCACCACGAGAATCACGGCCGCGCCGACAATGTAGAGCGCCGGCACGATTGGGTAACCGAAT
>WNFQ01001795.1_pt1 | contig 20809 bp, 17 predicted proteins | sample 5400171 | NCBI WGS metagenome assembly WNFQ01 (sample SAMN13153356, study PRJNA577476) | soil metagenome | isolation source: 20 cm soil under Madrone tree | place: USA:California | collected 2016-06-14 | reverse complement strand
GCGACGAACAGGTCGACCCGGTCTGCTTTGCGCCGAGTTTGGCCAAGGAGATCGAGGACCAATACGGTAAGACGGCCCTGGAAGGCTTGCAAAAGATTGGCTTCAAGTTCGAAGATGAACCACGCGCATGAGCGGCCGAGGATCAGAAACCCATATAATTCTTCGCAGACTCTGATCCATTGCTAAACGGTTTGCGCGAAAATGACAAATCCGACGGTTGCTGATCTCGTGATCTCGGGCGCCACCGTCGTGACCGATGAGGCATCATTCGATGCCGCGGTCGCGATCAAAGACGGCAAGATACTGGCGATCGGCGAGGAGCGTGCGATGCCGAGCGCGCGGGAAACGTTCGACGCCACCGGTCTTCATCTCCTGCCAGGAGCGATAGACGTCCATGTGCATTTCCGCGAGCCCGGCTACACGCACAAGGAGGATTGGCAAACCGGCACCGCCGCAGCTGCGATGGGCGGGGTCACGACCGTATTCGAGATGCCGAACGTCGATCCGCCGACCGCGACCCCCGAGACGCTTGCGCTGAAACAGGAGGTCGCAAAAAAAGCGCACGTGGATTACGGTCTCTACGGGTTGCTCGCCGAGGACAACATCGATCACTTGGAGGCGCTGATCGAGGGAGGCGTTGCCGCATTCAAATGCTTCATGGGCAACACCTTCGGCAATCTACCGTCGCCCTCGACCGGCGCCATGCTCGAAGGTTTCGAGATCGTCGCCCAGCATGGCCTGCGAATTGCGCTTCATGCGGAGACGGCCTCGATCATGGCGCGCAGGGAAAAGAGGTTGCAGGCTGCTGGACGCACCGACCCTCTAGCGCATTTGGCCTCACGGCCTGCCGTCGTGGCCATTGAGGCCGTGTCGCGCGCAGCCATCCTTGCGGAGTGGACGGGGGCACGCATCCATATTCTGCATATATCCTCGGCCGTTGAGCTTCGTCCCCTTCGCGAGGCAAAGGCCCGCGGGGTCGATATCACCGGCGAGACCTGCCCGCACTATCTCCTGTTCGATGAGCGCGCCTATGCCGACCATCGCTCGGTCATCCGTGTAAACCCGCCGGTTCGCGAAAGGCACCACCAAGATGGCCTTTGGCAGGGCTTGCGTGACGGCACGATCGACATGATCGCGACCGACCATGCCCCCCACACGCCGGCTGAGAAATTGCGCAATGACATTTGGACCGTAGATTGCGGATTTCCCGGAGTGGAGACGCAGATGCCGCTCATGCTGACCCAAGTTCACGCAGGGCGGCTGTCGCTGTCCGAGTATGTGCGTCTGGCGTCGACGAACCCTGCCAAGGCGTACGGCCTCTATCCTGCCAAAGGCGCCCTGCTGCCCGGTTCGGATGCCGACATCACGCTCATCGATCTCGATCGCGAGGAGACGATCGCGGCGGATCGCTTCCAGTCGCGCAGCAAGATCACGCCGTTCGAAGGCACGAAAGTCACCGGTATGCCAATTCACACTTTGGTGCGCGGCCGGTTCGTCATGAAAGATCGGCAGATGGTCGGCGAGAGCAAAGGCTGGGGGCGATCAGTTCGTCGAATCCAGCGCATGCCGCCGCCACAGCCCAAGAACAGTGATCAGACCTTGGCGGCCGTGACGCGCGGAGCTGGGCGCGGCAAATGACGTCGGCCTGACATCAAGCACGAGCGGCGCTCCGCGCCAGCCTCGCGAATAGGCATGGCGCTTGCAGGGTCGGCCAGCGCGGGATGGGCGCCAGCGTCGACCTATGAATCAAATCCGCGCTGATCAAATTTTAAGCTTCCGCCCAAGAAAGAAGCAGCGGATCGTGCGCCATCTTCACGGCGTCGTGGCAAAAACCGACGCCCTCATTTCGGCGATCGGAAAGCCGGGTCCGGCGCCTTCTCCCCCCGAACCAACGCTATGACAGGAGTGCGCCAATGGCTTCCAGTCCAAGATGCATGATTGCCGCCTTGCTCGGCACACTCGCGCTCGCCGTTCCCCTTGGCCTCGCGAGCCCGGCAATCGCACAAACCAAACTCAAGCTCGTGCTGAACTGGAAGTACCAGGGTCCGCAGGGAATGTTTTTCCTGGCGGAAGACCGCGGCTACTACAAAGCCGAGGGGCTCGAAGTCACGATCGACCAGGGCAACGGCTCCGGCGCCGCGGTGCCGCTGGTGGCAAACGGCACATACGATGCCGGCTTCGGCGACATCAATGCGCTGATCGAGCTCGCGGCCAAGAAGCCCGAAGATGCGCCGATCGCGGTCTATGTCATGTTCAACCAGCCTCCGTTCACCGTGGCGGTAAGGGCCGACAGCCCGATCAAATCGCCGAAGGATTTCGAGGGCAAGACACTCGGTGGCGCCGCGAACGACGGCGCCCTCAAGCTGTTCCCGGCCTTGTGCAAGATCGCCAAGATCGACTGCAGCAAGGTAAATCATACCAATATGCAACCGAACCTGCGCGAGCAGATGCTGATGCAGGGCCAGCTCGACGGGGTGTTTGGTTACGTCAATACGATCCGCTTCTCGGCCAAGCTGATGGGCGTTGAGGACAAGCAACTGCGCTACATCAATTACGGCGACTACGGCATGGACCTCTATTCCAACGGCATCATCGTCTCGCAGAAGCTCGCGAAGGAGAAGCCGGAGGCCGTGCGCGGGCTGGTGCGCGCCATCAATCGGGGACTTCTCGACTCGCTCAAGGATATCGATGCGTCGGTTGCTGCGGTTGCCAAACGCGAGCCGCTGATCAAAGTTGGCGTCGAGCGCGAGCGGTTCGAGGCAACCCTCAAGGAGGAGATGAACCATCCCGAGATCGCGCGGATCGGACTGGGCAATGTGGATATGGCACGCCTCAAGAAGTCGATCGATATTCTCGTCGATGCCAACGCCTTGCCGCGCACGCCATCGGTGGACGAAATCTTCACACCGGCCTTCCTACCGCCGACCGAGGACCTGCCGAAAAAGCTGTTCTGAACGCCAACAAACGCAGACCGGCGCTTCGGCCCTGGACCGAGGAAGCGGCATAGAGAAGGATGGGGGAACGTCCACGGGGATGACGCGAGCATGGACCTGATGCTCAAGGGCCGGGTTGCGGTGATTACCGGCCCGGCCAAGGGGATGGGCGCGGCCGTCACCACCGCCTTTGCCGCTGAAGGCGCGCTCTTGGCTTTGGTCGGCCGCGACACGGCCGCGATCGAACCGGTGGCAGCACAAGCCAGGGCCGCGGGACGCGAAGCAATCATCGTCCCCTGCGACATCACCGATCCGTTGCAATGCGAGCAAGCCGCGCAGGCGACCAAGCGCGCCTATGGCCGCATCGATATTCTCGTCAATGTCGCCGGCGGCTCGGGCCCGATCGGAAAGACCGGGGCCGAAACGACGCCGCAGGAATTCGAGGATATCGTCAGCCTGAACATGAACGGCTGCTTCCATACCATGCGCGCCGTGCTGCCGACGATGATGGCGCAGCGCTACGGAAAAATTGTCAATGTTGGAGGGACCTTCGGCATGCGCGGCCGCGCGGGGCGCATGGCCTATTCCGCGTCCAAGTGGGGCTTGCGCGGCATCACCAAGAGCTTCGCGCTCGAGCTCGGTGCCTACAACATCAATGTCAATTACGTGGCCCCGGGCATGGTCGACGGCCCGCGCTTCCGCGAGCGGGTTTGCGCCGATATGGCAGCGCGTCTCGGCATTACCGTCGAGGAGGCGGCCAAACGTCATGCGGCCGATTATGCGCTTCAACGCATCACCAGCGACGTCGATGTCGCCAATGCCTGCCTGTTTCTCGCCAGCGATGTCTCGCGCCAGATCACCGGCGTCGATCTGCCGATCGATGGCGGCTGGGCGATGTTGTGAGGCGGCACATGCTTGCTCCCGGTCCCGACACGCGCACGCATGTCCACGCCTTCGTCGAATTGCAGAATGTGACGCATACCTATGGCCGCGGCGACAAAGAGGTCCGGGCGCTCGACTCGACCGATCTGCGCATCGAAAAGGGGGATTTCATCGCATTGGTCGGCCCTTCGGGTTGCGGCAAATCCACCATCCTCAAGCTGGTGACGGGCCTCATCAACGCGTCGAGCGGCTTTGTGTTCGTGGCTGGGCGCGAGGTCACCGCCGAGCCCGTCCGGATCGGAATGGCGTTCCAGAATCCCACTATGCTGCCGTGGCTCACGCTGCGCGACAACGTAATGCTGCCCCTGAAGATCGTTGCGCCGTTCCGCCAGGAATACCGGGCCAAGCGCAGGAGTGAGTTCCGGGACCGCGTCGATGCGCTGCTCGCGCAGGTGGGGCTCGCCGGTTTCGCTGACAAACATCCCTGGCAGCTTTCGGGCGGGATGCTGCAACGCGCCTCGCTGTGTCGCGCGCTGGTGCACGAGCCTCAACTGCTCATGCTCGATGAGCCTTTCGGCGCACTCGACCAATTCACCCGCGAGGAGCTGTGGGGGATCATGCAGGATCTCTGGATGACCCGGCGGCCGACTGTTCTGCTCGTCACGCACGATCTCAAGGAGGCCGCGTATCTCGCCAACCGCATCTGCGTGATGCAGGCACGACCTGGACGCATCATAGAGGAGAGTATGGTCGACTTTCCGCGCCCGCGCACGATCGCGCTCTCCTACGATCCCGAATTCGTGATACTCACCCAGCGCCTGCGTGAGTTGATCATGCGCCCCAGCAAGGAGATGGCGCAGTGAATCCGCAGCTGCGCCGGCGCTTTGCCTCAGCCGCGCTCATCGTCGGCTTCTTCGTCGCCTGGGAACTGCTCTGCCTTTTGTTCGGTGTGAAAGAGATCGTTCTGCCGCGCCCGAGCCAAATCGTCGTTACGTTGGGGCAGCGCATGCCCGCGATCTGGCCGCATGCGATACAGACACTCTACACCACCTTGGTGGGCTTCGCGCTTGGCATCATGGCTGGCGTGTTTCTGGGCGCGCTCGTCGGCTCATCCAAGGTTGCCTACGACGTGGCATATCCGCTGCTCGTCGGCTTCTCGAGCATCCCGAAGGTCGCGGTCGTTCCGATTTTCGTTCTGTGGTTCGGCGCCGGCACCATCCCGGCCGTGCTGACCGCGATGATCCTATGCGTCTTTCCCATCGTCGTGAATGTCGCAACTGGGCTGGGAACCACCGAGCCCGAGCTCGAGGACGTCATGCGCGCATTGAAGGCGAGCAAGCTCGATATTCTGACGAACGTCGGATTGCCGCGGACCATGCCGTACTTCTTCGCCTCGCTGAAGGTCGCGGTGACGCAAGCCTTCGTCGGCACGGTCATCGCCGAAACGGTCGCGTCCAATCGCGGCATCGGCAACTTGATGATGATCGCGAGCTCGAGCTTCGACGTGCCGCTGGTATTCGCCGGGCTTTTGGTCCTCGCGGTGCTCGGCGTCGCCCTCTATGTCATCTTCTCCTTTATCGAGAACCGGGTGACGGGATGGGCCCATCGAAAAGACGAATTTGCAATGGGGTGACCCTTCTCGTGCCGGTCGCTCGCCAATGACACGCCGCGCCCTCGTGCACCGGATCTCCGCATCCGCGCCCGATGACGTGAGCGGCATCGAGGCGGCAATCGCTTCGCACCGGATCGATCCCAATGGCATCGTCGCGGTGCTCGCCAAAACCGAAGGCAACGGGCTGGTCAACGACTTTTCGCGCGGTCACGCGACGCTTGCACTGCGCTTGCTGTTTGAGCGTCATCTTCCGTCCGCGGAAGCGGAAAAAATCTGCCTCGTCATGTCGGGGGGCACGGAAGGCGGCATGGCACCCCATTGGGTCGTGTTCGAGCGCGCTGCGGGCGACGCCAGCAAGGCCCCTTCGCTGGCCCTTGGCCGCGCCCATACGCCGGCACTGCCGTTCGAGCATCTCGGCCGCCTGGCCCAGGTCGATCAGGTGGCCGCCGGTGTGCGCGTGGCCATGCGCGACGCCGGCATCGATGATGCGGCGGACCTCCACTTTGTCCAGGTAAAATGCCCGCTGTTGACTGCAGAGCGCGTCGCCGAGGCGGATCGCCGCGGCGCCGCCGTGGCCACGCGGGATACTCTAAAGTCGATGGGGCTGTCGCGCGCCGCGAGCGCGCTCGGGGTCGCGGTTGCGCTCGGCGAAATCGATCGGGCAACACTCTCTGAAACCGACATCGGCGCGACCTGGTCGCTGTGGTCCGGCCGCGCCAGCGCATCGGCCGGCATAGAGCTCGTCAACCATGAGATCGTGGTGATGGGGATGTCGGAGTCGTGGTCGGGGCCGCTCTCAATCGATCATGCCGTCATGGAAGATGCGATCGACGTGGAGCCAGTGCGTGCCGCGCTCAAGCGGCTTGGTCTCGATGCGATCGGCCAGCTGCCGCCGGCACAACGCAGGCGGCTCGTTGCTCTGCTCGGCAAGGCCGAGGCCAGCCACGACGGGCGGCTGCGCGGTCACCGCCATACCATGCTCGACGATTCTGACATCGCCGCCACGCGTCACGCGCGCGCCTTCGTCTGCGGGGCGCTCGCGGCGCTGGTCGGGCATGCCGAGATCTATGTCTCGGGCGGCGCCGAGCATCAGGGGCCGGATGGCGGCGGACCGGTTGCGCTCATCGTCGATCGATCCGCATCGTAGACGCAAGCGGCACGCAGCACTGCCGCCACCTAATGGACCGACAATGGATCAGCATCCGCAGTCAGGTTCGCTTCACCCGCTGCTGCGCGATCTGGCCCGGTGATCGCCCTACTTTTTCGCCCGTTCCATCACGTAACATGTCGCAACCATTGATCCGCTCGGGCTTAGGCCATTATGTGCGTAACACATCTCAATACGGTCGGGGGACAGGATAGTCATCTGGAAGTAGCCGTCGGTATCGGCGCCGATGATCGATTTGTTGTCGGCCGAAATAGCCCAAGCGAAGGGCTCGTTGGTGCTGGCGGCGGTCGATAAGGAGTGACCCCAGGCAAGCCGCCCGTCTTGACCATCGACCACAAAGCTGAACTCGAAGTCGCGCACGCGCGGCGGACTGGTAACGACTTGCGAGCCGGGATGAAGCGTCAGAGGCGATGCGAGCCGAGAGGCAGTTTATTTCCGCAGTGCCCCAAAACCGGACGTAAGACTACTGCGTAGCGATGGCACAAGCTGAAGCCCGCGGAAGGGAACCATCGGCTAATCAAAAGTCACGATCTCAACCCAATTCGCTCCTTTGCCGGTCGGATAACGTCCGACTGGCTTCAAGGCGCCGCTCTCGGCCTCGATCGAGTACGCCGCGAGCATGTCCGATTTCTCCCCAGACACGACGACGAACTGGCCGGTGGGGTCGATGTTAAACCCGCGGGGCTGCTTCTCCGTCGGCGTACTTCTGAGATAGATCAACTTTCCACTCGCGCCATCAACACGGAACGCCCCGATCGTGCTCGTCGTGCGCTCGGAGGCGTAGAGGAAGCGGCCGTTCGGGGTGAGATGAAGATCCGCGGCCCAGATATCGTTATCGGTGTTGTGCGGGGCCTGGTTCGCGCCGGGCGTGCCGACTGCGCCCCGCGGCATGCCGGGCACAAGCTTCGTCTCCGGAGGCAGCACGGAGACGGAGTCGAGTTCGCTAAGGAGGCCCGTACTCTGGTCGAGCGCCAGCGTGGTCACTGTGCCGGTGAGCTCGTTCAGCACATAGATGAAGCGGTTGTCTTGCGAGACGACCAGATGGCGCGGTCCCGTGCCCTGCTTCAGCTGCAGGACCGGTGGCGTGTTCGCGGTGAGGCGTCCGCTCTTTTCGTCGAACAGGAACTGGAAAACCTGGTCGGTGCCGAGATGCGGGACGAAGACGAAACGGTTCGAGTTGTCGATGCGGATCGAGTGCGCATTGCGCGCGGTTGGCACAACCTGCAACGGCTCGCCGATCCGGCTGTCCGCGCCGACTGGGTTCACGCTTACGAGATTGGCTCCGTAGGACGCCCCGAAAAGAAATCGACCGCTACGGTCGAGCGAGATGTAGGGAAAGCTTTCCGCTAGCGAACCTTTACCGACAAGCTTTAGGTCGCCCGAGCCTGGATCGATGATGTAGCTATATGCTTGGTAGGGCTTCGAACGCACTGCCGCGATGAGGAAGCGCTTGTCCGGACTCACCGCCATCGGCATCACGATCTTTTCCGCCTTGACACCTTGTCCTGGTTTGAGCGAGCCGTCCGGTTGCATCGTGTAAGTCCCAATCTCACCGTCATCGGCGTTTGAAACGTACACGAATGTGGCCGCGAGCGCGGGAGTTCCGAAAACCATCGACAGGAGAATCGCAATGGTCGCTTTCATTGTCCACTCCTCGACGTTGAATTTGCCGACGACTAAGCTCATTTGCCCAGGCGGTCAGGGCCCTTGGCGAGCGTGCGCACTCGATAAAGGCCCTCGCGTGCCGTGATATAAAGCATCTGCTTGTCGGCGCCGGCGAATGCGGCATTGGAGGGCTGGCGCGCGACCTTGATGATCCCAAGATACTGACCCTTGGCGTCGAACACTTGAACGCCTGTGACCGTGGTGATGTAGACGCGGTCATCGCGATCGATCGCTATGCCGTCTGCGCCGCTTTCGGAGCCCGCGGGAATGTCGCGAAGCTGTGTGAACGCGCGCTTGTTCTTGACTGAGCCGTCGGGCTGCACGTCATAGGCGAATACCGTCGGGTTGAGGGTGTCATCGACGATCAGGGTTCTGCCGTCGCCGGTCAGCGTCAGCCCGTTCGGTCGCGCGATGCTGCCGTCGAGCAAGATCGGCTGCCGCGCGCCAGATGGGAGGTAGTACACGTAGGTCGGTCGGCCCGCCACCACCGGTCGCGGACCGGGGTCGGTGAAATAGATGCCGCCCTTAGAATCCACCAGCAGGTCGTTGGGCGCAAGAAGCGGCACGCCAGACGGGCCTTCGGTAACGGTGGTGATGGTGCCGTCCTTGTTGCGCTTGGTGATGCGCTTGCCGTCACCTTCGGCGAACAAGAGTTCACCGTCCCGGGTAAATGCGAGGCCGTTCGCCCCGTTAGTGTTTTCGCGCACCAGCGAGATCTTGCCGGCGGGATCGAGATAGAAAATTCTGCTGACCCTGATGTCGGTGAAATAGAGACCGCCGTCGGCGGTGCCGAGCGGTCCTTCCGTGAAAACGAAGCCTTCCTGCACTAGGTCCGGTACGGCGCTCGGCGCCAGCACGCCCGGGATGCCGCCCGGCGCCTGGGCGATACTCGGGACCGCCGCGACGGCAAGGAGGGCGGCAGCGCCCAATGCCAGGTGGCCGTGCATTCGAAGTGCCATCCATTCCTGCCGTGCTGTCATGATGTCCTCCCACCGATGGTTAGCCGTGCGTCCGTCTGCTGCCGCGCGGCGAGCGGCCATGCAGCTGCTGAACCAGCAATTGCTTTAATGAAATCGCGTCGTCGCATTGCCTTCGCCAGGCTCAGGACCACGCCGAATTTGACTTTCAGCTCAGGCATAAAAACAGGAAATTGCGACCAGGGAAATGGGGTGCAATGGTCAATTTGCGCTGCACAAATCCTAGGCGGAGTTCGTCGCAGATGGGTCAATCTCGACACTTTTGGCCGAGGCGACGCGGCCGTTCATGTCCGCTATGCCTCCAATAGCGAGCAAGGCGGTGACTCGCAGCGAAACGTCGCTTTGTGCCAAATCGCGTACTAACGCGCTGCAGCAAAGACGGCTTCGCATGGTGTGGTGATGCGGGCAGCGATAATGCGATACGGCATGGCCGCTGGTCGCCAGACGGCGTATAATTGCATGGTCCTTCGCACAAAACGAACAAGATGACGTGGAGGTGGCCATGAAATATGTGCTGCTTGGAAATCTGAGCCCGGAATACGCAAGCAAACAGTCGGAGCGAGTCCGGAAGGCCAAGGCAAAGCTCGACAAACTGGGCATCAAGATAGAGTCGATCCACTACACGCAGGGTTACTACGATTTCGTCGACATCGTCGATGCCCCGAATCCGGAGGCGATGCTCGCGTTCTCCGTCTGGTACTCCACCCAGCGTCTGGGACGGATCCAAAGTATGCCGGCCTTCGACGCAAAGAGCTTCGAAACAGCGATCAAGAAGGCAGCGGACTGAGCGCGGGGTGGCTCACAGCGCCCCCGCGCGGTCATTGCAGCGTGCGTCAGAACGTGAGCCCGGTCCGGAAGACTTCGATCGCATAAAAGGCTAGTTCCGCATCGAGGCAGCGCTGAATGTTGCCAGCCTTGCGGAAGCCGTGCTGCTCGCCCGAGAAAAGGAAATAGCCGACCGGATTGCCTTTGCGCCGCAGCGCCTCAACCATGCTCTCTGTCTGGTTTGGCGGCACGACGGCGTCCTCGTCCCCCTGGAAAAAGATCACCGGCTTCGCGAGCCGATCCGCGTGATAGAGCGGCGAGCGCTCGCGATAGCGCGCTTGCTCATGCGGATACGGTCCGATCAGCCAGTCGAGATAGCGCGACTCGAACTTGTGGGTGTCGCGCGCGAGCGCGGCGACGTCGCTCACGCCGTAATAGCTAGCCCCGCCTTGAAAGAAGTCGCGGAAGGTCAGGGCCGCCAAAGTCGTGTAGCCGCCGGCGCTGCCACCGCTGATGACGCATCGCTTGCCGTCGACCCGACCTTGCGCTGCCAGGAACCGCGCGCCGGCGACGCAATCGTCGACGTCGATCACGCCCCAGTTCAGCTGCAGACGGTCGCGGTAGGTGCGGCCGAATCCGGTGCTTCCGCGGTAGTTGACGTCGAGCACCGCAATGCCGCGGCTCGTCCAATATTGAACGCCCAGATTGAGCGTGCTCGACGCGGCCGACGTCGGCCCGCCGTGGCACTTGACGACAAGCGGAGGCCGCTCCTCCGCCCCCGGCGCATAGTCGGGATTGCAAGGCGAATAGAATAGGCCGAAGGCCGTTTCGGCGCCCGTGGTCGGGAATTCCACTCTTTCGACCCGCGTGAGGTAGTCGCCAAGACGCAGGTCGGTACGATCGAGAATATCGGTCGCCTTCTTCAGCACGGACTGCCGACCGGACGCGAGATCGAGTGCCACAATGCTCGGGGGATGATCGGGCGCACCGGCGCGAAACACCGCGCGATCGCCCGCAGCGCGCACCGAACCGAATTCCGTGAACGGCGTGGCCACCGGCGTGAGCGTTTCATTCGCCAGATCCAACACCGCGAGGCAGCCGAGCCCCCCTTGGGAATAGGTGCAGACGATCCGCTCCGGCCCGGCGAAAGCGTAGGTCGACATGCCAAGCAACCATTGCGGCAATCCAAACTCCGCCGCCATCGGCGCCAGCGACCGCATCGCTCGCGTTGCGAGATCGAACGAATAAAGATTCCACCAGCCGGAGCGATCGGACACGAGCACGATCTGCGCGCCGTCGGGCGACCATTCCGGTTGGAAGATCGATTCCGTCGCTCCGCCGGCGATTGGCTCGGGCTTGCTGATTGCGCCATTTTGAGCCACCTCGCCGAGGTAGAGCCGCGTGCCGTTCCACGGCATGTTGGGATGATCCCAGGCCAGCCATGCGAGCCAGCGTCCATCCGGCGACAGCCGCGGCGAAGCATAGAAATCGTGCCCGCTCGCGAGCACCTGTCCGGGCCCACTGCCGCCGCCGAGATCGACGGCGACGATGGCATTGACCGGCTCGCCGTCGACGGTGTGATCCTCGCGCACGCCGATCCAGCGGCTACGGCGCTGATCGATCACGCCGTCGGCGAAGCGCCACTGCCGCCCGCGCGCGGGCGGCTCGGGCGTGAGCGCCTGTGGCTCGGACGCGCCTGGCGTCTGCCGATATAGACGGCCGTCCGTGAAATTGGAGAAATAGATCGTCCCGTCCCGCACGGTCCATGATCCGCCACCGTATTCGTGCACGCGGGTACGCGCATTGTAGGGCGGCGGGGTAATATCAGTGGGTTGGCCGTCTGCGCCGGCGCTAATGACGACGTATCGACCTTGTTCTTGCGGGCGTCCTTCCAGCCAATAGACGTGTCCGCCGTCGAGGTACAATTCCGCCAAGGTTACGGATTGCGCGACGATTAGGTCCGATGTGATCGGCGATTTCCAGGAGCCGTACCGCGCGGTCTTGGTCGACTGGGACGACATAGCAGCGTTGCCTTCCAATCGCCTTCGAAAGCGACGTGGACTCGGCGCGGGCGGCCCGCGGTGGCGACAATTCGCCGGGAGGACGGACCCTATTACTCGGACAGCGCAGATCAACAGAGGTTTCGGAGAAACGTGTCGAAGGAGGCTTGGCACTCCTTACGATGCAGAACATAGCAGACCTGTTCGCCGCACGCACCGAAAGGATTGCTGCCCGCGGAATTTCGATTCGGCTTGTGACCGCAACGCGTCAGTCGCGTAGGACCAGCGCAGCCGACGGCTTCGCCGAATGTCCGCTTTACCTCGAATAGCGTTCGAATTTCGGCGGCGCACTGAATCGACGCGATCTGCCAACTGCAGAATCATGCACCGCAGCAAGATGGCTCTTTATTCGATCACCTCGTCGACGCGGGCCACAGTATTGGGTGGGATATTGAGGCCGAGCGCCGTCACGCAACGCGTGTGCGCGAGGGGTCGAGTTGGCGGCGCCGGGGAATGTAGTCTTGTCTAACGGTCCCGAAATAGATTTATTTGACCGTCACCGCAGCCGTGGTGCGTCTCGGCCGGACTGGTTAGATCGCATAATGCCACTCGAGGTGAAAATCCGGCGATTTTCCGACGCGGTATCGGGCGCTCTCTTCGCCATCTCGGCGCTTCTCGCCGGTGCTCTCGTCCCCGCCTCGGCGGCGGCGCAGACGGGCGAGCCCATCAAGATCGGCTACAGCATGGCGCTGACGGGCGGGCTTGGCCCCAACGGCAGGTCCGCCCTGCTCGCCCAGAAAATCTGGGAGGAGGATATCAATGCCAAAGGCGGGCTGCTCGGCCGTCCCGTGAAGCTCATCTATTATGATGATCAAACCAATCCGGCGACGGTGCCTGGCATCTATACCAAGCTGCTCGACATCGACAAGGTCGATCTGATCATCGGTGGTTACGGCACAAACTTGCTAGCACCGGCAATGCCGATCGCCATGGAGCGGAAGAAGATCTTCATCGGCCTGCTCGGGAACGCAGTGAATAGCGCATTCAATTATGTGAACTACTTCAGTATGAATTCGGCCGGACCTGACCCGAAGGCATCCTACACCAAAGGCTTCGTCGACCTGGCGGTGCGGCAGAATCTGAAGCCGAAGACAGTCGCGATCGTGGCGGCCGACGCGGAGTTCGGCCTGAATGCCTCGGAAGGAGCGCGCGAGAATGCCAAGGCGGCCGGGCTCACCGTCGTCTATGACCGCAGATATCCATCGGCAACCACCGACCTCGTGCCGGTGGTGCGGGCGATTGCGGAGACGAATCCGGACCTCGTCATCGTCTGCTCCTATCCGCCCGACTCGGTCGGCATGGTGCGAGCGGTCAACGAGGTCGGCTTCAAGCCGAAAATGATTGGCGGTGCCATGGTCGGCCTGCAGAGCACGGCGATCAAGGCTCGGCTCGGTCCGCTGCTCAACGGCTGGACCAATTACGACGCCTGGCTGCCGGTTCCCAAGATGCAGTTCGCAGGCGTGGACGACTTGATGAAGAAGTACCAAGTGCGCGCGTCGGTTGAAGGCGTTGATGCGCTCGGCTATTACATGGTGCCGTGGGCCTACGCCCAGCTGCAGGTTCTCCAGCAGGCGGTCGTGGCGACCACGAGCCTCGACGATGCCAAGCTCGGCGACTACATCCGCGCCAACACCTTTACGACCGTGCTCGGCGACGTGAGATTTGGTAGCAACGGCGAATTGGCGCAGTCGCGCATCCTGCAAGTCCAATTCCGCAACGTCAAAAGCAATGACCTCGTCCAGTTCAAGGACATGTCAACCCAGGTGGTGGTGGCGCCCGATGAATACGAGTCGGGCAAGTTGATATACCCTTATGAGAAGGCGCTTGCGTCAAATCCCTGAAAATCAGGCCTCATACGCAACGACCCGAACCGCATCCGGATCGAACGGCCTCATTCGATGATCTCGTCGGCGCTGGCTGACAGCCCGGGCGGCACCTCGAGGCCAAGCGCCTTCGCAGTCTTCAGGTTGATCACGAACTCGAACTTGGTTGGCTGCACGATCGGCAGATCGGCAGGCTTCTCACCCTTGAGAATCCGACCGGCGTAGGTGCCGGCCTGACGATAGGCGTCGGTAAGGCTCGTGCCGTAGCTCGCCAGGCCGCCGGCCGCGGCAAACTCGCGTCCTTCATAAATCGCCGGCATGGCATGGCGCGCGGCCAGCGCAATGATCTGATCGCGCTCGCTATTAAAGAACGGGTCGGAGCCAACCAGCAGCGCTCCGGCGCCTGATTGAGTCGCCGTTGCCAGCGCCACGTCGATGTCGCGTTCGGTACTCGCGCTCAGGATGCTCACTTGTTGCCCGAGGGCGCGAGCGGCATCCTGAACACCCCTCAACTGAGTTTGAAAATTCGCATTGGATGGATTGAGCAACACCGCGATCAACGTGGCAGCCGGAACCAGCTCGTGGAGCAGCCCCAGTCGCTTTCCCTCCAGCACCTGCTGAAGGACATAGAGCCCGGTTGCGTTGCCGCCCGGCCGATTGAGGTTCATGACCAGGCCGGATGTGACTGGATCGACGCCACTTACGAAGACAATTGGAATCGTTGTGGTTGCCGCGTAGGCCGCAAGTGCCGAAGCGCCGCCTCCCGCCGTGACGATCACGGCTACGCGCCGGCCGACAATATCTCCGGCCAGCGTAACAAGTCGATCGGTCTGACCGTCCGCCGAGCGGAAATAGATCGCCACGTTCCTGCCTTCGACATAACCCGCGTCTTTCAAGGCCTGGCGGAATGCTGTCATCAGGTGAAGGTCAAAGGACTGGCCGTCCAGAAATCCGATCACCGGCATCGCCGGCTGCTGCGCGCGCGCCGCGATCGGCCACGCCGCAGCGCCGCCGAGAAGCATGATGAGCTCACGTCGCGTCATTCGGTTACCTCGTCGCAGGCTGGCGGGTCATCAATCGCGGCGGGGCGCTGTCCATGCCCCTCGTCGGCTACCGAAAGATAGCACAGCTGGGTACGGCGGGAGATTACTGCGCTGCGGGATTTCGACCCGTCTTATGACTGCTCAGGGTCCATTCTCCCCAGCTCGACACGCCTGCGGTGCTCGCGGCACTTCGCTCCAATCGCGCCCAAAGTTACGAGACCGAACGATCCGCGCGGCGGGATGGCGGACGTCATGCTTTGCTCACATCGCAACCGGCTTGTGATGCTCGCGCCAGTGCTTGGCCACGTCGAGACGGCTGCAAAACCACACGCCTTCGATCCCGGCCGCGTAGTCGATGAAGCGCTCGATGCCTTGCGAGCGCGCGGGATGCCCGGACAGCCTGTTGTGCAGACTGATCGTCATGAATTTAGGATGCGTTTCGCCTTCGCGACGGAGCACATCAAAGGCATCCTTGAGATAGGTGAAGAAGTCGCCTGCCGTGCCGAGCCAGCCGCGCGCGAACCGGTTGTCGTTGTGGCTGAATGTGTGCGGCACGACGAGGTGCGGTTTGCCGCCGACGTTCACCCAATAGGGCAGATCGTCCGCATAGGAGTTGCTGTCGTAGAGAAACCCGCCTTCCTCCGCGAGAAGGCGGCGGGTGTTCACGCTTGGTGAATAGCGGCAATACCAGCCGAATGGGCGCGTCCCCACCGTCGCAGTGATGGAAGCAACGCCTTTGCGGATCTCCTCGCGCTCTTGTGCCTGCGAGAGCTCATAGTGCTTGGTGAAACGATAGCCGTGCGAACACACATCCCAGCCGGCCTCGCGGATGGCCGCGGCGGCTTCCGGGTTGCGCTCGAGCGAAAGCGCGCAGCCATAGATCGTGAGCGGCAGATTGCGGCGCCGAAACATATTGTAGAGACGCCAAAATCCGGCCCGCCCGCCATATTCGAACATGGATTCCGCGGCCAAATCGCGCGCCTTCATGCCCTGATCGGCGCCGCCTGCGTCGGTCAGCGTCGTTTCCGAATAAGCGTCGCCGTCGAGAACGTTTATCTCGGCGCCCTCTTCGAAGTTCGCGACCACGTTGACGGCGATCCGGGCGTTGCCCGGCCATTTCGGATCGGGAGGGTTGCGGCCATAGCCGACGAAATCGCGCGCGAGGTCTTTCTGCACGGAAAACGCCTTCATTCGAAGTGACCGTCGAGCGCACGATCCTACATGCGGGAGCGCGGATCAACGACGGATTGACCGCCGGCGCCAGGCGCAGCCGGCCGGCGCAGCGCGCCGGCTCAATTCGTTTTGATTAAGACTGTGCGTTCGGCTTTGGGCGGCAGGAACGACCTGTTGAACACCTCGCCCGGCTCCGGCCGGGTTTTGAGCTCATACGCCTCCGCAATCACCGAGATCGAGCGCGTCAGGCGATCATCCTTGAGGTCACCGATGCCGATCTCGGACGCCTCCGGGGCGTTCATCAGGTTCACGAGCGCGTAGGTGATGCGCTTCTTCTCCAGCTCCGCGTTGAGCAGCGGCTCGACCTTCATCAGCGCCGCAATGCCTGCGTCGGGGTCGGCGATCACCTCCTTGATCGCGCGGTTGATCACGCGCACGAGGCCCGCGACGGCCTTCGGGTTTTCCTTCAGCAGCTTTTGCGAAACCATGATGCCGTTGGAGTAGAGATCGAGCCCATATTCTCCGAAGTGGAACCAACGATAATCCTTATCGGGGTCCTGCTTCTGCTGCAGCAAATTGATGTAGCTGGTGACGTTGAAGGCGAGCGTGCCTTGGATCTGGTCCTGCACCAGCATCTGCTCCTGAAGCGTCGGTGCCATGTTCAAGTAGGAGATTTTGGAGGTGTCGACGCCGTTGATCCTGGCGAGCTGCGGGAACAGCTTCAGGGTGGCGCTGCCGGCCGGGGCGCCGAGCTTTTTGCCTTCCACGTCCTTCAACGTCTTGATCGGCCCGTCGGCTTTTGTGACCAGCACGAACGGCGGCCGATTGTAGATTTGATAGACCATCACCGGCTGTTCGCCCGGCTTGTTCGCGGCCTGCTGGATAATTGCATTGATGTCGCCAAAGCCGGCATCGTAGGCGCCCGACATGATCCTGGTGATGGTGACGGCAGAGCCTTCACCCTGATCGAAGACGACGTTGAGGCCTTCGGCGTTGAAGTAGCCCTTCTGTTGCGCGAGGTAATACCAGGCGTGGATACCCTGAAGCTTGAAATCGAGCGTGAATTTGATCGATGTGGGCCCCTCGCCGGAGGCCGGATAGGCGCCGGCGGCTGTCAGCCCCAAAATTGCGAGCAGCGTGGCTGTCCGGCGAAATCTCGTCATCGGTTTACCCTCCGTTGGGTGGAAGTGTTGCATGCGATCTCAAGCAAAGTCCACGCCAAGAGATGCTTGGGCTCGCTTTGGGCCACAAGGCCGCTATATGCTCGGCGAGGCTCACAATGATAACGGCAATCCAATGATTTGTCGCATGCTCGGCAGCCACTGCCTCGTTTTTGATCAAAGGCCGCTCGGCGCCGCGCGCGATGTCGGGCTCTCCTGTCGAAGACCGAATGACAGACTAAGGCGGAGCCACGATGGTTGACGACCGCAAGGGTTCAAGCGATGCGCGAGCTCAACTGCGCTCATGTGATCACCGCGGCGGATAAGCCGGCCGCGGCCGCGCGGATGATCCGTATCGGCGATGCGAGCATCGCCGCGATCGAAGCGGCGCGGCCGGGCGCGGCGCAGCCGTTGCTGGCGATGCCGCCGCTCGCCAATGCCCACGACCATGCCCGAACGGTGCGCTCAAGCTCGCTCGGAGCCTCCGGCAAGCCGCTGGAGACCTGGCTGCACTATTTGGCGCTGGTGCCCTCGATCGATCCTTATCTCGCCGCCGCGGTGTCGCTGGCGCGCAGCGCCCTCGGCGGCGCCGGCGTGGTGATGGTGCACTACACGCGCGTGCAGGGATTCACCGATCTGCCGACGGAAGCAAAGGAGGTGGCGCGCGCCGCGGGCGACGTCGGCGTCCGCGTCGGCTTCGCCCTCGGAATGCGCGACCGCAATCCGCTCGTATACGGGCCCTCGGAACCGATTCTCGCCGCGCTGCCCGCGGCGGCACGCGAGGAGATCGCGCGGAAGGTCGTGCGCGCGCCGCTTCCGGTGAAGGAAATGATCGCCCTGGTCGAAGCCGTGGCGGCAGCTGCGGCAAGCCCGGTATTCGACGTGCAATACGGACCCAATGCGGTGCAGTGGTGCACGACCGCCCTGCTCGAGGCTGTCGCCGAAGCGTCGGCGCGCACCGGCCGGCGCGTGCACATGCACCTGCTCGAGACCCGCTATCAGCGCGGCTGGGCGGATGCGGAATTTCCCGACGGCATCGTGCGCTACCTCGACCGCATCGGGCTCCTGAGTCCGCGCCTCACCCTCGCCCACTGCACGTGGGCGCGGCCCGACGAGCTCGAGCTGATCGGCGAGCGCGGGGCGACCATCTCGGTCAGCACCGCCTCGAACCTCGGCCTGCGCTCGGGCATTGCCCCGCTCGCCGAGATGGTACGCCGCGGCTGCCGCGTCGCGCTGGGGCTCGACGGTCTTGCGCTCGATGAGGACGACGATGGCTTGCGCGACATGCGCCTCGCGCATCTGCTCCACGGCGGCATCGGCTTTCGCATCGACGTCAAGCGCGCGGACATTTTGGCGATGGCGTTCCGCAATGGCCGCCGGTCGGTTCTGAACAAGGATGAGGGCGGCGAGCTCGCGGCCGGACAACCCGCGGACATCCTGCTGCTCGACTGGAACGCGGTCGACGACGATCGCCTGCATCCCGACCTGGATCCGCTCGATTTGCTGTTCGCACGCACCACCGCGCGCCATATCCACGAGCTGATCGTGGCCGGGCGCCCCATCGTACGCGAGGGCCGCGTGCTCGGCATCGATTATCCGGCACTGCGCCAGGACATGCTCGCGCGACTGCGGTCGTCGATGGCGCAGAACGCCGCATTCGCCGCCGCGATCCGCGAGCTCGACCGCGTCATCAAGCGCCATTTCGAAACCGAGCCGCCCTGTTGCTGAAAGCTGCTGTAGACGCCGGTCCGGAGCGGACATCTTGAACCTTGCGTGAGCGCTACGACCCCGACCATCTCTTCCACGATTTTGCCGGCAGTCTCGAATAGCACCGCACGTGCTGTCGCAATCGCTCGCGGGCGGCGCCAAGCAAGCTTGCTCGCCGTCGCAACCTCGTGCGACGGTCGCGCCGGTATAGCGCGACGCAAGCAAGGATAATCGCGATGGATCGTAAATTCATGGAAGAAGCAACGCGGCTGGCAACCGAGTCGGTCGAGAAGGGCTGGGGCGGACCGTTCGGCGCAGTGATCGTCAAGGACGGAGAAATCATCGGGCGCGGGCAGAACCGCGTCCTGCTTACCGGATGCCCAGTATTCCACGCCGAGATCACGGCGATCATCGATGCGTCAAGCCGGCTCAATCCGAAGGCGCTGCTCGGCAGCGATTATCACGCGGGCACCATCCTCGAGATGATTGCGCGGCCGCCCGGCTCTCCCGATCTGGTGCCGCAGCGCGCACGCATGCTCAAGGGATGCGAGATCTACATCAACGGCGCGCCCTGCCCGATGTGCATGAGCGCGATCTACTGGTCGCGCATCGATCAACTCTATTTTGGTTGCAGCCTGGAGGATACGAGTCACATTGGTTTTTCCGACGCCTTCCAGTACGAAGACTTTGCGCTGCCGTGGGAGAAGCGGCGAGGCATCAAGGTCACGCCGAACTTCGAACGGGAGGTTGGCCTGCGGGCCTACCGCGCCTGGGAGAACAAGCAGGATCGCCACCCGTACTGATGCGATGTGCTGGTCGGTGGCGGCTCAGCCGCGCGGCCAGCGGCATCGTTCGCGATCACCGCTGGTGACTTGTCAGCGGCGGGCGAGTTGGGCACGCGAGTGCGAGCGCCTTGGCGGTCGTGAGGTTGATCACCAGCTTGAGCTAGCTCGGCTGCTGGATCGGCAAATCGCTGGGCTTCTCGCCCTTGAGAATGCAATCGACGTACCACGCCGCGCGCCGGTGAGGCCTTTATTGTCGACTCCGTTGGCATGTCGGCGTCTCTCACCTTGGGGCATTCGAACCTTCCGAAGCCGAGCGATGTGTGGGGTATCCGACATACGGGGCTGTTGATAACGGGCATCGCCACCGGAGCCGTGGGGGTTAGCCTACACTCGCGTGGTGTTCTAGCGGTATCCGTTGAATTGGCTTCTCGAGCACGGGGAGCCGGTTCGGTGATCCTCGGGGTTGTTGTGGCCAACTGCTCCGGGGATTCACTCCCGGTTGGGAAACCCGGGGCGATGGGGATCCGATCCGAGTATCATTTAATCGACTTAGCTACCGGGCTTTCCCATGGAGGCTTCCAATCTCTGGAGGCGGCACGCCAGCACGCCCGCGAGGAAGACCTGATAGCGTGGGATATTTTTCGCGGAAATGAGCACGTGGAGCGTCACGATCCGCGCGCTGATCGCATCTCCTAGCTCTTGGCTTCGGATTGGTCACTACCGGTGAACTGTAAAAACTCACCCCGGTCACATTACCGCCTGGGCGGCTTAGGCTCGTGACCAATCCGGGTGCGATCGGGTCGCCGCCAATCGCGAACACGATCGGAATAGTTGTTGTCGCCGCTTTCGCCGCTAGTGCCGCAGGCGTGCCGCTGATCGCCGCGAGTACCGCGACTTTTCGGTTGACCAGATCGGCGGACAAGCTTGGCAAGCGGTGGTAATCGCCCTCTGCCCAGCGGTATTCGATCGCGACAGTGCGGCCTTCCACAAATCCCGTTTCATTGAGGCCTTGGTGAAATCCGGGGATGACGAGGCCGAGATCGCTGTGGGACAGAC
>WNFQ01000876.1_pt1 | contig 20812 bp, 22 predicted proteins | sample 5400171 | NCBI WGS metagenome assembly WNFQ01 (sample SAMN13153356, study PRJNA577476) | soil metagenome | isolation source: 20 cm soil under Madrone tree | place: USA:California | collected 2016-06-14 | reverse complement strand
GCGCTGGTCGGCGCGCCAATTCTGCTGCTGGAAGCTCAGCGCAGCAGTCCCGGCTTCTTTTTCGGCGCGGTGATTTTTGCGGTCACGATGTCGATCTTGTATCTCGGATCGACGCTCTACCATGCGTGGCCGCAAACGCGCGGGAAAACTATTTTACGGACGCTGGATCATTCGGCGATTTTTTTGCTAATCGCAGGGACATACACACCCCTTACGCTCGGCCCGCTTCGGGGGTTGTGGGGTTCCACCATACTCGCGCTTGTCTGGGGGCTGGCTATTTTCGGCGTAATCTTAAAAGCGACGCGCGGACCGTCGCGTCATCCGAAACTGGGAATGACGCTTTATCTTGGCACTGGGTGGTTGGCGCTGATCGCGATTCGGCCGATCACGCTGGCAATTCCCGTCCCGGCGCTATTCTGGCTGGTGGCCGGCGGCGTCGCCTATACCACCGGTGTGCTCTTTTTCGTGAATGAACGTCTGCGCTACAGCCACTTCATCTGGCATTTGTTTGTACTGCTCGGATCGAGCTGTCATTTTCTCGCGATTCTCTCCTGCTGCGCGACTTAAGAGCCGAGAACCCCTTTTAATTCGAGCAGATTTCCCGGGCAGCGGCAGCCGATGATTGGACAAGAGGAATCGGCGAGCGGATTAATTCCCATGTTGCCAGTCGAGCACGACGATCCCATCAACGCCAAGATTCTCGCAATTTCTGAGGACAAGATCGAGGGCTTCGTGCACGAGCCGTTCGAGGAAATCGCGCAGCGTTGCGGCGTAGATGTCGATCTTGTCATGGCGCGCATCGCGGCAATGCTGCGCGCGGGAACAATTCGCCGCGTCCGGCAAACTTTGCTCGCGACCAATCTCGCCGACGGCGCGCTCGTGGCGTGGAAAGTTACGCCGGAGAAGATCGACAACGCGTTCGACTGGATGTTTCAGCGCGATCCGTTCTCTGGTCACGTCGTCTTGCGTTCGACCGACACAGTCAGCGCCGGATCGGATTACAAATTATGGACAACAGTGAAAGTGCCGCACGGTTTTTCGTTGCAGCAGCATTGCGAGTTGCTGTCGAAAAAAGTCGACGCGAAACATTTTCGTCTCATGCCGGCGAAAGGAATTTTCACGCTCGGCGTTGGTCATGTTCGCCGAAAAACCATTGCGCCTGGAAGCAAAGCAGATCAGCCCGCAAAAATGATTCCAGTGCAAGTTGTCGAGCTTGGCGACTTGGAATGGAAAGTTTTGCTCGCGCTCAAGCGTGAATTTGCTCCGGAAGAAATTCGATTAACGCCCTGGGCTTCCCGCGCAGCGGAAGCTCGTGTCTCGCTGGATGAATTTTATCGCGTGGCCGAAGAGTTGGACGCGCGGAAAATCATTGGACGCTTCTCAACTTTCCTGGAACACGTCAAACCGTCGGCTGGTGGGGTTCGTGTCACCCGATTCAATGCACTTTTTCATTGGGCGGTGCCGCCGGGTCGTGAGATCGAGGTGGGCGGCGAGGTCGGACGGCATCACATTCTGACGCATTGTTATTGGCGGGAAGCGGGCCCCGAATTTAAGAACGTCAACATCATGGCTGTCGCGCACGGCACGGATAAACAGCTACTTCTCGATCACAAAGCGGCCATAGACGAACATATTCGCTTGAATGGCATCCCGGTTTCTTACACGAACGTTTTCTGGGGTGGGCGCAGCGAGATCAAGCCCTCGGAGATTTCGCCGCACGTCTACCGGGAATGGCTGCGCGAGATCACGTCGTGATGCGCTCCACGAACTACGACGCGAAGCTTTCGCGATAAGTCCGGTCTAAATTTCTCAAGAGCGCGACGGCGAACATCTGACGATCAACTTGTTGGCCCAACGCCATGGCCAGGGAGATTGCGCCACCTTGCAGCGCAGCGGGAAAATCCTCGAGCGACTGATTCACGTTAATTCCGATCCCCGCTATGGCCAGATGCGGCGCTTTTTCCTGCGCGCGCATCTCGACGAGCACACCGGCGACCTTGCGCCCATCGATCTGGATGTCGTTGGGTAATTTGATCGTGGTTTCGAGAGAAAATTCGTGCCGGATCGCCTCGGAAACAGCTTCGGCTGCCCAAACGGTGAGTTGGGGGGAGTTGGTGATGTCGATCTTGGGTCGCAGCAGGATTGACAACCAGAGCCCTTTGCCGGCCGCAGATTCCCAACGATTGCCACGCTGGCCGCGCCCGGCGGTTTGATGTTCGGCGAAGAGAACAAGGCCCTCCTTTGGAGTTGGCGTCGCGCTTCGCAAAATCGCATCGTTCGTCGACCCGGTTTGTTCGAGCACGATAATCTTCCGCCCAATGATGGCTCCGCTGAGATTGGCTTGCAGCTCAGCAGCGACCAATCGATCCAACCCTTCAACCGGGGACATGGGTCATTTCCAACCCAACATCGATCGCGCGTGCGGCGTGCGTCAGGCTGCCGATAGAGATGTAATCGACTCCAGTGGCTGCAATGCGGTTCACATTTTTCAGAGTGATCCCGCCGCTCGCTTCGAATTTGATGCTGTCTCTTCTCAGCGCGATGGCCTCCCGTATTTGAGCGGGCGTCATGTTGTCGAGCAGAATTACGTCTATTCCGTCGAGTTCGATGAAAGCACGAACTTGTTCCAGGTCATCGGCCTCCAATTCGATGCGGATGTTTGGTCGTTCCTGGCGGAGCTGGCGAATTCGACCGGCAAGACTGGTGAGTCCTTCGAAGGTAGCCAGATGGTTATCTTTCACGAGCACCATGTCGTACAAACCAAAACGGTGATTGCCGCCGCCCCCGGCAACCACCGCAGCTTTTTCCAATGCACGCAGCCCGGGTGTGGTTTTTCGCGTATCCAAGATCTTAACGGAGCTGTTTCCAACGGCATCGACAAATTGGCGCGTCAGCGTCGCGATGCCGCACAGCCGTTGCAGAAAATTCAAAGCGACACGTTCCGCCTTTAGAATTGAGCGTGCCAGGCCACGGACCTCGATAATCACATCGCCAGCGGCAACTTCAGTGCCATCCGCCCGAATGATCCGGACCTCGATCGATGGATCGACTTGGCGGAAAACGTCCGCTGCGGCTGCGGCCCCAGCGACGATAGCTTTTTCACGCGCGATGATGCGCCCAGTTGCATGCAGCGTCTCCGGCACAAAGAAGTCAGTTGTAATATCGCCCTGGCCGATGTCTTCTTTCAGCGCGGCGGCGATTGGGTCATAACGGTCAGGCTTCATGAGATTTGAACTGGCCATTGGGCTTCATAAACACATCGCTCTGCAAATAGCTTTTCAAGTTGGCGAGTAGCTTCGCTACGATAAATGCAAATTGCCACTATGTCTTCGGTGGGAAAATTCGCCAGGCGATTGTCGTCGATCGGAAAGCAAAAAAAAGATTCGGGCAGCACACGCTAAGGAGAAACAACGAATCTAGGAACACGTGCCACCGCCCGAATCGCCTTAACCTGTTGAATTGGACAGCAACGTCGGGTCCACGTTCGAATTTTTTACGAAAAAAGTGGGTGAAAACTGGCGGTAAGATGCATCTTCTCATGTGCGGAGCCAGGATTTGCGGCTGAGGACAGCCGCCACTACACCTGAAGACCGAATTCCGACTGCTCCGATGCCACCATTTGTTCCGCCTCGGCGCGTACTTCCTGGAGAAGCGACTTAAACTCGCACTTTTCCAGTGCTGCAATAAGCCCGGGATAATCGGGCTCAACTCGAAGATCATCGATCGCCACGGGCAGTTCAAGATGACAATCGAGATCAACCATTGTTCGGTTTTGCAAAATTTGGTCGCGCGCGCTGGTGAGTTTCTCGCGGGTACGCACGCTTTTCACCTTGTCGATACTGGCAAGCAACGGTCCCAACCCGCCGAATTCGCGAATCAAGGCGGCAGCTGTTTTGCGACCCAGGCCGATTCCGGGGATGTTATCCACCGAGTCGCCAGTCAACGCGAGGACGTCGCCGATAAGCTTTGGAGAAACATCCCACTTGGCAGTGACCTGGTCTTCGCCGAGCAAGGCGAATGCGTCCTTTGGAGAAGCCAGATCCGCCTTCGCCGTCGTGTAAATTTTCACGCAAGGACCGACGAGCTGGTACAAGTCCTTGTCATTGGTGGCGAGCACGACTTCCATGCCGCGGCGCTTGCATGCGGCAATCGCATAACAACCCAGCAGATCATCGGCTTCAGTATTCGGCAGCGAAATATTCCGAAAACCAAGCAGCGGGACAAGTTTTTGGATGAATTCGAGTTGTGGAATCATCGGCTTGGGCATCTCTTTGCGCGTCTCCTTGTAGGCAGGTTGCAATTCCACCCGCCTTTGCGGTACGCCTTCGTCCCACACCACCGCGCCCAGTTCCGGCTGCAAATGTTTGACCATGAGGCGAAGCGTTTTGGTAAATCCGAAAATGGCATTGGTCGGTTCGCCGCGAGAATTCGATAAATTCGGGATCGCGAAAAACGATCGATAGACGTAGTAATGACCATCAACGAGCAGAAGTTTCATTGGAAAAATCCCGATACTGGATTCTGGATGCAGGATGTTGGATGATCAAGCGATGGCCGAAAAATGGATCGTGCGCGTCCAGGGCAAGGAATACGGCCCGGTGGACATCGAGACCCTCCGTGAATGGAAAACCGAAGGCCGACTGCTTCCTGGAAACGAAGCCCGGCCAGTAGATGTCGATCCGGCAGCCGCAGCCGCTTCGGCGGAGAAGGCTCTTTGGAGGACAGCGGCGGAAATTCCCGGCCTGTTCGATGTAGGGGCACTTGTGCCAACTGCCCGGCGACCGCCGCTACAGGGCCGTCGCAGTTTTGCGCAGATCCTGGCCGAGACGTTTCGGATTTATCGCCGCGGTTTTTTTCAATTTCTTTGCCTTACTCTGCTTGTGGTTGTGCCGTCGGTGTGCGGACAGCTCATTACCGCATGGATGGAAACCGTGCCAAATGTGAGTGTCGATCCTCGCGCTCTCGTCGCGGGCGCTTTCACGCTATGCATGACAGTCTTCACGATGGTGCTATGGCCGGTTTATATCGCGGGCGTCCAGATTCTCACCGTCGAAATAGCCGCCGGACGCCAGATTGGTTTTCTCACTGCGCTTAATGACGCCGTGAGATTTTGGCCGCGCGTCGCGGTCCTTTGCGTCTTCGTCTATGGCGTTTTCTTCCTGCTGGCAATATTTGCACTCGCAATCGCACTCATGGTGGTCGCGGGCGCGTCCTCGTTATGGTTGATTTTTTTCGCGCTGGTTCTGCTCGTAATTCAAGTTTGGATGTTCGGGCGTTTCTTCATCAACGTTCTCTTCTGGCAGCAATTCACTGTTCTCGAAAACACCGGCATCGCGGATTCATTGCGCGAAAGCAGAAATCTCGCGCGAAGCAGGCGCGATCTGCCGTGGTTTCAACGTCCGTTGTGGCGCGGCGCGTTTATCGTTTCAATTTGGACCGCCTTTGTGCTGGCGATCACGCTTGGCTCGGAGTGGGCCATGTTGAAGCATTACTTTAATGAATTGATGACGACCCAGGATCCGCAGGCGCTTCTGCAAAAGCTTACGGCTGCCGAGCAAGCTCGCGGCTTCAATATTTTCGGGTTCGGCCTGGGTCTCTTGCAAAGGTTTCTCCAGCCATTGCTCGGGATCGCCTTCGTTTTGCTTTATTTCGACAGCAAGTCCGGAGACGGTGGCGACACTGACTCGTCCCGTGCAAGATCGACATCGGATAACGGCGCTGAAGGCGAATGAAACCGAATCAAGATGTTCGGATTTCGCTCCTCGTTATGGGTTCGGCGAAACGGATGGAGTTGCCGTTCGTTCGCCAAAAATGTCCGGTAGCTTCGCTTCCTTATAATCGCCAGGGACGCTAAATTCAGAATCGCTGATCGGATTCTGATTCACGGAACTGATGGTGCTGGTGATTTCGGTGGCGTGACCAGCAGCAGGGCTCGCACCGCGCTTCTTTTCCTGAACATCTTTGGCCATGATCAATCGTGTCCGGATGGGCAGCCCAGGAAAATCGCGGAAATCCGGCATTTTCGTGTTCGCAGCGTCCCAGAATTCGGATTTGATGGATTGAAGTTGTGCCAGGATGGCTGTGCCGTCGGGATAACGGGGCGCCACCCAGTAGATGGCCTTAAAATCGGGTCCGTCGTAGGTGTACTGCTCAGTTTCGTAGCCATTCACCATTTCCTTGCTGCCGGTCGGTGTCAGCTTGCGTTTTTCCGGTGCCGGTTTCTTGCTGCTAAATTTGTTTAGCATATCGGTGACAGCCTTCATTTTCTCCGGCGAAATGCGAACGACAGTCTTCTGGTCATTCATCAGATTGATCACCTCGCCCGTCGTCCCGTCGAAAATCGTCGTGAGTTGTGGCGAAGCTTCAATGCGCGCTTTGTCTCCTTTGATTTTGATCGTCATATTTGTGGCAGCGCCGGTCCCTTCCGTCTTTTGGCTCTGCGATGCCGGTTGCACGGTCGTTGAATAGACGATCGTAAGATCGCCACGGACAGGAAGCAGAAAAAAGACGCTCAGCGCGAGCGACCAAACTGTTGTCTTCATCGCGCAAGATATCTAATGTCCGATACCGGAATGCAAGCGGGAGATTCCGCCGGCTTACTACCGCGGAGTTGGCCGTGTATGGGACGGAGGATCAAGAGGAGAGCGATGACTTGAGTCCCACATCCAGGCTCCCGATGGGGTCGGCGTAATCCTTGAAAGCGGCCTCAATCGCGGGACGGGTGAAGGCGTTGCCGCATCGGATATCGGCGTGGCAGCGACCGGCACTGACGTGGCGTCGACCGGCTGTCTTCCATTCAGCTGATCAATCCGTTGTTTGAAAGGAATCTCCCAGCCAAGATAGATCAGCCCGCCGATGATAAGAATTTCGAGCAATAGACGCACGTCCTAGAGGCTGGCAGAACGCGGCGAGAAGGGTCAATCGAATTTATCGATTTTGCGATATTCTCTAAATAGATGGGGGCGCCCGCCTTCACGCAGCTCCGGTGCGGCTGGCCAAGCCCACGGCTGCAGACAAGCGACCTGACTAAGTTGGCTTTTGCGTCTTCAGCACCTTGATGGCGTCGCGCAATTCCGCCGCGCGTTCATAAAGCTCTTTCGCAATCGCGGCTTCCATCTCACGCTGCATGATTTCCAATTTCGAGCGCGGACGTTTCGCTTTCACTTCCTCGAGCCATTCCTCGAGAAATGCGATCTCCGAGCTCTTCGATACGAGTTCGGGAAAATTTGAATGTTGAAAAAAATCCGCGATCGCATCCCGCCCATTCTCGATTTCGGACGCGGCCTCACCAAATTTCCCCTGGCCAAGAAGAATGGAGGCCTTGGCGCGCGTGTTCATCATGAGCACGTAGGGCCGGAACTGTTGCAAACTCCACGAGAGCTCTTCGCGATCCGTGTGTTCGGTGACAAAAGTGAAAAGATCGAGATTACGCTGGGTGTCGCGGACCACGCCCGCGAAATCGTTGATCTGAAACAGACTCAAATATCGATGATAATATTGGATGCCTTCCTGTTGGAGCTCGGCGCATTGTTCCGGCGTAAGTTCGTACGCTTCGCCCTTCGCCTCCGCGCGGGCCGCCCGTTTTTGATAATATTCCAAGAGCGACTCGCAATTGTGCGGGCGCTGACCATCGGGACGGCCGGTTATTTCCATTTGTAGCACGCCAAGGTCGACCCGGAGTTGCAACTTCTCGCGGCCATCGAGGCCGACGATCTTGCGCACCTTGATGTTGCCGTTCTCATGCGGCCAATCTTTCAGGATGGTATTTAAATCCAAACTCATTGTAGATGAAACATCGGACATTTAACCTTTGCTTGTCAATAATGTCGCGGCACCTTTAGTTTCTCTCGTGGAGCAGGCGATCGACTCCTTCATCCGCTTCCTCGCGGTCGAGCGCGGCCTTTCTGAAAATTACCAGCTCTCCACTCAAAGATCGCTGAGCGAATTCGCCCAATGGTGCGCGGCGAAGAAAGGAATCGAGAGTCCACGCGCCGTGACCCTGCCGGTCATCAGTGAATATCTCGCCGACCGTAAACGCGCCGGGCTTGCCGCCTCTTCGATCAAACTGATCGTCGTGGCAATAAAGATTTTTTTTCGGTTTTTAGCCGGCAGGGGCGCGGTTGAGCGCGATCCGTCTGAGGCGCTCGCACTGCCGCGGATCGAACGTTATCTGCCCGAAACACTGAACGAATTGCAAGTGGAGCAGTTACTGGAAAAGATCGACACGAAGACTCCTCACGGTTTGCGCGATCGGGCGATGATAGAGTTGCTTTACGCGAGCGGGCTGCGCGTTTCAGAGCTGGCAAATGCGCGATTGGAGAATTTCAATTTCGAGGAACGTGTCGTGCGTGTGACTGGAAAAGGAAACAAGACGCGGATCGTGCCGGTGGGACGCAAAGCATGCGAAGCGCTCGCCTGCTATCTCTCCAGCGAACGCCCCAAATTTGTGAAGCGCCGCACCAGCAGCGAGATTTTTCTTTCGGAGCGCGGCACGAAATTAACAACCGCGCGCATCTGGCAGATCGTAAAAAAGCATGCGCGGCACGCCGGATTCGAGAAAAATATCTATCCCCATCTTCTCCGCCACAGTTTCGCGACGCATCTCCTTGGCAACGGCGCCGACCTGCGCATTATCCAGGAAATGCTCGGCCACGCGGATATTTCGACGACGCAAGTTTACACGCATGTCGATCAACAGCGGCTCAAAGCCGTGCACCGACAATTTCATCCACGCGCGTGATTCTAATTTCTGTAGAAGCAGCCGTATCGGCTCCTGGCATTTAGACTTCGCAGACGACACGCCTGCCGCTACAGTTTGCGTTCCATGAAACGCGCGAGCTTCCTCGTGATCGCAATCGCAGCCGCCGCGTTCGCCGGCTGGTACGTCTGGAAGCTTTCGCAACAAATCTCAGGCGCGTCGGTGAGCGCGCTTCTGCCGCGGGAAACAATCTTTCTCGTCCACGCGCCGGACTTGAATCGGACACGTGAAGAATGGCATCACTCCGATATTTACCTGCTTTATCGCGAATCTGCTGTGCAGGATTTTCTTCGCAAACCACTGGCGAAAATCCCCAAGGGAGATACGGCTTCCGAAACGCTGCGCGAGATCGAACAGCTCGATGCCAAAAATACTTTTTTCGCGCTGACATCGATCGACAATAACAGCCCGAAGCTCGTGGGTGGCTTTCGTTTTCGCGGAAGCCCGAAGGATGCAGAGCGAGTAATTGGCAAATGGCGCTCACATTTTTTGGAGAAAAACCCGGGCGCCAAGCTGGAGAAGCTTCAATACCAGCGTCACGAAATCGAACTGATTGCCGCGACTCCGTTTGCACTCGCGACGGCATACGATCGCCCCTGGTTTTTTGCGGCCACTGACCTGACGGAATTGAAGATGCTGCTCGACCGCGCTGATCATCGCGTTAAAAATCCAAAGCAGACACTCGATGAAGACGAGTCATATCACGCGGCGATCTCTCACAGACCGGCGAATTATGCGGCTTTTTTTTACGTTCAGCCGAAGACGCTTGTCGAGCGAATTGCCGCACTGCGGGCTGCAATCCAGTCGCCGACTGCCAGGCGCCAAAAGCTTTCGGGGCTGGAAGAGGTACGAAGTATTTGTGGTACGATGCGGTTCGAGAGCGGAAAAATACGCGATATGCTTTTTGTCGGAATGCCGAAAATGGAATCCCGCGTTGACGAGACGCTCACCCAATCTTCGCTGACGCTCGGCACTAAAGAGACATTTTTCTATCTCTCGAGCCTTGTTAAGCTCGGCGAAAAATTGGAAACATTAAATCCGGCCGCCATTGGCGGCGCCGTGGGGAAACTGTTTCAAGCTTTCTCCGATAGCGACATCACAGCCGATGATTGGAAAGCTGCATTTAGTCCCGAGATCGGATCGTTGGCAGACTGGCCACCGAGTGCGCACTGGCCATCTTTGCTTCTGGCATTGCCAGTGATTAATATGGGTAAAGCCGGCAAAATCGTGGAGGCTGCCACACGCTCCGATAATGATGCCATTTGGACCCGAACAGAAAAGGACGGCGTGCATTATTTTTCGATGCAGTCGCCTGCGAGTTTCATCGCGATCACTCCAACAATCGCCCTTTCGAACCGTATTATGATTGCCGGCTTCAATCCCGTCTCGGTCGAGGAGGCGGTAAAGCGCAGCACAGGAACGTCATCGGAGCTTGCGGATTCAAAAACCTTTAAAGGCGCAGCCCGGTTGGTGCCGACCCCGACAAATTTCTTCGCCTACGTCGATACGGCGCTGCTGTATTCCCGGCTCGATGCGTCACTGCGACCGATGTTGTTAATGGCGGCCGCTTTTATGCCAACGATCACTGACCATGTCGATCTTAGCAAGCTCCCGTCCCCGGAGGTCATCACGAAACACCTGAGCCCGATTGTTTCTTCGCAAAGATATGAGCGCGACGGTTATGTGGTTGAATCCGTCGGTCCGGTAACCTTCGATCAGTCGGTTATCGGGCTCGCTATTATCGGTGGCCTTGGCGCGACGGCACGTCAGAAAGCGACCAGCAGTTTGACTGGGTGGAGTGCTTCTCCAACGGGAACCCCGCCACCACCGCTCAATCCTTCCTCCACGGCCACTGTAGCGCCCACGCCTTAGGAGAAGGAATGCGCCATTTCGGCACGGTTTGATCAATCCAAAACCTGGATAAGAAAAGTACTGCGTTCCGGCAAAAATGTGATATCATTCTCGCCCTATGGCTATTCTAAAGAAAAATGCATTCTCCCGTCGAGTTCCTGACCTTGTGACTGAGGAGCTGGTTGCGGTCCTCTCCCGGCGTTCTTCCTTTGAGTTTAAGCAACTTTTCGATATCGTGCACGAGAATCTTCGGGCCCGGAACGCCGCCAGTGGCGGCGAGGAAATGCTGCGGTTGCGAGCTTATGAGAAATTGCAAAATCTTGTGGCGCGCGGTGCGGTCAAAAAGAACGGCAAGAAATACAAGGGCTTGCCCTCGGCTTTGGCGAGCGCGATTGCCCCACAGAACGGCCATCTCGCCGGTGTAAAATAAGCTGATCCACGTAGGTCGACTTAAGCTCCAGCTTGCCTTCGCGGATGCTCCGAGAATATCTGCCGGTTCTTCTGCAAATTATCGTGGCGATGCTGTTTGCCGGGTCGGCGCTTCTCGTCAGTGTGGTCGTCGGAAAGAGCGGGAAACGCACACGCGCGAAGGATACCGCCTATGAATGTGGGATGCTGCCGCAGGGCGGTGAGCATCCGCGGTTTAACGTAAAGTTCTATCTGGTGGCGATGCTCTTCATTCTCTTCGATCTTGAAATCGTGTTCATGTATCCGTGGGCGGTAGTTTACAAAGACGCGGTTAAACAGAGCGGACTGATTTTCTGGAGCATGCTCAGCTTCATCTCGATCTTGATGGTGGGCTACATCTACGCACTCAAAAAGGGCGCGCTGGATTGGAGAAAATGAGCCCGCCGTAGAGCAGTCGCCTTCAACTACGGGCCGGAAACAATGCGGGGAAACCGCCTGTCACTATGGGTCACGGGGATTCCCCTTGCGCGCCTCGCTCGAAGCGCCTAATGCTTTTAACTTTCATGGTTCATCATATCGTCCTCTACAAGCTCAAGCCCGATGTCACGCCCGCTCGTGTGGAAGCGATGATGATGAACACACGGATGCAGCTCTTGAAAATTCCAGAGGTCCTGAGCATCAAGTGCGGAAAGCGGATCGATCCGGAGTTGCCCTGGCCGTTCTTCATCGCGATCGATTTTGAGTCGATGGACAAATACGCCATCTTCCGCGAAGACTCCATCCACGTGAAGTTTATGGAAGAAGTGATTAAGCCGAATACGTCGGATTCGTTGACTCTGGACTTCGAGATGGATCCGGGCAAAGACGTTCGTTTTTCGTGATTGGTAGGGGTGGTTGACCTCAGTCGGCCCGGCGGTGATCGATTCAATACCCGGGCGCCTGCTCCGCACGGGCCAAGGCGGTTCCGGTGAATCGCCCTGCCTCTCCGCGAATTGCTATTTCTGCGCGCTGCGCGTAATCATCGAGCCGGATGCGACTCGGTTATCTTTACTCCCGATACCCCGTCATCTCGCAGACGTTTTGCGATGCGGAGATGCTGGCGTTGGAACGGCGCGGCATCGAACTTGAGATTGGCTCGATCTATCCGCCGCTCACCAGTTTGCGTCACGAATACATCTCCCGGCTCCGTGCGCCCATCCACTACGCGCCGCCTCAGCAAATTCTCAAAATCTGGGAGAAAAATGCGAAAACAACCGGCAAATGGCCGCGTGAGCTCGTCGATCAACACGAGCGGAAATACGGCCCGAATGTCAAAGCCGGGCAGCGCGCGCGCAATGCCCTCTACTTCGCAGAATATTTCGCGCGCAAAGGCGTCGATCACGTTCACGTTCACTTTGCCAACCGCGCGGCGCACACTGCGCTTTTCCTAAAAGAAATTTCAGGCATTTCCTTCAGCGTTACGGCGCACGGGCAGGATTTCATGAAGGACCTTGGGAACGACGATCTCCTCCGCGAAATCTGCGCTGCGGCGGAGTTCGTTGCGGCTGAGACCGATTACAGCCGCAAGCTGCTTTGCCAGCGGTGCCCGGACTCCGCCGCGAAAATCTACCGGGTTTATAACGGAATTGATCTCGAGCGCTTCCCGACACCGGTTTCGGCCACGATAAACCCAGTGCCGCGCATCATCAGTGTCGGCCGGCTTGTCGCATTCAAGGGGTTCGAGTATCTCATCGACGCTTGCGCCGAGTTGGCGCGCCGAGGTTTCGATTTTGTCTGCGATATCATTGGCGATGGTCCGTTGCGCGACACGCTCCAGGCAAAGATCGACATCTTGAATCTCTCGCCCCGGATCAATTTGCTCGGTTCCCTGTCGCAACGAGCAGTCTTCGAAAAGCTTCGAGCTGCCGATATTTTCGCGCTCGCTTCAGTGACGGACGAGCAAGGCGCCAGCGATGTTTTTCCAACCGTGATCATCGAAGCCATGGCGGCGGCGCGCCCCGTGGTTTCGACTCGTCTTGCCGGGATTCCTGAATCGGTAGTGAACGATCAAACGGGCGTGCTAGTGTCCCCCGACGATACGACTGCGCTGGCCCAGGCGCTCGACCGGTTGCTGCGTGATGCTGAATTGCGACTGCGTTACGGCCGTGCGGGGCGTGCGCGGATTGAGCAGCATTTCCGAATCGACCAGACGATCAGACCGCTTCTCGAACTCTTTGAGCGGATATCAGTCCCCGCGCCCAAACCCCGTCAGCGGCGCGCTTCGCAGCGCGAAGCGGCTGCAGCGATACATCAGATTGCCTATCTGATCGACCGCTGGCCGGATAAAGATTTGCCTCTCATCGAGCGCGAGCTTGAAGAGATGAAGCGACGCAATGTTCCGATCGTCCCGTTGGTGTGCGAATTAAATTCCGACGCCCGACTGAATCGAGCAATGGAACAAACAGCGGTGGCGCTGGAATTTTTGCCGGATCCGATGGTGATCGAGGCAGAATGGCGAGTCAACCCAGCTCTCGCGCAAAAGTTGGAAGAGGAGCGAGCGCAACAGAATAGCCGGGCACCAGGCGGAATTTTCCTGCGGCAGGCGCGTTTTGCGCTTGTGCTGCACAGACTGGTGATGGAGAAAGAGATTTCACACGTCCACGCCACGAGTTTCCGTGCCCTCGCCTGTGCGCTGATGTTAAAAAAAATTCTCGATGTTACAGTAAGCGTTACGATTGAGCCGCGGACGGAGCTTTCACGCGACTGGATCAAAGCGGCCTTACCGCGATGTGTTGGAGGCCGTGGTCACGATCGCAAGCTGCTCGAAGCACAGAATGGCTCATTTGTGCTGGATAAAACCAGCGGGTTCCATTTGACCGGACGCGCAAAGTTCTGGCAGCAATGGGCTGAATTGCTTTTGCGCTGGAGCTGCAGCAATCGAAAATCGAAAATCAAAAATCGAAAATGAAGAAAGCCATTCTTCTTGCTGGTGGCGCCGGGACGCGTCTTTTTCCGCTCACCAAGATCGTCTGCAAACAGCTGCTGCCGATCTACGACAAGCCAATGATTTGCTATCCGCTGGCCACGCTCATGCTCGGCGGTCTCCGGGAGGTGCTGATTATCACCACGCCGAAAGATTTGCCCATGCTTCGCGATTATCTAAACGACGGCGCGCAACTTGGCATTCGGATTGAGTACGCCGAGCAACCGAAGCCTGAGGGAATCGCGCAGGCTTTTCTGATTGCCGCAAAGTTCACCGGCGGCTCCGGCGCATCGCTGATCCTGGGCGATAACATCTTTTATGGGAAACTCGATTTCTACCGGGAGGCTCTCGCCATCGAGCGCGGAGCTTGCATTTTTGGATATCAGGTGCGCGACCCGCAGCGTTACGGCGTGGTCGAATTCGACGCCAAGGGGAAAGCGATCAGTCTCGAGGAAAAACCGAAGCACCCGAAAAGTCATTTTGCGGTGCCGGGGCTGTATGTTTACGACGAGCGCGTGGTCGATCTTTGCCGAACCCTGCGCCCATCGGCGCGCGGCGAGCTCGAGATCACCGATTTGAATTTGCTCTATCTCAAGGAGAAACAGCTGCGCGTAAAGTTGCTCAGCCGCGGCATGGCATGGCTCGACACCGGGACCACCACGAGCCTGCTGGACGCCAGCAATTACATTGCAACGATCGAGCATCGGCAGGGCCTAAAAATTGCGTGTTTAGAAGAAGTCGCCCTTCGCATGGGCTTTATCAGCCAGGCGCAACTTTCGGCGATCATCGATCGGTTGCCGAAAGGCGAGTACCGAGATTATCTGCAGATGGTCTGCGACGAAGGGCCGAGCTCCGGCCCGGAGCCCGTCGGGTAATTAGTTCGCTTGTAGCGGCGGTCTGTGACCGCCGAAGGGCGCTCGTCGCGGGGAGCGCGTCTACGATTATCGTGGTTGCTCGCGCAGCAAATGATTCGTGTCGGCGAGCAATTTCGTCATCGCGTCCGCTTCCGCGGCATCGTAATAACCGCGGATTTGCCCATGTCGATCCACTAGCACCATCCGCGTGCTGTGCACCGGAATTCCCTCAGCATCGCTGCCGTCGGATACGGCAAGTTTGAAGCCGTCGTGCGAAAGCTTATAGATCGTAGATTTGGGTCCCGTTAGAAAATCCCAGCGTACTGGCTCGGCCTGTAATTTTTCCGCGTAACCGCGCAGAACCTCCGGTGTGTCTTTCTCCGGATCGACACTAAAGGAGACCAAATGCACATCAGTCTTTTCCAATGGCTTTTGCAATTCACTCATCCGGCTGCTGATCATCGGACACGGCCCCGGGCACGTCGTGTAAATAAAATCAGCAATCCAAATTTTGCCGGCTAATTGCGCTGAACCAAACGCCTGCCCGTTCTGATTAACGAGCTGAAACGACGGCACCGTGCCATATGAAGAAACAGTGCGTTGACGGAGAGCGACCACTTCGACGTTACGCAACCACAGCAACAGTCCCAAGGTCACAAGCGGGATAAGAATCAGCGTCACCCTCCAAGCGATGCCGCTGCGAGAAGACGCGCGATTCATTGTGATGGAAGTTGTGTTCATGATTTCGTCAGAACCAAAGCTCCCAGTAATAGCGGAAGATAGATGATCGATGCGATGAACAATAAACGCGCAGCTCCCGCTGTCCGCATCCGTAAAAACCTCATCGCGGCGGCGATAAACAAACCGCTGAGCACAAGTTCGGCCGCTAGATAAACAAAGGTCGCGATTCCAACAAATGCGGGCAGACCTGCTATCACCAGGAGTAAAATGCAGAAAAACACGCTCTGGCTGGCGCTACGTTCTCCACTGCGATCATCGCTCGAAATCATGCGAAAGCCCGCCCGCGAGTAATCTTCGCGGTACATCCACGCGATGGCGAAGAAATGCGGCAATTGCCACAAAAAGACGATCGCAAATAGACTCCATGCCCCAGCGCCAACGCTTCCGCGCGCAGCCGCCCAGCCGATCATCGGCGGAATCGCGCCGGGAATTGCCCCGACAGCCGTATTGGCGGTGCTGGCGCGCTTCAACGGAGTGTAAGCAAAAATGTAAATTGCGATCGTTATCGCTGCCAATGCCGCACTCAGCGTATTGCAGACAATCGCCAGATACCCAACTCCAAAAAGCGACAGAACGGCGCCAAGCGCGAGGGCTTGCGGTGGCGGCATTCGCCCGGCCGGGATCGGACGCATTTTCGTGCGGCGCATGAGCGCATCAGGTGCGCGCTCCCACCATTGATTGAGGGCGGCTGCGCCCGCTGCTGCTGCCGCCGTGCCAAAGACGACATGAAAAAGCGCGCCATAATTAACAGGCGATTCCGATCCGAGATAAAAACCGACCGCCGTTGTAAGCAAAACAAGAAGCGTCAGTCGCGCTTTGACGAGCTCGGCGAGATCGGCAGCGAACCGATTGCGTGGGGGCGCAAGGTTCACACTTTCAATCACGGTCGTTTTCATGCGGAATTTGGTAGGGCGCGAACGGTTCGAGCCGGACTGGTATTTGGCGCCCGTGCCGCGACACGGCCAAGAGTCGCCATAAGATCGCGCCAATGCTCACTCCAAAAGATAGCATGATCGCGCCGACCGCGACATGCGCGGTTGCGATGTCGGCCGCTTTGTTGGTCCAAATGGTCCAGGCCCCGAGCGTGATCTGGCAAGCGACCAATGCGACCCAAAAGATCGACAATCGCTTGAGCACAGCCAGGTGTGGCAGGTCCCGCCGGACGCGAAGACAAAACGCAATCACCCCCATGGCAATAATGAACGCAAGAAGGCGGTGCGCCATTTGCAGCCAGATTTGGAATGCAGTCACATCCGAGAAGGCACGGGCGTCGCGCCACGCGTTGATCCTTGCAAGCGCAGTCGCGCTGGTGTCGGGAATCCACGAGCCGTTTGCCGTGGGAAAATCGAGAATCGCCAGGTCGCGGTGTTGATGGCGCATTGTTGCCCCGAGCGCGAGTTGCACGTAAATCGCAATCGTGATTGCAATGGCAAGCGTTTGGATCGGCGCGGATTTTTGTAGGTCGATCCGCTGATTCGCGAGTGTCTGCCAAAATTTTGAAGTCACCAGCGCAATCACGACGAGCAGCCCGAGAAAGGCCTGCGCAATGCAGGCATGGAAGATACCGATTTCATCTTTCAGCATCGTGACGCGCAATCCGCCGAGAATTCCCTGCAAGATCACGCCGGCAAGCGCGATCACGCCCAGGTTGCGCACCCATTGTCGATCTTCGCGAAGCCAGAGCCAGACCGCGAGGATAATGGTGAGAAAACCGACGAGCGATCCCATTAAACGATGAGTGTGCTCGAAGAGAATTCCGCCGACCCACTTTGAAACAGGAAAGAGAAACATGTTGTAGCCGAATGTGGTCGGCCAATCGGGCACGGCCAGGCCCACGCCTTTGCTCGTGACCATTCCGCCGCTGCAAATGAGCAAGAGCGTCGCGACGCAGGTAAGCCACGCGAAACGGTTTAGCCACGTTGTCGATCTTTCTGGAAGCTCCAGACGCATTTCAAAAAAGATAACCGCAGATTACGCAGACGGACTTTCTGTAGCGGTCGCCCTGTGAGCGACACAACAGCAACTATTTTTCACATCAGCGCGGCGCTTCGCACAACGAAGCGGCTACAGCTGAGGGCTCGGAGACGCTGTCGGCTGAGGCGGATTGTTTTCCGTTTTCGGTGCGCCAGCTGGCGGCGCGTTCTGTGTACCGGCCAGTTCGGCGCGCTCTTTGAGCCACGCCTGATAATCCGCCGGTGTGTCCACTACCAGCGTGCCCTTCATTCCAGAATGGCCCAAGCCGCAAAGCTGACCGCAAATCACTTCGTAGGTGCCGGTCTTGATTGGAGTGAACCACATCGGAATGAGCGAACCGGGGATTGCGTCGGCCGCGATGCGCATGTCCGCCAGGAAGAAATCGTGGATCACATCTTTCGAGGAAAGTTCGATGATAACGGGACGATTCACCGGCACATGGAGTTCGCCGAGCGTCACAATGTCATCTTTCCCGGCAGGATCGTTCGGATCCAAGCCGACGGGATTTGAGTTGCTGACCAAGCTGGCATCGCGCCGGCCAAATTGGCCATCCGGCCCGGGCAAATGAAAATTCCAGCTAAACTGCTGGCCAACGACGTGGACGAGGAGCGCTTCTTTGCCCGGCGGAAATTGATTCACGCGTTTCGCCCAGAGCGGAATCGCGAACCCGAGCAGCAGGACCGCTTCGATCAAGACAACGGAGAATTCCAGATGCGTCGAGATGCCGCTCCTTACACCTTGATGATCGGCAACCGGATGCCGCCGTTTTCGAAAGCGAATAAGAACAAAAATAAAAAATGCCGACCAACCCAGGAAAAGCGCGCCCATGAACCAGTGGCAGAACTCGATGATATGGTCGATCTGGTAGCCGTGAGAGGAAGCGTTTGGCGGCTGGCCAAGGAATTCATTGATTAGAGCGAGGCTACTCATATTTGCTCAGCTCTTCCTCAGTTATCTCTTGATAAGGCTCGGTCGGCATGCGCCCATGCCGCCAAAGATGAAAACTGAATGCGCCGATTCCGCCCAGGACCGACATCACAGCTCCAAAAAGAAACCAGATCGCCACCGCCATGTGTTCGGTCGATTTTCCATCTTTTGCGCCGTAGCAAAACGGACATGCCAGCGCTTGCCCAACCGGCGAAAAGATCGACAAAAGCAGAATCGACAAAATTTTCGCTTTCATGTGATGATGCGAAGCCGTTTCATTTTCCGATAAAACCAGACGCCGTAAACGACCAACGCGACCGCGACGACAAACGAGCAGATTGCTCCGGCCAGATAAATCGGCGCGCCTTCCACCAGATCGACCCAGACGCACCATGCTCCGATCCCGACCGCGAGCAGCGTCGAGAAAATGATGAAAACAATATGGAAACCTTTAAGAGACATTTAACGAAAGACCGGGTAGTCGTACCACGCGAGAAAAATAAGCCAAAAAAGCCCGAGCACAAAAAAGCCGGTGAAAATGAGGATGCGATAGATGAGCCGTTTTTCCGCGGCAAGATGCATGAAAATTGCCGCAACCAATCCCGCCTTTAGCGTCGCAACGAGCATGGCCACAGCGATGTTCGCCTTGCGCGCGCCAAAATCGACATAAGAAAGCGCGACCGTGATCGCAGTGAAGGCGAGCAAGAGCGCACCCACTATCAGGTAACCTCGAACGTGCTTCTGCACATTGTGCGCGTACTCCTCGTGCTCGCTCGGGTCTTGAGAAATATCAGGCGGGTTGTTCATGATTTAGAGCAAGTAAAACAGCGGGAATACAAATATCCAGATTAGATCGACAAAGTGCCAAAAAAGGCCGGCCACCTCGACGCGATTGGCAAGATGTTCGGGATTACGCTGGTAAAGCTTTTTGCTGACCGGCAGCCACATGTAGATGAAGACGAGCACACCGCCAAGTACGTGCATTCCGTGCAAGCCGGTGATGGTGAAATAACTGGCGAAATATGCGCTGTGCGTCGGCAAAAACATTGTCGCGCGCTGGACATCTTCCTTCTCAATCTTCGCGATCTTGTCAGTGACCGGCAGCGGGAAAAAATGCGGCCGATCCATCGCCGGATTGGTCGGGTCGGCGTTGAGCGGATCGAGCGCGACCTCGTATTCCTTGATCTTGGGATCGTTTAATGCTGCGCGATTGTGCAAATGCCCGGTAATTTCGAGACGCGGCGGAAGATCTTTCGCGGCAGCGTGCTTATTGCCGAGATACTGTTCGTACTTCCCGAGCGCTTCCGGCTTAATGTAAGCGCCGAAGTGATCGAACTTCTGCGGCCATTCGTAGACGAGCTTGACAGTTAAGAAGATCACGCCGCAAAGGATGGTGGCCAACATGTACCACCAGTAGGCGCGATACCGTCTCATCTTCAGCGCGGCCCACGCGAGCACCACCGTAACCGACGACAAAATCAGGATCGCCGTGTTCATTGTGCCGACAGGAACGTTGAGCAAGCCATGCGGCCACATCCCCGGCGGCGCGTCGAGTCGCAAAAAAATGTAGGCGGAGAAAAGTCCGCCGAAGAGCATCACTTCCGACGCGAGAAACAACCAGATGCCAACCTTCGCGTTCCAGAGGCCGGTGTCAGGCCGCGTGGAGACTGTGTACGGAATCTCCATCTCTTCAGTCTACACGAGCACAGGTTCGGCGGTCTTACGCCGCACGCGTTCGCTCGGTTCCACCGGTTCATTTTGCATTGTGTAATCGCGATCGCGTCCGGGAAGGCTGTACTCGTAAGGGCCGCGATAAGCGATGGGCGTCGTAACGAAATTTCCGTGCGGCGGCGGCGAAGGCGCAGTCCACTCCAGCGTCGTTGCTTCCCACGGATTGTCGTTCACCTTTTTCCCGTGTTTGATGCTCCAGAAAAAATTGATGATGAAGGGAATTTGAGCGAGACCCATGGTCCAGGCCGCCCATGAGATCGGCGTGTTCCACTGAAAACCAGTGAGCCCCCAAACGTGTTCGGTGGACACTGTCCAGCCTTGCCCGCCATCGTACCAGCGCCGGTGCATGCCGGCCATTCCCTGGAGAAACATCGGCAGGAAAATCATGTTCATACAGACAAGCGTCGGCCAGAAATGCACTTTGCCCCAGAAGTCGTTCATCTTTCGGCCAGTGGCTTTAGGAAACCAATAATAAATTCCCGCAAACAACGCGAAGATCGTGCCGGGTGCGACGATGTAATGGAAATGCGCGATCACGTAGTAAGTGTCGTGCAGATAAAGATCGGCTGAATTGAACGCCAGCGGAATGCCGGTCAGACCGCCGAT
>WNFQ01000873.1_pt1 | contig 20824 bp, 25 predicted proteins | sample 5400171 | NCBI WGS metagenome assembly WNFQ01 (sample SAMN13153356, study PRJNA577476) | soil metagenome | isolation source: 20 cm soil under Madrone tree | place: USA:California | collected 2016-06-14 | reverse complement strand
CAATCGCCTGTCCTCGTGGGGAAAGGAGGGACCGTAATTTAATAAGTTGTTGTTTCCGGTCAATTCAATGATGCGCTGATGGGCGGCAAAATTAAATGTCCCAGAAGCACGGTGCCGTGGGCATGGCGGGGTGGGCAAACTTGGCATATTGAAGGGACATGTGAACGACAACGATAATCAAAGATTTGGAGTACTGCACCCGTCTGTCCGTCTGTCCGTCTGTCCGTCCGTCTGTCTGTGCGAAATTCGTTGTGGGTATTTGTACAGTATGTAATTTTGGATGCCGCAAACGAGGACCCCGTCGTCCAGTGCGAGTTTATTTTTTTTAAACTCGCGGGTTCACGGGATACAGTACAGTATCCCCCGTTCGTCGTGAGAAGTTATTAGAGGGGTCCGAGTCGGTCGAGTTGAGCGCTGAGGAAAGGGGTCAGAACCCATTGACTGTCTCATTTGTCTTCTTTGTCTGGATGCTTAATTGCGTGGCCCCGCCGCGTGTGAAAGATCGAGCGGTGCCAGGCCTATTGCAGGAGTCCGTACATCACTTTAGCTCTGTCATCAATACGATAGTAAAATGTAGGGCGTTTGCATACATGCCCCTGTTGGCAATCAATATCCGGGGGGGAGAAAGTTCTGTCGGCAGCAGCAAGAGCGAGCAGCAGCTTGACACCGTAACCCCCACTAGTCCTTGAATGGCGAGTTCATCCCTGTGGTACGGTACAACACCTACAGTTATGAATGAATTAAGTTGGTCCATTGATTGATTCTCTTTGTTATTTGTTTTCCGTGTTCCCGCGTTTCTGTTTCCCAGGGTACGCTGTACGTACTCTATTCGGGTACCGTACGAAAAGAAGTGGATTCGCCACGAAGTTTAATCAATGTCGGCCTTCCCGCACTTGGGCTTGAGCCAGCACGCCCTTTGAGTGGATAGGTATATGCCAGATATATGTCCTCTTAAATGAATGGATATTATCAGTTGCTCTTCACTGGGTTGTTGCCCGCTCGTTCCTGCTCCCGCATAATGACGTTTTGACGTACAGTTTTCCGCGCACTCAGTTAAGGTGTGCCAGTGGGAATTTCAAAAGTTCACGCGCGCCCAGCCAAAGTTGGAAACCAGTGAGAACATTCCCAGGTCGTGGGAACTTGGAAGCCCGTTGACTCATTCTATTGCGATTACCGTGCTGTAAGGTGGTGAGTCATAAATCTTGGCGTCGGAGGAGAGGGTGGAGGAATCTAAGAAATAGAATGAGCGACTCCAGGGCTGGGGTCGCCAACCTGTTTCACCATTTGATTGAGTAAACGGTGAATTCTGTGTGCAATGTCTGTAAGTTGTGTATACAAGTCACTGAATCATATGAGGTGCCCAGCCTTTGGGAGTCCCCCATGCAGTAGAAGGCCTATCGCGGGGATTTGACGGGTTTGATAATATATACTCTGGGGCATTCTCGCGGACAATTCGCCGTGATGCAGTTGGGAGACACAGGGCGACAAATACGATACGTGCCAAGGTTCCATAGAGAGTTAGACGAGCGTCAGGTGAGCAGTGACCTCACCTCACGAATAGATCGCAAACCGCAACCCGGTGCGAATACAAAAGATAATCCCGTAGGTTTGAAGGCGCCCTACAGTATGGGTATGGCACGTTGAAGTGCGACGCATCGGCCGTGAATGCCTTTTAATAAGAATGACGGGGATCGACGAATGGGGGCAAGAACCCATTTGTGCGTACCCATCGGCGCCCGTATGGGCACACCTCGAAAGGGAAAGAAATCGGAATGAAACCAAAAGAGGCCTAGATTTCGCGATGTTTATAGTGAGCCTCAAGAGATCGATGGTTTGCTTTTTGTACTGCACTGTAACATGAACACGGACTGTAACCTAAGTTGGTTGCTCGATCAGCAGAGGTTTTTTTTTTTCTGTCCAAAGATGGTGGGCGGCGGCTGACGTACAGTGTAACAAGTTCGGGCGTTCCTCTTATGCACCAATCCAGCAGGGACGTGGGAGGGTGCGCCACATTCGATTCGTCCGAAGCGAAGCACCAAAAAAAGGCGACCGCCAAGTTGAAATTAGTGCATTGCGCGCTGCCGCGCCGAACAAAGCATGTTACGGCACGACTGTATGTACGCCAATACAAATGCGGTTCGGTAGGTTCGGGGGGTCTTTCGTCCGAGTGGCGGAAACGAAGCGGAAGGGAAGAATGGAGTCACGCGTGCGAGGCGACGTAAAAAAAGCTTATGGAGAGAACACCACCGCACGCAAATGAGGAAGCCAGAGAACGGATTGATGGGAAAAAGGGTCTAGAAGGGTGAGTTGGGTGTGATGGGGGATCTGATCTACGTCTACGTGGTGGTGAGTGCAATCAGCTGATTGGATCAAGTGTGTCGGGAAAGTCAGGGGGCCGGTCGAGGAAAGTCGTCAGAGAAGAACGTTTCCGGTTCCGGATCAGCGACATAACTTTGATGCTGTCTTCTAGCCGCGGAAATGCCCGAGATCGTTTCCCATTCGGTCTCAGCTCGGTTCAGTTCGTCTCTTCTGTCTTAATCCACATGAAGGTTCGACAGTGACCCATTCAATATTCACGCTGATCGCGTCCACGCTAGGTTGCCGTTGAAGGCTGCTGCCACGGCCAGCTTGACGCAATCTACAGTCACATTCAGACCCTGGAAGCCCAAAAGAAGTACAATGTAGATCTCCTCCTGATCTGTGGCGATTTCCAGGCCACACGCGATGACCATGACCTCCAATCAATGGCCGTCCCCCCAAAGTACAAGCACATGGGCGACTTCCACAAGTGAACCTCCTTTCGCGCCCGCGCATCGACCAGAATTCACTTTTTTTTTTCAAAAGGTATTACACCGGCCAGGCCACCGCGCCTCTCTTGACCGTGGTCATCGGTGGGAATCACGAAGCGTCCAACCATCTGTGGGAACTGTATGATCGGCCGGCGCGTTCCTGTGTGCAGTGCGGTATATTGACCTGAGTTTCTCTCTCCATAGTTATCATGGAGGCTGGCTCGCCCCGAATATCTACTTTCTTGGTCACGCTGGATGCGTTCAAGTGAACGGTATCCGTATCGCAGGTGCATCGGGCATTTTCAAACAAAATGATTTCCGTCACGGTGCGCCGACCTTCCTCGACCGATGGACACCAATTTCTTAAAAAAGTTCCAATGACGACCCTGCAGGCCACTTTGAAAGACAGCCGTACGATAACTCGGCGATGAGGAGCATATATCATATCCGCGAATACAACGTTCGCCGCTTATCACTGGTGAGTAAAACAAGACCGACGGGTGAGAATAAAGTATTACAAAATAGTAAATAACGGTATCTAGCTCTCGTCGCCAGACGTCTTTCTATCTCACGACTGGCCGTGCGGTATCGAGCAGCATGGGGACCTTAACGGCCTGCTCCGTCGCAAACCGTTCCTACGTGGCGATATCACATCGAAACGGCTTGGATCGCCACCGCTGATGGGTCTCCTGCGCAACCTTCAACCGACGTGGTGGTTTGCCGCGCACCTGCATACGCGATTCGAGGCCTGTGTGCGGCACGATCCGGCACCCGAAACAATGACGGCGACATCGCCACCGTCATCGAGTTCGGGACACCTGCCCCGTGCAGACAACCCTGATGAGATCACGATCGACGACAATGAGGAGGAAGGCGTGACGAGTGTGGCCGAAAACAGTCGGTCTGATACCCCGAGCCGTGGTGCGATGGTCCCCAAGGTTGCAGAGTCAATCCCACCACCCCCGCCGCAAAACCCGGATGAGATCACTCTCGACGATGAGATCGAAGCGGTCGAGCCTCCTCCGCCACCGCCGCCACCACTACGTGAGACGAAGTTTCTCGCCTTAGACAAATGTCTTCCCCACCGTCAATTCCTCGAGGCAAGTCCCCCCCCAGGAAACGCGAAAACCAATCAACTAACTTACTTTTGTCCGTGCGATAACCATCAGGTTGTCGATATTCCGACGCAGGAGCAAGAGCGTGGGCGTGAGGGTGGAGAGCGGCCACGGGATGCAGTCGTATTATGCTACGACCCCGAATGGCTTGCCATAACCCGAGCCTTCCAGCCCTACCTCTCCCGTAAGCATAAGCAAGCCACCTACCCGAGCCCAGACGACGCGCACGCAGCGGTATCACGCGAATGGGACTGGGTGCACGCACACGTCCCTCCCAAGCTCAACCTCGGCACCAGCAGCGACGGATGGCGCGTCGACGCTTGCCAGCGGTTCGTGGTACCGTCCCACGCGGCGGGTGGTACGGGCGTTGGTCATCCTTATGACCGCGGAGATAAGAGTGCTGCGGCGCTGGCGCAGACGGAGGCGTTTACGGCTTTGCTTGAAGTGGAGAATGTTGTCGCGAAATGATTAAGAGTTTGTTGGATACTGTAGCAAGCAGTAAGGCACAGGCTCTTCGGAGTCGGGTAGATTATTGGCACGAATTTTTTGTACTTGTACCGACGCTTGACCCCATATTCGATCCAATTGATCGATATTGATGTTGCTGGGTACTGTACTTGGCGTTGGTGTGTGGTCGACCTCAAGTCGTGGAATCGCCTCTGGCAGTTCATTGCCTACGAGCATCGACGGCCGCCCCGGCCTCGTCATGCTGTACTAGCCATGTAGTACTCGTCCCGCCTGCCCACCGCAACGCGTCGATTGAAAACCGGGTAAACAAACTGGGCATGGGCAAATTGGTTCAACCGTCGCATATGCTATTACTACTGTATGCTTATCTATCTTATCGCCAACTGAAATAGTTCTAGCAGAAGAAGTTTGTGCAATGCGATGCGACGGGTGGTTACGACTTCAATATAACTTACTGGTGTAACTACGGTGGTGTTTTTTAGTTCAATATACTGTATACACGCAAAAACTCTGTCCTGGACTGAAGGTTGTTCAGACAGACAATCCCGTCCCTAAATTTCAATTACCGCACCGCCGTACCCATAGTTAGTAGGGCGAGCTCCGAGCTCAGTCTCGACCGGCTGTCGACTGGCTTCAAGCTCTTCCCCCTTGCATCCCCCCTCCCCTGTGTGGCGTTTAGCTATACTGTACTGCACAGCTGTGGGTGATACGAGGTATCCTACGCATACTGGAGGCACCCACTGCCACCCAGGTTCGTATATAAATATGCACACATGCCACGCACGCGTGCATGCCCTATCGGAATGCACACGCACACATGAACGCATCATACTGTACTGCATCGTATGCAGATCTCGCAAACAAGCACCACAGAGTCTCACACTAGCTCTCGCTTGTCATTATACTGACACCGTGCTGGGTTTATTATTTAATAATAATTTTTGGAGGTAATTATTTCATTACTGTATTACGTGCGGTAACGTACACAATACAGAACTTAACTTTGTCCAATGGCAGCAGGATTCCGCATAGACCCCACCCACGGCGCACATGAGACAGGACGTGAGAAAGGAGCGAAATGGCTGTGTAGAGACCTAAAGTTCTGGGGCCCACGGGAAATGAACGTATGAACGGTCACCAGCGGTGACAAGCCTAATTTTTCTGCCAGGCTGAGTATGAGCAACCTTACTGTAATAAACCAAGGGATGGATAAAGCACAAAGAAAAGTCCTGAACGGTGGCCCTCTGACAGTATAGGTGAGCGAAGCGAGGGGAAAGAGCGGTCGGGATTGGCTCGCTGGTCGTAAGGTACGCGAGGCTAGGATTTATACAGTGTCCACGACGTAAAGCAAAATAAGTGATGAGTTTGAATAACTCGATCACTGTGGAAAAGATAGCCATCGCCGTTGCCATTGCCGATCGGGAGTAATCGTGTCGATCTGCACGTTCCGGCGTACCTCACCGACACGTGAGAGGCGGGGGCTGAAGTTTGTATATTGTATGGAGTACAGTACAGTACAGTAGGAGGACGGATTTGAGAATCCAGGTGGGATTCCGAGTCGGAAGATAAGTACCGGAGGCTAGAATGATGGACAGAAGGGAGAGATGACAGGTGTCACCGTTTTTCTAGATTGTCGTCGAGACGAGCCGGGTACTCCACTCAGCGGCGCACACCGGATCCACGGTTTCGGTGTGGAAGGATTGGTGATTAAGTGTGAACGTTTGGAAAGGTTGAGTGGAGCAGAGTAAGAGAAGCACGCCACCAGTATTTAATGATGGCTTGTGGGCCCAGAAGCGTCCGCCCTGAAGACAAAAGACGGTACGGTTTGAGGGTCAGACAAGGATTGGGTGATGGGAGAATGCGCGCTCGTGTGGGGGCGAAACCGGGCATCAGGCCAGAGGCGCTAGGCGAGATTCCTTCTGTTCTTCTTTAGCAGCATTCTGGAACCGAGTGGACAATACGTAAGCAGACCAGTTTTTTTGTTGTTGTAAGGTGCCGTAAAGGAGAGTGAAGGTTCGAATTGACATTGGACATACGCGTGATGGGTTTGACGATGGTGAAAGGGTGGGAGATAAAAATTGGGTGGGGAGTGAAGGAGTTCGGTTGGGTCAGGAACGGGAAAGGGATAGGGAGGAGGAGGAGATCTTGGATCTGCAGGGGAGGAAGAGTGGGGATGAGTAATGGCATTAGTCCTAATGAGGATAAGAGCAAGGAAAAATCGGATCAGGACCGGTAGGGTGGCGGGACATAAAAAATAAATAGGAAAAGATAAGGCACGGAAAATGCTTATATCGGTCGACTTTGACTGCTGCCCTCCCCCGTCTCTTCCTCGATAATGGACTCCTCGGCCTCGGACGCCCCCCACAGAGACATGGCCACTACCCTCGTCCTCCCCCACTCCCAGCCCCCGCTCCAGAATGCCTCGGGCGTCAACAGGCGATATCGTCCTGCCCCCGCAAAAACATTCCAGTGTCGTGGTTATGGCGATTGTCGCATGGTTTTTAGCAGGAGCGAACACCTGGCCAGGCACATTAGGTCCGTGTTCCTTGCCCTTTCCCCCCCTCCGTCCTGACCCCGTCCCTGACCTCCTCTCCATCCACAGGAAACACACCGGCGAACGTCCTTTCACCTGCCATTGTGGAAAGCAGTTTTCTCGTCTCGACAACCTCCGCCAACATGCACAGACCGTCCATGCCGACAAGCAAGACGCCAACGAGCGTATGATGCGCGAGCTCTCGTCCTTGCATGCCACCATGGCCGCAGCGAACAAGGCCACCCAGCAGCGAGGCAAGCGTGGTGCTCAGCACTCTCAAGCCGTCGCCGTCTCTTTGTCATCTGATACCATCGACCCACCCGGTGATCCATCTGCTGCTCACCATTTACACCAGCAGCAGCAGCAACAGCATCATCAACAGAGCGTCGGCGGTGGCGGTGGTGGCGGCCGCGGTAGCCCCGGTGGTGTCAAGCAGGAGGATATGCAACCGACGCTCTCCTTGGTGGCACACCGTCCCGGCACGAGCACCGGCTACGAAGGGGAGACCGATCTCCTTTATCACGCCCACCACTCCTCCGCTCCTTCTCGTTCCTGGTACGTACAAGACGCAGATCGCTCCCATTCTCGCCAAGCCAGTAGTCATTCCTTTCGTGACCCCGGCCAGTCCTTTCGTGCCCCCTCCGCCGCATCACCCACCTCACCTACATCCTCAACCGCTCCATCCACCACCACTTCATCCTCATCCCCATCAACACTCCAACCGCACCCCGGCCAGTCCTTTCTCGCCTCAGGAGAGTCATTCGTCGAACTCGGTGTCACCGATCTCCCATCCTCTTCATGGTCAATCCCAGCGGCAAACCCCCGCTCCTCAAACCCCGATATCAGACCAGGGTCTAGTAGCAGCCGTCCACCCACTGCATCTCGCGAATCTGCAGACCCACATCCTCGATCCCTCCCACCGCTCGCAGCTGTCGTCTCCTCATCACTCCCCCCATCCCAATGGGGTCCCGTCCCCCAACAATCCGTTTTTCCCCTTCCCTCAGGCCCAGGCATTGTCCCGCGACCGTCCACCGCTCCACGTCCAGGCACAGCTCCCGCTTCGTACTACCCCTCCCACCCATCATTCAGCAACATCAGTGGAGGCACTGGAGTGGTACCTCTCTCAACAGCCAACTCCTACGGATCCTCAGAGTTGGCCCGCTCATCGTCAGGATATGGCTCCACCTCCGATGCCACTGACCCCCCAATCGGCAGTGGATACGACTCACCATTTTCTTTCCACCCACCGGCACTCGCCGACCAGCCTGTCGTCTCACGGAAGCGACCATTCTCTGGAATCGACGATGATGACCGCGAACGGCTCGGCTCCTCCGCAGGCGGCTCGGAATCTCGACCCCAATCTCGCAGGCTCTCCGTCATGGAGCTCTGCAATGACACAGATGCGGATCCCACCACTCGACCATTTTTACCCCTTTCAGCAACATTCCAGGGCGTCCCAGGCACAGGGTCCACCTCGCGTCCAAACACAGCCTCAACGAGCCTCGCCGCACTCGCAATCGCCGATGCCCCCACTTCGTACGAACAGTCGTACCGGCAACAGTCACCCATTCGTGCAGGAGTACAGCAGGCAGCAGCAGCAACAGGAGGATATCCAAATCCGGGCTTATCAAGCCCAAGCACAAGCTCAGGCACAAGCGCAAGCGCAAGCCCGCGCGGAAGCTCAGTCTCGAGCACAAGCCCACGGGTCGTCCCGGGACGAGTTTACCAACAGCAGCAGTACCAGCAACAGCAGTACCAACAACATCAATACCAACAACAGCAGCAGCGTGCACCCGTATTCGGCAACGTCGTTCCCACATCAACCATACTTCGGCACGGAGCCACCTCTGCATCCCCACCCTTACGGGCAGTCTCTGGCGTCGTTGGCACTGGGGGGGCTGGAGTCGGGGTCGGGATCACGGCCACGTACGCCTCACCAGGGTCTAGCCCCGGTTCAAATGCAAGCGCACCACGCGGTTATGGCACGACCGAATCTCGCAGGGAACGCGCCGAGCAAGTTCGACTCGCGGTCACTTCTCCCCACGCCGCCTCTGCTCTTGGAATGAGGGTTTAAAATGGTGTGTGCGTGTGCGTTTTAAAAAGTCCGCGCCGCGCTTTTGCCTCTCTCGCCTCACTTCGTCTCGTCTCGACCTGGTTGGGCCGTTACTACTTTTTTTCCTTTTGATTGATACCCGTGGCTTTGGGCCGAGAAAATACCTCTTCCTCTTTCATTTTTTTCGGATTCACGTCATTCGATTGCTCGTCAGGATCTCTGTGTGGTTGTTCGTGCCTGTCTCTTCCGATTGCTCTTCTTTGGGTTTTATGTCCCATATGCGCTGCTTTGCTTGCTCTCTGCGTCACTGGTGCATACTCAACATTACTTGACTCTGCCTGATGTGCTGCGCTGCCCCCTTCTTCCCCTTCCTCTCCCATCAGGGGCCATACAAATATTCCCTGCTCGTCCAAAAAATATCTCTCCTTCGTTCTTTGCCATTACCTTCGTTCTTTGTCATTACTTTGTCTTGTTTGGATGATTCTCTGCGCGTTTTATATTGTTATTGTTGACCCTGTAACATGAGTCGCCACCATTATTTACCTCTCTCTTACCCCTTCCATTCGGTACGATTACATGTGCTACACATCCGCGCCAAACAGAAAAAAAAACAGAGAGAGGATGCGATGAACCATCTTTGAAGAGCTATTACCGTCTATGATGTGCTGTTATGACGCCGATTGCCCAACTCGATTGCTGAGTGTGAGTCGGTGTGTGTATAGAAATTGGGTCAACGTAAGGATGATGATAGGCGGAAAGAGGCGAAGCGCGACCATCAGGGCAAGTGGCGAAGCACAAAGGGACAAGAACACCTGATCGGGGGTAGAGCGCGATCGATAACGACCAAGTAAATCGTGCTCCCTTCCTCTCACTCGGCAAAATCTTAATTTTCCGCACCTACTTGCAGTGCTTGTACAAGTACGACCCGTGCGTGCGCAGGTCATCCGATTGCTCATCTGAACCTACTATCCGGGTCATCCGTGTCACCAGATCATTTCAGGCTTGTCTCTCTCTCTACTTTTCCTTTTCGCACCGTGTCAGAGTGGTGCTGGGCTGCTAACTTGGTGCTGGTGCCGCGCCCGGCACCACACCATATTGAAGGATGATGATTTAACGAGAGTCCAACTCAGACTCAACTCAGTACCGATGTCAATGAATGCTACTGGTACCTAATATCCCATTCACCCATTAAGACAAATTAGACTTCTGGCACGTATGCTATGCCGCAGTCTCTCCTTAGTTAGTGTGCCATACTAGGCGGTTTGGCTCGTCCCCGTCCATCAGCCGTCAGACTGCTTTTGTTCACATGGCACGTTGTACAACTCCACCACCTCTTTCCCATTTAGCATGGTGCGACTCCGGCAAGCGCGGCATTCGACTTTCCTGAAGAGGGAAAGTCGTCCTGTAGAAACGGTAACGCCGTACAGCACCACTTTATAACTATAGAGCCGATACGTACTGCGAGCCGACCGTGGCCGTAGAAGCAACGGTGCCAGTGATGGGAAACTCGGAGGACAATGGCAACCGTATTTGTACCGGGCGCCCGCGTGCGTCCTAAGTACACATTTCAGTACTAGTGCTTGTGTACTGTACTCGAGTACAGTACCCCGAAACGAATTCGAACGGGATTCCCCGATCCAAAATCTTCAAGGTTGGCCGAATCCGCCCCCATCAATTATTGGCCCGGCCCCAACCTTTTTGACCCACTTGATCGGACAGTACCCTACTCACCGTCATTGATCGCGATGATACCCAAACACCCGACCAGACTGTAACAGTATGGTATCCCCCCTCAGCCTACTATGATCATGGTACATCATTCCCACCCCATCAGGCGCCACTTGGACCATTTTTTTTCGTGTTTGTTCTAGACTACGCCGTGGAGAACTAGAGTAGCGTTTAATCACCAACCCCCCCGGTTTATTGGGGGGGAGTATAATCGATTCGATTTATTGAAATTGATCATCATACCGATATATGTTTATCTCCGCGGTCCGATCATCCGAGACGCACAATTTATTTACAGTGAGACTAATAGACATTGACTAATAGACATTCGACATTAACCCCATCATCCATCATTATCATCATCATCTTTCACATCATCATTTGATGTGGTTCAGACATATTGTTTTCCGACCTGACCTCGGGGGTTTTCTACTTGTATGATTACCTACCGCCGAAGACGTTCTGGCCCCCCTGGCTCCAGGCCCTTGCAGCTGAGGTCCAAAAGTCTGGATCCGTTCCTCTTTCTCTCCCCCCCCAATATCATACTTATGAACGTTACGACAACCAGTAGCAGCCGTTCTTGGATCGTTGGTCGACCGCTCAGAGAGATGGGGACGAGATCAATCCAATATCTCTGCGGACCTTTTTATTTACTTTTTATTTTTATCATCATCTTATCCTTCTTTTGCTCTGTCTCTGTAGTAGCGAGACTCTCGCGCTGACAGTGCGGCATACTAACTTACAGTATATTCTCGCAATTGTTCTGCTCTCTTGTTTTTCCCCGTAGTAGACTGAACTCATGATCGAGCTCAGAACCTTTCCAGACCTAACTATTTTCGAATCTGTGGGCGCTGTTTTTCATAAAAAATTTTACCGAACCGCCGAAGCAAAAAAAAAACTCTCGATGTGGCCGCACTGGTTTTTTTTTTTCAAACCACCCCTAAGGCCACGGAGTTAACATGGCCAACGCTGGCGGAGGTCCCTCATTTTAGCTTACAGTAGCCAAAGGTCAGCCAGTCAATCCCAGTTTCAACTCTGCGCGCACACTTTTTGGCAGTGTTGTTGTTTTTTTACTGTGTATGGCAAAGGGCAAGAGGCGTGCCCTCTCTACCCTAATAGCACGCGTTGAGGGTGATAACTTCACGTTTTCGAGTCGCTGGTTGTGATACGTTGATTATCGACATATTTCGCGGAGTACCATCGGTCTATGGGTGGGGCCTCGGATTCACGATGCCACGTGCGAGTGGGTGACGGTAGTATAAAATAGAAGCTGTTGGTGTGCGGGCCTGAAGGTGGATGTACCTGTATGCTGTGTTGATGACTATTTTATTTCCGAGCTGGCCACAAAAAGGAACCGAGGCTAGTCGGATTCTGTTTCCATGCTTGTTCCGACTTCCGAGTACCCCATTCGCGTGGACTGTCGGTCAGGACTGCCGGAAGCCGAGTCGGCAGCCAGTCCAGTCATCCCGGCTCTTTTATCTTTTTTAACGGGTGATTATTACTCGACGTCCGGGTCTATTAATAGAACTCCACGTGGAGTGACACGCGTCAATCCCCCTCTGTGGACCACTCAATACTCCCTCATGGCTTTGAGCGATCTCACGTACTTCTCTTTGCTGAGCCGCGTTGGGGAGTGTAGTGCTGCGCACAGATCAAAATAAAGCTTGGCATTTGTATAAAGTAAAGTAATTGCACTTGAGAACATTCGTGGATAACACCATTTACAGACCACACTTCAGGTATGGTCTCCAGCTGTGCCTCCACCTTCCTGACACTGGGCATTTTACAATGAAAATCAATTCAGTCTACTAGATACTGCAATCTGATTGGTCGGTCGAGAGCAACTGACATTGGATTACATCGTAAAATGCTCACAGTGTGACCTTATCCAAAGTTCCATCGCGCCATTTGAAGCTCCGTCTATTTGCACTTGGCAATCTCGGCATCTAGATCAATCGTCGATTGAGCCCTGAGAAACGCTTTATCAATCAAGAGAGACTCGGAGGGAGGGACTTACGCGTGTGAGGATATGATGCGCACCGATCGTTTCAGTGAACCAATGTCTTTGACCTGTTCAACCATGGATTTTCGGCTATCGGAAGACTTTACGCATCACCGTGAGAGTAGAAATGTCGTGGACTAGGACGACGCCATAGGATCTTCCCAGGCAGGTTCTCTTTAAAATTGTAGTTTGTTCGGGGGTTGATCCGTTGATGCACAGTCAGACAGCTAATGTCAGCTATACACGGTGGCCTGTTATCCCAATACCGTGACCATCGTGACCCTCTGTCTTGATTTCTGCTTCATGCCCCGTCTCATGATCAGTCTCGTCCTCTGCGGTTAAAGACACATGCATGATTCACTGCCCATGACAGCACTGGCATAGCCAAGACGCTGACGCTCATTATCACTGATGGACATGGCTACCGTGTTCTCGAGAGAACACCGATAGCATCGAAATCATGACAATGATTTCACAGCCAACTGCACATCTAAACGGATCTATATGGCCAACTAGCCTATTAACGTGCCAAATGCTTCATGTCTATAGTCCTACAATGACAACACGAGCCGTAGAAGGGCACATCGCCAGAAGATACAATAACGGTATATCAGATGTCATGTTCGAAAATCAGAAACCGTCAACGCTCTTGACCTCAAGGTACGTACATCAGTAATTTTTGATCAGAGGTTTTCATGTGTTTTTAAAGATTACTGTTCCGGACGCGCTCATCGAGGAAGCTGAACCGTGACAGCAATGGGCCACACCCGCCGTACCCACATCTTCGAGCTCGTTCCTGCGGATTGTGAGCAGGACCTTTCATCGGTTTATGCTCAGCCGTCCTACGGTCGACTTTCATTCATTCTTGACCGTCTACAACGCGCTGCGCAATGCAGTGAGATTCATATCCTTTTCCAGTTGTACTAATCTCACGCGATCAAGGGCGAGAATGCATCTGAAGGCGGTGCCGAGAGTGTCGGTCTCCCACTTGAATTCGGTGCAATTGGAGACCCAACAAACTCTGACTACACGACATGAAGTAATACAGCTCATCTTTCCCTTTTTTTTTCTTCCTGATTCATTGTCTTTCCCCCACGAGACAGGCCAGAAGTTCCTGTCACCTACCCCTGCCAATGTCCTATAACTTACCCACTCGCATCTGTAGATACGTTACGAATATAATATACAGTATTTTTGGCGTCTCCAACCCCTGCCATGTCCCCTTCTCGCATCCATGGGTTGACATCTAATAGGACTCAAGTCACCCCCGCAGAACCCGCAACCATATGGGCCAGCCACTGTTATATCTGTGGACGCAGTGTGAACTTTTGCTGAGCCGTGTTGGGCGGGGCAACGCACGTATTATAAACTTCGGCATCACAGGAAAATTTGCAATTGACTGGATCAGCTTCTACAAAAGCGCGCGACGTCACGTCGGGGAAATGCGGCCGATGCCATTATCTGGAAGCCGAAGATAACAATACAGTATTTCGAACCCCATGTCCGATAAAAAGAAAATATATGATGGGCTCGCCTATTGTGCCTATACAATTCGAGAGCCAAGAGTGCATACATGGTACATGACACGTTCTATTTCAATCGTGCGAACATTTCCTTCGAGGCCTCTAGCGTAGAAACCTCAGCTTTTAACGTTTTCCTCTGTAGGAAATGCGGTGGTCAGTGAAAAGTGAAAACATTGGCAAACGAGGTTACTGTAAAACACGTACCCTATCCTCATTTATAGACCGTACGTTCTCAGGTACGGTCTCCACGTAATCCGGCTGAGCCTCTACTTTTCTGACCTTGTCCAAGTTCAACCGCGCCAGTTGAAGCTTCTTTTCGCACTTGGCAATCTCGGCATCTAGATCGATCAGGCCCTGAGAACAGAAGTGTATTAATGCATCACGAGAAGGGAAGAGAAGAGAAACTTACGCGCACGAGAATGTGCACGCCGACCGTGGACGTAAGAACAGTCGAGCCGCACCCAGACGGGATTTTGCTAACGTCGCGTACAACTTCCACCGACTTGCAGCCCTTGGTGAGGGTGGTGATGACACCTTTTTGAGACTCGAAGAGCGCGGCCTCATCATCATCCTGTATATGAAGGAAGACTATTCATCATGGTGATCAGCGAACGAGCAAGGGGAGACTTTTTGCCTGACGTTGAGACACCTACTCTGAACATCAGACTGTAGATTATACGACGCAGCGAGGGATCGACCAGCCCGTATCCCACTAAAGAGCAGATCAAATTGTTTATCCGCCTCGTCAAACACGAATTCCTTCTCCTAAATAATTTAACCAAGGAGTGTTCGGCTCAGATAAGACCATGATAAAAGCAAACAGGGGCTACGTTACGTACATATATAGGGTATCTTGAGACCATAATAGACGGTGTTGCGTCATTCGGACGTCTGGAAAGGCGTTGCCATAACTCTTCTGTCACGAAGGGCATGAAAGGATGGAGTAGCTTTAGACCATGGTCTAGACACGTGTAGAGCGTCTGCTGAGCAGAAGTGCGACTTTTTGCTGGTGCAGAGGGGTCCGTGATAGGTTTCATAGCTTCCTGTTTTTTGACAAATCCGTTGTTGTCAACCGAGTAGCTCGAGAACACGAAAAAGACGATGGACACACAATGTATACGTCACAGAATTCGTAGAGCCAGAAATTATAAATCGCATTGGTCGCGGCCATAAAATTACGTTCGTGAAGTTGTTTGTTGATCTCCGCAGTGGCGATGTTGAGCTTGTGAAGGATCCATTTCTCGACAAGACTCTCATTGCCAGTGGGCTGTTTGTTACCAGAAAAAGGGAAGTCAGGAGAGCTGCGGTTTTGTTTTTCAAAGACGGGCGAAACAAACCTTCGGTGTGGGTTCGGGTCTGAACGTTTCATCAAGTTTCAACATGGCAAACTTGGTCGCGTTGAAGATCTTGTTGCAAAACTTGCGGTAACCTTCCACGCGCAGGATTTCGAGGTTAATATCACGCCCTGGGGACCCCATCAGTAATAGCACCGAATAAGTTATCAAAAAGAAACGAGCAGTACCTCCGCCACTGTAAGCGCAGAGTGCAAAACGCAGCGCATCCGTACCGCATTGCGGGATACCTTTCGGGAAATCCTTCTTCTGACCCAGCTTGGCTTTTTCGATCTCTTGCGCGTCGAGGTTACCTTCGTATAACTTCTCATGAAGCTTCTCGAGGGGGAGACCCTGAATGACGTCAAGAGGATCGACAACGTTACCGAGCGATTTTGACATCTTGCGACCGTGCGCGTCGCGGATCATCGCATGGCAAAGCACCTCATTGAAAGGCATCTTTCCTGTCAAGCGTAGACCGAGCATCACCATACGCGCCACCCAGAAAAAGAGGATATCCCATCCGGTCTCGAGCATCGAGGTAGGGTAGAACATCTCAAAATCTACGGTCTACGGGCGCTTCTTCAGTTACGATAGAGGTTATGTTATCAAAGTTTTACCTTGTCGGGCCAACCAAGGATCGAGAATGGCCAGAGACCAGAAGAGAACCATGTGTCGAGCACGTCCTCGTCTTGCTCTAAAGTGAAAATTTCATCTCCCGCTAGCTTCTTCGCACGCTCAGTGGCCTCTTCTAGGTCACGACCCACGACCCACGACTTGCCATCCGTTCTCTACGACGGACGCGTGGTAAAAGCAAGCAAAGGGACAAAGGCGAAAGAAGGCCACTTACATCTTGCTCCTGTCCCTCGATACGCACGAAATACGCCGGACAGCGATGGCCCCACCAGAGCTGACGAGAGATACACCAGTCCTGGATATTCTCTAGCCATCTGTACCAGTCACCTTCAGACTGCTTTGGGGCTATATGGAGCTCGCCAGCCCTAGTGCGCTGGCGAGGAATTCAATCGCCTTATAGCGTGCCGTACTAACGTTGAATCGGATAAACAGTGGCTCACCTTGATGGCCTCCTCGGCGAGAGGCTTGCAGTTCACCCACCACTGGGGCTTGAGCATGGGCTCAATGATGTCCCCAGATTTACTATAAGGATATTATATTTTGCGTCCTCGGGACTTTGCGCACGCACCTGCAGATGGGGATTGGCATGGGATTATCCTTTGTCTCGATGTATAGCCCCAGATCTTTCAGCTTCTTTACAACCTCCACGCGCGCGTGGAATCGTTTCATTCCCTACAGTAGACCTTGGTCAGGAGACCCCCAGTAACTGCGCTAGAGGCACGAACATGAAAATGAGGACCGGCGTTTGCGTTGAAAGTGCCTTCATCGTTTAAAATGTTTATAAAGTCGAGCTTGTGTCGTATCCCGACATCGTAATCATTCGGATCATGGGCAGGCGTGATCTTCACGGCACCAGTTCCAAAGGTCATGTCGACGACAATGCCATCCGTCACTATTGGAATACGACGGTTTACGAAGGGATGGACGGCAAACTTGCCGTGAAGGTGCTGTGGTGCCAGATCGGTTTCAAACTCAGACCTCTCGCAAGACAGGTAGACGGTTCACCTTATAACGATCATCATTGGGATGTACAGCGATGGCAGTGTCCCCGAGCATCGTCTCTGGACGCGTGGTTGCCACGATGATCTTTTCATCTGAGCCAAATTACTCGTATTAGTAATGAGAATCCATTCGTGTAGGTAGGAAGCTGCCAAACCCGAGTTCTCTATTGGGTACGCAAATGATGTAATGACACCAAACTCGAACTTTTCCTTGGGGTCGTAACCTGGCACGCTCAAAAATGTCCGCTTTTCAAGTTGCTTTTGTTCAACCTGGGCAAAATATAACCCACTAAGACCCCCACGCAGACCGTTGTATAAAATAAAACGCTCACCTCGAGGTTTGAGAGTGTGGTGTTGAGACGGACACACCAGTTCACGAGGCGGTTCGCGCGGTATATGATCCCTTCCTCGTGTAGACGACAAAAGTTCTCAATGACAGCTTTCGAAAGTTGCTTAAGAACAACAAAGTTGAGAATGGAGGTGACACGAGCTTAAAAAGGTAGATCAACACTTACAGGATTCATGGTGAAGGCAACACGAGACCAGTCGTAGCTCCCGCCGAGTCTATGAAGCTGATTTGTGATGCGTTCTTGGTATCTGTCCAGTAACGGTTAAATCAAGGACCTTCGTGCAATCGCGCAGGATAAGAGCAGCATACTCATTTTTCCAGTCCATAACGGTCTCGAGAAACTTTTCGCGACCCAGATCATGACGCGTCCTACCCGACGTCTTGAACAAGCGCTTTTCGACGACAGACTGCGTCGAAATGCCCGCGTGATCAAAACCAGGAATAAACAACGTAGTTTTTCCGAGCATGCGGTACCTTTGAGGTGAATCAGAGGAGAAATAATGCAATAGGTGCTCTCTTGCTATTCACCATCGCACGAGTGCGTCCTGGATGGCGGTCGTGAGCCCATGACCAATGTGCAGATTTCCGGTCACGTTCGGCGGTGGCGCGGATATCACGAACAGACCCTCGGGTTTGGGTCCGCCGTCGGGAGCAAGCTCTGGCTTGAAGAAACCTTGCTCAAGCCACCAATCATACCAGGCGGCTTCGACAGCGATCGGATCGTAGCCAGCCACCATGGGTGCTGACAAATCTGCAATAGCAGCGAATAAGCATGGCGCCCGACAGAAAACAGTTCCATCCCGTGTCGAGGGCAACGTGCGCATACATAGTCTGACCGCGCATCGATCTAGAGTCACACAAACTCACCCTTCTTCTGTCCCCTGGGTGTCGTGTTAACAAACGGGACAACTCCATCCTTGGCGGCCTTCTCCTTGGCTTTTTTCTCCCCCGCAGGCGAAGATGTGGTAGCTGAGGCTACGGCCTTGGCCGCTTTCGCAGCGAGCTTGGCCTCCTTCTCTAGCCGCTTGGCCTCCTTTTTAGCTAGATAGTGGTGAAAACCGGACGCTTTCTTTACAAACAGTTGTGCACACACACCTGCACTCTTCGAGTTCGGATTGGGTTCATTGCTCAGGGGAGTTGATGTGCCAGAGCTTGAGGGAGGGTCGGGTCTGGCTGGGGTGGTAAGGCCGTGGGCTTGTGACATGGTGCTATAGCGAGAGACGCGTCGTAGTGGAATTACGATTGAAGATCGATACAGCGACGAAAAGAGCATCCACACCGAGTCAAAGCGACCGAGTCACTCGATCCATCTCGTCACGCGGATGCCAATCACTTGCACGTGTCCAGCACCCACCAGTCGATATTCCGAGTTCATCTAGCGTAGAGTACATACACAAATGCAAGAAAAAGGAGCGTGCAACACAGATGTACAATGTAAGATGCAAGATGAAGCATATACAACGGTATTAAAATATAGGTATGTCTTCAAGGAGCAGCTGCACGCTGCGCTGCCCGACCAAATGCCGAGCTACCGTACCGAAGGGACCCGACGTTCCCAAACGAATCGACCCCGCCTGGGCCCGCCGACGCGAGAACAGCCGACAACGCATCGGGGGCGCGAGCCGAGATGGGCGTCCGCGGCGGGAGCGAAGACGTGCGAGAGGATATGGACGCGCTCGATGCGGGACGGCCATGCACCAGGGCGGGCGTCGATGTATCGCTTCGGGCGGAGGAGGTGAAAGTGAAGGGTGAGAGTTGAGGAGTCGGGACGGGGGATGGGGTCGTTGGCTGTCCGAAAGGGTTGTTTGTCGCGAAGGGGTTATTCGAACTGCGAAACCGCGAAACCGGAAGGTCAGCATAATTACGATAGGGGATGAATAACGCAGGCTTACCCAAATGCCGTCTTTTGCGGCATGAGTGGGGCCTGCTGGGAAGCTTGCGCGGCCTGATATTGAGCGGCCTGGAGTTGTAGGTAGTACTGCTGTTGCTGCTGCTCTGCCGCCTCAACTTGCTGTCGCATGTATTCCGCCTGTAGCATTGCCTCATATTGTGCCTGTTGTGCATACGGGTCGAATGTGGTGAATTGTGCCTGTAATGCAGAAGCAGCATACGACGCCGTCGTCATCTGCGGTGGGAGGGATGTGACTTGTGGTTGAAGCTGCCACGGCTGGGACTCATCGACGGTAAGATCGATTAGATTACTGGCAGCATCGAGCCAAGTCGGTTAGCAAAGCAAGGTGCAAGTATATATGAAAGCCTACCTTGGTGCAGGCTTCGGCTCATCGAACAAACCCTCCTTGCCCTGCTCCACGATCCGCCGTCGACGCTCTGACTCATCTTGTTCGCTTAGCTTGAGCGCACGCTGGACCTCCTCTTCCTCGCGACTGGGTTTTTTCTGGCGTTGTGGAGCTGCCGATGGTTCATCGTCGCTCTCGTTGGTCCGCCCTCTCCCTGCCATGCGATCGCGCATCTGCTTCCGCCGCCGCCGCACCTCGGCCAGATTCTTATCGTCCGCGAGTAATCGGGAGAGATCGCGCGCACGCACGCGGACATCAGCGCCGGCATCACGGCCGTTGTCGTCGATGTGTTGGAATTCGGTTAGGGTCTTAATGAGGTAAACGTTTTCGCGAAAGTACTGGGCGACTTGGGGCGAGCCGCTGTGTAAGAGGTATTCGACGACGGTGAGGGACTGGATGACGCAACAAATTGTTAGCCGAGAAACTCAGCGATGACATCGTGCTCGCACAGACTTTGTATATGTGTCGCCAATATTTACCCTTATCGTTCAGACGTTTGTCTAACATCCCGACGATGTCAGCAAAATCCCCGCTGTGGTAGTATGTAAGACGGACGATGGGTAGACCGCGTGGACAAGAAACGCACTGATTGTATGACAGCTGTGCCAGCTCATGCATCTGTGCGCCGCTGGGGATAACGCTGTCATTGCTGGTGACCGTGCGGACTTTGGCTTCTGCATCCGAGTAGCCATTCGTGACATTCTTCACAGCACGCAGAGCACCCTTGAAGACCATGCTGTGACTGGTGCTGCGGTTGATGGTTTCACGAGTCTTTAGGCTATGGTAGGGGAAGATCCAAACGGCGACCGAGGGGATGGAGGTATGGCGGGAGGGAAAAATCAGGCGAGGGCGAAAGGGGAAAAGTATTTGTACAGCAGCACAAAGGCTGAGGGGGCTGTACTCTGCACATCCCATTAACTTCGTTTCCGATCGCGAACAACGCCCGTTGCTTACTTACTACTCGACTCTCGTCGGCATTACATTATCATCACTAATCCG
>WNFQ01002023.1_pt1 | contig 20851 bp, 28 predicted proteins | sample 5400171 | NCBI WGS metagenome assembly WNFQ01 (sample SAMN13153356, study PRJNA577476) | soil metagenome | isolation source: 20 cm soil under Madrone tree | place: USA:California | collected 2016-06-14 | reverse complement strand
CATCGTGGCGTCCGCAGGCGTGGCTCCCGCGACCGTGGCAGTGATCGGGCACGCGCTGGGGGTGGGCTCGCTGCGGGCGGCAAAGGCGAACGCGTGGCTCACGATTCGCTTTGGCCTCTTGGCCGGCGTCGCGCTTGGCACGCTGTACGCGGGGTCGAGCTTTTTGCTCCCCGCGTTTTACCCAAAGGTAGGTCAGGAGGTTCTTCAGTTGGCTTTCTGGGGCGTGCTCCTGATGGCTGTGACGCAACCGGCCAAGGTCTTGAGCAGCGTGCTGGGCAACGGCGTGTTGGCCAGTGGCTGCGACACCCGGTTTGTGCTGGTGGGTAACTTGGCCGCAACCTACGCAGTCGGCTTACCGGCCGCGGTCGGGTTAGGCCTGCTTGCCCCGTTTGGGTTCTTCGGGGTGTTCGCCGCCAAGGTCCTAGAGGAGTGCGTCAAGGCAGCTTGCTTCTTGCTTCGGTTCCTCCGTGCCCGCTGGTACGAGCACGCGCTTAAAGAGGAGCAAAGCGCAAAAGACGAAGCGCAACCAAGGGAGGAGCGAGGGAACGCACCGCAAGGGACTTCTGCGGTTTAGGCGGCCGGCAAGCTTTAGAACTTCGAACCCTTTGGGGATCAGACACCGCATGGATGCCCGCGAAAAGAAGGCACACTGGATGAACGAAGAACCAACGCCCGAAAAAGACACAAAATCACCAAGTAAATCCTCTGACGACGCGGCGGCCCAGAAAGCCGAAGAAGCCTCGGATGCTAAAGCCGAAGAGCTGCGCACGGCACTGCAAAGCAAGTGCGAGCAGGGCAAAAGCAGCTTGGGCTCTGTGCCAGTTGAGGAGGACTGAAGCGCGCAAAATCGCTTGGCAAGTTTGGCTCTGGCGATCCGCGATCTCAGATTGATTCACTCACCCTTAGCCATTCGTCGGCACCTCGATTTCACTTCTCTCCACCATGATTGCGTGCTGCTGCGGCTTCACCTGTGAGCCATACGTATTGCTGTAAACTTGAGTGAACTCTGCGCCGAAGAGCAGGATCTGGGCAGAATAAAAGATCCAGAGTAGCAAGGTAATCAGCGAACTAGCCGCGCCGTATGCCGAACCGGCTGCGCCACTACCCAAGTATAGACCCAGAATGAACTTACCAACGGCAAAGAGGACCGCCGTCAGGGCCGCACCAAGCCAAACATCTCGCCAGCCGATCTTCACATCCGGCAGGTACCGGAAAATCATGGCGAATAGTAGTATGATTACCGCAAGATCGAATATGAAGAAGACAGCCAACGCCAAGAAATGACCTCCGGCAAGCATATTTTCGAGGTAAGTGTTTAGGCCTCTTAGTACGCTTTCCACTGTCAAAGACACGAGCAGGAGGAAACAAACGCCGCCTACCATCGCAAATGACAGGAATCGGGCCCGCAAGAAGCCCCAAATCCCTCCGCCTGGTTTGGGCTTAACTCCCCAAATCGTATTCAAGGCATCCTGAAGTTGACCGAAAACGCCGCTCGCGCCGAATAGAGCAATAATGATTCCGAATGCGGCTGCCAGAATGCCTCCCTTTGGCTCCGACGCATTAGCCGCGATGTCTTGGAAGACCTTTACTCCGCTCGGATCGAGGAAGTAGCGCAATTGATCGGTAATCTTTTCTCGAGCCTGCTCACTCCCTCCGTAGATTAGTCCAAAAACGGCCAAAAGCACCAACACCATTGGAGCTAACGAAAAAATAGTATAATAGGCCAAGGCAGCGCCCAACTGCGGACATTTATCTTGTATCCATTCCTCGGCGGTCTTTCTGAAAAGACTTACCAACCCGGCGAGCACAGACTTACTTGCCCGATGGGTGTCAGCGCTCGCCTCTCGGGGCATGTCGAACGGCCCGGTCAGTGTTTCCCGCTCGGTTTTACTTGAAGGTCTGGATGCGACAGCTGCTCCGGACGCCGGATTCGCTTCCGTGAGAGCGCGGCTCCAAGATTTCAAGTGCTGTCCCAGTAGTTTCAGGCTTACCGCTAAGACAAGATCTACTGCTGAAGACAGAATTTTGGACGTAGCTTTCCGATTCCTCTTCCTGATCTTTTGCTCTCGGAAATGATGGCTTTGTCCGTGCGGCAGTACATAGATCTTCTCCTTTTTCGCCGGAATTCTTGAAAGTACCCATCCGAGGATTGCAGTGCAGCTCATCCATGCATAGATATTTTCGCCTATCGACTTCCGTAAGAAATGTCTGTAGCGATCAAATTCGAACGCGTGCCGGATATCCTTGGATGACTCGCTAAGCTGTTGCCTGGAAATAGCAAAGCGCTCTGACAACTGCCGTTTTTCTCTCTCAGAGCTATTCATACGTTCCGCGAGTTTGATTCCTTAACGCGGTTCGCAATCCGGGATCTCTCTGGCCGTTTAGAATAGGCCGTATGCCAGAAGCACCGCGATACGACGTCAGCCGCCCAGGTTGATTTGAAACAATTTTATTCCGTGCCGCCAATTTTGTTACGCCACCATCTTTAAGTGGAAACCCGTACGAAGCCTCTGGTGCGAACACTATGGGCGTTTGCCGTTGAAACCTCACGCGAGTTAAGCCCTGTTCCGAGTTCGGCTCCCGCGCGACATCGGCTGCGGCCAAAAAGAAGATTTTATGGACGAAGCAACCGATCCAGAGAAAATAGCGCAACAAGCGAAAGAGCATATCGCCGAAGCTGCTGAGAGCCTGAAAGAAACCGCGAGTCCTATTGCCGATGCAACGCGATGGGCGGCCGAGACGGCCTGGAATGACGCAAAGAGTGAGGTAAGCAGGCTACACTCAATCTGTGAAGGGTATGTGAGGGAGAAGCCGATTCAGACGCTCTTGGTACTGTTTGCGATGGGCGTCTTAGCTGGCCTACTCGTGCGCAGATAAGTTAGCCTTATGGGATCCGGCATTCTCCCAGAGAGTCGCAAGATTTCTATCGGCCAGTCGTTACAGAGATGGCTTGCTTTGCTGATCGAATATTTCGAATTACGAATTCGGCTCCTGGGCATGGAATCAAAGGAAGCAGGATTACAGGTTTTGAGTCTTGCTTTGCTGCTTGTTTCCACGTTGACCCTGTTTGCCGGGTTTCTGGTGAAGTCAAAATGGTCTTCGGTGGAATTGGGAGCCGACTAAGGCGTCCCGGAAGATTTCTATGCTGAAGTGAGGCTTGGGCCATCTTGCTCCTGTGCACGTGAGGGTTCTGGAGGCGAATCTTGGCGGGCCGAAGAAACTAGCGAAGCAATCCCTCTGACGGCTTGCTCAAGATTGGTGTAAACACCGCCACCCACAGATTCTTGGATTTTTCTAACCAGTCGTGCAGCTCCTGTTGGCGGTAGGCTCCAAAGACAGACCACAATAACAGCATCCGGAAGTGCAAGACGGATGGATTTGGCCGTGTTACCGGCGACCATTGCGGACCTTGGTTCAATGGCAGAGAGTACAATGCAGCGCGCAGCTAGGTTCTTCAAACGTTCGACCTTCTCTGTGCGAAGAGTTTTCCAAGAGATCACGGTGCTGTCGCTGATCCTCTCGGCTGCGAGCAAGCGTGAGAGGACTCTCCCCACGACTTCGTCCCCTTCGCAAAGCAATGGGACGATGACCGGTCCCGACTCTACTAATCCAAGTTGTTCTGGCATTTCCTTTGGATCGCTTGGCTCCGGGACGTTCAGCTCCTCGATCAGCTCTCGCATCTGCTCATAAATCCGAGACTTTGTTCGCGCGTGAGCCGCGCCGGGAAAAAGTTCGTTTTCGATTGCACGAACGGTAGGAATTATCAGCTCTTCAGCGGCTTTTATTGGAGTCTCTATGGATGTCACTTCATGGATCAAAGCCTTCGCTTCCGAAAGTCGGTTTTCGGTCAGTAAGCGAATCAGTTTCATTTCCGTCGAGGTGGGCGGTTCTGCCGCCAGCATGATGCTGTAAGGATGGAAGGCGGGGAAATAACGTCCCAACGCTACCAGACATGCAGTGATTGGCGTCGCTAATAGGAGGCCAATTGGACCCCAGATCCAGGTCCAGAAAAGTGCCGCTATGATGACTGCAAGAGGAGACATTCCTGTACTGCCTCCCAGCACAACGGGTTCAATGACGTTGTTGGTAAATACCTCCAAGATCCCATAAAGGAGCAGCGTCAGGATGGGCTGCGTCCAGCTTGTAGAGATAGCAAAAGAAAGGGCCAGCGGGAAAAAGGCTGAAATCCAGAGACCGACGTATGGCACAAACCTCAGTACGAGCGTGAGCGCCGCCCAGAGTACGGCGTTAGGAATGCCAATCAACGAGAGCCCGATCCCTAGTACCAGTGAATACGCGCTATTCACTGCGAGTTGCATCAACAGAAAGCTGCTCAATCGGGAACCAGCCTCGTCGACAGCGAGTGTAGTGGTCGCTGTGTGAGAGTGCCCAATTAATCGAAGGAACCGCACGCGCAGTTGCTTTCGTTCGAGCAAGATAAAGACCACCAGTACCACTACGACAGCGAAGGCAGCCACCGGCCCCATGACGGGTGTCATGCTATTTTTGGCGATCGCTACAATAGTGTCGGCACCGCTTACGATTTGGACCCTAGTTGGCTCCGGCTGTTCGGAGCCTGTGGACGGAGCGGTAACTTTGCCGAGATCTCCGGTCAGTTCTCCAATATTGCGGAAGGCTAGGCTCAGCGGACTCGGCGGCGCTTGCTGGATCGCTGACCATTTAGCATGGATGTTGTCGCGATTTTAGGCAGAGAATTTACTAGGTTCAAGGCCTCTACTGATACCGTCGCGCAGAGCACACCAATGAGAGCAAAAGCAACCACCACGACACTGAGCACCGCTAAGACAGGATGAAAACCCCAGCCTTCGAAGCGAGTTACAATCGGCGTAAGCAGAAAGCTGATCAGGATGGCCAGAACAATCGGTAGCAGAAACTCTTTCGCCCAAGAGAAGGCAGAAAGAATAACGATCAGGTACGCTAATTCGATGAGCTTTCGAAAGTCAAACGGCTTGGTGGATTCCAGTTTGTCCGGCATAAGATTGTTCTTTTCGAAAAGTCTGAGGTGAGCGGCCGGTCCTTAAAAACCGAAATGGGCTGCTTACAACCGGGACGGGGCGGTTGGGCAAATTCGTTATAATGGGATATGCCCGTCTCCCTCGGAATCGGTCGACAGCGGGAGTGCTTAGTGGAAAAGGGACGCCTGAAAAAGAAAGCGGAATTGCTGATAGGCGCGGCATCATGCTTGAGACGGCTCGCTTTGCGCAGGATTCTTGCGCCTCAAGGCAAACCCCACAGATCCTATCAGGGTAGGGTCAAATTTCTTGCTCACAGGTGCGGGCAAATCATCATGACTCAGCCTAGCTGACTCACTCTAGAGATAATCTGCCGTGAAGCGTGCCAGGGGATTTCACACCAAAATAGGCAGAAGCAACTGATTGCGAGAATGCGCGGATCTATCGGAAGAGGAATCCGAGGGGCGATCCTCCAATTGAAAACACAGATTTACTGACCCCCGATTACTGATTACTGATCACCAGATTTTATCCTGGATCGGTACCAAATGGTTCAATAGTTTTTTGTGAGCCAATTGTAACCGGGTTTTCACTGTGCCCAGAGCAATAGATTTTTGTGCAGCGATTTGGCGCTGACTCATTCCTTCGTAAAATGTTAGCTGCACTACCTCTTGTTGCGGTTCCGGCAGCAAACGGATCATTTTGGAAAGGAGCTCGGATAAGTCGAAATCGGTCGGCTTCACTCCGTGCCCCCGAACTTTATCATTAAATTCCGCCGTCATCTGCGTTTCGAATCGATTAGTGGCGTGGCGGTAAGCCAGACGGCGGCGCAAACGATCGAGCGCCCTGCGCCTCGCCAGAGTGACTAGAAATCCATGCAATCCTTTTTCTGCAACAAATCGATCCGCCCGGTTCCAGAGTTGGATAAAGACGTCATGCAGGACATCATCGGTCTCACCTTGTTCGTGCAGGACACTTATAATCACTGCCCGTAGTGTCGATTCGTAGCGTTGATAAATTGCTGCCATAGCATCGGCATCTCGCCGGACGACCGCTTCCATCAATTCAGCGTCCGTCGGTCTCTCTGCGTTTATTTCTTCCATTGAATGTTCAAGTAGATTTACTTACTGAGCCTAACTCACGGCGGATTTTTAAAAATCGGGCGGCGCCATGAGAAATCGCTCAGGATATGAGCGGCGCCCTTATGGGGCGGAACCCCGATTATTTAAGTGGCACCCTTATGAGTCGGACCTGGTCGATTGTGTAGTCGAGGTCAACCGAGAGACGTGCAGAACATGGAGATGGTAGAAACGCATCTTCTATTTGCTACGCTCCTTTTACCTTACGCCATTTTGCTTTTCATGGCCTGCGCGGGTCGGATTCGCGCTTGGAGTTCCTTCGACAGGGCATTCGACAGAATCAACTGGGGCCTTACTCCGAATGCGACCGGTCCTTTTCGTCGCCATCTACCGGTAAAAATTCGCTACGATGCCGCCTAGTAAAATCGTCTAGGGCTTGGAAAACCAACCACGAAAGGCTGACATTGGGTAGTCTTGCCGGCCGGTTTGGTGAATCCATTCCTGCAATGCGTTGAAGATGAGTTCTTCATTAGTCACCCTTATCTCTTTACACTGAACGTTTAGCCAAGCGAAGCGCTGTTCGGTCATAAGGGTTCGGAACGGCCCGGTAGGTTCGCCGAAATAATGGAGCCACAAATCTGGGCCCGGATCCAACACAATCCTAGATCGCGATGCGATTGTGAACCGGATCTGACAGCTGGCGACCGGCGAGAAATCGAGTGTCCGCTTATCGGAAGCGGTTCCGCTGAAAACTGTACAAGGTAGCCTGCTTTGATCGGCTCACAGTCGCTGGTCCATTGCAAAGCAAACCACCCGTAAGCCAGTAAACTTAAGGATTGCTGGATTCTTATCCTTCCGCCGTACGAGGACGACAACCGGTGCCTCAGCTGCCTCGGCAATTCGCTGGATCATGCCACTGAAGATTAAGCGGTGAACCGGATACAGAAAAAACCAGTACAGCACGCCGGCGAGTCCTTTCGGTTCAAAGAGCGCCGTTTGAATCAGTTCGCTGCGCATGGCGGATTGCGGTTCCACTTGGAATTGGAGCCAACCTTTTCCGGGCAATTTCATCTCGGCACGAAGCCGAATTGATCTTCCGGCTTCAACGGCCTCAATACGCCAAAAATCCAGAGCGGCGCCGATGCGCAAACCACCTCCTTTGCCCCGACGCATGCCTACGCCCCCAAGTATCTGATCGATCCAGCCACGCAGCTGCGAGGCCCAATTCAGTGCGAGCCAGCCCCGTTCTCCGCCCATTTTGGCAATGATTGAGTAAACCTTGTCGGCTGATGCATTCACCGATCTTCTGCGCCGTTCAAGGATCATACCTTCCTCCGTGCACATGCTTACCGACGGTTGCTGGCTAGATGGAATCGCAAACCTTCCAAGCGAGTTGGCCAATTGCTTTGCTTCTCCTCTGGCAAGTGCTACCTCCACTGCCGTTTTGCAATCCAGCAATTGTACCTTGGAAAATATTTCCCGGGCTGCGTTACCGCGGACTATCACTTCGTTGCGCAATCCCTCTATTAGAGGGCGCGCCAAACTGACCGAGAAAGGCGTCACTAGACGCACCCAGTATGAGGAAAGTCTAGGCGTTAAAAAGGGGACGGGCAGTAGGTAGCGTTTCAGGCCGCGTACGCTGGCATAGGTCTCCATCAATCCGCCGTAACTCAGGACGTCCTCACCTCCAATCTCAATGATCCTGCCTGCGCTCTCCGGCTGTTGCAGCGCGGCCATCAGGTAATCTAGTACGTTCTGAATCGCGATCGGTTGAATGCGCGTATAAACCCACCGGGGGCAGATCATCACGGGCAACCGTTCCGACAGGTATCGAATTAGCTCAAAGGAAAGGCTACCCGAACCGATGATGACAGCCGCACGAAATTCAGTCACTGGCACGCCCGCGTCGCACAAGGCACTTCCGGTTTCCTGGCGCGATCGAAGATGTGCGGAAAGCTTTGCGGCTGGATCGCCCAGGCCGCCCAAATAAATTATTCTTCGCACGCCCTGCGCCTTGGCGGCCTTGGCACAATGACGGGCGCCGACTAAGTCCTGCTCTGCGAAATCTCTCCCGCTTCCGATGCTGTGGACCAAGTAATAAACCGCAGTCACGCCTTCCATCGCTGGATGCAATGTTTCGGGATGTAGCACATCGCCCTCCACGCACTCGACTAGGGCGTGCCAAAGTTCATGCTGAATATTCCCTGGCCTGCGCATCAAGCAGCGAACACGATACCCTGCCTGAAGTAAACGCGGGACAAGCCTTCCTCCGACGTATCCAGTGGCCCCCGCTACTAGAATCAATTTGTCTTCGTTGGGGTGCACGTTTTGGCCCCTATCTTCCAGTCGGCTCGAAAGGCAATGTGTTGGAGTTACGAATGGAAATGAGCTTGGTGATCGCTTTGAATCCACAAATACCGCAGCGCAACGTGGAGATCTTTGTACTGGTTCGCGTGCAGAACCTTAGCCGTCATGCGACCGCATCCCGCCCTCCTTAGATCCGGTAGCCTCTCCGACTTCTGCCACAACGATGCGCTTTACATGGGCGGTGTTGTCGAGGGCGGCAGCGGACCTGGACTTGGTGCGGGTGGGGTTGGCAGTGGCGGCTCGGGGACCGGTCCTGGTGGAGGATGCCCCGGCAAAGGAGATGGCGATGGCCGTGGCGGTGATGGAGGCTGCACTGGTGGCAATGGACTAGGGATATCTGGTCCGAAGAATTTCATCTTTAAGACTTCGAACCTGCTAATGGGCACAGGCGTACCGCACGTGTAATTGCCTCTTTGAGTGGGAATCGGCTGGTTAGCTACACTTGTACCGCCCGCATTCCGCCGTCTGTAAACCCGTCACCTCTCCGGCTTGGACGGCGGCTTTGAACACTTTGAGGGCGTCTCGGATTCCTGAATCTTATGGCCTCATGGTGTTGGCCTTAAAATTCACGGTCTTCATCCAACTTTGGGATCATGTGGGTCGATTCGTTGCGGAAAAAGGACTGCAGGTTGCCTCATGGTTTATACGTCCAATTGAGATATTGGATCGTCGCTTGGCAGGCCTGGATCGGTCCCACCGCAACTCATCATTGGCAATGCATGTCGGGCTTCAACGTCTTGATGCAAGACGGCGCAATCTACAGTGCATCGGTCTGATGAGCACGAGTCCTCACATTATTTTCCAAGAGAAAATTCAAAATCCGTTCGACTAATGTTCCAGGATTTGGCGCACTTCCTCTGCGCTCTTTCCGAGTTTTTTCTGAAGTTTGCCAATCAACTCGTCATCCTTGCCTTCAGTGTAGGTGAGATCGTCGTCGGTCAACTGAGCGTACTTTTGCTTGAGCTTGCCCTTAATTTCATTCCAGGAGCCCTTGAATTGGAGTTTGTTCATATCAACTATTCGGGGATAGGTGGGGCAGTCGGTTGTATCAGATCCGCAGCAAGCAAGCGATTTGTAGAGCGATCGGCGAGACCTCGATGAAAGGCGCTCTCGCGAAATACGGAGCTTTGCCTTTAACAGGAACGCTGAGTGTGCAAATTTTCTCGATGCTGTTGCTAGATGGGCAATTAGGCGGCAACCATTTTGGCCCTTGCCATGAACACGACGGAGATGCAGAAACTGTGCGCTCACTTAAACGAGTTCGCTTTGTCCCGGGCTGTCGTGGACTTCGACCAACAACGTTTCGTTGCTTGGAATACAAGATTTCTAGCGCGTACCGGCTACTCTGAAGAAGAAATCCAGACCCTTGAGACGGGAAAGGCGATTCTTTCAGGTGATTCTGTTTTATTGCCGCCGCCAGAGGGAGACAATTCGCCTGCCGAGTTCGTCGCGATTGCGGTGAGAGTGCCCACTAAAACGGCCGCAGTGCCGGGACACCTTGTTAGATCAAAAGGAAACCTCGGCTATCTCATGTTATGCGATATTGAACCGGCTACTTCAACAAAGTTTGAACAAGGCCAACTTGTGGGACAAGAAAAAGAGCGCGTGCGCATCGTGCAAAGTTTTCATGACGAGGTTTCCTCAGGTATGCTGGCGGCGCTTTTCAAGATCCAGGTGGCAAAAGAAATACTCGACTCAGCGTCGCTACCAGAAGCCGGGCCGGTCGCGCAGGCTTCCGAAATGCTTTCCGAAGCTATCGAAAAGATGGATGAAGTTCTGGAAGAAAAAAAAGAAAAGCCTCAAGCCGGTGCTTAGCAGCGGCTAATTTTGGAGACGCAGAGCTTCCTGGATCGCATGCAACAATTGCTGCGGGGTAAACGGCTTGCCCAAGTACGAGCAGAAACCTGCAGCCAGCGCGCGATGATTGGTGATGGTGGCACCCAGGGCGCTCATTGCTATTACTGGCGTGTTGCTGCCCATTTCAGGTCCGAGGCTGCGAACGTTCTGCAATAGTTGAAATCCATCTTCGTCGGGCAGACTGATGTCTGAAAGCACGAGGTCCGGACGCTCCTGGACCACGGCTTCTAACGCCTCATAGGCGTTCGAACAAGCTATAACTCTGGCGCCTTGCTGCCTTAGGTATTGGGCCAATACAGAACGAACGTCATCGTGATCCTCGACAACAACAATCCTAACGCCGCTCAAAATCTTTGGAGGCATACTTCAAAGCGTTGCTCTTGGCCAAGAGTTCGATCATCATCCGTGTAACGCGCTCGTTTTTTGCTTTTAATTTGCTGATTCTTACCGCGGTTTCTCAATGACGATAAACGGAAGCGATGGATACCAGGGTCCAACCGATCACAGATGCCGATTACCGGTCCGGCTTTCCGAACGTGTCGCCCAAAGTGAATGATGACGTGAAGAGGTTGACCGCTAAATGGATCATGGCCGTGCACCCTGTAGGAATCGAACCCCCGATGCGACGCCGAAAATTAACTCGATTAATACCGAATCCACTCAACATCTTCGCGAAGTACTTTCTGACCGCGGCGGTCGTATAGCTTGGTGGTCCGGCTGTCGGCGATATGCTGGTCGCGTTGCGCGAGCACCTCGAGAAGGATCAACGCGACTGATTGACACTCGAATACCATAATTTTTAGAGTGATCAGTCGTGACTATGTGAAATGAGCTAGAGCCGCTTGACCTTGGGCACGCGATTTTCTTTTGGTAATGATCACGAACACGAATGGATTGAGGGTTGGGGATGCTCTGATCTTTGGTGGACGGGTAAACGCACGAATCACAAAGCGAGACGGACCTGACTTCTTTCTTGATTTCGGGAATGGCATTATAACGATGATTCCAGCAAATCACCCGCTTTGGATTATCTGTGACTATCTCAGTGATCGGCTCTGGTAATTGCTCTTTCGTCTGATCAAGGGAAGAAGATTTGCGTTGACCGTTAGCACTCAGTGACACTAAGTGGCGCCCTCAACCTCTAGCAGATGCATCGCCATTGAATGCGCCAAATGATGGCGTCACCGCTGCGAGCGTGCCAGCGGAGAAATCGCGGGTCCTCCCAGACCGATCTTTTTTATTCGCGGTTGGCCATTAATGAGCGTACCGCGGACGGCTATGTGCATCTGCCGATGTCATCAACCCCGCCCTGCAAAAGAGTTCGGTGGGGTTTCTTTTCGTCTTCCGGCAAACGATTACTGATCCGCTCATCTGACCGTTATGGATCCGAGCCGCGTCAATTCGGAAACGAGGAAGATTCCTGCAATCGGTACGCCGTTTCGCAGGCTCCGAGCCTGGCGCCGGCGCGTGGATCCGCGAAACGGCCTAGTGTTCCGACTGTTCTGGGCGAAAGCGAAAAGCCGCTCCTCGTTCTTCGCAGGCGGGGAGCGGTCATTTTATGACTCCAATCCTACCTTGCGGCAATTGTAAGAGCGCCATGATTAGCTAGATTGAAGTGAGCTAACGGAATGATATGTTTGTCATGCCAGAAGGTTACGTAGAAGTATTCACCCTTACAGTAGGTGAATCGCTGTGTTGTTTCGCAACAGAGGCAGAACGTGATGATGCGTTAAGTGATTGGAGCGAACGCGAAAAGAATGAAGCGCACAGAGGCAGAATCCTGGTGCGCTATAAAGATTGGGAAGCCGCAATCAAGGAGTGGAACGACCGACAACGGGAACTCTTGAAAATCTCGGGAAGTGGCTCCAAAAGGGCGTGAGACGGCGTTCTTGGCTTCGCCTTTGAGAAGCAGGCTCGCCAATGAATCAGGCCGAATCGAGTTCATCTCCGCTTCGCTCGGAAGCGGATCGACCGGTTCGGCGCAAGCACGCCGGCGGAAATATTCGGCCCTGTCGTGGTGCTCCTTGGCCTTGGCAAAATACTGATCGATGCGCTTCAAAATGTGCGCGGTGCCTTTTTTCGGAGTGATGGCCAAACCAGAATAGGCTGGCCGGGTGGGATCATTTCGAGTCGTTCCCGCGCGGCAAAGGTGCCGCCCGGTAGAAATGCTTTCGTGTTTCTCGGCTAGTTCGCGAAAGCGTTCAGCTTTCTGCTGCCGCTTGAATTCGAAATCGTTCATAAAATCAAAAAAGATTAGGCTGGAGTTGCAGGTCGTGGGATTCGACGCGGTAGGTAGCGAAGTTGTCGCGGGACCGCTCGAGGAGTTGCCAAAACGGATCGTCATTGCGGGCATCCGCGAGTTGAAGAAGGTGCGGGTGGGTATTCGCGCCAGCCGGCTGAGGGTCGGCGGCACCCGCCGCCAATTTAGGAGAGGCATTCGAGAAAGAAATTTCCGTCACGGTGGCCTGTGACGCGCCGGTCGTACGGCACGGCGCGACGAATGAGCTGGAGCTGGGGGAATGAGCATTGGATGGTGCGAGGTGCTCGATGATCGGGCAGGGGGCGATGGAGAAGCTTCCGTCGATGCTGCCGCCCGGATAAGCGATGTGAAAATGGATCATCGAGCCGGCAAGACCGGCAATGATCCCGAGTTTATGCAGCCAGGAGCTGCCCGTCTCTATCTAGAGGAAATTACGTTCGCGGCTTTTGCCGTGGGTCGCATCGTCGATTTCTTCGAAACCGACTTGCAAAACATTACACCCTATGGTGTAATGTGCGTATGGATCACTTGACGGACGTGCTGACGGCGATTTCGCACCCTACTCGGCGAGCGATAATTGGGCAGCTAGCGAATGGGCCAGCTCGATTCCTAGATGTCGCGAAGCCGTTCGACACCGCTTTAAACGCGGTGACGAAACACCTGAAGCTGCTCCAAAGAGCTGGACTCATTGAGCGCAGGAAACAGGGTCGAGAAGTCTTCATTTCATTTCGAGGTGATCCACTTCGCGAGGTGGCGGAATGGATGAATGAATATGAGCGCTTCTGGAACGAGCGCCTCGATCAGTTCGAGCGTTATTTTAAGGACAAGAAAGAGAAGACGGAGAAGGGCAAATGACGACATCGACAAAGACGGTGGAAATCAAGGTCGAACGGACAATCCCCGCGCCTCCGAGTGAGGTTTTCGATGCGTGGCTTGATCCAAAGATCCCGGGCACTCCTTGGCATGAAAATGACAAGCTGATCGTCAATCCGAAGGTAGACGGGCTCTGGTACTGGCTCTCTTTAGGGGGCATCCCCCACTATGGGCGGTTTATGGAAATAGATCGATCAGGCCGAATCCAGCATTCCTGGATGTCACGGAAAACCTTGGGAGAGGAGTCAACGGTTACAGTGACATTCCAGAAAAAGGGAGAAGGCACTCTCATGACTCTCCTGCATTCCGGTCTTCCGAATGATGACATCGCAAAAGCGCACGAGAATGGTTGGAATTCTATTTCTGATAAATTCAGCAACATTTTTGTCAGTGGATCACACCGCCGGAAGTAACACCCGAACGACGTTCTACTTTAACTCAAGCGCGATTGAAATCGCCAGAAACGGAGCGATCATGGCAAAGGTAATTTTTGGAAATCATGCGGCCGTTTTCGTGCCGCTACAAGATCGGGACAGAGTTCGAAAATTTTATCGTGATGTCTTGGGCGGCAAAATCACGAGTGAGGAAGATCAGAAAGACCTTTTTCGTACAGGAGACAACTTCTATCTCGCGTTTCTCTATGGGGATTACGCTGACGAGAGCAAGTTTTTGAGATCTGGAAGATCGATCTGGTTGGAAATCAAATCCGACAATGTCGAAGAAATGAGCCGGAAAATCCTCGAGTCCGGTGTTGTCGAGAAGCTCGATATACCGGACCCCCACCTGTACTTCCAAGCCCCAGGGGGACAATGCTTGCGGCTCGTCGGGATCAACGAGGACCTCTCCAAATACGAGGGGGTCGGAGAAGGCCCGAACGTTGAAAGGGCAAAAGAAGCAGTCAAGAGATTGTGACAAAAAATGAGTTACGAGAAGAATTTCCAAATTGGCGTAAAGGCGTCTCCTGACGAAGTGATCCGCCTCTGGCCCGAAGGCCCGCCATCCAAGCTGGAGGGCGTGGGGCCAGAGGTCATGTTCCGCGGACCGGTCGGCACCGCGGGTGACGCGGCGATGCTGCGCAATGTGTCGGAGCCGACGCTCAGCGTGTTCAGGCCGGCCAAGCCGAACGGCGTCGGCGTGATCGTGTGCCCTGGCGGCGGCTGGCGCATCCTGACGTTGGAGCATGAAGGGATCGACGTCGCGAGACGTCGCGACGTGGCTGGCGGCGCATGGCTACACCGCCTTTCTCCTGAAGTACCGCGTGCACGGGACGCCCGCGGCGCAGGCGGACTATGACGCCTGGGAGGTGAAACTGATTTCGCAGATCGATTTAACGCGGAGGGGACGCACGGCGTTCCGTGCCGTGGGCGAGATCGTGCCCTATGAGATGTTCCGTGCTGCGCGCGAAGCGGCGGCCGACGACGGGCGTCGCGCGGTCGCGATTGTCCGCGAGCGGGCCAAGGAATGGGATCTGGGCCCCGGCAAGATCGGCATGATCGGCTTCTCCGCCGGTGCGTTTCTGGTGGCCGATGTGGCGGTCGATCCGCGCGCGGCGCCGCTCGCCTTCGTCGCACCCATCTATGGCGGCGAGACCTTGGGACGGCCCGTTCCGGCGGATGCGCCACCGCTCTTCACGGTCATGGCGCAGGACGACGTTCTTTACCGGCTGGCTGAGGGTCTCTACGCCGACTGGACCGACGCCGAGCGCTCCGCAGAAATGCACATCTACCGGCGCGGCAACCACGGGTTCGGCATGGTGAAGCAGGGTTTGCCGTCGGACCGGTGGATCAATTTGTTCCACGAGTGGCTGGCGGACCAGGGATTGGCGTAAGCGCGTCAGCCGCGCCGGCGCTTGTCTTCCGGCACGCCGTCGGCAAAAGGTCTGCATCGGCATCGGTAAACGGCATCGGCCCCTTGATTGCCGATGGGTAGGTAAGCTTGTTAAGCGGAACTGCGATGATATTAGACATTGCTAGGTTTGCTTTCTGTTGTGAGTAAGAGCTTGTTCGAATTGGTTCCGGGGGTGCTCGTAACATCCCCGGTTCCATTTGGTGGGTGGGGTTAGGCTGTAATGGGCTTTGGTCTCGGGCTCCCGAGACACAGCTCATGGCCTAGAAAATGAAAATCTGGACCGTCCTTGTCGGGGTAAAGTTCCAGCCGGACCAGCACCCCAAGACGCCCGTTATCCACAAAGTAGGCGGTTACAGTTCCGGCTCCGACATCAGCCGAGGGCTGAACGCGCTCGCCGATATCTGGGACGGAGGACACGCCCGACCAACGAGCTTCTCTACGAAGCTTTGCGGGATCAGGCAGAAACCGGAAATATTGCATAGCGATTTTGGCTCCAAGGTTTCGGGGGAGGGTTTGATCCGCTCCCCCGGTTGGATGAATCTTTATTGTACTCCGCGGTTTCGAAGTACCTCGGCCATTTCCCAGAGGGCCTTGTTGAGTTTCATATCCTCATCGATGCCCTTGATTGCCCTGCTCTTGGGCATCCGGCTACCATCCGGGCGGCGACGAGAACGGTCGCGCTGACCACCGCGAATGATGTTTTCTTGGACACGGTTCAACGTGGTCCAAAGATCTTTGGCTCCGTCTCCATAACGTCTTGGATTAAGGAGCACGGAGGGACTTACCGGAGCTTTCGTGAGGTCTTCCCAGCGATAAGCCGCCGCGCCAGTGGCCAGAGCTAGCTGTTCGGCATCGGTCAAAATGCGATCTTGAAAGAGCTGCACTTTGTTCATGATGTCAGGGACAGCAGTGAGGACTTTGAAAGAAGCCTCGATAACCGAGTCCGGATTGAACCCGGAGTGTTTGATTGAGATCCGCTGGAAGGTGCCATCGGAAACGACCATGCCGTTGGTGCACACCAACCGAAACAGACCGCAATGAAGCTGGTAAGCGCTGCTTTTGTCGTGACTGTTCACAAGAACGACCTCGGGCCGGACTTGGTTCTTTTCCCAGGTCTGGAGATGCTCAACCCGAGCAAACCGGACAACGTGTTTCTGGAAGCCGCGTCGTGCTTCAGTTCGAACGCTCTGCTCTTGTGCGCGTACGGGAACCCAACCATTTTCCCGCATCCCGTTGAGAATGGAGCAAGTAGGAAGGAAACTGTATTTTTCCGAAACGCCTTCGATTGGTTGGGAAGCGAAAACACTCGGAGCAAAACGGCGCATTTCATCATGAGAAATTGCTACCGTTCCAGGGGCTGCTTTTAGTGCGGTACTCATGTTAGTCGATTTGGTTAGTTGGTTTCTGTGAGCCGCAGCAGAGAGGCGAGGCTTTGGGAGCTGCCGGAGTTTTTTCGACGTTCGATTTCGGTCGAAAAAGTATGCTGGGCATATTTTTCGAGCCGAAAGCGAAGCGCTAGCAGAGCGCCGCGGAAGAAGGCCTGGAAGGGCGAGAGCCGCGAGGAACAAGACGGGTTGAGGATTTAAGTAGAGGGGACCCCCGAGGCTTGGCGAGAGAGTGGGCGCCGGCTGTTTAAGCCGCAGACGGTACTCTTGCGCTGGAGAGGCCTCCGCGGTGGCGGAAGTAAATCTGGCGATTGCCAGACACTTGGTACAGGAGTGGTATTAGGCGAACCTGGGTGCGCCTAGGAGAAAGAGGAAGGAGAGACCGCTTTGGGGCTCGACGGGGAGAAAGTCTTTTCTCCCGAGAAAGTGATTAAACGAAAACTCGAAGAAACTGGTTACCTGTTGTCCTCGTTTTATCGTCCCTCATATAGTTCTTGCCGACTTCGTGTCGGCTCCTGTCGCGTCCGAAACAAAAACCGACTAACTAAACCGTTGCTGAGCGTTTCCGTCGTGCAAGGCCTTAGGAGGATCATGCCTACACTCTCGAACTATAAGGAGCTCAAGGCGTTCCTGGAAAAAGAGCAACCCGATTGGATCCGTGCTTTGATTCCGCGCCAATCGAGGCCTCCGGCCGTTATTGGTCCCAAAAGGTTTTAGCGACCGCGGCGCTCGTCATTGGGTTCACCTCATGAAAAGGAAATTTTGGCACGCTAATGCCTTGGGCGTCCGTTATGCCATCAATCAAAGGGTTCGGGCATTGATGAACATTATTCCCGTGTCGGATTTATAGACGCCCAATTACCTTAAGACGAGATCAGCGGCCAACATTGATCACACATTTAAGAAATCGATAACCAGCTTCGTAGTTGCCGAAGGATTCTCTTCCGTAATCCAATGTCCGCTATCGGGAACGATCGCCTCTTCAACGTTTTCAGCGGCGAAACGCATTACAGTTGCCATCATGCTCCCGGAGGCTGATTCACCGCCGATCGCCAATACAGGCATTGTTAGCTTGCCCTTGGCAAGAAGAGCCTTGTTATCGATAGCATCCTGGGGAAACGCCCTAAACTGCGCAAAACCTGCGCGCATAGCACCAGGCATGGAGTAGAGTTCCGCATAGTGTTGGCGCTTTCCTTCATCGAATCGCTCAGGATGCAGTGAGTACTCATTCCAAAAGCGATCCAGGTATATACGCTCTCGGCCATCGACGAGACGCTCCATGTCAGGCCCTCCGAATCCAAACTGCCACATGGTAGGGTCCTGCGTAACTTGTTCCCATGGGCCTATTCCGGGAATCGGTGCGTCGATAAGCACAAAGCGCCTCACGCGATCCGGGTACGCTGCGGCAAAGGCATATCCCACCATGTTGCCTATGTCGTGCGTTACAAAGTCCGCTCTGTCAACGCCAAGCACGTCCAATACGTGCGCAATGTCGCCGCTCTGTGTTTTCTTGTCGTAACCTCCAGACGGTTTCGAAGAGAGTCCGAGGCCGCGAAGGTCCGGCGCGATAACTGTGTGAGTGTCGACGAGCGCCCTTTCGAGCAGCGCATGGGCCTCAGGTGCTGCTTTACTGAGGGCGACGATAGCTCGTCCTGCAGGTCGTGGACGAAAGCTGCGACATGGAAAGGCTGGACCTGGGCGAGTTCGTGAATGTCTTTGGAGGCGCACCAGTCGGCGAAGCGGCGGGTGGCGTTCATATAGGCTCGTCGCGTATGGGCGTTGTTGATCTGTGCCGGAGACCAGGAAAAACTGGGGGCTACGCCGCCTTTGCATCGCATGTCTCCTGCATCCCTGGATACCAACGCGATAGCGTCGAGCGCCAGTCCTCATTCAAAACGCGGGTCCGCACTTGGAGTAATAGATGGGCGCCGCAGTCTGTCCACCTCATCTGTTGTTTCTTCACCATGCGTTTGCTCACGACTTGATTGATGGCTGACTCAACGAAGCCTGTCGAAATGGTCTCTCCGTGCCGATAACGATCGAAGTAGTTCGCAATGAATGTTCGATTGGCAGTGATGTAAGTCCCGAATTCTCGAACCGCTTTCAGCAATTTTCGTTGCTCTTGACTATTCTCTTCGAGGTCCAGAGCGACTTCCAGGTCTTCCACGATTTGTAGCGCTTTGTGAACATTCCCATACCAAAGATTCCATTTGAGGCATTCGAGTTCTTTTTCTATCTCGGCGCTCAGATTTGGTTGATCATCAGTCTCGATGCTTTTCGCAAGCTGACTCATCACCGTCAGCCTCATCGAAATGTGGAACCAGTCCAGAAGATGCTCTGCTTGCGGATTCAGGTACATTTGTAGATCACGGACAGTGTCGCCGCCGTCTGACAAGAACGTGACTGCCTGGTTCATCTGCATTCCTTGAGATTTGAGCATCTCGAACAAACGGCGTTTGGGCTTGGTGTCGTAGCGATTTACAAAGCCGAAGCATTTCGAAGATTCATCGTCCTGGGACATACTTTTGCCCACGATCACCTCGAACCATCCTTCGGCTCGCGACTGCTGGTCTTTTGCATGGACATAACCGCCGTCGATTCCAACGATCAGCGGTGCGGCTGGATCCGGCAGCTCATTCCAGTCTCGCTGGCAGCCGCCCATGAAGATGTCCTGCTCTTCCCCCAATTCGTCTTCTAACCGTTGGGCTGTTTGGTGTACCCGTTGCCTGATCGCTGTCGTGCTCAACTCCTGGCTGATCGGAAGCACCTCCTTCAAGAGCTCGACCGTGAGCCCGTAAGAAACAAGAGCAGCAAACTTGGTCTCCAGATATACCAACTCCGGGGAACTGCGCTCCTGCAATAGCTCAGCTAACGGGCTGAAGCTTGTCCTGCCATCCGACTTGCACTGGCAATGATAAAGCCGTGGACTCTCCAAGCGCAACTTACCAAACGGCGTGCGAAAAACAATATGGTGGCGACCTTTGTAAGAACGTTCGCGGCCGCAACGGGAACACGTGCGCTGTTGGGCCATAAACTCTGCTGCCTGCTGCTCGACCACTGTTCGCTCTATCCCAGCGAGAATCGCTCGCGCTTCTGCCAACGTCATCCCGAGGGTCTCTGGTCGTAGGGTGCCGCGATCCAGGTGTGCCACTTCCTGGACCACCCCTTGATCCTTATCTGACTCAACCGTGATTTGGATCTTGATCTTCATAGCCGCCTCCCTCTACTCCCAGAGCCATTCCTCATCGCCTTGCGCATACTGCTTGAGCCGGCGATTGAGCTTTCGCCGATCAAAGCGACCAGGCCGGAATCGCTCGTACGCTTCCAGCCGATCCACTGCTTCTTCGAGAGCATCAACGTCCCTGAGAACGTCTCGAATTCTCTCGTGACCTTCCGAATCAAGGACACGACCTACGGCATCAGCAATCAGTTGGAGTTCATCCAGGGGCGGATTCCAGCGGTGATGGTCCATCTTCTTCATGTAGGCTTCCGGCCCACCGCAATCTTCGGGCGTTGATGCACAAGCCCCACCAACGCAAACTGGGCAGATCTTCTTTTCGCAGATGGGCTGGATGCCTTCGAAGCGGATCTGATGTCGCCACAGATCACCGAAATCATACTCATAAAGAAACCGCTCGTTGACGCGGAAATGAAACTGAGAAAGAAGCACTTTCCTGGCGTCGGCCGCGAACGTGGTGCAGCCCATCCGGCTCAACCCGTACTCCTTGCCACGAATCACGAAACGATGGAGGTGAAAGTCGCTCCAATCGAATGCGATCTGGAGCAGCTCGTGTAACGTGGCGATGCTACTGTCGCTGCGCACGTGCAGACGCCGCCAAATGGGCGGGTTAATCTGGAGGAGCAGGATGTGGAGCTGGTAAATTTCGACGGGAGCGTTTGGCTGGACCATAGTAGGTCAAGATCGCTTGTCGGCGCCGTTGTCAGCCCCCGCTTTTTCCTGGTCTCTCCTTCTGGGTGTTAGCCCAACAAAGGTACGCAAAGTCCCACAGGATTCTTGCCAACTGCCGTGGAGTAAAGGATTTTAGGCGATTCCGGAACTCCCAAGACGGGACCTGGTTTAGTCGGTCAGTTTTGGGAGCTTGATTCCGACCGAATCCTGAAGCTTGTCCTCCGAGAAATCATACTCTCCCAAGAGATTCAGATGCCCCCAGGCGGCCGCCGAGCCATGGGCCATCGCCTGCAGCAATT
>WNFQ01001732.1_pt1 | contig 20872 bp, 15 predicted proteins | sample 5400171 | NCBI WGS metagenome assembly WNFQ01 (sample SAMN13153356, study PRJNA577476) | soil metagenome | isolation source: 20 cm soil under Madrone tree | place: USA:California | collected 2016-06-14 | reverse complement strand
CGCCCTCGTCAGACGTCGGTGCCGATTCCGGGTGCACTACGTCGCGGTTCCGATTATAGTCGGGTGTTTCATCTCGCACCCGAACCCATGAAAGACACGGCCGGCGACCATATCGAGATCCGCGGCGCCCGTCAGCATAATCTCAAGGGCATCGACGTCGACGTCCCGCTGAACCGGCTCACGGTCGTGACCGGCGTCAGCGGCTCGGGGAAATCGACGCTCGCGTTCGACATCCTCTATGCCGAGGGGCAGCGGCGCTACGTCGAGAGCTTCTCGACGTACACCCGCCAGTTCCTCGAGCGCATGGAGAAGCCCGACGTCGAGCGCATCAGCGGCATCCCGCCGGCGGTCGCGATCGACCAGCGGCGACCGGTCACCACCTCGCGCTCGACCGTCGGGACGATGACCGAGCTGCACGACCACCTGAAGCTGCTCTTCGCGAACCTCGGCGTCCTGCACTGCCGACAGTGCGGGCGGCCGGTGCGCCGCAGCACTCCGGGCACGATCGCGGCCGAGCTCCTCGAGGAATGGCCGGGCACCGCGATCCACGTCGCGTTCCCGTTCACGGCACCGGAGCTCGCGTGGGCGGAGGTCGCGGCGGGACTCCAGCGCGAGGGCTTCATCCGCGCCGTCGTCGGCGACGATGTGCTCGGCGTCGAGCGGGCGACGCCGAGCCCGGGCGACCCCCTGCACATCGTCGTCGACCGCCTCGTCATCAAGACGGAGGGCAAGCAGCGCCTCGTCGGCTCGCTCGAGCAGGCGCTGCACTACGGCAAGGGGCGCCTGCGCATCCTCGTCCCCGGCGGCCGGCGACGCGACTACAGCGCGGCACTCACGTGCGACGACTGCGTGATCGCGTATCGCGAGAGCGTCGCCAATCTCTTCTCGTTCAAGACGGCGCGGTGAAGCCGTGGACGACGCCGTCGACGTCGGACGAGCGTGGCGACCTCCTCACCTTCTGCCGCCGCCGCAAGATTCCTTGCGACCTCCCCGTCGCGGCGCTGAGCGCCGAGCAGCGGCGCCTGATCGAGGACGGCGACGACAAGTTCTACGGCATCCGCGGCTGGTTCCGCTGGCTCGAACGCAAGACGTACAAGATGCACGTCCGCGTATTCCTCTCGCGCTACCGGTCGTACCGCACTTGCGAAGCGTGCGACGGGACGCGTCTCAAGCCGGAGGCGCTCGATTTCCGGATCGGCGGCAAATCGATCGCGGAGGTGAACCGCATGAGCGTCGGCGACGCGGCGGCGTTCTTCGCCGCCCTCGACGTCGACGCCGAGCGCGATCCCGCGTCGGCGATGATTCTCGGCGAGATCCGCGCCCGGCTCGGGTATCTCGTCGAGGTCGGTCTCGCGTATCTCACGCTCGACCGCCAATCGCGCACGCTCTCGGGCGGCGAGATCGAGCGCGTCGATCTCACGACCGCCGTCGGCTCGTCGCTCGTGAACACGCTCTACGTCCTCGACGAGCCGTCGATCGGGCTCCACCCGCGCGACAGCGCACGCCTCGTCCGCATCATGCGCAACCTCTGCGCGCGGCGGAACACCGTCGTCGTCGTCGAGCACGATCCCGAGATCATCACCGCCGCCGATCACGTGATCGACATGGGACCCGGTCCGGGCAGCGCCGGCGGCGAGATCGTTGCCCAAGGGAACGTCGCGGCGATCGCGGCGGCGCCGCGCTCGCTCACCGGCCGCTATCTCGCGGGGGCGGCGCGGATCCCGGTGCCGGGACGGCGGCGGCCGCCCCTCCCGACGCTCGAGGTCGTCGTCCGCGGCGCGCGCGCCAACAACCTCCGCAACGTCGACGTCAGGATCCCGCTGGCGCGGCTCGTGTGCATCACCGGCGTCTCGGGGTCAGGGAAGAGCACGCTGGTCGAGGAGGTGCTGTATCGCGGGTTGCTGCGCCGCCGCGGCTTGCCGACGGCGCCGCCCGGCGCCTGCGACGCGCTCCAGGGCGCCGACAAGATCGCCGAGGTGAACTTCGTCGATCAAGCGCCGATCGGCTCGACGCCACGCGCGAACGCGGCGACCTACACGAAGATGTTCGACGCGGTCCGCCGCCTCTTCGCGGCGACGGATGCCGCCCGCCTGCGCGGCTTCAGCCCGGCGACGTTCTCGTTCAACGTCGAGGGTGGCCGCTGCGAGACCTGCCGCGGCGACGGCTTCGAGCAGGTGGAGATGCAGTTCCTCTCGGACGTGCTGCTCGTCTGCCCCGCGTGTCATGGCCGCCGCTATCTGCCGGAGGTGCTCGAGGTCGAGTACCGCGGGCAGTCGATCGCCGACGTCCTCGCGATGACGGTCGCCGACGCGCTCGCGTTCTTCGCCGATGACACGGAGATCCGGCGCGCGCTGCAGCCGCTGGTCGATGTCGGCCTCGCGTACCTGCGGCTCGGGCAGCCGCTCAGCACGCTCTCGGGCGGCGAGTCGCAGCGCATCAAGCTCGCGGCCCACCTCGGCCGCGACGGCAAGGCGCACACGCTCTTCATCTTCGACGAGCCGACGACCGGCCTGCACTTGCACGACATCGAGAAGCTCGTCGCCGCGTTCGGTAAGCTCGTCGAGCGCGGCCATTCGCTGCTCGTCGTCGAGCACAACCTCGAGGTCATCAAGTGCGCCGACTGGGTCATCGACCTCGGGCCCGAGGGCGGCGACGAAGGCGGCTCCGTCGTTGCTTGCGGTACACCGGAGGACATCGCCGCGTGTTCCGCGTCGCATACGGGACGCTATCTCAAACCGCTGCTGGCGCGGCGGCCACCGCTCGAAGGTGCCGTCAAGGCGAGCACGCTCCCGGCGCACGAGGACCGCAACGTCATCCGCATCGTCGGCGCGCGCGAGCACAACTTGCGCGACCTCACGCTCGAGCTGCCGCGCGACAAGATGATCGTCGTCACCGGCCTCTCCGGCTCCGGCAAGTCGACGCTCGCCTTCGACGTCATCTTCGCCGAGGGCCAGCGCCGCTACCTGGAGAGCCTGTCGACGTACGTGCGGCAGTTCATGAAGATCCTGCCACGGCCGGACGTCGATCTCGTGAGCGGCATCCCGCCGACGGTCGCGATCGAGCAGCGGCTCTCGCGCGGCGGCCGCAAGTCGACGGTCGCGACCGTCACCGAGGTCTACCACTACCTCCGGCTGCTGTACGCGAAGCTCGGCGTGCAGCATTGCGTGCGCTGCGACCGCCCGATCGAGCCGCTGCCGCGGAGCGCGATCGTCGCCCGCGTGCAGGCGAGCGTCGGCAAGGCCGGTGCGGTGCTCCTCGCGCCCGTCGTCCGCGGCCGCAAGGGGTTTCACCGCGACGTGCTACGCGCCGCTCGCCGCCTGCGCTACAGGCACGCACGGATCGACGGCACGATCACGCCCCTCGACCCCCTGCCCGATCTCGACCGCTACCGCGAGCACGACGTCGACGTCGTGGTCGCGCGCGTGACCGGCGGCGAGGGCGCGGAGCAGGTCGCGCGTCTCGTCGGCAACGCGCTCCGCCTCGGCGGCGGCGTCGTGGTGACGGTGACGCGCGCCGGCGAGCAGGTCTTCAGCGAGCGCCTCTTCTGCGCGCCATGCGGCCTCGGCTACGACGTGCTCGATCCGCGGCTGTTCTCGTTCAACAGCCGCCAAGGCGCGTGCGACGTCTGCCGCGGCCGCGGCGTCCGCGCCGAGATCGACCCGGAGCTGGTCGTCGCCGATCCGAGCCGCACGTTGAAAGGCGGTGCCCTGGCGGCGCTCGCCGAGCTCGGTCTCGACGGCGATGCTCGCAAGCTGCTGCGCGCCCTGAAGACCGCCAAGGTGCCGCTCGACAAGCCGTTCACGCGACTGACCGCGCGCCAGCGCCGCACCGTGCTCGAAGGCAACGGTGGCGCCGTCGAGGGCATGCTACCGCTGCTCCGCCGGCACGCGTTCTACGGCGAGGCCGAGGACACCGACGTCGACGACGAGGCGCTCGCCGCGGAAGGCTACGAGGCGTACGTGAGCGCGCGGCCGTGCGGCGAGTGCGGCGGGTCGCGCCTGAACGCGCGCGCCCGCGCGGTCCGCGTGCTCGGGATGTCGCTGCCGGAGCTGACGGCGCAAACCGTCGCGGAGTGCGCGCGCGCCGTCGCCGCCTGGCGCTTCGACGACCGCGAGCGGCAGATCGCGCGCGACATCGTCGGCGAGCTGGCGCCGCGGCTCGCGTTCCTCTCCGCCGTCGGCCTCGGCTACCTGAGCCTCGACCGCAGCGCCGACACGTTGTCCGGCGGTGAGGCGCAGCGGATCCGCCTCGCAGCGCAGCTCGGCTCGAACCTGCGCGGCGCCTGCTACGTCCTCGACGAGCCGACGATCGGCCTGCATCCGCGCGACAACGCCCTCCTGCTCGCAACGCTGCGCACGCTCACCGCGCGGCACAACACGGTGCTGATCGTCGAGCACGACGAGGAGACGATCGCGGCCGCCGACGTCGTCGTCGACCTCGGTCCCGGCGCCGGCCGCGATGGCGGACGCCTGGTGACGATCGGCTCGCCGGCCGCGGTCGCCGCCGATCCCGATTCCATCACCGGCCGCTATCTCGCCGCGCCGCGATCGCGACAGCGCCCGCCACGGACGACCGCCGACCTGCCGCGAATCACCGTCTCCGGCGCGACCGCATACAATCTCAAGGACGTCACGGTGGCGTTTCCGGTCGGCGCCTGGACGTGCGTCACCGGCGTCTCGGGGTCGGGCAAGAGCACGCTCGCGCGCGAGGTGCTCTACTACGGCCTCCGCCACGCGAAGGGTCTCAGCGCCCCGCGCGCGGGCGCGCACCGCGCGATCGCCGGGCACGAGCTCGTCGACCGCGTCGTGGAGGTCGATCAGACGCCGATCGGCCGCACGCCGCGCTCCATCCCGGCGTCGTACGTCGGGTTCTGGGACGAGGTGCGGCGCCTCTTCGCCCGCACGGTGGAGGCGCGCGCCCGCGGCTACGCCCCGGGGCGATTCTCGTTCAACGTGCAGGGCGGACGGTGTGAGACCTGTGCCGGCCAAGGCCGCATCCGCATGCAGATGAGCTTCCTGCCCGAGACCTCGGTTGCCTGCGACGCCTGCAGTGGCCGGCGCTTCACCGAGGACACGCTGCAAGTGACCTACGCCGGGAAGTCGATCGCCGAGGTCCTCGACCTCACCGTCGACGAGGCGTTGGAGGTTTTCGCGGCCATTCCGAGCGTCGCCCGGCCGCTGGCGATGCTGCAAGAGATCGGCCTCGGATATCTGACGCTGGGGCAGCCGAGCAATACGCTTTCCGGCGGCGAAGCGCAGCGGATCAAGCTCGCCGCCGAGCTCGGGCGCTCGGGACCGGGACGGACCCTCTTCGTCCTCGACGAGCCGACGACGGGGCTGCACTTCGCCGACGTCGAACGCCTGATCGCGGCGTTTCACCGGCTCGTCGATCAGGGCAATACGCTCGTGGTCGTGGAGCACAACCTCGACGTGCTGCGCGCCGCCGACCATCTGATCGACCTCGGACCCGAGGCCGGGGCCGAGGGCGGCGAGGTCGTCGCCGCGGGCGCCCCCGACGAGCTTGTCCGCACGCCTGGCCGCTCACATACCGCGCGCTGGCTCGCCCAACCGCCTAGTTCGGCGCGGGCGGCGGCGCGCTGAACCCGCACCCGGGTCGTCAGTCGTCGAAGAATTCACGGTCGATCGCGCCGATTCGGAGCCATTTTTTCTTGACAGCGCCGGCGGAAAGACGGTAGTTGTTCCGCCCGGTAGCGGACGGCGGGGGTCCTGGGGTGCCGATGTAGTTCAATCAGGAGATCCGCCGGCTGTGACTACTCTCCCCCACAGCTCGAAGGCCTCTCGATGAACGAGTCGTTCGCGCACACCCCGCGCTACAGCGGCAAGATCCGCACCAAGTACGCGGAAGCAGCCGAGCAGAGCGATCTCCCTGTCATGGTCGAGGTCGTCGGCGCGTCCGATCTCACGATCGCCGAGGCCGTACGTAACGCGCTCGCCCGCGCGTCCGAGTCGCTGCGGACGCTGGACGGCGCGGGCGTCCGCGTCATCCCGCAGATTCTTCACGCAGGCGCGGCGCCGCGGTACCGCGTGACCGTCCAGGTCACCGCCGCCACTCCCGAGAGCTCTCCACCTCCCTCGCGCTGATCATGCCCAATCCCCGCCCCGCTCCCGCCTTTCTGCCAGGCGGCGGCGGCGCGGGCGGGGACGCGCCCTGTGCGCAGCGCGGTGGATCGTCACGCCAACCCCTTGTTTCGAGGTACCGATGTGGTCCATCCACAGCTGTGGAAAAAGCGTAGTGCGTTCATGAGCCGCGCACGAAGGGAGCCGACGGTGGATCCGCTGCGCACGTTCTGCGAGGACGCCGCCCGTCAGATGGTCCGCCTCGAGACGCGTCTCAGGACCTTGATCGCCGCCACGGCACAGGTTCCGGAGAGCGCGCTCATCGAGGAGGCGATCGCCCCCTCGTTGCGGCTCGCGAAGACGCTGCTCGATGCGGGACGCCATGGCCGCCATGGGACGTTGCTCGCCGTCCGCCCGCTGCTGCGCGCGCTGACGACGGCGCCGCGCTGAGCGCCGCGCGACGGCTCCGCGCGCTGATGAGGGCACCACGCTGACGGCTGCGGAGCGGCTCCGCGCGCCGCCGCGGACCGGGCGCGGACGCCCGCGGCGTCGCCACGGTGGGCGATCGCACACGGTGACGCTATTGGTTGGTGATCGGGTAGTTCGGCTCTCCGGCGCAGTACGCACAGCGGCAGAGGGCGCGGAGCTCCTCCGCAACGAACAGGCTTTCGTGACCGTCGCCCCAGCGGAAGACGAGCGTTGCGGCTCCCAATCGCTGCAGGTCGTCGAGCTGCTGCATCACGGCGCTCGCTGCCGCGGGCGGCGCCGCGCGACAGGCGTCGCAGGGGCAGTGCGCACGGAGGTCGCGATACGGCAGGATGCTCTCGTGGCCGTCGCCCCAGGTGATGCCGACGGCGTACCGTCCGACCTCTTTCAACGTCTTCATCACAAGCGGCTCCGATCCATCGGGCATCGGGTCCTCCTTTTGGCGACGAGAATAGCCGCCCGGCCGTTTCTTGACACCCCGAAGGCGGAAACGCGAGGATGCGACATGGCCCGTCGCCTCGCCCTCGCGCTCGCGCTGGTCGGCGTCCTCGGCGTTCCCGCGCGGGCCGAGGTGGTGCCGGTGACCCGCGCCGGGGAGTACGTCGGAACCGACGCCACGGTCGAAGGTCGTGTCGTCGCCGTGTACGCCTCGCCGCTGGCGACCGTGCTGGGCTTCGCGCCGAACTTCGCCGGGTTCACCGCGACGATCCTCGCCGGCGACCGCGCGAAGTTTCCGGGCGACGTGGAAGAGCGGTATCGCGGCAAGCTCATGCAGCTGACCGGACCCGTGACCGCATACCGCGGCAAGCCGGAGATGCAGGTGCGCGACCCGTCGCAGCTGAAGATCATCACGGATCCGAACGCGACGCCGACGCCGATCGCGACCCACGTGGCCGCCGCACCGACGCCCGGACCGGAATTCGAGGAGATGCGGCAGAGGATCGCGGCGTTGGAGGAGCGGGTCGCCGCGCTCGAGGCGCGCGTCGCCGGCAACGAGCGAACGCTGGGGGCGCAGAACCCGCCGCCCCCACCGCCACCGACCACCCTCGCGGTCGGCGCCGACGCGGCGGCGGTCCGGCGTACACTCGGGTCGCCGCGGGAGGTGCAGCGCGGGGACGACGGCGGCGAGATATGGATCTACGGTACCGGCCGCTCGGTCACATTCGGCCCCGACGGCCGCGTCGTCGTCTGGACGGGCTTCACCGGTCGGTGATTCAGCCGCGCAAGAAGTCGAGGATGAGGCGGTTCACTTCCTCCGGCGCTTCCTGGTGCACGAAATGGCCGGCACGCGGCAACACCTCGACGCGCAGCCCGCGCGGGAAGAACGCTGCCATGCCCTCGAGCAGCTCGGGACCGATGCAGCCGTCACTGGCGCCGTGGAGCGTCATCGCGGCAACCTCGATCGGCTCCAGCATCATGCGCCCCTGAAGAACCGCGTACTCCGGTCGCTGCAGCGTCGGGTCGAAGAGCGCGCGGTAATAGCCGAGCGCCGCCGCGAGCACTCCAGGACGACGAAAGGTCTCTTTGAGCCTCGCCATCGCCTCCGGTGGCCATTGCCATCCCGGCGACCAATCGGCCCACAGCCGCTCGAGAAACGCGTAATCGTCGTGGGCGACCGCAGCTTCCGCGAACGGCGTCTGAAAGAAGAACATGTACCAGGAGCGGCGCTGCTGGGCGTAGTTGGTGGTGAACGCCGTCATGATTTGCGGGCCGTACGGCAGCGCCGCCGTGACGAGTGCCCGCACGCGTTTGGGCGCCGCGATCGCGGCACCGTACGCCGCGACGGCACCCCAGTCGTGCCCGAACACGACCGCGTCGTCGCTCCCGAGCGCGTCGATGAGCGCCACTACGTCCGCGGCGAGCGCCGCCGTCTGGTAGCTCCCGTCATTCGGCATCGCGCTCGGGGCGTAGCCGCGCATGCATGGCGCGACCGCGCGATACCCTGCAGCCGCGAGCGCCGGTAGCTGATCGCGAAACGACTCGTTGTGATCGGGAAAGCCGTGCAGGCAGAGGACGAGCGGACCGTCACCCGCTTCGACGGTCGGGAACTCGAGGCCGCGCGCACGGATGACACCGCGCTTGATGTCGATCGCCATGGTGGGCGCGAGAGTAGTCGCCGCCCCACTCGTGTCAATGCGGTACTGGACCGATTTGCGTCGCGATCACTTCCCAAGGCGAGCTGGTGAGCGCTCCGGACCTCCGTTAGAGTCAGGGCCGGCGCGGCGCGCGCGACTGCGCGCCGCTCGCACACATGCAGATCGAGGTTCTGAGCGGACTCGCCAACGTCGCGGCCGAGGAGTGGAACGCGCTCGTCGGCGACGGCTCACCCTTTCTCGAGTGGGGCTGGCTCGCCTCGCTGGAGGAAGCTCGCTGCGTCGCCGCCGAGACCGGATGGCTGCCGCAGCACCTGGTGTGCCGCGACGGCGGCCGGCTCGTCGGCGCCTGCCCGCTCTACGTGAAAGGCCACAGCCAAGGGGAGTTCGTCTTCGATCACGGGTGGGCGGAGGCCGCGGCGCGCGGCGGCATCGCCTACTACCCGAAGCTCCTCGTCGCGACGCCCTTCACGCCCGCGACCGGCGTCCGCTTTCTCGCGCATCCGGAGTGGAACCGCGCCGCCGTCATCCGGGCCCTCGCCGGTGCCGTGCAGGAGATCTGTGATCGCCAGCGGTTCTCGTCGGCCCACGTCAATTTCTGCGTCGCCGACGAGGTCGCCGCGCTCGCCGCGCTCGGCTACGAGGAGCGGGCCGGCTACCAGTTCCAATGGATCAACCCCGGCTGGCGGACGTTCGACGACTACCTCGATGCCTTTCGCAGCAAGCGGCGGAACCAAATCAAGCGCGAGCGCCGCGAGCTCGCGTCGCAAGGCATCACCATCACGACGCTCAGCGGCGACGAGATCCCGACATCGCTCGTGGAGCCCATGTTTCGCCTCTACCTGCACACCGTCGACAAGCTCTACTGGGGGCGGCAGTACCTGAACCTCGCGCTCTTCGAGCTGCTGCACCGCCGCTGGCGCGAGCGGTTGTGCTTCGTGGTCGCCCGTCGCGGCGAGACGATCGTCGGTGGCACCATCAACGTCCGCAAAGGCGACGTGCTCTACGGCCGGTACTGGGGCGCGTTCGAGGACCTGCGCTACCTGCACTTCAACGTCTGCTACTACGCCGCGATCGAGTTCTGCTTGCGCGAAGGCATCACCCGTTTCGAGCCCGGCGCCGGCGGCGAGTTCAAGCACCTCCGCGGCTTCGACGCCCGCCCGACGACGAGCATGCACCACATCGCCGACCCGCGCCTCGCCCGTGCCGTCCGCGAGTACCTCGCGGAGGAGCGCGCCGCCGTCACCCGCGAGATCGCGTGGATGGGCGAGCAGAGCGCGTACAAGTAGACGTGAGCGCGCGCGGCATAGATCCGCGCGTCGATTGAACCGCAGCGATCCGTCATCGAGCCGCGCTCACTAACGATCCGCGTCCCACTCGAGATCTGCGGCGAGATCATGTCCTTGGTGATCCGAATCTGGCCCTTTAGGGACCCGAGAATCTTCTTCGGCCGGCTCCTCAGCTGGCGCGACCATACCAGACGCGTGCCATCCGGGGACACGGCGTCAGCCCGGAACGTCCGCGGGATCGAGCAGTCCATGCCGACGCCATCCGACTGTCAGGAGCCACGTGCGTGCGCGTGCGACGGCCGGTCGCGCACGCGCCGCAGCCGCTGCACCGTCAATCTCGACGAACACCCCTCGCTTCCAGCCGTCGAACCAGCGCGCGGACGACGCCGGATCGAGACCGATCGGCCGCATCAGCGCGGCGCCCGCGATGCGAGCATGCCGTCGCGCGTTCAGCAGCACGTAGCGGAGCGCGTTCCGCACCTCCCGCGGTGTCGTCAATAGTCGCAGGTGGTACCGATCGGCGAGTACGCGCCCGCTCCGGCCCGCGACCCGATTGACCGCGCGCGCGAGCCGCGCACCGATCGCCATCATGCCTCGTCCGAGCGCGTCGCGGTCGCGTGCCTCGACGATCAGATGCGCGTGATTTCCCTGTAACGAGTAATGAACCAGGCGAAAGTCTCGACGGTCGCACCCGGCAACGAATGTCCGCTCCGCTTCACGGACGATCCGAACCGTTCGCAACGACGGAACATCCGTCCGAAACCGCAACGTCACATGCGCGGGCAGCGCTCGGCGGAAGTCCTCGCGTGAGATGTGCCGCACACCGGGATTGCGTCCCGGCTTGCGGCCGGCGCCCGCGCGACGACCGCACGCGACAGGTCGCGCGACGCCGAGATCATCCTGCAAAGGTTCGCGGGCCACCGCAGTCAAATGGTTGCGGCGGCACAGTTGACGCCGCAGCGCCATCGAAGAGCCGCTCGGAGCAGACTGCCTCAGGCGTGTTCAGTTGGTCCGCCTCCCCGCAAAGGCCTCCACGGCCCGAAATTTGTCGACCGACAAATATCGGGTGTGCTCGGCGATCGCCGCCGATCCGGGCAACAATCCAGGGACGGCGTACCCCGCTCACCATCAACGGCAGACGACGCGGAGGGCGGCGAATAACGCTTGGCCGCCCAAACTCGCCTCCGTGGCTATCGGTGGAAGTTGGCTATCACGTTCCCGCACCTTGCCTTGCGGGCAAGAGACACTCTTCGTGCCATATCCCTGGCACGTCGCTCAGCGTGTAGAGCGGATCGCCGCCATGGTAAAAGCCGACCGCGCTCTGTCTTGATACACGCTCATAGAGATGCGACGCGGGCGACGACTTGATCTCAAACTCCGGATTGCCTGCACCTCGCGTCTTAGTCAGCCCTCGACCGGACCCTTGCCCTCGCCGCTCGCGTCGACGGGCTCCACCTCGTCCGGGTCCTCCGTCGGCGCCGCCGTCGCACTCGGCTCCGCCGGGGTGTACGCGAACGTCAGTGCGCCGTCGGCGGCGTCGATCTCCACCTTGCCACCGTCGCGCAGGCGGCCGAAGAGAATCTCGTCGGCGAGCACGCGCTTGATCTCGATCTGGATGAGGCGCGCCATCGGGCGCGCGCCGAACGTCGGGTCGTAGCCCTTCTCGGCGAGGTAGGAACGGGCGGCGGGTGTCAGCTGGATGAAGACGCGCTTCTCGTTCAGCTGCGCGTCGAGCTCGAGAATGAACTTGTCGACGACGCGCTCGATGATGGGCAGCGGCAGCGACCCGAACGCGATGATCGCGTCGAGGCGGTTGCGGAACTCGGGGCTGAAGAGGCGCTCGATCGCCTTCCCGCCCTTGTCGGCGTTCGAGCGGCCGCCGAAGCCGATCGCGGCCGCCGCCATTTCTTGCGCGCCGGCGTTGGTCGTCATGATCAAAATGATGTTGCGGAAGTCGGCTTGCCGGCCGTTGTTGTCCGTCAACGTCGCGTGGTCCATCACCTGCAGCAGGATGTTGAAGAGGTTCGGATGCGCCTTCTCGATCTCGTCGAGCAGCAGCACGGCGTGCGGCGTCTTGCGAATCGCATCCGTCAAGAGACCGCCCTGATCGAAGCCGACGTAGCCGGGAGGGGCGCCGATCAGACGCGAGACGGTGTGCGCCTCCATGTACTCACTCATGTCGTAGCGCAGGAAGCCGATGCCGAGAACGGACGCCAGCTGTTTCGCGACCTCGGTCTTGCCGACACCGGTCGGTCCGGCGAAGAGGAACGACCCGACCGGCTTCTCGGGATGGCCGAGACCGGCGCGTGACAGCTTGATCGCGCTCGCCAGCGTGGTGATCGCCTCGTCCTGACCGAAGACCGAGAGCGTTAAGTCGCGCTCGAGCGTCTCGAGCCGCTCGCGATCGGAGACCGAGACGCTGCGCGGCGGGATCTTCGCGATCGTCGCCACCACGTGCTCGATGTCCTTCACGCGCACGACCTTCTGCCGCGACTCCGACGGTGCCATCTGGATGATCGCCCCCGCCTCGTCGATGACGTCGATCGCCTTGTCGGGGAGGTGACGGTCGTTGATGTGCTTCGCCGAGAGCTCGGCCGCGGCGCGGACCGCCGCGCGGGTGTAGGTGACGCCGTGGTGCTTCTCGTAGTGTTTCTGGAGCCCCTTCAGGATCTCGTGCGCCTCCTCGGTGCTCGGCTCCGAGATCTCGATCTTCTGGAAGCGGCGCGCGAGCGCGCGGTCGCGCTCGAAGTGGCTCTTGTAGTCGTGGTACGTCGTCGCGCCGATGCAGCGCAGCTCGCCCGAGGCGAGCACCGGCTTCAGGATGTTCGAGGCATCCATGGAGCCGCCGCTCGTCGCGCCGGCGCCGACGACGGTGTGGATCTCGTCGATGAAGAGGATCGCGCCGGGGATCTTCCGCAACGCGGCGATCACCGCCTTCAAGCGCTGCTCGAAATCGCCGCGAAAGCGCGTCCCGGCCAGGAGCGCACCCATGTCGAGCGCGAAGACGCGCGCGCCGCGCAGCGACTCCGGGACCTTGCCTTCGTGAATTTGTAACGCCAAGCCCTCCGCGAGCGCGGTCTTGCCGACGCCCGCTTCGCCGACGAACACCGGGTTGTTCTTGCGCCGTCGGCAGAGCACGCGCGCGGTGCGCGCGAGCTCGGCGTCGCGGCCGATCAGCGGGTCGATCTTGCCGGCGGCGGCGCGCGCGACGAGATCGACGGCGAAGCTCGCGAGCGGGTCCTTGCGCGGACGCGGCTCGTCCTCGTCCTCGTCGGCCTCGCTCTCGTCGCCCTCGGTCACGGCGGCGGAGTCGTCGGCGATCTTCGAGACGCCGTGTGAGATATAGCTCACGACGTCGAGGCGGGTGATGCCCTGCTGCTCGAGGAGGTACGCGGCATGGCTGTCGGGCTCGCGGAAGATCGCGACCAGGACGTTGCGGCCGAGGATCTCGTCCTTGCCGGCCGATTGCACGTGTGCGGCGGCGCGCTGGATCACGCGCTGGAACCCGAGCGTCTGCTGCGGCGTCGCGGTGGAGTCGTCGGGCAGCATCTCGAGCTTCTCCGCGAAGAACTTCTCCAGGCTCGCCTTCAGATCCGCGACGTCGCCGCCACATTGGCGGATGATCTCGGCGACGTCGGCGTCGTGCAGCAACGCGTAGAGCACGTGCTCGATGCAGAGGAACTCGTGGCGGCGTCGCCGTGCCTCGGCGACGGCGAGGTTCAGGGTCATTTCGAGCTCACGGCTGATTCGCATGCGACTCCTCTCGTGTGTGCGCCCGGCGGGCGCCCCTCATGCTTCTTCCATGCTGCAGCGCAACGGGAACTCGTGGCTGCGCGCCAGCGCCTCGACTTGCTGGACGCGCGTCTCGGCGACGTCGCGGGTATAGACGCCCGCGACGCCGATGCCGTGCTTGTGGACGTGCAGCATGATCTGCATCGCGTCGGTCTCGTTGCGGTGGAACACCCCCTGCAGGATGTACACGACGAATTCCATCGTCGTGTAGTCGTCATTGTGCAGCAGAACCTTGAACATCCGCGGCCGCTTCAGCCGCCGCTCGGTCCGCGTCTGGGTGCCGACGCCGGTGGCGTCGTCGCGTGTCGCCGGATCGCTCATGTCTCGCCCAGAATACCATCGCCGGGCGCGGCGAAAAACTCCGGCCGCCGATTGGCTCGGTTCCGCGCAGCGGCAAACTCCGGCTGGAATGGACCACCCCCTTCTGATGTAAGCTAGGCGGTCGATGCGCATCCGCGGCCTCTTCACCGGCGACGGACCGGTCTTCTCGTTCGAGTTCTTCCCGCCGAAGACCGACGAAGGCGAGCGCAAGCTGCTCGAGACCGTCCGGCGCCTGAAGGAGCTCCGGCCGGCGTTCGTCTCGGTCACCAAGACCGGCGCCAAGCCGCCGGAGAAGACGATCGAGATCACCGCGCGGATCAAGCACGATCTCGGCATCGAAGCGATGGCGCACATGACGTGCGCAACCGCCGGGCGCGCCGAGATGCGCCGCATCTTCGACCTGATCCACGACGCGGGCATCGAGAACGTGCTCGCGCTCCGCGGCGATCCGCCGCGCGATCAGCCGACGTTCGTGCGCCCGCCCGACGGCTTCGATTACGCGTGCGAGCTCGTCCGCTTCATCCGCGAGCACGGCTACGGCTTCTGTCTCGGGGGCGCGGGCTACCCCGAGACGCACCCCGAATGTCCCACGGCCGAGCTCGATTTGGCCAATCTGAAGTGCAAAGTCGACGCCGGCGCGGAGTTCATCATCACGCAGCTCTTCTACGAGAACGCGCGCTTCTTCGCCTTCGTCGATCGGGCGCGCGCCGCCGGCATCACGGTCCCGATCGTGCCCGGCATCATGCCGATCACGAACGTCGCGCAGATCGAGCGCATCGCCGCGCTCTCGGGCGCGCACATCCCGCCGGCACTACAGCGCGATCTGGATGCTGCGCGCGGCGACGACGCGGCGGCGCTGCAGGTCGGCGTCGCCTATGCGACGACCCAGTGCCGCGAGCTCCTCGCGGCGGGTGTCCCCGGCGTCCACTTCTACACGCTGAATCAGTCGCCGGCGACGTCGGCGATCCTGCGCGCGCTGCGCGCCGAGCAAGCCGCATCCTGATCGCGACGACCGGCGCCGAGTTGCCGCGTGTCATCACGACGGGATGCTCGCCACGCAAGGCGAGCGCGTGACCGCGCGCGCTATGCCGGCACGGCGACGGGATCGCGGCTCTCGAGCACGCGTCGCGCCGCCACCACCTCGTCTTCGAGCGCCGGAACGAGACCGGCGGCGGAATCGAGCTGGCCGCCGCGTCCGAGCGTTTCGATCGCCGCCGCGAGGTCGCGCAAGCCGACCATCGCGAGCTGCGCCGCGCCGCCCTTCAAGTAATGCCCGATGTGTTCCACCGCCGTCGCTTCGCCGGTCGCGAGCGCGGCACGCAACGCCGCGCAGCGGGTGACCGCTTCGTCGAGAAAGCGGCCCGCGATCTCGAGGATGACGTCGTCGTCGAGCGGGATCTCGCCGGCAACCCGCGGTGGCGGCGCGGCGTCGCGGCACGGTGCTGCGGCGATCGCGCGTGCGACGGTGTCGAGCAGATCCTCGCGACGGAGCGGCTTCACGACGTAGCCGTCCATCTGCGCCTCGCGGCAGCGCACGCGGTCGTCCGGCGAGGTCGCCGCGGTAAGCGCCAAAATCGGCCGCCGATACGCCGGGTCCTCGCCGGCGCGGATCGCCGCTGTCGCCGCCAAGCCGTCCATCTCCGGCATCTGCACGTCCATCAAGACGAGGTCGGGCGCGACGCGGCGAAACGCGGCGATCGCCTCGCGGCCGTTCGTCGCGAGATGGACCTCGTAGCCGCCGCGGCGGAGCACCGTCTCGGCGACGATGCGATTCGCCTCGTTGTCGTCGACGATGAGCACGCGCGCCCGACGTTGCGAGCCGTCGGGCGCGCCGTCGGGCGCGCCGGCGGGCGCGCGCGCCGCCATCGCGGCCGCCATCGCCTCGGCGAGCGAACCGTGCTTGATCGGCTTCGGGATCACCGCGTTCAATCCGAGGTCCTCCTGCTTGCCGCCGCCGCGGCTCACCGACGTGAGCGCCACGATCGGCACGTCGCGCGTCGTCGGCTCGGCACGGATCCGGCGCGCCGTCGCGGTGCCGTCGAGGTCCGGCATGTGCATGTCGAGCAGAACCAAGTCGAACGGCTCGCCACCGCGCGCGGCATGAGTCAAGAGGTCGCATGCCTCGACGCCGCCCGAGGCGAGCGCGGCACGGCAGCCCCAGGTTTGCAGCAGCTTCAGGAGCACCATGCGATTCGTCGCGTTGTCGTCGACGACGAGCACGCGCAGGTCGGCGAGCGCGCGCCGCGACTCGATGTCGCTCACCGCACGGCCACGCGCGAGCGGCACCGCGAACCAGAACGTACTGCCATACCCGGGCTCACTGTCGACGCCGATCGCGCCCCCCATCATCGCGACCACGTACCGCCGTAGCGCCGCGTCGTCGAGCTGTCCGCTTGCGTGAACGACTCGAAGATCGTTGCCTGCTTGTCGGCGGGGATCCCGATCCCCGTGTCCTGGACGGTGCAGCGGAGGACGACGCGCTCGTCGGCGGGATCGTCCGACGGCGGCTCCGCGCCCAGCTCGAGACGGATCACGATCTCGCCGTGATCGGTGAACTTCAGCGCGTTGCCGGCGAGGTTCATCAAGATCTGCCGCAGCCGTCCCGGATCGCCGCGCAAGCGCGCCGGCAGCGCCTCGTCGACGGAGCCGACGAGCTCGAGCTGCTTGCGGTTGGCCTCGATCGCCAGCGTGTCCAGGACGCCGTCGACGACCGCGCGCACCTCGAACTCGATGCACTCGAAGTCGAGCTTGCCGGCGTCGATCTTCGAGAAGTCGAGGACGTCGTTGATGATCGTCATCAAGCTCTCGGCACAGGCGCGGGCGCGAACCAGGAAGTCGCGCCGCTCGGCGTCGTCGGCGGTGTCGAGCGCGAGCTCCGTCATCCCGAAAATGCCGTTCATCGGCGTACGGATCTCGTGGCTCATGGTTGCGAGGAACTCGCTCTTGGCGCGATTCCCGGCCTCGGCCGTCTCTTTCGCGGACCGCAGCTCCTCCTCGACGCGCTTGCGGTCGGTGATGTCGCGGACGAACGCGGTGAAGACGTAGCGGTCGTAGAACGGGACGGCCGAGATCGAGAGCTCGACCGGGAATTCGTGACCGTCGCGATGCCACGCCGGCATCTCGACCCGGGTGTTGACGAGCCGGCCCTCGCCGGTCGCGAGGAATCGCGCCACGCCGCGCTTGTGCGCCTCGCGTTGCGCCGGAGGGACGATGATCTCCGCAAGCGACTCGCCGATGACCTCGCGCGCGCTCCAGCCGAACGTCGCCTCGGCCTGCACGTTCCATCCCGTGATGCGCCCGTCGGCGTCCATCACTACGACCGCGTCGAGCGCCTTGTCGACCGTGAGGCGCATGCGTTGCTCCGCGAGCACGACCTTCTCCGTCAAGCGTCCCCACCACAACAAGAGGCCGACGAACAGTACGGCGAGCAGCGGCGCCGTCGGCAGCCCGACGCGCGCGATCGTCCACCACTCGGCGATCCGCTGCGCGCGCAGGTATTCCGGACGCGGCCAGGCGCGGATCGTCCACCGTTGCCACGCGACGGGAAAGTTGTGCGTGACGACGTACGCGCCGTGCGGCGGCTGCTCCGCATCGCCCCAGATGCGATCGCTGTCGTCGGAGACGTGCACGACGTAGCTGTCGCGCAGCTCGGCGGGGAGCAGATGATGGTACAACGGCCCGAGGCGAATCGCCGCGAAGACCGCTCCATCGGACCCTAGCTGTCCGACCGGCATGCGCAGCACCAGGGTCCGGCCCCAGGGCTCCACGTCCGCGGCGGTCGCATGCGCGGCCGCCGGATCATCGCGCGCAGCCTCGTCGAGCCGGTGCTCGACGGCGTCGAGATCGGGAACCTGCTCGTTCTCGGCCACCCGCCATCCGCCGCCGCGACCGGCGCGGTAGACGAGCAGCGGGACGTCGGGCAGCTGGCGCACACCCGCCGCCGCGACCGCGCGCACGACCGACGCCGGCGGCGGACTCGCAGCGGCAAGCAACGCGACGACCTGCTGCGCCAGCCCGATGCGCGGCTCGAGATAGTCACGATGCGGATGCTCCATACTCGCGGCGAGGCGCTTGAGATCCTGGTCGATGACCTCCTCGCGGTGGTCGGCTGCGAGCTCGCACATGACGAGACGCACGATCAGCAGCACGGCAGTCACGAGCACGCCGATGGCAATGACACGCCGGCGGAACGTCCGAGTGTCGATCGCGGCCGCCGAGAGCTCGCGCGCCTCGACGCTCGCGCCCGCGAATCTCCCCCAGGGCAGGTAGATAGACCCCCAGCTGCGAGTGTGCATCGGCGTGCTCACACGCAAGCAACATGCCAGGCGTCGCCCCGATGCCGACGGGTTTTTGGCTGCAGCGGCGACACTCAGGCGTCGCTACCGCGGCCCCGGGCGTCAATTCTGGCGCAGCGGGGTCAAACTTGTGCAGCCGCTACTGGTGTCCGCCCCGGCCGCCGCCGGGGCCGCCGCGTCGGTCGCGACCTCCACCGCCGGTGTCGGCCCGCGGTCGCGCCTCGTTGACGTTGAGCGTCCGTCCCTTCAACGCCGTTCCGTGCAACGCCTGGATCGCCGCTTTGGCTTCGTCTTCCGACGGCATCTCGATAAACCCGAAGCCTTTGGATTGTCCGCTCGCTCGATCCTTCACGATCTCGGCGGACGACACCTCGCCGTGCGCGGCGAACGCGTCGCGCAGCTCGGCGTCGGTGAGATTGTAGGACAGGTTGCCCACGTACAGCTTCATCGTGCTCTCCTGGTCAAGGGCCCAGCCGACGGCCGCACGGTATCGCGCGGGCCGCGCTCGGGGCAAGGAGTGGGACTGGGGCAATTTGCATCGCGATACTTCGTTGCTCGGTCGCCGGGCGTGCTCGGCGTAGCGCTGCTACGCCTGCGCGGCCCGGCTTCCTCGCGCCTCGTCTCGCTCGCAACTTGCCCCAGTCCCGGCCGCGGCTCGTTTGGATCGCAATTGGTCAGCGCAACAGCACGGTGTCGAGCATGCGATTGAAGGCGGCGGGATCTTCGAAGTAGACCGAATGCCCGGCGCCGGGGACCATCGTCAGCTCGGCGGCGGGCACACGCGCGTGCGCCGCGTGTATGAGCGGCGGCGGAAAGAGACGGTCGCGGTCGCCGGCGACGAACGCCGTCGCGAACGGCGGCGGCGCGGTCGGCGGTGCGAGCCGCAGGCGCACCAGCGCATGCAGAAAGGCGGCGCTGAGCGGCGGATTCATCGCGGCGATGCGCTCGAAGAGAAACGTCCGCGCCGGATCGCGCTGCGGGAAGTCGGCGGCGAGCGCGGCGTGCGCATCGAGCGGACGCTCCGCGGACGCGTCGATCACCTGCGACAACTGTGTCGACGTCGTCTCGTCGAGGAGTCCCGCGAGCGTGCTCGCGAGCACGACGTGCGTCACGCGCTCGGGCGCGGCGAGCGCGCATCCGAGCACCGCCCAACCGCCCATCGACTGGCCGACGAGCGCGACGCGCGTGATCGCGAGATGATCGAGGAGCGCCGTCAAGTCAGGCGCGAAGCGGCGCGGGTCGGGGCCGCCGTTGCACGTCGACGCGCCCCAGCCCGGTTGGTCGTAGACCACGCACCGGAAGCGCGCCGCGAAGTGCGGGATCTGCTGCCACCACGACAGGCGATTGCCGCCGGCGCCGTGCGCGAACACGAGCCACGGGCCCTCGCCGTAGACGTCGTAGTGCACGCGCCCCCCGGGAAGCTCCGCGATCGCCATGCGCGCCGGTGTATCATCGCGTGCGCCATTTGCACCACCTATTTGACGCACCTCGCGGGCGCATCTACACATACGCTGATCTCATGCGCGCACCGCGAGTCGTCATCACCGGCCTTGGCGGCGTGACTCCGATCGGCATCGGCGCGGCCGCCATCTGGGAGAGCGCGTGTGCGGGGCGGTCGGGCATCGGTCCGATCACCATCTTCGACGCCACGGGCCAGCTCTGTCGCATCGCCGGCGAGGTGCGCGGCTTCGAGCCCGGGCGCTACATGCCGCCGAAGCACCTGAAGCGCATGGACGACTTCGCGCGCTACGCGGTCGCGGCGTCGGTCATGGCGGTCGAGGACGCGGCGCTGCCGATCACGCAAGACAACTCGCGTCGCATCGGCGTCCTGCTCGGCAACAACAACGGCGGCGCGCGGACGATCTTCCGCACGGTGACGGGTTTCAACCAAGGTGGCCCGAGCAGCGTCTCGCCTTTCTACATCACCGCAATCACCACCAACATGGGATCTTCTCAGGTCGCGATCCGGCTGCAGGTGCGCGGTCCGAACTTCACGATCGGCAGCGCCTGCGCGTCCGGCCTGAACGCCGTCGGCGAGGCCTGGCGCTACGTCCGGGAAGGCACGTGCGACGCGGTGATCGCCGGTGGCACCGACGCGCTGATCGACCCGACCGAGGTCGCCGGCTTCGCGAACTCGCGCGCGGTCACGCTGCGGAACGACGAGCCCGAGCGTGCGAGCCGGCCGTTCGATCGCGACCGCGACGGCTTCGTGCTCTCCGAGGGCGCCGCGATGCTGATCGTCGAATCGCTCGCGCACGCGCAGGCGCGCGGCGCACCGCACATCTATGCGGAGATCGTCGGCTACGCGACCGGCAGTGAGGCGTTCCACATCGCCGCGCCGCTCCCCGACGGCATCGGCGTCGCCGCGTGCATGCAAGCGGCGCTCGAGAGCGCCGACATCCGCGCCGAGGACGTGCAGTACGTCAACGCCCACGCCACCTCGACGCCGCTCGGCGACGTCAACGAGTCCCAAGGCATCAAGCTCGCCTTCGGCGCCCACGCCGCGCGCGTGGCGGTGA
>WNFQ01000900.1_pt1 | contig 20874 bp, 20 predicted proteins | sample 5400171 | NCBI WGS metagenome assembly WNFQ01 (sample SAMN13153356, study PRJNA577476) | soil metagenome | isolation source: 20 cm soil under Madrone tree | place: USA:California | collected 2016-06-14 | reverse complement strand
TCCATTCCGTTGTCGGCGCTGGCGACATTTATTGTGCTTTCGTTTGGCAACAGTTCGATCAATTCGATGATCCTTGGTGGCCTCGCTCTGGTCTTTTCTCGGCTAATCGATAATTCGGTCGTAGTGCTGGAAAACATCTTTCGGCATATTGAGCTGGGTGAGCCACCGGAACTCGCAGCCGAAAAAGGAGGCAAGGAGGTAGCCCTTCCCGTGTTAGCTGCGACGTTGACCACGGCTATAGTCTTTTTCCCGGTTACATTGCTAACCGGTGTCAGCCAATTTCTTTTCACCGCGCTTGCCTCGTCGGTCGTTCTCTCGCTGTTTGCTTCCTATTTTGTTGCAATGACAGTAGTACCTCTCTTTTGTGCGAAATTGATCAAGGCGAATCAGGTTCATGAGGTGGACAAAGGAGGCAAGGAGCGAAGCGGGATTTGGAACAGGTTTAACCAGGGATTTAACCGCCGCTTTCAGGCTTTTCTTGATCGATTCGATTGGGTGCAAGGGATGGCACTGGCGCGGCCGGTAACTACCATTCTTACCATAGTAGGAATAAGTGGCATCAGCCTGTCTTTATGGCCGGCACTTGGGTTTGCCTACTTTCCGAGAACCGATCCGGGCCAGTTCGTCATTAATCTCAAAGCACCGGCAGGCACGAGAGTGGAAATAACCGAGCAGGAAGTCGCTAAAGTTGAAGCTGTTGTTCGCAGGATCGTTGCGCCGAAAGACCTTCGTCTGATCGTTGCCAACATCGGTTCGACTCCGGACCTCTCCTCCATCTACACAAGTAACTCTGCTCCCCATACCGCCTATGTCCAGGTAAGCCTGAATGACGATCACAAGGTAGGGAGTTACGAATATATGGATGATGTCCGTCGTTCACTCCGAAGGGAACTTCCAGAGTTGACGGCATACTTCCAGTCAGGGGGCCTGGTTGACGCGATCTTGAATCAAGGTTTGGCTGCTCCGATTGATGTTCAGGTGAGCGGCAATAACTTGGAGACCGCATTCCGAACCGCGGCTAGTATACGAAATCGAGTGAGCAAGATCCCGGGAGTCGCTGATACCTTCATCCCGCAAGACGTCGATGCGCCGGCTCTGGAGCTACAAATCGATCGTTATCATGCGAAAGAGATGGGCCTGGATCAGAAAGAGGTCGTCAGCAATGTTATTACGGCATTGACCTCCGATGGCATGATTGCGCCGAGCTATTGGGTGGACCCTCAAAGCGGCAACCTCTACATGCTTTCGGTCCAGTTTCCCAACCGGACGGTAAAATCGCTGAGTGATTTAAAGGCGATTCCCATCCGCTCGGCATCGCAAAGTAATACGACTCTCCTGGACACCGTAACGCGCCTAAAACAGATAAAGGCGCCAACCGAGGTTGATCACTATAAGTTGCGGCGGGTAATCGACGTTTACGTATCCCCCGATGGCGAAGAACTCAGTCACGTGGCCGATGCTGTCAATCGGGCAGTTGATCAGATTGATAAACCCGCAGGAATCGTCGTTCATGTGCGCGGAATTGTTGGAGCGATGAATTCATCACTCCAATCTTTTGGATTTGGTTTGGTGCTGTCTCTCTTGCTTGTTTACCTTATTTTAGTCGCCCAGTTCCGATCTTTCGTGGATCCTTTCTTGATCCTTCTAGCCGTCCCACCCGGAATCGCCGGAGTCCTTTTGATATTGACAATCACTGGGACGACTCTCAACATCATGTCGCTGATGGGGTTGGTCATGATGGTTGGGATCGTTGTGTCAAACAGTATTCTGATCGTAGAATTCACTCACCGATTAGTGGAGGAAGGAATGGATATTTATAAAGCGGTACAACACGCCGTTAGAGTCCGGCTTCGCCCTATCTTGATGACCTCGTTGGCAACGGTAATGGGATTGATCCCGATGGCAATAGAACCTGGAGCGAATGCACCGCTAGCCCGATCGATTATCGGCGGATTAGTTGCGTCTGTAGTGTTGACCGTCTTCATCGTGCCTTCAGCGTTTCTAATTATCCATCGTCGAAGGCATCGGAAACAGGTAAGCAACGACGGACAACCCGCAGGAAGTTACTGACTGAGAGGCGGAGCGTGAGACGAATCTTGGTACTGTTGCTCGTGGCAGCCACGTCGACACAAGCAAAAACGTTTCATCATCCGGGGACGGCCGCGAGAGGAGTCAAGGACCGTATCTCGATACCCGATAGACTTACACTCGACCAGGCGGAATCGATCACATTGCAGCAGGCGCCGAGTGTGGCTGCGGCTAACTACAATACTCAGGCTGCGCAGCAGGTCGTTCGCGAAGTTAGATCCCAATTTTTCCCGCAAGTTTTCGGTGACATCACGGCGGTGGGAACCGGAAATGGGATTGAAAACGCGTTCGGCGGATCGCATGAGGCGACGAGGACCATTCGGCTTGGCGCCACGGTAGGACTAAGTGCCTCTACGCTTTTGAATCACGAATCGAATGGGATTAATATTAATCAGCTGATTTTCGATTTCGGCAGAACTCCGAATCTGACAGCCGCATCCAAATTCGAAGCCATGTCGGAGACCGAGCGCGAGCAACTGGCTAAAGAACAAGTCCTGTGGCAGACCGATGCCGCGTATTTCGATGTACTAAAGGCGCAGGCGTTGCTGTCGGTCGCAAACCAAACCGTTGCGGCGAGGCGAGTTGTCTACGATGATGTTGCGGCATTGGCCGCAAGCAAACTGAAATCCGATCTCGACGTCGTCTTTGCGCGCAGCGATCTGCAGAAAGCCGAACAGTTGGTCCTGGAGGCGAAGTCTGCCCTCTCGATAGCCAACGCGGAACTTTCACGGGCTATGGGTCTGAAAGAAAACCGTGTATTTATTCTAGCGGAGGAGCCGCTGAAGCAACTCCCGGCGGAGTCCGCCGCTCCGCTGGTCGCGCGCTCTTTGGTGAATCGGCCTGATCTTATAGCTCTTCGTGATCAAGTGGAGGGCGCTGGGAAATTCGCTCTGGCGCAGCGGGACGCGCGACTGCCAAAACTCCAGGCATTTGGCAGTTTCGGGACAACCCCGGTCGGTGATCCTGGCGTGGAAGGTAATTATGTCGCCGCCGGGATCAATGTTGAACTGCCTCTTTTTACTGGTGGCTTGCTCTCATCCCGTCAGAACGAGGCTGAGCTTCGGAAAAAGGGTCAGCAAGAACGGCTTAGTGACCAACAACTCGAGGCGGTAAAGCAGGTCAACACGGCGTGGTTTGATGCCACAACTGCACTGGAGAACATCGATTTGGCGAAAGAGCTAGCGAGTAATGCTCAGCAAGCTCTGGAGCTTGCTGAGGCGCAGTATCGGTCCGGGCAAACATCGATCATTGAGCTGAGCCAAGCCCAACTGAACGCGCTCCAGGCAGAAATCGGCGCGGCGACAGCTAAGTTCGATTATCAGCTCAAGTTGCACCGACTCGACTACGAAACCGGCGATATTGGTTTGAAGCTCTATCGCGGGCAGCCGCGCCACTAGTGCACCACTTCCGTGACTGGTACAGCAGGGCTGCTGTGGATTTTGGTTGGTACGCGGCGCTAGGAGGGAGAATACCCGCTTTGGTTGGTGCGCGGCGCGAGGAGGGAGAATACCCGCTGTGGTCTTTGACCGCCGAGCAACAAAGCACCCGGCCAAAATCCGCGCAGCCCTTCGGGTTGGGGCGGCGCCGGCGCCTCGCCGCGTTGCTGGCTCGTTAAATAGGACGATTTGGTTAATCCATCCAGCGTGGGTTCAGGCGAGTCAGTGCTCTTTAGTTCGGTGCTCGCAGGGTTTCAAAACTGCAGTTCTTAAGAAAAGTTAATTCCGGCCTAATTGAAGATGCTGTCGACGCAGCGGAGGCTTTCGGTATGGCGGTGAAAGCTTTAATATTGAGTGTTGTTGTTAACGGTTTACTTTGGACTAACTCTTCGCTGGCCGGGAGCCCTGGTAATGCCGGTATGGTTGGCTCTGGGCCAGCTACCTCCAGTCGTGTTGGTCAGCTGATAGTCTATACGGCAACCCACGAGTTTGACGACGGTCACGACACGTGGGCTTATCCTCATACCAGCTATTCTATTTATCGACCGGATGGTTCTCGGTACGAATATGTGCCTAATCATATCTCGCGAAGCGATTCGCAACCCGATACGGTCGATCTGCCCAGCGGCCAATACTACATTGTCGCCCAGGCCGATTCCGCGCCGCGTGTGCGCGTACCGGTGAAAATCATGCCGGGTCGTACCACCATTGTCAATCTCGAGCACGGTATCGCTAATCGAGTACCGACTAACACTCTATTGTCAACGAACGAAGAAAATTAGCTATGAAAGTAATATATGCAGGTAGTCCGGTTTTTACCGGTAGGGGAGCGCGACTATTAGGCATCGCTGGTGCAGCGGCTTTCCTGGTGCTGGCGGGGTGTTCTAGCTATGAGGCTAGCACGCCCAAGGCCGCCGTGAACTATCGCGGGAACCCCGCAACGGAAAAAGAAGTGCCCGGCGGTTCGATTGAGGATGTTATCGAAGCGAACCGAGATTGGTACCAGATGTTCCACTAGCGGTGGTGTCTAAGTAAGAATGGGGCAGTGAACGACAACGCCTTAGCCTCTGATCGGCTATTTTTCGTGGCGTCTGGGAGAGTTCTTGAAACCGAGAAACGCAGCTTTCGCAGGTTTTTCCGACGCATGCCAGAGCTTGACGACCTCGAATACAGTTACAGTGGCGTATGTAACCGCAATCCAAACCGAGACGGCCTCAATTGGCAGCCCGGCCCAGGCTCCAATGCGGAGGCCTATCATCTGCTTCGGCTGATAATCCCACCATTGATAGGGCACAGCCAGTGTAGCCTCCCACAGGAGACTTATCAGAAGGATGAAGAAGAGTGTGAGGCTGAAGGCACGCCAGTTAATGAATCGCCTGACGGTTGGAAAGAAGCTGGCCGACGGAACAAAGGCGGCCAATACGAGGAAAATGAAATACTCGGGGAAACCTTCTCGGACCGGCGATAGTGTCTTCTTGTAAATGACCGCAGCCGCAATGAGGATGAGGCCAAGGATGAGGGAGGGAGGATGAAGCCGGAGAAGGCGGTCGAGCTTCTTCGATTCCATCCGATAATCGGGAGCGTTGTAGGCCGCTAGCCAGTATTCGTCCAGCCAGAGGTAGATTAGAAGAGTGGCCATAAAGCCAGCCAAGTAAAAGACATACTCTTCGATCGGAACCGGTTTATGGAGTGCAGGTGCTCCGATCTGCAACGTCGCGCCGGCATTTGAGAAAATAAAGAAGCGGCTAGCGAAGAAAAAATCGGTGGCAAATCCAAGGGGAACCAGAATTCCGATGGTCCACCAGAAGGCCTTTCTGGGGAACTGAGCCTCTTTGCGCGGTAGGAACCCGAAAGCAATCACCATAATCGGGACGACGAACAGCAGCAGGCTCCAAGTGTAGCCGTAGGGGGTCGGATTGGAACTGGCCACCTGGAGTGTTCCCGGTGAGCGGACCGTCGTCAAAGTCAGCGTGGCCGGGACCGAAACCATGGCCAGCATGACAACGACGATCCATGCGCTCAGGCGCGGACCAGGAGGGCGATGAGATAGGGATGTGTTCAGTGGGCCGACGCTTTTTTCTTGTTAGCCTTCGCAGGTTTCTTACGAGAGCGCGGTAGCGCTCTACACGTTGGGATCTGTGAAGCTGCCATAATGCACCCGCCGATAAGCGGAACTATCACCAGATAGGAGACACATAAAATGTCTTTGCTCGCGCGAATCGATTGGTCGGTCCAAATTAATTGAGGGTCGCCGGCAGCGTCGTCAAGCAGTTCCCTAACCAGGCTCTTACGGATGGTAGATCCATATTTGTTTTGTATTTCTGGCCGTAACTCCGTTCCGCAAACGATGGTACGCTCGTGCCATCTCTCTGTTCGCGTATCAATCAAATTGAAGTACCAAAAATAATCGACAACGGTCACCAGCAAGAGGATAGCTGCGAGCCCGGCCCAGAAAAGTGAGTGCTCTTGTTTTCTGAATCGCCTGAGTGCCAGGATAAAAATTCCCGCCAGGATAGCTACAACAAAACTGGCGAAAGGCCGAATCCCTAGCGTACCGACAGGCGTGGGGGGTGGAGCAACAATCGTCGCAACCACAGCCATCACTCCAGCGGCTATCTGGGTCAGTATAGTCCAATTCTTACGGATTGCCGACCGAGGACTGTCTTCAATATCAGCCAACGAGTGCGAACTTCTCATGGCACCGCAAGGTCACATTCCTGGTTTCGATCTATTGGAATCTCTTGCGTCGACGATTTCTGACCAGTCTCGGGATTCTCTGCCCACATGATGTAATTCCCAGGTGGAAGCTCCCATTTCGTAGGACTGCTCAGTTGAGGAAACGCGGTCGGCGAGTAGTTGTGGTACAACTGAAGAATTTTTGCCATGCAAAGAACTCGCAAATTTGGCACCTCGACCCCGGATTTCTTTGTATGCACTGTCACCGAGACTGATCCTACTGCCTTTCCGCCATTGAGAAGGCAAGCATTGACTTTCAAGTACAAGTCATCAAGCGCAGCATCAAACCTGTCGATGTCCATATACTTTGCTTTAGCAAGACTGTGACTGCCAATCATGCTGTGGAGCACCTGCTGGTCTCCGTTCAGTTGCGAAAAGTAGTCTGGCGCGAAATTAGCGCCCACCCAGTCTTGCTTGTGTTTGATGAGAGATCGAAATTTCTGGTAGGCGATAAGCGTCCTTGACACCTTTTGCCGAAGGGTTGGGTTGTTTTCGGGGGTGATGATTGGGATATCACGATCAATTTTCAAGAACGAGCCCCATGCGTCTGTTCCCTCCGATGCCTCGGTAGAGCTTTGTCCCAGACATGGATGCACTAAGATGATTAGAAAACAGCACAGCTTGAATTTCATTATTGTGGACCGCTAAATTTCAGCTGCCTTAGCGTGCATCCGTATGCGAGACGATTCGTGGTCTGCACACCGGTAGTTCGAATTAATAAAACCGGACAATCGCCGGGGCGGCCACTTTTTGTCCCAATTGCCGGAATCGTTGTTTCGGCTGTCACCTCATGCCCGCGAAACGCGCCGTTCAGGCCCAATCTGACGCCCCTTCGGGGCGCGCCGTGTGGAATTTCCGCGCGCAATTTCGGCAATTTAAACAACGCCGAACCGTCTTCCATGCGCGCTGTCTCTCGAGCGTGACGGTTCTCGAATCTACCGCGCCTTCAGCGCTCGGCCGCTATGGGGACGTTTTCCTGGGCCTAGCAGCCCAGGCTATAATCTCTTCTGCGCTTCGCGCCATCAGTGCGTGGTCTCCAGACTGCACGACCGCATCGCAGCGCCGCCGAACTTCCTGAACGTTCATCTGATACCCAAGTTGCAAAAGCAATAGTCGCGAGACTGGGACATCAACAGCTGTCATCCGCCTGATCGAGCGCGGTGATATCTGTCCGCAATCTCTGCGTCCAAAAGAAATATAGTGCGCCTAGCAGAATTAACCCTAAGGCGATAAATTCCGGTTTCATTGTCCGGGGGGACCGTAGGTGGCTGACGGTATCTGGTATTTAGCGGTTTATTTACCCGGTCTTCAGGTGCAGCAAGGTGCGCTTAACATCTAGCGAAGGACAGCGAACGACAACGAAGGACTCCTTGGCTAAAGGAGACCAAGGCCGCCATCAACCGCCAAAACCTGGCCGGTAATCCAGTCGGCGGCTGGGTCGGCAAGCGAAATGATCCAACTGGAGACATCGTTTGGATGGCAACGGCGTCCTAAAGGTATGCGTTCTCTCTCCTGGCGCTTAACCGCTTCCGCCTGTTCGGTAGAAAGCCCTATCATGGGTGGGCGAAGTCGGACAAACGCCGACAACGGGCCGAAGGGCCAAGAAAACATAGCGCAGGCTTTAGCCTGGGTTGGCCAGAGAAAAGACGTTAAGCCCTGTAAGGGCGGGAGAACCCATGCGCCGATCAATTTTCGACATAGCATCTGTCAAAAAGAACGTTACGTCGTTTCACATTTCCGGTCCGCTAGCTCCCGCCCCTACAGGGCTATAACCGTTGGGGGCGAGCTACCCAGGCTAGAAGCCTGGGCTAAGTTCCCAAGGCCCTTCGGGCCGAAACCGCCTCCGCGCGATCGAACAACGCACGGCGGCCGTCGTATGATCGCGCCCAAGCATTGCCGTCAAACTCGATGATAGGGTCGGCCAGATAGCAGCTCGGATTTTACGACGTGGCGGCGTGTTCAAGTTGGCTAAGACTCTCCGCATCTAGCGTGATCTGCGACGCGATCGCATTTTCCTCAAGATGAACTTCGGAAGTTGTTCCCGGGATCACGATGATGTTTGGAGACCGATGCAACAACCACGCGAGAGCGAGCTGCGGCGTCGAAACTCGAAGCTTTGCGGCTACCTCAGCCAGCACTCCACTTGCAGACGCCAGCGGCGCGCCGTGCTTCATCGGATCGGCCCCCAATGGACCGTAGGGCAGGAAAAGGATTCCTTGGCTTGCGCAGAAATCGATGATCGGATCATGCTGGCGTTCCGCAACGCTGTAACGATTCTGAACTGAGGCAATTGCCGTAGTCGTCTGGGCTTCTTTGACCTGATCCAAGGTGACGTTGGAGAGCCCAATCCGGCGAATCTTGCCTTCCTGTTGCAACGTTGCCAAGGCAGCCACCGATTCGGCAAAGGGAGTATTCGGGTCGATCCAATGCAGCTGATAAAGATCGATGCAATCAAGCCGCAAATTCTTTAGACTCTCCTCGCAGTCACGCCGGAGCCCTTTCAGGCTGGTGTCGAGATATCGCTCGGTAGCGGATTTCTTGACCACCCCGCCCTTAGTCGCAATGAAAAGATCTTTCGGGTAAGGATATAACGCGTCGGCGATTAATTTCTCGTTCCACCCAGGACCATAAGCCCGAGCCGTGTCAATGAATCTGATGCCCAGCTCAATCACGCGGCGTAAGAGTCGTTTTCCATCTTCCCAGTCGGCGTACGGGCCAAAATTCCCAGGCTGGCCGGTCAAGCGCATAGCGCCATATCCAAAACGGGGAACGGTGAAACCACCGCTAATCGTAAACGTGTCAGACTTCGTCATAGTGTTACCAATGCTTTCTCTGTTCATTTCCCTACGGTATCGGTTACAAGTTGGCGGCGCTCAATGCACCCAAGAGGACTGCTACCGTTCTTTCCGGTTGCTCTTTTGGTACGAAGTGCACCGCTTGCGGCGATCACCTCTCCTACGACATCGGGTGCCGATTGAGCGATGCTCGTGCTAGATTAAGCACGATTTTCGGCGTTGTCGCGCTCGGTTGGTTGGTCAAGAATGAGGGAGAGTCACCTCTTAACAAGGAACAGGATTACTTTGAAGCTGTTCCTCCGCACAATACCGACCACTATATTATGAAACGCACCGCATCCGCAGTTTGGCAGGGAGATCTCAAAAAAGGACAAGGCACGCTTTCCACACAGAGCGGCGTCTTAAATAAAACACAATACTCGTTCGCGACGCGATTTGAGAACGGCATCGGCACGAATCCAGAGGAGCTGATAGCGGCAGCCCACGCCGGCTGTTTCACCATGGCTCTATCGGCGTTTCTGGGCAACGCCGGATTCACGCCGGAAGAGTTGTTAACCCGAGCAACGCTCACGCTGGAACAGGTTGAGGGCAATTGGACGATCACGGCAATTCACCTCGACTTGAGCGGGCGTGTGCCTGGGATCGACGCAGCGAAGTTCGATGAGATTGCCGATCAGGCAAAGGCTGGTTGCCCGGTTTCGCGCGTGCTCAAGGCAGATATCACCCTGACGAAAAAACTAGAGACCTAGAGGGCTCAGTAATGCCCGGCCGCTACGGTATAGCATGCTGCGCGGCTTCTTCGATCAGCGCCGCCACTTCCTTGGGATGTGACACGTAGACCGCGTGGCTGGCTCCCTCTACCTCTACCTTGTGGCTGTGCGCGCGCTCGGCGTACATGCGTTCCAGGTCGGGGTTGATGGTCTTGTCGTCCTTTGCCACCAGGTACCAGCTGGGCTTCAGTTTCCAGGCGGGGTTGGTGATGGGTGTGGTGAACACCTTAGCCGCAGTGAGCGTCTGCGCGTGCGCCATGAACTCAGCCTGCTCGCGCGGCAGGTCGGCGGCGAAGTCTGCCGGGAAGTTGGCGGGATCGAGAAAGACGAAGCCGTCCGGTGTCTTGACCAGCGGTTTGGAGGCGTTGGGGAACTTCTTACCGTTGGCGGCCTCGGTCTCGCCCTCGTCCGGTGCGTGCGCAGCGATGTATACCAGGGCGGCGACGTGGGAATCGGTGCCAGCCTCGGTGATGACAGCTCCGCCGTAGCTGTGGCCAACCAGAATGCTCGGGCCTGGTTGGCGATCGAGGATGCGCTTGGTCGCGGCGACATCCTCCTCTAGCGAGGTGAGCGGGTGCTGGACAACAGTGACGCTGTATCCGCCCTTGACCAGAATGTCATAGACCGGTTTCCAGCCCGAGCCGTCGACGAAGGCACCGTGCACCAGCACGATGTTCTTGATCGGTGCGGCCAGCACGGGAACCGCCGTCCCGGCGAGGACGAGGAAGGCGGCGGCTGACACGAAGGAATTTTTGAGGTTATTGAAAATCATAATAAGATCCTTTTCACTGTTTTGTTCCGTATCCTGCTCAACGAACCGAAACGGTGATCCCAACGTCGACGGCGAAAAGTGTCTCCGGGTTGGTTGCATCTCCCTTGCCGCCAAGTTCACGGGGCAGTGCCAGCTTCATATCAAGCAGCCCGTCCTCGCTGCGGATCTGCCCATGACGACCGCCAGTTGCGGTAACTTTCGTAGAATAAAGAGTGCTCATGATTCGATCTGAATAGGTCGTTTGATTGGTTTGTTCTTGCGTCTTCACATCACTGTTTTCAATCAGGACTCGACTAGCTTTATACGCCGCTTCTCATCGCGTCGCGTCGTCCAGGAACGCGAACCCGGCTCCAAGTTTGCTTGCCCATCGGGCTACTCATTTGCTAACAGCCCAATTACCGGCCCGTCCTTGAATAAGTGAAATTGTTTGTTCTATGTCCTGTAATAAAAAATACAAATAAGATTAAGTCGCTAATAGAACCAGTGGTAGGGCGAAACCCGACTCCGCCAAGCCTACGTCGCGGCTCAGTTCTATGATCTTGCCCACGCTGATTGTCAGGGCGCGCCGTAGTCTGCGAAGGCGGCAGATCCGTCGAAGGCAGGATCTGTGAGCCTGGAGTATCGGCTATTGGCTATTGCCGACCCTCACTCCACGGGTCATCGACAAGAACCGGACCACCGTTTTGTCGCAAAAGCAGCGGTGTTTGGCCCCACACGTATTCAGCCAGGGATATTGCGCCGCGAGGCGTTTCGAGCTGTGCATCGACGCGGCAAGGACTTCCAGAGAAAATCGTTATCAATTCTTGCGCTACTGGCATCGGCAAACGTTCTGGAGCGCGGATCAGCAAATCGAGATCGCTAGTGGAGGTCGCCGTCGGAAGACCACTTGCGAGTTCAAAACCGATGCTTCCGGTTGGTCCATAAGCCAGCGGCAAGTTAGCCATCTTTTCCTCGATGCCAGCCAAGACCTTGAAGGCCGGGATTTCCTCGGCTCGAGCGTTGGCCAGCCATCCTCGGTTTGCGGCAAGTTGTTCGGGAGTAATTCGGTTGCGGATCGATTCAGGGGCGAGGTAGGCGGCAGACCTTTGCTGACGAAATGAACCGCGAACTCCGACCGGAATCATCCCATCGAACAACTTGGCCCGACGAACGACGACGAGGGGGGCTTCCTGCAGGGAGCGCTCAACCCAGAGCGGGCATCGCTTCTCCGGCAGCTCCGATCCGACATAAACCAGACCGACCACCCCGGAAATCTGCAATAAATCGTGGGCCCTCATTTCATCTGGGAAGTCAGAAGAATTGCTGCTGACAACGTAATGACGCTGAGAAGAGAACTGAGGGTAAGCGTTGAGCCGATAGCCTGGGACCTCACTCCATAGTTTAACCCAAAGAGCATGCCGAAAAATCCGGTGGGTACGGCCGCCAGGAGAATTGCTTCCCGTACGATCTCACCCGACATCCCTAGCGTAAGAGCGATTGCACACGCGACCAACGGGAGAACGATGTTTTTCATGAGGACGGCGACGCCAACATTCGCATCCAGCCGCAAGGGCTGTGCTGATAGAACCAAGCCGGTCACAAAACACGCGAGACCAGCGGCGGTTGCGCCGATGAGGTTAAGCGCATGACTTACCACTTCGTTGAGGTGGATCCCCAGGAATGCCACGGCCAGACCGGCCACGGGAGCAATTACGATCGGTTTGCAAACCGAATGAAAGAGCGCGGTCGCAATCGGATGGGGTGAAGAGCCGGTCGCCTTTCCGCGCGCTTCCAAAACGGCCAGTGTCAGCGGGGAGATAAAGAGCGAGCCTGCAGCGACTGAAGCTGCCACGCTGACCATGCTTCCTGGGCCCATGACGCTACCCAGCAAGGGCAGGCCGACCGCAGCAAAATTGGGGAAGCCGACACTCGATGACTGGACGGCATTCTCGCCCGGACTCAAACGGAAGACGTAGTGGTTAAGAGCGAACGTGATCCCGAAGATCACTAACATGGAAATAACAAGCACAAGGAAAAGCTTTCCGTTCTCTTCCAGTCCACTGCGTGATGTTTGGGCTACACCAACAAAGAGCGCGACCGGCAACACAAACGTCATTAGCAACACGTTCAGGCTGGCCACGTGCTGATTATCGATTATGCGCCTCGCGCCAGCGAAGTAGCCAAGAAACATGACAAAAAAGATTGGCACCAGAGCTTCAGCGATCATCAGCGTCATAAACTTGGTCAGTTGGAATGCCACTCCGCTGCGAGCCGCTGCCGTACCACGAGGGTAGCGCTCCGGTTTTTCTGAGCGCCTTGGGATTGGAGGCGGTCGCTCAAATCCCTTTGACCTGAACGGGCGTCGGCGATAGCCGCCAACAAATTGGCCCGCACCTGATCTACCTGTTTCGGTTCCGGCGAATCGACATTCACGCCGTCGATCAATTTGTAGAGTGTGCCAAGCTTGGCGTAGTCTTCAATTTTGTAAGACATGGGAATGACCCTCTCGGCCAACTTATCGAGTTCTTCCACGGTCCGCCGGGTGACCCGTGCCGCCGCATTCTTCGCCATCGCGTGCACCGTTACGCCCGGATCGTTGAAGGCCAACAGGCGGTTCGCTTGTGCGCCGTGCGTCAAAAAACCGCCCGAGATGGCATGGCCGACCAGCAGAGAAATCACGGGATGCCCGGCTAGTCGAGCTGAGACGTAAGCATCCGTTGCCGCTGCCGCTGCCAAAAAGATGCCGAGCAGTTCCTCGCGCCGGCCATAGGCTTGGCTGGGCACATCAACGATGGCAATGATTGCTCGCTTGTCGCCGTTTTCATCAGCCTTGATCGCGTCCCGAACCTGCTTGGCCAGGTTCCATCCCTCTTGCAGTCCGACCTGTCCCTGGCGCGCACAGGGAAAGCGATTGTCCGGGTCCGGCACGATGGCAAGGAATCGAACCCGTTCCTTCTGAAGCGTCGTATCGGCGACCAGGACCGATGGTACGCTTGGTACATGCTTCGCTTGTTTTCCGGCGAGGGCTTCAAACCAAATCCGGCCACGCGCGCTGATACTCTTTTCATTACTCATAACTGCTTTCCCTTCGACCAAAGATTGCGCACCTCACTGCTCTCCAGTTGACGGGAAACATCGATAGCGGCGAGGCGCTTGAGATAGTCATCCACTTGTTCGGAGCGATGAGTGGCAGGAATCCCGCGGCCAAAAGCTTCGACGATGCATTCTTTGATCGCTTCCACATCATCTTCGGCCAAGTAATCCGCGAAACCGGTAGCATGGCGTTGTTCGCCACCGTTCACACCCCAGATTAGCTGCCGGTCTTTCGAATCGAACTCTTCGATTCCTGACTGCTCTTCAATTACCTCTGGGCCGTTCAACCCTAGGCGCGCCTCACGAGTCATGATCAGATAGCTGCAAAGCGAGGCGGTGATGGACATGCCGCCAAAGCAGCCAACCATCCCGGCGATGACGCCCACGACTGGAACATGCTGCCGCAGGGCGATGAGCGATGAGTTGATTTCGGCAATGGCTTCCAAACCAAGATTGGCCTCTTGCAGACGAACACCGCCGGTTTCCAAAAGCAGAACGACTTGGATAGGATGACCTTTTTTGGCGTCTTCAAGGGCCAGGTCCAGCGCCGCGGCAATCTTGGCGCCAGAAACTTCACCGATGGCGCCGCCCTGAAATTGTCCTTCGATCGCTAAGATCAAGGAGTCGGTTCCGCCAATCTTGCCGCGAGCAACGATCAAACCATCGTCGGCTTGCGGAACCACGCCCTGCGGCAAAAGCCAGGGTGATTCGAGACGCTCGAAAGGGCCAAGCAATTCGCGATAGCTGCCTTCATCCAACAAAGCCTGAGCGCGCTCGCGAGCATTGAGTTCGACAAAGCTTTTGCGAGCCAAAAATTCGTGGGGATCAAGTAGGGTTGGCCGGCTCATGCCTGGCTCCTTTCCACCGCCTGCTCCAGCCGAAGAGCAACCGCTCCAGGGGTTGCACCAAAATCATGAATCTCGATGGAAGCTGCATATTGATAACGCGAAAAAAAACGATCCATGACTAGCTTCCAGGTCTTGCCGAAACCATCGACGCTGGTGGTAATAGTCACATGAGCCTTCTGATCGGGAGACGTTCGAGCAACACTTCGAGGTCGCCTGATCCGACCACCCCCACGTGGGCTCGTTGCTTGATCGGCTGCAAAGCCGCGTATTCAAAATGAAGTCTTTCCATAGTTAGTTTTCTGTTGATGGCGAGTTGGTCATAAAATCAAGGAAGAGGGTAGCTGCTAACAAGTCGGCACTGCCGCCCGGCGAGGCGTTGAGCGCGAGCAGATCGCGATCTAGTCGCTGCAGCAGTTCCCAGCCTTGAACGGTGGCGGTACCTCCCGCCGCGAAAACCGCCGCCGCTCCGGTTTGGGCCCTATTTAGCGCGGCGAGACCGCCCCGATGAAGCAAACAGGTATCATCCAAACTCGCCATGATGGCCAACAGCGCGTCCAGCCGGGCCTGAGTTTCGCTCGATCCCTCCTGACGAGAACGATGAAGGATCGGTAAGCCGATCGTTATCACATGAGGAAAACCGGCTTGGGCTTCCCCGCGAGCACCGGACACCTTATAGCGTTGAATCACTCGCGAACCATTGCTTTGCTGCTTTGGTGCACTCCAATCGGGCAGACAAGCGAGTTGGCGAGCCCTGTATGCCACGGCATCCGGAGAGTTCGCTCCCATCGCCGCAGCGGAGACAAAAAGGCCAAGAGTCCAAATTGCCCCGCGATGTGCATTGGCTCCGCCGGTAGTCAGTAACATCGATTGTTCCGCCCAACGGCCGATCGCACCCAGCTCCTCTCGCAGTGACTGGCTGGGAATCTGCCGAAATGAGGCCAGAGCCATGAGTTCAAAACCGCTTCGAAGAGCGTGGGCTGAGCACCTCATCAGGCGCAGCGAAAGATCGGCATGGGCGCCCGGACCGCGCCGATCCACGAGGGCTGGCTTCGGCGTGAGTTCGGCTTCTTCGATCAGGGCACCGACGGCGAGAGTTGCTAGACGCGCGGCTAGCCTGCGTCGATCAGAAATCCTCCACCACGACGAATGATCGATCCGGGTCGAAACAGCGGCACTGGACCCGCGTGCGCAAGGCCAATTCCGCACCTTTTCCGGAACGAAAATTTCCGAGTGGATCCTCTTAATCATTTGTTATCAGCTATTTGTTATTTGTCATCGCACTGAAAGTGCGTCACCAGCTCCTAAAACGAGCAGGCGGGCTGTAGAGTCCCCCTGACCAGGCTGCTAAATCTTCCATGCTTCGCGCCGCGAGCAGGGAGCGCTTCGCCTCGAGGCGGTGCACACCGATATCTTCCGGGTATGCAACCACTCCCTTCTTTCTCAGGGCTGCAGTCTCGGAGGCGACAGCCTTCTGACCGACCGGGCTGACTCCAGCCACTGCTGCGAGTGCGCGGCGGCGCTCCTCCTGACCTTCAGCTTTGTAGAGATATGCGATGCCCTCTTCGGTTACGACATGGCTTACGTCGTCGCCGTAGATCATGATGGGCGCTATCGGCATCCCTGCCTGCTCGCCAACCTGAACCGCGTCCAGAGTCTCAACGAATGCAGGAACGCCACCGCTCTGAAAGGTCTCTACAATCTGCACGACAAGCTTTCGACCACGATTGATCGGTTTGTCCTCCGTAATCAGATCAAGCCACGCTTTCGTGCTATGTCGCCGGCCATGTGGGTCGTGTCCCATATTGGGCGCGCCGCCAAACCCGGCAAGTCGCCCAGCGGTTACGGTCGACGAGTTAGCATCGGCATCCATCTGCAGTGTTGAACCGATAAATGCATCGACCGCATACTGTCCGGCGAGCTGACATAGCACCCGGTTTGAACGTAGGCTGCCATCCCGTCCGATAAAAAAGATATCCGGGCGTGCCGCAACGTACCTATCCATTCCCACTTCGCTGCCGAAGCTGTGAATGCTTTTGACCCAGCCGCTTTCGATCGCGGGGATCATCGTCGGATGAGGGTTCAGTGCCCAGTGTTCGCAGATTTTTCCGCGCAGTCCAAGTGACTCACCATAGGTCGGCAAAAGGAGCTCGATGGCAGCGGTGTCGAATCCAATTCCATGGTTCAAGGAGTGAACCTGATGCCGCTCGTATATCCCTCGGATCACCAGCATGCCGATGAGAATCTGCAGGTCATTGATGTGGCGCGGGTCACGTGTGAATAGCGGCTCTATGGCGAACGGCCGGTCAGCCTCGACCACCACATCCACCCAGGAGGCAGGGATATCCACCCGTGGTAATTTATCGACGATCTGGTTTACCTGCACGATGACGATTCCATCGTGAAAGGCGGCCGCCTCAACAATGACCGGTGTGTCTTCAGTGTTTGGTCCGGTGTAGAGATTGCCCTTGGCATCCGCCTGGTCCGCACAGACGAGCACCACATTCGGTACCAGGTCGACCAGCAACCGCGCGTACAGTTCGACATAGGTGTGGATGGCGCCAATCTCGAGCTTGCCATCCTCCAACAGTTGCGAGACGCGCAGGCTTTGCGGACCAGCGAAAGCGAAATCCACCTTTTTGGCAATGCCCAATTCAAACAGCGTGAGATGCTCCGGTCGACTAATGCTCGAAATAATCAGATGCAGGTCGTGAAGCCTTTTCGCATCGACCTTCACGAGGGATCGGGAGAGGAAATCAGCCTGTTTCTGATTGTCGCCCTCAAGAACAATCCTGTCGCCGCTGACGATGAGGGTTTCGAGAGCCTCAATGATCTTTTCCTTCGGCAGGATCGATCCCCTCATCCAGGGCTTGACTAGCTCTATGCGCCGCCGTTTCTCTTCGCGTCGCGTCGTCCAGGAGCGCGAAACCGGCTCTAAAATTTGCTTTGCCATTGGATTGATTTTGCCCGGTTCGTTTTCATTTTCAGTTTCGCTAACAGTTTACTAAAGCATGGGCGGCTGAGTGCCCTCGCACAATCACCAGAAGCCTCTAACTATTCGTTCAACTGATTGCTTGCCGGCAGCCAGACTAGCCTCTGATTGGGCATGATCCTGATTCCACGCGTTATCCACGAACACGCTGCTAACCTCATGCACTCCTATCAGACGAAGCCAAAAATCAATGTAAGGCGCTTGGTGATCGAACGACGGTGGTATAGGAGTATCCTCGTGAAATCCAGATCCCCGCGTATAGACGACGAGGGCTTTGGGGATGTTGAGGCACGGCCCATATTCTTTGCCGTCATACGTGAATAAGTAATTGCGCTGAGCGGTCAGATCAATCAACTGTTTGAGCTTGTATGGGATGGAGAAGTTCCACATGGGTAGGCCCAAGACAATTCGGTTCGCTCGTTGGAAGCGACCGATCAATTCTTGAATGCGGTTCCAGGTATGCGATTCTGCGTCTGTCAGTGGCTTGTGCTTGATGGCCTTGTACTTGGCCCCGATGGATGCGGCATCAAACTCGGGGAGGTTTTCGTCCCAGACATTCAGAACGTCGTCATTAATCGCGGGGAGGACTTTCCTAGACGCCGAGAGAAAGGCGTTGGTCAGGGCGATAGAATTCGATTTGTCACCTCGCGGCGATGACTGGATATGTAGAACGTTCATTCTGATCGATCCAAACAAATGATGTTGCCAATGCTATTTCGCTGGGGCTGACGGCGGCTACTCCAGAGTGACCGCAGATAGGAATTTGTATTGAAACATATCGGATTTTTCATGTATCTGGAAATTACCGGTCTAGCTTTGTATTAGTAAAATTGTTTGTTTTGTGTCCTGTAATAAAAAACTCAAATGAAATAAGCGATGGAGCTACGTCAGATTCGGTCATTTCTCTCAATTGCAGAGACTCTGCACTTCGGTCGCACAGCGGAGGTGATTCATCTCAGCCAACCGGCGCTAAGTCTGCAAATACGAGCTCTAGAGGATGAGATCGGCGTGAGACTCTTCGAGCGCAACCGACGCAAAACGGCACTCACCGCGGCTGGTGTCGCTTTTCGCGAGGATGCAACCGGAGCCCTCTTGCGACTCGACCAAGCTGTTCATAAGGCAAAGCTGGCGGCGAAAGGGAAGCTGGGGATTTTGCGGATCGGATTCATATCTACTGCCGGCAATGAGATTGTGCCCACAATCATTCGTCAGTTTCGAGAGCTGAATGCAGAAGTAGAATTCTCCCTTCGCAATGTTCTCACGACAGATCAAATCCAGATGCTGGCGGCCGGATCTCTCGATATTGGATTCTTGCGCCTGCCCATCGGTGGCCACTCCGAACTCGAGGTAGTCACGGTGCATCGCGAACCGTTTGTGCTCGTCGTGCCCTCGTCTCATAAGCTGGCCAAGAGAAAACGGGTGCGCCTGCGCGAAACGTCTGGCCATGACTTCGTGATGTATGAGCGCACCTATGCCCCTGGATTTCACGATCTAATTTTCGGTATGCTTCGCGATGCCGGTATTATCCCTAACGTTCGCCAGACTGCAGGAGAGATGCCCACGCTGATCTCACTCGTCGATTCGGGCATGGGTGTCGCCATTCTGCCCGCCTCGGTAGTTAGACATAGCGTTGCTTCGGTAGTCGCTTGTGAGATTGCGGACAAGATACCGATGTCTGAAATTGGTATTGCCGTCCGGAAGGGAAATCGAACACCCGTCGTAGACAACTTCAGATCTCTCGCCTTAGAGAAGTTACGCCGACCAAGAAGCGCTTTGTTTGCCAATCGGCGTTGATTTCCGCAGCTGTAACTTTCTGCGGATCTTAAATTCCGCATTTGCACATTTCTTTTGCCAATCAGGTTTCGCCCTTAGCCCGTTTGAGTAAGGCTGCAGCGAATAACTTCGGTCGCAAGCACGTCATATCTATATATATTTTAACAAGTATGAAGAAGATGTGCGCAATACTAGCCGTGGCGCTGCTGTCGCCGTATGCGGTGTCTAAGGCTGACGCTGAGGGACCGCTCCACTGGACGGCGAGACACGTTACGAAAGCCGCGGTGGAGACAGGTGATACCCTATCGAACGTGGCGAGAACGGCTGGAAGAACGATTTATCATCGGACGCAACCCGTTCGCGAAGCGTTCGAGTAGCCGCCGGTCAGTAAATTAAATAGCAGCGGCGATTTGGGGGCTAAGAGGGACTGGAACTGGCAGACGAGGGGCGGATCAGTTCCTGGTGGCGTGGCCGAAGGCCTTTCTTCGGCCAGCGGTGACTGTCTTGTTTTAGGTCGCCTCAGTGTTCCCGTGCGAAGCGATTGGTTTGGCTGACCTAAAGGCGCAGTCGCCATCGCTCGCCATCATTCCGTGCGCACTGTTCAGCGAACGACGCCAAGGCGACTGCGTTTTCGGGCCAGTGTGAATGCTTCGCTCCGTTCGAACCCCTAAGTTTAATCACACCGGATGCTTCGCGGGACAGTCGCCATCGCTCGCCATCACTCTGCGCGCACCGTTCGGCGAACGACGCCAAGGCGACTGCGTTTTCGGGCCGGTGTGGATGCTTCGCTCCGTTCGAACCTCTAAGTTTAACCATACCGGATGCTTCGCGGGACAGTCGCCGCTGAAGAAAGGCCTTCGGCCACAGCGCCAGGAACTCATCCACCCTTGTGAGCAGGCGTACGAAAAGGACGTTGGCGGTGAGATGTGGCTCCATTTCTTTCGCCCTCGAATGAGGGTCATGTCGCTGGTTTTCGCAGGAATGGCAATCAGGACAACGATTACGGCAGCTGAGACAAGAAGTGACAGCCGTTCTTAGAGCGATGGTCCATTCCAACAATTGCCCATCCGCTCGGCAGTCAGAAGAACAAAATCGCCGACACGCAAATTCAGCATAAAAAATATGAAGTTGATGACCGCTCGTTGGGTGGCAGATATGATTGGTGTAGCCGCTAGGCTGGAACTTGCGGATTTTATCAATGCCGGCGCTAAGACCGCTGAAGAAATCGCCAAGGCGAAAGGCCTGCACGCGAGCTCGCTATACCGGCTCCTGCGAGGGCTGGCTAGTTACGGTATCTTTGCTGAGCAGGAGGATGGAACGTTTACGCAAACATCCAGGTCGGACGCGCTTCGGAAGGATGTCCCGTATTCTGCCTGGGGCATGGCCCAGCTGACAACCAGGCCCTGGTCGGTGAGGGCGTGGATGGAACTCGAACACAGTGTCCGCGCGGGCACTCCGGCATTTGAACATTTTAATGGGATACAACTTTTCGAATACTTCGAAAAGCACCCCAATGAACTGGAACTGTTTGCCGAAGCGATGCGCAGTTTTTCCGTGGCTACCGGCACCGCGGTGGCAGAAACCTATGACTTCTC
>WNFQ01000902.1_pt1 | contig 20891 bp, 22 predicted proteins | sample 5400171 | NCBI WGS metagenome assembly WNFQ01 (sample SAMN13153356, study PRJNA577476) | soil metagenome | isolation source: 20 cm soil under Madrone tree | place: USA:California | collected 2016-06-14 | reverse complement strand
ATGGCATTCGAAACTTGACTTTAGATTCACCGGTCGTATAAAGGGAGCAATTGACTCGAAACGAAGTCCGTGAAGTTACCCTTGAAGATGGACGCCTTTGTGGATGACAGGTGTAGCAGTTCGTCATATAGACCTGCGGGGGTTCTGGAGCGTCGTAAAAGAGCGATATCTCGAACAAGACCTTTTTGACCTCCGTAAATTGAATATTGTCTGGTAAACAGTACAACCTTACCGAACTATTACTATATATGAAGTCTCCCAATTGCGCTGCCTTGTGGTCATGTGGCTGTGAAAGGAATTTGGCAAAGGCTTGTTCGGCTGGGTCTGCCAGATCTCCTTCAAAACTAAGCACGGCACCCTGCCGCATTCATGTTAGGATATCATCTCTTAATAGGGACAATGACCCACCCAAACATCAGTTTGCGGATACAATTTCAGGACGAATTTCGTCACAATTCCCTTGTCCGAATCGATATATGATAATAGTTAGTATGTAGCAGCTTCTTCTAAAAAGCCTAGGAATTTACATAGTTGTTAAATCCCCCCCTGTAGTGTGAGCCAACTGTAAATTCATTGCTCCTCCATCCGCCGCCATCATTCAGACATACCTTGAGTGCAAACCAAAGGTCATTGTCCGTTTCGGTCACTACCATTTGTGTACCATTTGGAGATACGAGATGGAATTCCGTGACGGAGTCCACCGTGAGCCCATATTGGTTTGTTTTCCAAGAATATCCTGGCACATGACATACACCCAGTTTATGCCCAAGTTCCTATGATGGATGGACCAAAAAGGAGAGTTACACTCACCTCCACCAAGAGTAAGGCCAGCAACGCCAACGCCATTCAGGCGACCTCCGACGACGGTGAGACCCTTGGGGACAAGATATGTGTATACGTCGGTCCATGTAAGCCCTGCCCCAATTTCGACAGTCTGATTGTCTTTGCGAACTACGATGTCATTGAACCGGGTCATTGAAATGTGTACGCCTGGAGTTGATGAAAAGCCAGGGTTGGTAGCGTGTCCACCGCCTTTCACTGCGAATGACACGCGATCTTCGGCAATCTGGCGGAGCTGTGGGGGTTTGCGAAGAAACGTCAGCAGGTCTACAAGTATGTATTGTCAGAAGGACCAAATTCACAATTGAAGCAACGTCATTTGGGGTTTCTGGCTCTACCGAGCACAGAGACACTTGTGAGCTTGTGTTGGCCCAGTGAGATATGTCAAAGTTGAACTCATGAGAGTCTAAAAACTCAATGTCAATGTATGAAGTACACTGGAGGCTGACCTCGCGACGCTCACCCGGATAGAACACTTGGGACTTGGAAGAGATAGACCGTGCGATTTTCTCACACGTGACCTTATAATTCGGGGATGGTTGCGCATACGCATCGATATTCCTCAAGCCAAATCCAGACTGGTCTTGCAGGGCATCAGCAAGGGAGAAAGTACACCACAGGAAAGCTGCTCCTAGCATGGCGGTCGTGGTAATGAATTGGGTATACCGTGAGCGAAGAACTGGGAGAGGCGGGAAATGGGCGGCTCTCGATGATGGCAGGCCGGGCGTGGATCGATTATTGACGGAACTGTCATGGGACACGGAGACGAGGTGGCTACTGGACTTCGACCATAATTCGGCATCCCAGTCCGTAGCCCTCGGGTTGTAGAGTATCACATGAAAAAGCACGGGTCGAGCGTCATGCGCGTCATGGACGATTATTGAATTATTACCATGCACAGCTGTATGGTTTCAATTGATGCAGACTGTGGGGCAAAGTCATCATGAAACGAAGAACGGCTGATGTGAACAGACCCATCAACTTGGCACAATTTCCGAACAGAATGACATGTACAGGTAAATGAAGCACAGTATTAGGTCACAGTATTAGGTCACTGCCCATTCGAACCACTGGCAGCCGTGTTCAAGTTAACGTAACCCGCTTCGTCATCCGCATACCCTCCAGATCGCTCTCTCGCCTTCCTCTCATTGAACATCTACTTTGCTCGGACTAAAGCTCCAGCCGATGAGTTGATAGCTGACGCTATGCGCCTTTCAGCTGCGTCGTTGGTCAAAGCCATGACTCAGGACAGGCAGGACTTGAGGAATGCCGTGCCATATGTAAGTTATGCTTTATTTGGAACACCAGTAGAGGCGATGCACGGTGAAAATCAAGACCGGCTTCATGAAATCAAGAAGTATAATCCTGATGACGTTATGGGACTTGCAGGCAGATGGAAAATCAACGTCTGATTCAGGGGTAATATCTCAATGATGATGACTGAAATTGTCTGCTGGAATCATCATCTAGGATTTTGGGTGTTACGGAGAGAACCCCATTGTATTCGGGTAATCGTATAGCTCCATGAATCGCACATACACAAACAACTTGATGAGTGAACAGCACTCTGTGCTTCGCAAACTTGTACATCTCGTCCAGCCACTGGCCGCACATTATCATGCCATGAGTCATGTGAACTACGATGACGTTAAACCACAAAAGTGTAAGTGAAACATGGACATGATGGTGGTTGAGTAGATACAGTAGCTAGCCGGTCACATTTGCCTTTCTCTATTCCACACCAGATTTAATCGTACAAGGTCAATCACGGGTAATGTCAGCAAAATAGCAACTGATATCCCAAATCAAGAGAACAAGTGGAAAAGAAAATAGCACCGGATCAACAGATGACAAGAAACGATGGGACAGAACTCAGAGAACAGAATACACCTATCAATCATCGATCTCTACGAGTCTGTATCTGAGTCTGCATCTGAGTCTGTATCTGAGTCTATCTCCCAGATAGAAATGGCAATAGGGTGACCGGAGTGCTGTCGTGCGGTGACGAACTGCCCAGTGTTTTCCTGGAAAGGCCCCGATGGCTCGAGCCCCTTCACGAAAATGTTCTGCAGGCTGGGCAACACTTCTGTCCCAACGATTTCTTGCAGAGCGGCCGCGATGCCTGGCGCAAAGTCCTTGGATAGATAGAGATTCTTTACTGCGGGAAATGGAAGTAAGAGTTCCAACCACAGGGTATTCTCGATGGCATCATTCTTCCAAACAAGTTGAGAATATTCATGTTCGATGTAGAGGTCCTCTACCATGGAAAGGGGAGGCAAACAGGTGTTACAGACCTGCGCGACGGACGAAAGTTGCCAATCTGGTTCTCTGCATGAGATTCCTATCGCAAAACGTTTCAAAGGGGAAGGGAGTCGGATGCTAGCGGTGCTATCATCGAATTCCACATGTGCATCGCAATCCGCGAGTATTGGTGTACGACTGATGAATTGGGCGAGTCGTGGGCAGTCGTAATCGATTTGATTGAAAAAGGCTATATCCAAGTAATCGAGTTGAGGGGCGTCGATGAAGGTCACGAGGTCCTCTAAATATTCGATAACCCCTTTGAAAACAAAATACCCGAGAGCGGGGATGACAGAACGTTTTGGTGGAGGCGGACGTCGGCTTTCCCAGTCGGGGCGAGATTGTGGGGATTGGAAATGAAGGGCAAGGACTTCGAGACCAGACAACACGGAGAGGAGGGCGGACATTGCCTCGGGTGAAATGTACCCGGAATGAGGGATATTAGAAAGGTCAAGGTAGTTAAGGTGAGTAGCGGACAAATGCAGTTTTGGCAATGCCGGAAATGGAATGCCATTCAACTGGAAAACTCGCAGACGTGGGGCAGATCCACCCAAGAACGAATCGGGAGCGATCGGTGGTGTTTCATCATCTGAGACGAGCCGCAGCTCCAGCAGCTCTGGGAATGGCACCTGCATTGCTCCTAACACTTTTTCCAATGGCCGACCTACAAGGTGGTGGAGGCCGACTTGACATACGCGATTGCTGTGCCCAAGTGCCACAATGATGTCTTCCGCGCCTGATGGGATCATACTGCCATCAATGAGGAGAGGCAAGGCTGGCCAGACGTCCAGTGTGTCTCTTGCGTGTGTTTTAGGTGTACAAAGAAGTCGCAGATTCAGGCGACGTGGTGATCCAAAGACAAGGGTTCTCCATCGTCGACACACATGAACCAGCAATTGCCATGCCTCTATCTCCACGTTGTATCCAGGTAGATCAGTTTCCAGATAGAAATCAAATATATCTAGTAGGACGTCATCAGGGAGTATGTCGATTCGTATCACCTTGCCTACATTACATCAAGTCAGTTAGCGGTCATTGCAGGACGTTGCATAAGAAAGTCATACGTCGACTTGGTTTGATCCATTTCCACCAATTCCAGCGACGACTATTTGTCATCTGCAAGCCTTCCAAACGGTGATCTATTCGGATCGACGTCCCAGGGCGGCTAGGAAATGGTGGAGAGGCGAGGGCAGTGCAGGGAGTATGGCAGAGAGACTGGAAGACGAGCACACTTTCAAGCGGGGCTATTTGAGATCTCGTTTGTCACTTTATCAGTTCCCGGGGTGAATGGCCAATCGACCGGTGAGAATTCGGTGTTGAGTTGGGGAGAGAGGGTTGTGCACCGTCACGGCGCCACTTCCAAATATGGTATGTGACCCAACGGCTCTCGTCGCCTTGCCAACAACTCGAATTTACTTTCCATGCTATAGATTGCCGTCGTCCTCAACGCCTCCAAAGGACGCTTATACTCATCTCAGTCATCGCAAAAAGCTCCCCTTACCATTTCCCGAGAAGGTCAATGGATTATAATGATCGGTTCTCGTAGAACACATGGAAGAGGATGATTCAACACTACGCTGGGTGGAAACCGAGTACAAGGTGAGTAAGCACACTCTTACCCACGCAGCGCGTTATTATAATTGTAGAAGATTTCCACGCTTGCAGGCACTGTGTCCATAACATTTACAGATCTCGAGCGTGACGAGTGCATCCCTTTCCGCCGCCTTTACCAACACCTCTGATCCCGCTTCTTCCGCTCCCGTGCAGGCGCAGGTCGAATGCTACCGACGCTAATGAAATCACTCGATATTCACCTTGAACACGTGGAACATAGCACGCTCGGCGTGACGAAGCGCGTAATCGGGGATCGGGGGTTGTTCCTGATCTACTAAACATTGTCCGTCTTTTCACGCCATATGGTCATGCTTCGGTACTGACGCAGCCACGACATAGATTTGCCCAGCCTGCAGTCTTTGGGAGATCCTAATCCTATATACATTCATTGTATCATCAGCGGTCACTGGGTCACCAGGCTGCCCTTCTGTGCGTCATCGCGAACGACTCTTCAATCACGGCATTTATCATAGCACTACCTCACGTTTTATTTGCACGGGCTACCTTATGCCTTACCATACCATTGCTGTATGCAATTGCGCCTAGTTGCGCTCCCGTGCGGTCGTTTTCCTTTGACGTAAAGTCAGCGAATATTTTAAAGGCCAGCTCAAGCTGTTCTCCAGCGAAGGCTAGAACGACACCCTAGCTATCCCACGTCAAAACATAGACATGACAGCTGCCGGCCTGAGGGAGGCGGCATACCCAAACATTAGTTTGTCTATGCGTCTCGAACGTGAATTTAGTGATGGTTTCCCGATGCGATGTGGTCATCGACAAAGATCCAAAACGTCCTAGTCTACTCGACTGCTCGAGTTAACCTAGTGATATGTCCGTCTTTAATTCCGCCGAGCCTGATAAAGAAACACCTGCGGGTTAAAAAAAAAAGAGGGAAAGGGGCCGACGAGAGAACGAGAACCGGCAACATACCGGGGTAGAACACCAAACCGGGTGAAGCGACTTTCTCTATTGGCCTTGCATGTTGGTAGGTAATCGCGGTGATGCGACAATTTCTGCGCATTCTCAATGGCGAAGGGGTCCTCGGCATCAAAGTAGGCTTGGACATCATGACGGTTGAGTAAATAGCTAGCCAGTTACATTGGCGTTTCTTTATTCCACACCAAATGTAATCATACAAGAAGATCACGCGCAGGTAATGTCAACAAAATAGCATAACCGATGTCCCGAAGCAAGAGAACAAGTGGAAAAGAAAATAACACGGGATCAACAGATGAAGAAACGATGGGGCAGAACTCAGAGCACAGAATACACCTGATATCCATTACCGATATCTCTATGGTCTCCACCAGTCTGCATCTGAGTCTGCATCCGAGTCTACATCCGAGCCAGCATCCAAGTCAGCATCCGAGTTTACATCCGAGTCTTCATCCAAGTCTACATCCAAGTCTGCATCCAAGTCTACATCCGAGTATACATCATATCCCCAGACAGAAATGGCGATAGGGCGACCGGAGTGCTGTCGTGCGGTGACGAACTGCTCAATGTTTTCCTGGAAAGGATCGTCTGGTGCGAGCTCCTTCACGAAAATGTTCTGCAGCCTGGGCAACACTTCTGTCTCAACGATTTCTTGCAGAGTGGCCACGATACCTGGCGCAAAGTCCCTGGATAGATAAAGGTTCTTCACCACGGGAAATGGACGTAAGAGTTCCAACCACAGGGCGTTCTCGATGGCATCATTCTTCCAAACCAGTTGCGAATATTGATGTTCGATGTAGAGGTTCTCTATCGTGGAAAGGGGAGGCAAACAGGAGTCACAGACCTGAGCGACGGACGAAAGTTGCCAATCTGGGTCTCTGCATGAAATTCCTATCGCCAACCGTTTCAAAGGAGAAGGGAGTCGGACGCTGGCGGTGTAATTATCGAATTCCATATGTGCATCGCAATCCGCGAGTATTGGTATACGACTGATGAATTGGGCGAGTCGTGGGCAGTCGAAATCGATTTGATTGAAAAAGGTTATATTCAAGTGGTCCAATTGAGGGGCGTCGATGGAGGTCACGAGGTCCTCTAAATATTCAATAACCCCTTTGAATTCAAAAAAGATGAGAGCGGGGATGACAGAACGATTTGATGGAGGTGGACGTCGTCTTTCCCAGTCGGGGTGAGATTGAGGGGATTGGAAATGAAGGACAAGTTCCTTGAGGCTGGGCAACATGGAGAGGAGAGTGGCCATTGCCTCGGGTGAAATGTACCCGGAATGAGGAATATTAGAAAGGTGGAGGTCGACAAGGTGAGTAGCGGACAAAAGCAGTTTTGGCAATCCTGGAAATGGAACTCCATCCAACTCGAAGTGTCGCAGACGTGGGGCAGATCCGCCCAAGAACGAATCGGGAGCGATCGGTGGTGTTTCACCATCTGAGAAGAGCTGCAGCCTGAGCTCTGTCAGCTCCGGGAATGGCACCTGCATCACGGCAAAGACTTTCCCCAATTGCCCATTCGCAAGGCCCAGGCTGACTTGACACACGCGATTGTTCTGGCCAAGTGCTACGACAGTGTCGCCCACGCGTGATGATGGGGTCATGTCCCCCCAAATGAGGAGAGGCAAGACTGGCCAGACTTCCAATGTGTCTCTTGCGGGTGTTCTGGGTGTACAGAGTAGTCGCAGATTCAGGCGACGTGGTGATCCAAAGACAAGGGTTCTCCATCGTCGACACACATGAACCAGCGATTGCCATGACTCAATCTCCGTTTTGGGTAGAAATGATAGATTTATATTCATATAAAAATCAAATATTTCTAGCAGGACGTCATCAGGGAGTACGTCGATTCGTATCACCTTGTCTACGTCACATCAAGTCAGTCAGCAGTCATTGTGGGACGTTGCATAAGGAAGACATACGTTGACTTGGTTCGTTTCGTTTCTCCCAATTCCAGCGACGATTATTTGCCATCTGCAAGCCTTCAAAACGGTGATCTAGGAAACGGTGGAGAGGCGGTGCTGGAGTATCGCAGGTAGACCGGAGGACGGGCACGCTTCCAAGTGCAGATATTAGAGAACTTGTTAATTGTTTTATTAAAGCTGTGAGTGAGTTCCCCTTGACATTTGCTGAGAGATAATCAATAAGGATTCGGTGTTGGGAAGAGAGGGAGGCCTTGAGACCTTTGATTGACGGCTGCTTGGGTCGTCAAGGGATAGGGTGCGAGGCGGCCGATTGGTGAGAGAGGAAAAACCGCGAAGGTGAAGGGGCGGATTGACGGGCAAAAGGGCGACTGGGAGTGCGCCTGTGGAGAGCAGGTGAACAGTGCAGGCGAATGGGACCACCTTGCGACGGGGGGTCTCACTTGAGCGGTTTGGCGCCTGCATCGGTCCGAGGTGACTCTTCCCGCCGCCTTAACACCTGGCACAACGGCAGCGGCGCAATCGTGTGATATCCCCATCTATTCGCTCCCAAGGCGCCGTTGGTACTCACTCCCTCAGATGGCGACGCAGGTTACAGCAGGTAATTTACGTGGTTTCTCCTCAGTGTACGTCCTCTTCTCCTCTTCACTTCCCTTTACACTCTCTTTGCCGTTTTTGCCTTCTAATAACCTTATCACATTTTATTCTCTGGCCGGTTTGGTTGGTTTGGTTGATTGGGATGATTAGAGTATTCTCCGTACGTTTTCTGTACATACGAGTCGATGATAGTCACGGTGATGATGAACAAGCATCAAACATTACAGTAACAACCCTCTGCGAGACCGTTCCGCGATGAAACTTCGCGCGCTCGGCTTCCCGACGCGTTATAAGACGGAGAAGGACGTAGAATCTTCAGTCCCGTACAGATGGAGAGAAAAGAGGGATAATCTTCCCAATCAACCAAAGCTTGCCAGAAAGAGAGATGATGGGATCTTAGAGGGCAGAAACGGCAGAGGAAGAGCGAGAAAATAGGGAAGAAAAAAATGACGAGGACGCACACTGAAGAGAAACCACATAAATTTGCCCACGTCACCGTTGGAGGGAGTGTGCGCCAAAGCCACCTTGGGATGAGTAGACATACGTGTTCAAGGGGTATATCGAGTGATTGCATTAGCGTCTGATAGCACCCGACCTGCGCCTGCACAGGAGCGGAAGAAGCGGGATCAGATGTGTTGGTAGGACCCGAGTACAATGTGTTTTAAGCACGCTCACTCTTGAACCTGACAAGTACCCACGCAACGCGTCCTATCATATTTGCAGAGGATGCCCACGCTTGCAGGCCCTGTGTCCATAACTTTTACACATCTCGAGCGTGACGAGTGCCTCTCTTTCCGCCGCCTTCGGTACTCGCGCTCGTTGTCCATAACGTACCGCTTATCTCCAACGTCCCGGGCCTCGTCTATCCCACATTCTCAGTCCCTCCCTCAAAGCTCTTTCATTCCTTTGCTACTCTTGGACGACGACCCATTCTCGCAGCAGCTTCCTAAGGGTGAGTTCAAGCGGCACTGCGAATGCAGCGAGGCGCACCCGCTCAGGATCTACTTCTGCCGGCACCGTGGTACTACGATAAACGGCCAGCCAGATGCCTCCAAGTAGCGCCCAAGGAACTCAATGAAAAGCGCCGAGCAACACAGAGGGTCCACGACAAGTTCATCGGGGGGCTTGAGGGATACAACGGGCCGCCGTACTGGAAGACCATGAACATGTTTCCTGATTCGGTAAAGAGGGGGCAGGGAGTAGAGTCGATTGTTTGCCTGTTTGATATGCTTCTGGCCTGTTGTAGTGTTCCGTCTTTCCTACTGGATTTTAGTAACGCCTGGTTGGGCCGTCAAGGGATGGTGGGTGCGAGGCGGTTGATTGGTGAGGGAGGAAAGCGTGAAGGTAAAGGACGGGTAAAAGGGCGCCTGGGAGTGCGCCCTGTGAACGCCGTGCGACTGTCTCGCTTGATATATGCCGTGAATCATCTGCACCACGATGACGTTACATCACAAAAGCGCGAGCAGTGGCCCTGAACCGAGCTTTGAACAAATCGGCATGTTGGCAAATATGCCTGAACCACGGACACAATGATGGTTTGAGTACGTTGAATAGCCAGTCACACTGCCTTTCTCTATTCCACATCAAAATGTAATCATAAAAGATCAATCATGGGTAATGTCAACAAATTAGCATAACTGATATCCCGAAACAAGTAAACAAGTGGAAAAGAAACTAGCACGGAATCAACAGACGACAAGAAACGATTGGATGGAACTCAGAGAAGAGAGGGCACCAATCAATCATTGACCTCCTACGACCTGCATCATATCCGGGGTCTATCCCAGACAGAAATGGTGATAGAGTGACCGGAGAGCTCTCGCGCGACAACGAACTGTCCAATGTTTTCCCGGAAAGGTTGGTCCCACCCCTGCACGAAAATATTCTGCAGGCTCGGCAACACTTCTGTCCCAACGATGTCTTGCAGGGCGGCCGCGATACCTGGTGCAAATTCCTTGAATAGATAGAGATTCTTTACCGCAGGAAATGAAAGTAAGAGTTCCAACCAATGGGTGTTCTCGATGGCATCGTTCTTCCAAACAAGTTGCGAATATGCATGCCCGATGTAGAGGTGCTCTACCATGGAGAGGGGAGGCAAACAGGTGTTGGAGACCTGAGCGACGGACGAAAGCTGCCAATCTGGTTCTCTGCATGAGATATCTATCGTAAAATCTCTCAAAGGGGACGTGTATCCGAGTCGGACCCTGGCGGTGCGATCATCGAATTTCACACCTGCATCGCAATTCGTGAGTATTGGTGTACGACTGATGAACCGGGCGAGTCGTGGGCCGTCAAAATCGATTTGATTGAAAAAGTTAATATATAAGCGATTGAGTTGAGGGGTGTCGATGAAGGTCACGAGGTCCTCTAAATATTCGATAACCCCTCTGAAAGTGAAAAATTCGAGAGCGGGGATGATAGAACGTTTTGATGGAGGTGGACGTCTTTGCCAGTCAGGGCGGGATTGAGGAGGGGATCGGAAATCAAGGATAAGTCTTTTGAGGTTGGACAACACGGTGAGGAGAGCGGCCATTGCCTCGGGTGAAAAGTACCCGGAATGGGGGATATCATGAAGGTAGAGGTTGACAATGTGAGTAGCGGACAAAAGCGCTTTTGGCAATCCCGGAAATGGAATGCCTCTCAACTCGACGAATCGCAAATGAGGGGCAGATCCACTTAAGAATGAATCGGGAGCGACCGGTGGCGTTCCACCGGCTGAGTCGAGCGAGAGCCGTGTCAGCTGCGGGAATGGCACCTGCATCACTGCAAACACTTTTTCCAATTGTCGATCCGCAAGGTACGAGAGGCTGACTTGACATACACGATTGCTCTGCCCCAGTGCCACAATGATGTCGTCCGTGCCTAATGATAAGGGCATATACCCCCAAATGAGGAGAGGCAAGACTGGCCATACGTCCAGTGTGTCCCTTGCGGGTGTTCTGGGGCTACAAACTAATCGCAGATCCAAGCGGCGTGGTGATCCAAAGACAAGACTTCTCCATCGTCGACACACATGAACCAGCGATTGCCATGCCTCTACCTCCGTCTTGTCTCTAAGTGATGGATTTTTATCCGTATAAAAATAAAATATATCTAGTAGGACGTCATCAGGGAGTACGTCGATTCGTATCACCTTGCCTACATCACATCAAGTCAGTCAGCAGTCATTGCAGGACGTTGCATAAGGAAGACATACGCCGACGTGGTTTGATTCGTTTCCACAAAATCCAGAGACGGCTATTTGCCATTTGCAAGCCTTCTTCCAAACGGTGGTCTATTCGGATCGATGTCCCAGGGCGGCTAGGAAATGATGAAGAGGCAACGGCGGTGCGGGGAGTATAGCAGGGAGACCGGAAGATGGGCACACTTTCAAGCGGGGCTATTTGAGACCTTGTTGGTCGCTTTATCGGTTCCGCGGTGAATGGTCAATCGATTGGTGAGAATTCGGTGTTGGGTTGGGGAGAGAGGGTTGCTTGCCGGTGATTTACGCGTGACACTTGTCCCTTCCAAATATGGTATGTCACCCAGTGGGCCGTGGCTCTCGATTGTCTTGCCCATAACTCGAATTCCATCCTGTAGATCGCCGTCGTCCTCATCGCCGCTTATTATTCGCCTCAGCCATTGCAAAGAGCTCCCTTTCCCATTTTCAGAGAAGATTAACGGATTAAAATGATCGGTTTCTCGTAGAACTTCTCGGCTGGGTGGAACCGAGTACTAGGTGAGTAAGCAGTCTTTTAAACTTGACATGTACCCACGCAACGCGTCCTATTAAATGTAGAAGATTTTCACACTTGCAGGCCCTGTGCATCCGTGACATTTACAACTCTCTTAAGCGTGACGAGTGCCTCCTATTCCGCCGCCTTTACCTTTACCAACATGTCCGATCCCGCTTCTTCAGCTCCTGCGCAGGCGCAGGTCGGGTGCTACCAGACGCTAATGCAATCACTCGATATACCCCTTGAACACGCATGTCTACTCATCCCAAGGTGGCTTTGGCGCACACTCCCTCCGGCGGTGACGTGGGCAAGTTAATGTGGTTTCTCTTCAGTGTGCGTCCTCGTCATTTTTTCTTCCCTTTTTTGCTCACTCTTCCTCTGCCGTTTCTGTCCTCTAATATCTCATCATCTCTCTTTCTGGCAGACTTTTGTTGATTGGGAAGATTACGATATCATTAGTACGTATACAGAGCTTCTATGTTTGTTAATGATAGTGACGATGAGCAGGCTACAACCTCCTACATGTCCGTACTGCAGAAAAAAGCGCGTTCGGCTTCCCAGCGTGTCATCTGGGTCACCAACAGATGAGCGCAGGTACGGTGCTCGGTGTGACGAAGCGCGTCATTGTCGATCGGGATCGTTATTTCTCCCCACTCTTCTCCCTCTACAACTGGCTGACTGTGTTACGCGAGGGATTCATGGCCCCGCTTGATTACTGTGTGTTGTCCGTCCTTTCACGCCATATGTTTCATGCTTCGGTGCTGACACTCAGGCTGACACTCGACATTGATTTGCCCAGCCTGGTGACCCAGTGACTCCTGATGATACATTGGTTGTATATAGGATTAGTATCTCCCAATGATAGCGTTGAGATGCCCTTCCGCGCGCCTTTGCGAGCAACTCTTCAACCATGGCATTTATCATAGCACCAACTCACGTTTTTGTGCGCAGGCTACTTGGTCACCCAGGCGTCGAAAATGTACCTTTTCTTCCTCCAGGCTCTGGGCATGAAGGTACAATTTCCACACGATCTCGATCAGACCTTCTATCATAGTTCTGGGGTGACAGGTGTAAAATACGCTTCGGATCGGAGCGGAACAGCCGTATTGGAGTGCCCGCCAACGACCCGTTCAACCCGTTCATTTTTTCATCGCCTCTCGTCCATCGTCCTCCTCTCGACCACCTGCGCAAGACAAACCATGAACGAATATCCTTCCCGCCCTCACAGCCTCCCTACTTTCAGTTTTCTTCATTTCTTCTCTCTTTGGGCAACGATGATCAGCTTAGCTGCCGCCATGCGGCACCAGTATGCCCTCTCAACACCACTCTCCGTCCTTTCTATCATTTTCATTGACATTTTTGCTAAATTTCTGTACGTCCGACGCAACGACGGCGCATATACCCAGACTCCATTATCTAGTAGGGACTCAGATGTATCTGAGCAGCGTCCTCGCTTGTCGAAGGTGGCTTCGTTAATCCAGCGTGTGTTCTTTTCTCCCTCTTTATTCTCCCTCGCGTGCGTTTTCGACTCTCCCCTCTCGGCACTCGCGCTCGTGGAACCGCTGTCCATAAAGTGCCGCTTATCTCCAACGCCCCTCGTCTATCCCACATTCTCAGTCCCTTCCTCCCTCCTCAAAGCTCTTTCATTCCTTTGCTACTCTTGGACGACGATCCATTCTCACAGCAGCTGCCTAAGGGTGAGTTCAAGCGGCACTGCGAATGCAGCGAGGCGCACCAGCTCAAGATCTACTTCTACCGGCACCGTGGAGAATATTTCACGTGCGGCGACACGTGCCAACCGTACTGCGATATACGGCCAGTCAGATGCCTCCAAGTAGCGCCTGAGGAAACCAATGAAAAGTGCAGGGCAACACAGATGACCCACGACAGGTTCATCGGGAAGCTTGAGGGACACACCGGACCGCCGTATTGGAAGATCATGAATATGTTTCCCGATTCGGTAAAGAGGAGGCAGGGAGTAGAGTCGATTGGCTTGTTGTAGTGTTCCGCCTTTCCTACTGGATTTTAGTAACGCCTGGTTGGGCCGTCAAGGGTTGATTGGTGAGGGAGGAAAGCGCGAAGGTAAAGGAGCGGATTGACGGGTCGCCTGGGAGTGCGCCTGTGAACGCCGTGCGACTGTCTCGCTTGCTGATATATGCCGTGAGTCTTCTGCACCAATATGACGTTACATCACTAAAGCGCGAGCAGCGGCCCTGAACCGAGCTTTGAACCAATCGGCATGTTGGCAAACATGCCTGAACCACGGACATGATGATGGTTGAGTACGTTGAGTAGCCAGTCACACTGCCTTTCTCTATTCCACATCAAAATGTAATCATAAAAGACCAATCATGGGTAATGTCAACAAATTAGCATAATATCCCGAAACAAGTAAACAAGTGGAAAAGAAACTAGCACGGAATCAACAGACGACAAGAAACGATTGGATGGAACTCAGAGAAGAGAGGGCACCAATCAATCATTGACTTCCTACGACTTGCATCATATCCGGGGTCTATCGACGTCTATCCCAGACAGAAATGGTGATAGGGTGACCGGAGAGCTCTCGCGCGACAACGAACTGTCCGATGTTTTCCCGGAAAGGTCCCAATGGCTCACACCCCTCCACGAAAATATTCTGCAGGCTGGGCAACACTTCCATCCCAACGATTTCTTGCAGGGCAGCCGCGATACTTGGTGCAAGGCACTTGGATAGATAAAGATTCTTTACTGCGGGAAATGGGAGTAAGAGTTCTGACCATAGGGTGTCCTCGATGGCATCGTTCTTCCAAACAAATTGCAAATAGTGCGGATATGCATACTCGATGTAGAGGTCCTCTATCATGGAAAGGGGAGGCAGACAGGTGTTACAGACCTGAGTGACGGATAAAAGCTGCCGATCTGGTTCCCTGCATGAGATTTTTATCATAGAATCTCTCACAAGGGAAGAGTGTCGGACCGTGGTGCCAGTGTTGTTATTATGGAGTTCCACATGTGCATCGCTTTCCCCGAGTATTGGTGTACGACTGATGAATTGGGCAAGTCGTGGGCCGTCAAAATCGATTTGATTTAAGAAGCCTATAAGCAAATAACGGAGTTGAGGGGCGTCGATGAAGGTCACGAGGTCCTCTAAATATTCGATAACCCCTTCGAACATAAAATATATGAGAGCAGGGACGACAGAACATTTTGATGGAAGTGGGCGTCGGCTTTCCCAGTCGGGGCGAGATTGAAGGGATTGGAAATGAAGGACAAATTCTTTGAGGCTGGGCAACAATGAGAGGAGAGAGGCCATTGCCTCGGGTGAAATATACCCGGAATGACGGATATTATAAAGGCTGAGGTAGACAAGGTGGGTAGCGGACAAAAGCAGTTTTGGCAATCCCGGAAATGGAACGCCATCCAACTCGAAGTGTTGCAGACGTGGGGCAGATCCACCCAAAAACGAAGCACCCAAGAACGAATTGGGAGCGATCGGTGGTGTTTTATCATTTGACGTGAGCCGCAGCTCCAGCAGCTCCGGGAATGGCACCTGCATTGCTCCCAACACTCCTTTCAATTGCCGATCCGCAAGGCCCTTGAAGATGACTTGACATACGCGATTGCTCTGGCCGAGTGCCACAATGACTTCGTCCATGCCTGATGTTGAAGCCACATTCCCCCAAATGCAGAGAGGCAAGGCCGGCCAGACGTCCAGTGTGTCCCTTGCGGGTGTTTCCAGTGTACAAACTAGTTGCAGATTCAGCCGACGTGGAGATCCAAAGACAAGGCTTCTCCATCGCCGACACACATGAATCAGCGATTGCCATGCCTCTATCTCCGTCTTGTGTACACGTGGATCAACGTTCGTATGAAAATCAAATATTTCTAGTAGGACGTCATCAGGGAGTATGTCGATTTGTATCATCTTGCCTACATCACATCAAATCAGTCAGCAGTCATTGCGGGACGTTGCATAAGACATACGTTGACTTGGTTCGGTTCGTTCCCTCTGAGTCCAGCGATGATTATTTGCCATCCACAAACCTTCCAAACGGTGATCTATCTATTGGGACCGATGTCCCAGGGCGGCTAGGAAATGGTGGAGAGGCGAGGGCGGTGCGGCGAGTATGGCAGGGAGACCGGAAGACGGGTACACTTTCAAGCTGGGGTTATTTAAGGCTTTGTTGGTCGCTTTATCAATTCCGTGGTGAATGGTCAATTGACCGGTGAGAATTCGGTGTTGGGTTGGGAAGAGAGAGCTTTGCTTGCCAATGAGATTACACCGTGTCACACTAGTGACGCGGTCCATCCTACACTCGTCCCTTCCAAATATGGAATGTGAACCAGTTTTCGTTGTCTTGCCAACAGCTCGATTTCCTTTCCATGCTGTATATCGCCGTCGTCCTCAATCCCTGCAAAAGATGCTTATACTCACCTCTGCCATCGCAAAGAGCCCCTTTTTCCGTTTTCCGAGAATATTAGCGGATTCTAATAATCGGTTTCTCGTGAAACAAATGGAAGAGTATGACCCGACACTCTACGCTGCCAGTGGGTGGAACCCGAGTACAAGGTGAGTAAACACTCTCTTGAACCTGGCAAGTACCCACGCAATGCGTCCTATCATGATTGTAGAAGATACGCACGCTTGCAAGCCCTGTGGGTCCATAACATTTACAAATCTCTCGAATGTGACGAGTGCCTCCTACCAACACCACGTGCTCTTCTACGCAGGCTGGAGCTCGATTAAGGTGAGCAATCAATTACTAATCACTCCCAACACTCTCGAACAACAAAGTACCCATGCAATCCATCTTATTATGATCACAGCGCATGCGCACCCTGGCAGGACCCGACGCATCCATAACCTTTACCAATCTTTCGAGCACACGAGCACCTGCCGGGCCCTCTGCCTTTACCAATATCTCTGATTCCGCTTCTACCATTTTTCACGCAAGCGCAGGTAGAACACTAGGAGAGGGCGTACTGGTTTTGACTTGTGACCCTCCACGACAGCGCATACGCACACTCGCAGGACCCGACGCATCGATAACCTTTACGAATCTCTCGAGCGCAACGAGCACCTGCCTCTGCCTTTACAAATATCTCTGATTTCGCTTCTACTGTTTTCACGCAAGCGCAGGTAGAACGCTAGGAGAGGGCGTACTGGTGTTGATCCTCCAGGGGTTTGGATGTCTACTCGACTCAAAGGCGTCTTTGGCACTTACGGGCGATGGGTGAATTCACGGGTTTCCTCTTCAGTGCGCCCTCTTCCCCATCGCTCGTTCTTTCTTGCCGTTCTCACCCCCATCTCATTTCTTTGCTCAGCCGGGTTGGTTGGTCGATTGTAATGGTATTCTCGGTTGACTTAGTATGCGAGCAAAGGAAAGATTACGCGCACGCATGACGCCTGGATGTTCGAACGATGATCTTTCAGATGTACAACGACGACGAACAGGGCGTTGATGACAGACACCACCCCTACGAAAGCGCGTCATCGTCGATCGCGCTCCGTCTTCCCTCCTCCTCCAATGACCTTTTGACTTTCTTATCCTCAACGACTAGCTTACCATGCTCCATGCGGGGTTATCAGTTCCGCTCGAGGAGATTTTACACTAATACATTGTTCGTCTCTCACTCATAACATGCTCATGCCGGGGTGGCTGACACTGACGTCCGACATTGATTTGTCTCGGATCTCCTCTTGGCTATGTGTTTGTTGTATCTGCAGGATATTCAACGACTCGGTTCAACGCACGCGAAAGCGTCGAGATGCCCTTCCATGCGTCTTCGCGAGCGACTCTTCAACCACAGCATTTAGCATAGCACTATTTCATGTTTTTGTGCGCAGGCTACATGATCACCCAGGCGTTGGAAATGTGCCTCTTCTTCCTCCAAGCTCTGGGCACGAAGGCATACACACCGATCTTGATCAGACCTTCTATCATAGTTCTGGGTGACAGGTTGTATGCTTCGGATCCACCCTCGGATCGGAGTGGAACAGCCATATCGGCCTGGGAGCGCCCGTCAACCACGCATTCGACCTCTCGTCCATCGTCGTCTCCCTCTCGGCCACTTGCGCAAGACAAACCGCGAATGAATCCCACTCCTTCCCGCCTTCACAACCTCCCTACTTTTCTTTTTCTTTTTCCCTTAAATTTTTTTCACTATTCGGACAACGACGATCAGCTTAGCCGCCGCCATGCGGCACCAGTACCCCCTCTCACCACAATCCTTAGTCTTTTTACTGGCTTTTTTTACAATTTTCCTGTACGGCCGGCACAACAACGATACGTATACCCTCTCTCTCTCGACACCGCCCTTTCGTACCACTAGACTCGATTATCTAGTGGGGACTCAGATGTATCTAAGCAGCCTCCTCGCTCGTCGAGGATGACATCGTTTAATCTCAGCGTGTGTTCTTTTCTCCCTCTTTTTTCTCCTTCGCGCTCGTGGAACCTTCAAAGTTCTCTTTTTCCTTTGCTATCCTTGGACGACGATCCATTCTCGCAGCAGCTTCCTAAGGGTGAGTTCAAGCGGCACTGCAAATGCAGCTAAGCGCACTCGCTTAAGATCTAATTCTGCCGGCACCGTAGAGAATATTTCACGTGCAGCGACACGTACCAACGGCACTGCGATAAACGGCCAGCCAGATGCCTCCAAGTAGCGCCTGAGGAAACCAATGAAAAGCGCAGGGTAACACAGAGTGCCCATAACAAGTTCATCGGGGGGCTTGAGGGATACAACGGGCCGCCGTATTGGGCAATCATAAATATGTTTCCCGATTCGGTAAAGAGGGGGCAGGGAGTAGAGTCGGGTGCCATAGATCATTTGCCTGTTTGATGTGCTTCTGGCCTGTTGTAGTGTTCCGTCTTTCCTACTGGATTGTGGTAACCCCTGCTTGGGCTGTCAAGGGATAGTGGGTGCGAGGCGGTTGATGAAAGCGCGAAGGTGAAGGAGTGGATTGACGGGTAAAAGGGCGCCTGGGAGTGCGCCTGTGAACGCCGTGCGACTGTCTCGCTTGCTGATAAGTTATATTCCCTGAGTCTTCTGCACCACGATGACGTTACATCACAAAAGCGCGAGCAGCGGCCCTGAACCGAGCTTTGAACAGATCGGCATGTTGGCAAACATGAGCTTTGCGCCTGAACCACGGACATAATGACGGTTGAGTACGTTGAGCAGCCAGTCACACTGCCTTTCTCTATTCCACACCAAAATGTAACCATAAAAGATCAATCATGGGTAATGTCAACCAATTAGCATAACTAATATCCCGAAACAAGTGGAAAAGAAATTAGCACGGGATCAACAGACGACAAGAAACGATGGGACGGAACTCAGAGAAGAGAGGGCACCAAACAATCATTGACCTCCTACGACCTACATCATATCCGGGGTCTATCCCAGACAGAAACGGTGATAGAGTGACCGGAGAGCTCTCGTGCGGCAACGAACTGCCCAATATTATCCTGGAATGGTCCTGATAGCTCAAGCCCCTCCACGAAAATATTCTGGAGGCTGGGCAACACTTCTGTCCCAACGATGTCTTGCAGGGCCGCCGCGATACCTGGCGCAAATTCATTGGATAGATAGAGATTCTTTACCGCAGGAAATGGAAGTAAGAGTTCCAACCATAGGGTGTTCTCGATGGCATCATTCTTCCAAACAAGTTGTGAATATCGATGCTCGATGTAGAGGCCCTCTAACATGGGAAGAGGAGGCAAACAGGAGTTACAGACCTGCTCGACGGATGAAAGCTGCCAATCTGGTTCTATGCATAAGATATCTACCATAAAACGTTTCGAATGGAAAGGGAGCAGGAAGCGGGCGGTGCTATCATCGAATACCACATGTGCATCGCTTTCCCCGAGTATTAGTGTACGGTTGATGAATTGGGCAAGTCGTGGGCCGTCAAAATCGATCTGATTGAAGAAGATTATATCCAAGACTTCGAGTTGAGGGGCGTCGATGAAGGTCACGAGGTCCTCTAAATATTCGATAACCCCTTTGAAAGAAAAACATTGGAGAGCGGGGATGACAGAACGTTTTGATGGAGGTGGACGTCGGTTAACCCAGTTAGGGCAGGATTGAGGGGATTGGAATCGAAGGTGAAGTGTTTTGAGGCTGGGCAACACGGAGAGGAGAGCGGCCATTGCCTCGGGTGAAAAGTACCCGGAATGGGGGATATCATGAAGGTCGAGGTAGACAAGGTGAGTTGCGGACAAAAGCAGTTTTGGCAATCCCGGAAATGGAATGCCATCCAACTCGAAGAACCGCAAATGAGGGGCAGATCCACCCAAGAACGAATCGGGAACGACCGGTGGTGTTTCACCAGTTGAGATGAGCCGCAGCTCTGTCAGCTCCGGGAATGGCGCCTGCATCGCTGCCAAGACTTTTCCCAATTGCCGATCCGCAAGACCCGCGAGGTTGACTTGACATACGCGATTGCTCTGGCCAAGTGCCACAATGATGTCGTCCGCACCTGATGATGGGGTCATTTCCCCCCAAATGATGAGAGGCAAGGGTGGCCAGACGTCCAGTGTGTCTCTTGCGGGAACCAGCGATTGCCATGCCTCTATATCCCAGTTTCTTCCATATCCCTTCATATCCATATAAAAATCAAATACTTCTAGTAGGACGTCATCAGGGAGTATGTCGATTCGTATCACCTGGTCTACATCACATCAAGTCAGTTAGCAATCATTGCAGGACATTGGATGAAGAAGACATACGTCGGCTTGGTTCCGTTCGTTTCTCCTGAGTCCAGCGACGATTATTTGCCATCTGCAAGCCCTCCAAAGAGTCCAAACGGTGATCTGTTGGGATCGATGTCCCAGGGCGACTAGGGAATGGTGGAGAGGCGAGGGCGGTGCGGGGAGTAATATGGAATGTGACGACCACTGGCAATTGACTCACGTTGTGTTGTCTTAACGGCGTTAACGCCTCCAAAGGACGCTTATACTCATCTCAGCCATCGCAAAGAG